>CAAGKR010351416.1_pt1 | contig 12971 bp, 5 predicted proteins | sample 2556971 | NCBI WGS metagenome assembly CAAGKR01 (sample SAMEA5207829, study PRJEB30636) | soil metagenome | biome: forest; feature: boreal; material: soil | place: USA | collected 2011-09 | depth 1 m | reverse complement strand
GGTTGCATGGAAGCGATCATCCGGCTGTGCTCTTGGTCGGCGGGTTTCGTCTTGTCCGGGATTGCGAAATATCCTGGCCGGTACTCCGCTTTCAGGTCAGGCCGGTCGAATCTGATTTTGATCTGGCGGTAACCCGAATCCCAGTTCCGATTTTCCGGGACGTAAGCCACGGTGTAATAAACGGACCCGCGCTCGATGCTTTGCTGCATCGCCTGCTTCAAGTCGTTGGTGCCGTAAAACGCCTTGCCGCCAGTCTGCTTCGCGATTTCATCCATCGTGTCGTAAAAGGCGTTTATCTGGAGCGCATTCCCGTTCTTCACGCCCCGGACATCAATGGGATAAACCGAAATCTGTGACGAGGAGAGCAGGGCTGCGCTCTGCTTCAAGACTTCGGTGTATCCACGCATGGTGCCTAACCGCGCACCACTCAGTGCGTCGGGGTCGAGCGTGATCGGGAAGACTTCGGACAGCCACAGCAGATTTTTACGTCCTGAATATCCCGAAAGTGCGTTTGCCAGTTGATTAAAGGCATCGAGCGTCTGCTGTACCCGGTCGCCCACGCGGAAGGCGGTTTCCTCGAAGGCGAACCGAGTTAGCTCATCGGTCATCTCGGCTGACGTTCCCAAACTCGGTCCGGCTGGATCCGGAGGCGCCACTTGCGCCCCGCTGGCGTCTTCTTCAACATTATTCACCGCCGGGCGCACTTTTTCCGCCGCTGCCACCAGATCGTCAGAATTGGTAGTGAACCCGGCGATCATCTTCAGGGAATTGCCCAGGGTAAATAACGCCACCGGCTTGCCGGGAGGCAGCGCCTTGATGAACTGAATCATCTGCCAGCGCGCGTACATCTGGTCAGCGACCGGAGTGTTCAGCGTGTCGAACAAAACCACATTCACCGAACTGGCCGGCTTCTGGAGCGGAAAATTTGTGTACTGATTGGGAGGAAGATCAATCTTAGGAAGCGCTTTGGGTTGCGCCTCCGGTACATGAGGTTCGAAGAATTTAAGCTCTTGCGCTTTGCCATCCTCGGTCAACGTGAAGTCGTCCTTCTTCAAGTCGGTGACCGGCTGACCGTGTTTGTCGGTGACCACAACGTCCACGACCACCAAACGGGTCTCGGCGTGAAACACGGGAACAGGGTTGGGTGGGGTCGTTGGGGACGCTGAAGATTCTTTTGCGGGTGGAGTATTTGCAGATGCAGGAGAAGACGTTTGCGGGTTCAGAGGTGCGCACGACAGCAACAGAATCGCACCGGCGATGATCGATCGGCGCGAGACAAAATCCACGTTAGTTCCTCACGCCTGACGGCGTGCTTACATTGTTGGTAGCTGCCGGAGCGGCACCTGTCGCGGCATAGGGCACATCCAACGACCCCATCTGACCGCTGGCAGCATCGCGCACCAGCAGCCGCACTCGGGCCGTGTTCTCCGCAGGCGCAAACTCAATCTGGTGCGGGACGCCGCGCATGGACGCGTAATTTTTTTCATCGAATTGCTGGCTCACTTTTTCCTGAAAATACTGCATTGCCTTACCCGAACGGTCGAAGGAACAAATTGCCACATCCATTTTCAGGTCATGGCTTCCATTGTCGCCCGCAGCGAAGGTCAACATGCGGGCATCAATGCTCATGAAATATTTTGCCAGTCCGGGCTCATCCGGAGGCAAAGCCTGCGCCACTACCAAGACCGTAGTCGAGGTCAGCAAATCCTGGCACGCCGCTTCCTGCAGTTGCGGATCGCTGTCTGATTTGTCTTTTTCGTTTACTTGCGCGTCCGTCGCCCGGGCAAAGTAGCCTTGCCGAAATGAGAGTTCCAATCCCGGCCGCTTGCTCTTCACAACGATGCGATGAAACTCCCCACGCCAGTTGCTGGCATCGGGGTAGTAGGAAAACTCGTAATAGGTCGAGCCTTCCTCCACCGCAGTCTTCACGCAGTCGCCGAGGTCATTATTATTGATGCAGATTTTTCCGCCGGTTTGTTGGGCTACTTCTGTCATTGATTCCACCGACGCAAAACGCGCTTGGCTTTCGCGAGTTAAGGGGCCGTATTTATCAGTCGCCAACAACGCCGGCGACCCCTCGGTAACTGTGTAAAACTGCTGCGTCTGAACTCCAGAGGGGTTCACCGGATACACCGAAACCTTAGCGTCGGCCAGGGCGTTCGTAGTCGCTGCGACCAAGTCACCATAATTTCGGGTTCCATAAAGTGATGCGTTGTTGGGCGCCACGGCATCGGGGTCAATCGTCATCGGAAATGACGACGAAATCCAGATCAGATTTTTTCTGCCCGGATAGCCGCTCACGTGGCGTGCAATGGCGCGCAGTGCGTCCAGTGTCTGGCGCACGCGCATATCGGTGGTGAAGGCAAATACTTCTCTGTCGAAGCTCTGCACTTCCTCAACCAGGTAGCCGCCCGGAGGGCCAGCAGGCTCTCCTGACACCATAGGAGGTCCGGAACCTGGAGACGAAGCAACCGAAGACGAGTTGGTCGGGAGCGTGTCTTCGCTGCCGAACATGTCCCGGTTCAGGTTCGTTAGACTTCCCGGCTCATCGCGCGGATCAACCCCGATTCCACCATTGTCCAAGTTCGTGTCCATCACTTTTTTAGCGGCGGCACGCAGCAGTGCGGGATCTTGAGTGAAGCTCTGCAGTAGCACCAGGCCATGACCCAGAAGAAAAACCGCCACCGGAGTATCGGGAGGAATCGAGGCCAGCATCTTGACCATCTGGTGGCGTGCCTGGGTTCCCGAATCTCCCTCTGTGTTCAGACCGTCCAGCAACAGAATCGTCGGCGGCACCGTGAGCCGCGTGGTTACCAGGTTGCTGTAAACTCCCGCCGGCATCTTGAGCGCGTGGTGCTGACTGTCCGCCAAAATCGCCGCCGGGTTCACCGCCAGGAAGTTAGCGATTTTCTCTTCGTGCTCGCCTCTTTTTTGCGCAATCTGTTCGAACACCTGAAAGTCCTGCGCTGTGAGGTCTGGAACCGGATGCCCGTGTTTGTCTTTCGCCACCACATCGACCGTCACCAGTCTTGTAGTTGCCCGAAATGCAGGCGCCGCTGGCGCTGCTGTTTCCTGTTTCGCCTGTCCGGTGAGCGGACCTGCGATCAAAAAAACAGCTGGCACAACCGAAACCCAAAGGCTGGTAATAAGGTGACGCATCACTCATGAATTCCTTTGACTAGTTCTTTCCGCTCGGCGGTGCGGCCGGATTATCGGTAACTGCAGCAGCTGGGCTGGCCAGAGCAAAGGGTACATTCAGCGACCCAATCTCTCCACTGGCGACGTCGCGCACCACCATGCGAATGCGTGCCGTGTCCGGGTGCGGCGTGAACTCAATCGCGTGCGGTACTCCGCGCATCGCGGCGTAATCTTTTTCGTCGAATTTCTTGTCTACATGCTCTTGGAAGTATTGCAGCGGCTTTCCCGAGCGGTCGAACGAGCAAATTGCCACGTCCAGTTTCACGTCCCGTTTCCCGTCGTCCCCGGGAGTAAACGTCAGCATCCGGGCATCAATATTCATGAAATATTTTGCCAGCCCCGGCTTGTCCGGAGCCAGAGCCTGGGCCACCACCAACACCGAAGTTGATGTCAGCAGATCCCGGCACGCAGTTTGCTGCAATTGCGGATCATTGCCTGACTTGTCCTTGTCCTTTTCGCTCTCTTTAATGTCGGAATCCGAAGTGCGCGCGAAGTAGCCCTGACGGAACGACAGTTCCACCCCTGAGCGCTTGCTCTTCACGATGATGCGATGAAACTCGCCGTGCCAGTTGCTGGCGTCCGGATAATAGCCCAGCTCGTAATAGGTGGATCCTTCTTCCACTGCAGTCTTCACGCAGTCACCCAGGTCATTATTGTTGATGCACACTTTCCCGCCGGTTTGCTCGGCCACTTCGTTCATGGACTCCTCCGACGAAAACCGCGCTTCGCTCTCGCGATTCAGAGTGCGGGTCTCGTTGTAAGGAGCGCTGCCGTATCCCACCGTAGCCGGCGCTTTGGTCGCCATAAAAAATGACTGGGTCTGGATCCCGGCCGGGTTTACGGGATACACCGAGACCTTGGCGTCGGCGAGCGCGTTGGTCGCCAGCGCCACCAAGTCGCGGTAGTTTCGGGTACCCGTAAGAGAGGTGTTGTTGGCCGCGTTGGCATCCGGCTCGAGCGTCATGGGAAATGACGTCGAAATCCAAATCAGATTTTTTCTTCCCGGGTAGCCGCTCACATTGCGGGCGATCGCGCGCAGGGCATCCACCGTTTCTCGCACCCGCATATCGGTATCGGAGGCGAACATTTCTTTTTCGAAATTCCGAATCTCCTGCATCTGCAGAGCGCCGCCCGGTGGTCCGGCAGCGCCCGCGCCCGCCGGAGGTCCGGAACCTGGCGTCGAAGTGTTAGGACTCGACGTTGCCGGAGGCGCTTCATCGTCCGTGCCGAACATATCATTGACTTGGTTCGACAGACTCATCGGGTCATCGTGCGGGTCTACTCCCAGTCCGCCGTTGTCCAAATTGGTGTTCATTACTTTTTGCGCGGCGTCGCGCAACAACGCCGGATCGCGCGTGAAACTCTGCAGCAGCACCAGGTCGTGTCCCAAAATAAATACCGCCACCGGCGTGTTAGGAGGAACCGAGGCCAGCATCTTCACCATCTGGTGGCGTGCCTGAGTACCCGAGTCTCCTTCGGTGTTCAATCCGTCCAGCAATAGAATCGTCGGAGGCACCGTCAGCCGCGTCGTCACCAGGTTGCTGTAAACTCCCGTCGGCATCCTGAGCGCTTGCTGCTTGCTCTCGGCCAAAATCGCCGCGGGGCTCACCGCCAGGAAATTGGCAATCTTCTGTTCTTGATCGCCGTGCTTGGGCGGGATCTGTTCGAACACCTGAAAGTCCTGCGCGGTCAGATCAGGCACCATGTGCCCGTGCTTGTCCTTCGCCACTACATCGACGGTGACCAGTCTGGTGGTGGTTCGGAACACAGGAGCGGGCGCCGGCGTTTCCGGCTTTGCCTCTTGTCCACTCAGCGAACTGCCTATCAAGAAAAAAAATAACGTAAGGGATCCCGCAAAGACGCGAATAAGATGACGGGCAAATGACTCTCTTTTCATACACAATCCTTTTTCTTGATGGGATGCGCTCATGTTAAAGCAGACCGTCGGAATTTGCTTGTAGAGATTTGTCTAAATCCGTTTCCTGGCCTTGCGCAACGGCAATCGCATGACTGCTTTCTTCACGGAATTGAAGGAATCAGTCTTTACCAGGGCCCAACTGTTAACTGCCGGGACGATTAGCGCTCCAGATGGACGAACCGATGGCAAGTATATATGCAATAAGCACTTAGCCAGATCATTGGAGGTTGCCGCCTGAGTTTTCGGGGCGCGTCTCGTTCGGCAACAAATTAAAGACAAATAAAATCTTGACAAACGTTATTCTGCTGTGGGAAAGTGCATCCGCTTGGAAAAGCTAAATCGTTTTAGCACTTTCCAAAGACTTCTTCGTGAGTTGGCTCCCAATATGGCAGGAGGCGAAATGAACCGTTCTACCTCTAAGTGGCAGATTCCGGGATTTTTGGGTCTGGCAAAACTGGCAGCAGGGCTATCTGTATTTGTCCTGTTGCTGTCGGCATTGTCCAGCGCCCAGTCCACCGGACAAGTGACGGGCACCGTGACTGATCAGTCCGGCGCCGTCGTACCAAAAGCAAAAGTTACGCTGGTTAATGAAGACACAAAAGATAACCGCGAAACCTTGACCAACGATTCCGGGTACTTTGCGTTTCCGTCGATACTACCCGGCATCTATACGCTGAAGATCTCAGCGGCGAACTTCAGGTCCCTCGAGCGCAAGAACGTATTCGTTCGGCCTGGTGACATTCGCGATGTCCGCGACCTCGCGCTCACGGTCGGCGTCACCGGCGACGTGATTGAAGTCACCGGCGTGGAAGATGAAATTTCGCCATCCGATTCCGGTGAGCACTCCATTACCCTCACGGCCAAGACGATTGAGAACCTGTCACTCGAAGGCCGCGACGCTACTGAGCTGATTAAGACGCTGCCGGGCTTTGCCGTATTCAACGGCACGGGAACCCCGAACAACGTGTCGCAGGATTTTGGAGTCGTTTCTCCGACTAGCGGCGCAGTGGGACAGGGCTACGTTGGCAACGGCGCTGCCTATCGCGGCGGCACCGATCTGACCAGCGACGGCGCGCATATTCTTGACAACGGTTGTAACTGCGGCGCCACCCAGACCGTCAACGGCGACATGGTTTCCGAAGTTAAGGTTCAGACTTCGAACTTCGGCGCCGACAGCGCCAAGGGCCCGGTGGTTGTAAACGTGTCCGGAAAGTCTGGTACGCAGACTTTTCACGGTGAAGTCTGGATGCACGCAAGAGATGGTTCGCTGAATGCTGTGGACTGGAACTTGCATCACCAGATCGCCGAGCAGGGACCGAACGGTCTTATCACCCCGCCAACCGGGCGCTTCTTGTATCCCGGCGGCAGCGTGAGCGGCCCGGTACCCAAAACCAACAAGAAGGTAGTGTTCTACGCAGGCTTTGAGTACTACTACCAGAATCAGTTCCCCGGCCCAGACAATGGCTTGCTGGAAGATGTTGTTCCAACCCTGAGCATGCGCGCTGGTGATTTCAGCACCAACGGCACCTTGGGAACCCCTGGCGATAACGCTGCGCTCTGTAGCGCTACCTCGGGTGGCAATGCCAACAACACCATGTGTCAGTACTTGGGAACGGGCTTGACCTATGTTCCTACACTTGGAGCAGCTCCGATCACCGGATATACGACGCCGCTTACCGTGGATCCGGGTGCGGCAGCGATCCTGAACTCGGTTCCGGCTCCGAATGCCAACCCGACCACGGACGGTGGGTTTAACCTACTGGTTCCTGAATACGTGAACCAGAATGCATTCACCTTCCATCCGCGGGTGGACTACAACATCAGTGAGAACACCAAACTGTACGTGACCTACAACACCCAACGGGAAAGCGATGCGTCGCCGGTTCACCTCTGGTGGACTCCACCGAACTCCATTCCTTTCCCGGGCGGCATGTCGTCGAAAGACAACTCGGAAACTCTCTCCGGCCACATGGTAAAGATCATCAACCCGACCCTTACCAACGACCTGTCGGCGGCTCTGGGCTACATCAACTACCCGTTGATGAGAGACAGCAAGACCGGGTGGGACGCGACTGCCAACAACTATCCGTACAAGACGCTGTTTGGAAATCCCACCAGCGGCACCTACACCAATACGAACTCCAACATGATGCCGGATATCTCGAATGGCTACTGGGTTACTGGTATCCCGTTCATGGATCAGCCAGATATCTTCGAGAACGGCGGAAGCTTCGCCTGGAAGAAGTGGAATTTCTCGGGTGAAGACACCATCACCAAGGTCTACAGGACCCACAGCATTAAGATCGGTGGGTACCTCGAGAAGTCAACCAATGACCAGGGCGCTTTCACTGCGATCAACGGTGAGCAGTCGTACCAGCCGTATTTGGGCGGGGCGAACTGCGCTACCAATCCGCTGAAGCCGTCCGACAATACGATAACGGATCCGAACTACAACCCTTCGTTGAATTGCGGAGCCAATAACCAGATCGCCAACTTCATCATGGGCGTGGGTAACTTCACCCAAGTCAATCGGTCGGCTCTGGACAGCCTGTGGTACCCGACCGTCTCTGGATACATCCAGGACGACTGGAAGGCTACCCGCCGCCTGACTCTGAATCTTGGTCTGCGTGCGGATCACCTCGGATCTTGGCAACCCATGACGGATGCCGGTGTGGCAACGTGGACCGGAAACTTCTCCGGCAGCGGCCCGAACCCGAACCTGCCTGGTATTACCTGGGCCGGTTTCGATTCGACGGTTCCGCTCTCCGGCAGAAATTTCCAAACCATAACTTGGCAGCCGAGATTCGGTCTGGCCTACGACCTGCGCGGAACCGGTAAGACGATTCTCCGCGGCGGCTGGGGCGCATACGGGTATCGTGACCAGTGGAACGACTACGCTGGCCCGGCAGACTTGGCGCAGGGTATCGTCACCTTCAACTCGCCGAGCGCTGTAACTCTTGCACAGATGAATAACACTTTCGGCCAGGCAGCTGGTGGGGTATCCTCATCGGCTACTGCGGTCGAACTGAACGATAAGTACCAGCCGGTTTCCCGGAACTGGAACTTGACCATTTCGCAACAGCTGCCGTTTAGTTCGCTGCTCGAAGTTGCCTATATCGGTAGCGATACCATTCACGAAGTAGTGCGTGCTGGCCCGGAGAACGTCAATGAAGTGCCGTTCGGGGCCTGGTTCGGAGCTGCGGTCGACAATTGCGCTGCGCCCTGCAACACCAGTTCGGTTTCGGGCTCGGCGGCGAACATTCACGCCTACACGTACGGACTTACTCCGTACGCTCAGAATGCGATCAACCTGGTGCGGCACGGCGCCAAGGCCGACTATAACGGCCTGCAGGCTGTGTTTGCCCGGCAGAAGGGTCGCTTTACCTTCAACGCAAATTACACTTGGTCGAAGGCCTTGGGTACCCAAGGTCAAGGCGGCGGCGCCGGCAGCGGTGAGCCACCGGATAACTACAACCTTACCCACGACTACGGTGTACTTTCAACTGATCGCTCGCACATCATCAACACCTCGTATGTCTTCCAGACCGGGAACCCCATGAAGGGAATGATGGGGTACGTGGTGAACGGGTGGAATCTGTCGGGAATCACGGTTTGGCAGGCTGGTCAGGATCTGACCCAGATTTCCAGCAGCAACCTTGGTTTCAACGTCAACGACAACATTCTGCAAAATGTACCCGGAGGCGGAACCACGGGGGCTGCCGGCCTGAACAGCTCGAACTGGCTCGGTACCCCGAGTACGACTCTGCAGCCGGTTGTTATTTGCAACCCGACCGCCGGACTGAAGGCCCACGAGTACTTCAACCCCAGCTGCTTCGGGTTGTCGGCTCCGGGAACCAACGGCAATTACCAGTTGCCGTACATGCATGGCCCGGCGTTCTTCAACAGCGACTTGGCGATCTTTAAGGTGTTCAAGATTAACGAGAGACAGAACGTAGAGTTCCGCTTCTCAGGATTTAACTTCTTGAATCACCCGCTGGAGTCGTTCCAGAACAACGGCGACATGACTGTCACTCTGCACAATACGTCGGTGGCTAGCGGTACGGCTTTCGCTAACACCTTCACCAATACCAGTCAGGCTGCCTTGAACGGTACATACCAAATCACGGGTAGCAACACGATCCCCGGCTACGCGAGCACCAAGTTCGGCCATCGCGTACTGGAGCTGTCAGCTAAGTGGTCGTTCTAAACTAACCGGAGGCGTTTCGCGGAGCGAGACGCCTCCACTCACTTCTAGAGTCGGCTGATTACCCCTCCGGGTCAGCCGACTTTTTCTTTGCCGCCATGACTCGGAAAGACGCAGCTTCCATCCAGACTCTGTATATTGCCTTTATGTCTCGCTTCCCCTTCCGGAGAATCAGCCCCTGGTTTCTGGTGGCATCCATTCTGGTTTGCTCCACCAGTTCGGTTGGCCGGACGGGCCCTTCTTCCAGCTTTGACAAGCTTTCAGAGCGCGCTGCGGCGGCGCTAAAGGCCAATCAGATCGAAGACGCAGTTAAGCTGTATCGCCAGGCCGTAGTTATTCGCCCGAGGTGGGCAGAAGGCTGGGGGCACCTCGCAGCCGCCCTTTACAGCCTGAACCGCTATCCTGAGGCTCGGGACGCCTATCGGCGCACCACCGTCCTAACTCAAAAGAACGGCCCTTCCTGGGCCTTTCTGGGGCTCTGCGAGTACGAAATGCGGGAGTATCCGCACGCTTTTGATCACCTTTTTAAGGCGGAACAACTCGGTTTGGGCGGCGACCGGGACCTGACCGCCAACGTGAAGTATCACTTGGCGATCTTGTGGGATACCGCCGGCCAGTTCGACCGCGGGCTTTTCGAAATGCAGTGGTTCCCGGACCAGAATCTTGGCAGTCAGGATATTTTTGAAACGCTAGGGTTAAGCATCCTGCAGCGGCCCTGGTTTCCCTACGAAGTGCCCGCGGACAAACTGCCCATGATCCTCACTGCCGGCCAGGCCAGCTTTGCCGAGAGCGTGCACAAGCCCGAGGACGCCCACAAGCTCTATGAAACATTGGCGTCGCAATACGCGAAGGAACCCGGCGTCCACTACGCGTACGGAAAGTTTCTGTCGAACCTCGACATCGACGCGGCTTTGCAAGAATATGAAAAGGAAATCGAAATTACGCCCTCCCATGTTCCGGCGCGCATTGAGGCCGCATTTCTTTGCCTGAAAATGGGGAAGATGGAGGAAGCCCTGTCTTTCGCGCAGGCAGCGGCAAAAATCGAGCCGCGGAATCCGGCGGCGCACAATTTGGCTGGCCGGGCTCTGATGGAGCTGAATCGGACTCCCGAGGCGATTCCGGAGCTTGCCCTGGCGACCCATCTTGCCCCGCTCAACTCCAGTTTCCATCTGAACCTGGCCCGGGCCTATCAGAAATCCGGGGACAAGACGCTGGCCGCCAAAGAAATCGCGACGTTTAATGAGTTGGAGAGCAAGAAAGCTCAGCCTTCAGCGCAAACCCCGCCGCAGTAGCTCCTGCCGGAAATGGATCGCCGCGAGACGCTACGCAGAAATAGTCATTTTGCGGTTACCGGCTCAGTTGGCTCTTCGATCTTGATGATGCGGTCTCCCTGTACGTCGAGCAATTCCTGTCGGATCCCGCTCGGCCAAAGAATTTCGATGTCCCGCACCGTCGCAGACGCCGGTCCTAGACCGAAGTGCACCCGGCTGTCGCTGGAGGAAGCGTAGCCGACGCTGGTGGTCACATGGTTGTATTGCTTCAGGCCATCCTCGCCGATGATCTTGACCCGTGCCCCAAGCGCCATGCGGTTGCTCCTGGTGCCGCGCAGTTGCAGCTCGATCCAATGGTTGTTGTTCTGCGTGACGTTGCGGAACACCTCAAGCTGGCCGTTCAGCGCGGTCACCACCACGTCAATCCGGCCGTCGTTAAAGAGATCTCCAAAAGCTGCGCCGCGATGCACGGCGGGAAGTTGGAAATCCGGCCCTACGCTCGCGCTCACGTCCTCGAATTTTCCGTTGCCGAGATTCCTGAGAATGGAATTCGGCTGCGGATATGGCCAGGCCATGATTTCCTGTGAGTTATCGAGAACGTGGCCTCGCGCCACGAACAGATCCTTCCAGCCGTCGTTGTCGAAATCGTAAATCCCATTTCCCCAGCCCGACATCTTCATCGTCGCCCAGCCGACGCCGCTGCGCGCTGTGGCGTCGTCAAATTCCAACCCGCCGCTGTAGAGCAGCAGGGGGAAGCTTTCTTTCTCCAGCGCGGTGTACCAGATTCCATCCCGGCCATCGTTGTTCACGTCGCGGAAGTCAACGCCCATCGAGGACAGCGCCTTCCCATCCGCAGACAGCGCGACCATGGCGGTTTGTGCGATCTCTTCAAACTTCCTGCCGCCCAGATTGTGAAACAAAAAATTCGGGCTTTCATCGTTGGCGACAAAAATATCCGGATAGCCGTCGCCGTCGAAATCCGCGATCGCAACTCCCATCCCTTTTCCCAGATGGTCCGCAATTCCGGTTTCCACGGATACGTCGGTGAACGTCCCGTCGCCGTTGTTGCGGTAGAGGGTGTCGGGCAAAGGTTTATACCATTTGGGGTCGCAGTAAGAGCGCACCTTGCCCGCCAGGCAAACGGGATCGTGATTCACTTCCCACTCCACGTAATTGGTAACAAACAGATCGAGCAGGCCGTCATTGTTGTAGTCCACCCACGCGGCCGAGACGGACCACATTTTCTTGCCTTTATACATTCCGCCGCCCACGCCGGCTTTGGCGGTGACGTCGGTGAACGTTCCGTCGCCGTTGTTGTGAAAAAGCTGATTGCCGGTCACGTTGGCGAGGTAAATATCCGGCCAGCCGTCGTTGTCATAGTCGCCGATAGCGACTCCCATGCCGAACCCTGCTCCCCCCACGCCGGCCTTGTCGGTCACGTCGGTGAACGTCCCGTCATGATTGTTGTGGTAAAGCCGGTTCTTATATTGCGGGCCGTCTTTTTCGAGCGACGGAATGGCCGCGCCGTTCACCACGTAGATGTCGAGGTAGCCGTCGCCGTCATAGTCGAACAAAGCGACCCCGCCGATCATGCTTTCCGGCTGGTTTTTATTAGGCGTAGGCGAGCTGTGGGTCACGAAATCGATCCCCGCGCTCTTGGCGATCTCTTCAAAGCGAATGGTGCTGGCAGCGGCCGGATGCGTCTGCGCTGAGCCAATGCCTGCTGGAAACAAAACCAGGGCCACAATCAATGCTGCGTCTCGCAAGCGTTGGCTTTTCTGCATTGACATTCGAGCACTTTGACAACTTCCGCACCAGCGACAACAATTGAGTGCGGGCTGGCGCGGTTGGGGCAGCTTAGAAGGTAATTGTAAACGGATATTGCAATCCACATTCCAAGCGCGTGAAGCGAAGTTCTGGGTCAAGGCGGCGCTGGTAGCGATCGCTGGGACCGCATTGTCCTCGCCTTCAGTGCCTCCCGCAGCGTTGGCTCAGACTCGCGACCCAGCCACCGCTTCCGATCCTCTTAAACAGCACTACTCCGCGGCTGCGGCTTTCCTGTCGCGCGGCGATCAGCAGGATGCGGCATCCGAATACCAGGCCTTTCTGGCCGAGGCCTTGCACCGGGCAGCCAACGCGAATGCGCAGATTGGAGAGGCGCAGCGAGCCACGCAGCTTTTCACTCAGGCGCTGGAGTTTGACAATCGCGATGCCACGCTGCTCGATGACTTTGCCGCGCTGCGTTTCGATCACGACCAGCTTCCCGAAGCGGAGTCGCTGCTCAATTCGGCGCTGGCGGTCAACCCAGAGGACCTCCGCGCGCATTTTCTGCTCGGGCGCGTGCTTTTCAACGAAGAAAAATATATCGCCGCTCAACCCC
>CAAGKR010247268.1_pt1 | contig 12973 bp, 10 predicted proteins | sample 2556971 | NCBI WGS metagenome assembly CAAGKR01 (sample SAMEA5207829, study PRJEB30636) | soil metagenome | biome: forest; feature: boreal; material: soil | place: USA | collected 2011-09 | depth 1 m | reverse complement strand
TCAGGGCCACCGTGGATCGCTACTCCTTCCGATGTAGAGAACTCTCATCTCCTATCTCCATGCCGGTTTATCCCGGCGCTCCAAACCCGAGCCAACCCACCCAGCCATTCGGTGGATTCAGGTTCAGTGACTCACCGCTCGCGCACAAGCACCACGTGCGAGGCGCCGGTGGCGTAGGGGAAGTCGGCCTCCTGAGGCGAGACCGCTCGGAACTCGTATGTGACGGGCCCGGCGAGGCGGAAGCGGTAGGTCGCGTGGAAGCGCCCGTGGGACGCGGTGGAGAGCACCTGGAACTGGCGCCAGGGTCCGTTAGGCGCGCGGGCCTCGAGCACGAGCTGCTTGCCGCCCGGCGGGAGCGGCGCGCCGAGGAGCGTGCCGGCGAACGCGATCGTGCCGCCTATGTGGGAGATGTGGGGCGCGACGCGCAGGACGAGCTGCGCGGGGACCGTGAGCGCGAGCGTGGCGATCACGTCGGGGGAGGGTTGAGCGAGGTGGCTCGAGTAGGCGAACGTGAGCCGGCTGGAGGGCGTGCTCGCGGGGACGCGCACGCGGAAGCTCCCATTGGCGGCGGTGCGGGCGGTGGCGAGCGCGAGCGCGCGAGCTCCCTGGAAGGACGGCGTGGAGAGCACCTGTACGAGCGCCCCGGCGATCGGAGCGCCGGAGGGCGCGAAAAGATGCCCGAGCACGACCTGGGCGCGACCGTAGCTCCCGGCAAGGCTTGTGTGCGCGGTGGCCGCCCAGCGCACGCGGAGCGTGGCCCCGGCCGATGCGGGCGTGCCGTTGGCGGGGCCAAGCGAGGGCTGCGACGGCGGTGGCGAGACCACGGGATGGTTGGAGACCGTGACCTTGCGATCGAGCACGACCGTGGAGGAGCCGGAGGCGTTGGTGACGGATACGGCGAGATGGTGAGAGCCGTCGGCGAGCGTGGTGGTGTCGAAGGGAAGATCGACGGTGAGCGAAGGAGCGCATGGCTGCAAGTAGAGGAACGCGGGAAGGCCGTCCGTGGTCTGGCCCACGTCTCGACAGTGGCCCCCGTTATCGGAGAGCACGGTGCGCGCAACCTGGGTGTTGTCGACCGTGAAGACCGCCCGATAGACGCCCGAGCCGGAGTCGCTGGCGTGGAGCGACAGGTCAGCGGTGCCACTGAGCGTGGAGGCGGTGGCGAGTTCGCCTTCGACGCCTGAGACCGTGGGCTGGGAGGACTGGTCGAGAACCAGGTCGGAGGCATAGAGGTAGACGACCGCGGCGTAACCATTGGGGTCGTGTTCCCCCCTTTTGCACAAGCCAAGCGTCGCGAAACACGCGGCGTTGACATACAGATTTGACCCAAGGTTGGGCGGAGACAGCGCAAGCCTGTTTGCAAGAGCCAGCGGTTGTTCAGGTTCGCCCTTGCCCGTCTTGCACGGTTCGGAGCCGACGTAGACGCATTCGTCGAAAGCTTTGTTCTCTTGGGGCCCTGCCAGCCAGAACTCGTATGTGCCGCTTTTCGAGACACCGCCGTCGGCATTTCCTGCACGCCAGAGGGTGGCTCCCGCTAGTGCCTCTTCTAAGGGAGCGCTGAATGTCCACGTAGCCACGTCACTGCCTTCGTGTTCAGCGCCGTCACCAAGCGCCGCAACCAGCGCTCCGTTTTTCGCGCATTTGTCTTCGGCGTAGACGAAAGCACCCGTGGCGCTCCCGCTCCACCCATCCGTAGGAGCAACCTGCCCGTCGGGCATCCGGCAGCCATACACGTGGTATTCCCCGGCCTGGGCGCCCGAGGCGCCCCAAGCAAGCACACACAGCGCCACGAGCGCTCCCCTCGCGACAACAGACCGGCCTATGCGATGTCTCCTCAAGCGCATCTCAGATTCCTTTCCTTCGGTGTCGGGCGGCCGCTGTATGCCGCCTCGACATCCATGTCGCTCCGAGGGCGCCGATGACCCCCCTGTCAATTGACTGCCACGACGTCTTGTCGGGCGACCATACTAGAGAGACGCGATCTTCGGCTCCTCAGAATCGGCGAATGTTCAGGTCGATTCCATTCATCCGTCATGAAGCCTGCGTGACGGGCACCACCCGCGTCCAGCGTGCCGAGGCCACACACCCAGCACGCGAGAGTCGTGCGCAGGACAGGCTATGCGCCGAAGCGGATCGGCAGCTCGGCGAGGCCGTAGATCCCGAGGATGCTCTCGAACACCGGCTCGCCGTCGAGCTCGAGGCGGGGCATCTTGCGCGCGAGGAAGCTGAGGCCCTCCTCCAACTCGAGGCGAGCGAGGTTGGCGCCGAGGCAGTAGTGCACGCCCGCGCCGAACGTGAGCGCGCGCGCCCTGGGGCGCTTGGCCGCGATGTCAAACGATTCGGGCCCGCCCGATGCGTGACTGGCCTGCGTAACGTCCTGCGCGACACCCCCGCCCGCCTCCCCAGGTAGGTCGCGATTGCCCGTGAACGCGCACACCATCACGATCGTGTCCTTCGGGAAGGTGACATCCCTATACGTCACGTCCTCGACGGTGATCCTCGCCGTGAACGGCGTGATCGGCTCGTACCGCAGCGCCTCCTCCACGGCATCGCCCGCAAGCGAGGGATCTTCGACGAGCGCCGCCCACTGATCGGGGTGTTCTGCCAGCAGACGAATCGCATGGGCGAGTTGGCTCTGGGTCGTGTCGACGCCGCCGATCAGCACGTTCAGCACGAGGTTCACGCACTCCTCCTCGCTGAGCCTGTCGGGCTTCCGGCCAGCGCCGCCGGGCGCGCCGGCGGCGGGATCGCGATAGGTCGCCGCCAGCAGGGTTGAGATCAGATCGTCCCCTGGGTCCTCGCGGCGGGCGGCGAGCAGTGCGCGCGCGTACTCGTAGAACTCCGCCACAGCCTGCTCGATCAGAGGCCGCTCGTTCATCATGCTGGCGGCGTCGAACTGTCGCTGAATCCAGTTGGACCAGTGGTGCAGTCGCGGCGCATCCTCGATCGGGGCACCCATCACGGTGGCAATCGTTTGCGAGGGATACGGCTTTGCGAACGCCCCCACGAACTCGCACCGTCCCGCTTTCTCCACGGCAACGTGTAGCTCTTCCAAAAACCCCCTCATCGCCGGACGCCAACGCTCGACCGCGCGCGGGGTGAGCGCCGGGTTCACGAGGCTGCGCAAACGTGTGTGGTCGGCGCCGTTGACATGCAGGATGTTGCGCTTCATCTCCTCCCACAGCGGGCCCTCGCTCACGTCGAACAGCTCGGCGATCTTCATACCGGGGAAGATCGCCGAGCGTGTCCGTAGGAAGAACTCGCCCGCCTCGCGGTCGAGCACCACATACCCGTACGGCCCCTCTGCCAGCCACCCCTCGGCGGCCAGCTCCTTCATGGCCGTGTGAAAGCGCTCCCCCTTCAACTCGGGGTCGGTGTAGTCGAAGCTCTTCAGCTTCAGCTCTCCGACGAGCGCCATGTAGCTCAGGCTACTTCTTCGGATGCACCATCTGCTTGAGGCTCGCTCCGGGTGTGAACTTCGGGGCCTTGGACGCTTTGATCTTGACCTTCTCGCCCGTACGCGGGTTGACGCCCTGACGGGCCGCGCGTTTGACCACGGAGAACTTGCCGAAGCCCGTGATCACGACCTCGTCGCCTTTCTTCAGCGTCTTGCCGACCGTGGCCAAGAACGACTCGACCGCACGTCCCGCATCCGCCTTGGAGAGACCGCTGTCGCCGGCGATCGCCTCGACAAGCTGGCTCTTGTTCATGGAGTTCTTCCTTTCGATAGCTGTGACTGGCGTGGCGCAGACTAGCGTGCCGAGGGGCGATTTGGCTTGAGCATGCGGCTCAGCTGCTCCCCCATCAACTCCACACCGCGCTTCGGAGCCACCGCCGCACACCCGATCGCCGCCCGCGCCTTCTCGTCGGAGAGAGCCGTGTTGGAGGGCAGCCTCAGGTGCGTATCCTCCCCGCACGCCTGTAGGTATGCGGCATTCGTGCCCTCCTTCACGAGCTCGCGCGAGCATCCAAGCCCATCCGCCAGGAGTTCCATCCACTCGTGGCGTCCGAGCGACACGGGCCCGCCCATGTTGTATACGCCTTCGCACCCCTGCGCCACGAGCTCGCATACGCGCTGCCCATAGTCCCAGGCATACGTGGGCGAGCGCTGCAACCCCGCGGGCGCCGGCAGCGCCCGTTGCTCGCGCAGCCGCTTCACAAGTCGCAGCGACACACCCGAGCGCTCCCACACGTGGCGCGCGCGAGCCTGGGGTGGGTGGGCATCCCAGTCAACCGGTCGCGACACGTTCACGCCGTACACGTCCGCCGGGCGCGTGATCAGCCAGCGCACATTCGAGCGCATCGTGGCCTCCTCGCATGCCAGCTTCGAGCGTCCATACGCATTTACGGGGTCGGGCAGGTCGCTCTCGCTGAAGCGCAACCCGGCGGGCCTATAGCCGCTGTGTACCCAATCGCAGGACACCAGCACATATCGAGCGCGCACCGCCCTTGCGGCGGCGAGCGTGTGCTCGGCGCCGACGAAGTCAAGCTGGGCGATGTATGGCTCGTGCTCGAAGCGGCTCGGCGCCACCACCCCGGCGGCGTGCACCACCACGTCGGGCTCGAACTCCATCGCCGCCTCCACGCACGCTTTGCGGTCAGCCATGTCGAACCCGACGGTCCGCACCCCGTCCAGCTCCACCGGCTCGTCGCGATAGCAGCCGAGCACCTCCCAACTCTGCTGCGCCGCGGCCCCCGCCACGTTCGACCCGACCAGACCGCTAACCCCTGTCACCAAGACCCGCATTTTGTTATACACCGTCTTCTTGTTGTCAACTGACGGTAGCACCTCCACGGCCGCGCGAGCCCTCGTTCCTTTCCCGCTTGCGCGGGAAGGGCGTTGCCAAATCTCTAGGGCACGAACGCATTGGTGCCGTAGCGCGCGGGCGGGATCGGCACCTTGATCAGCCCCGCCCCCACCATCCACTTCGACATCGCTTCGATGTTGGTCGGCTGTAGCGTCCCAAACGCCACCGTATGGCCGGCGGCGAACAGGGGCAGGTATACGCCGAGCGAGGCCGCCGTCAGCTTGCGCGGTAGCGTCGGATTGGCCGCCTGGAGCTCGGCGAGGCTGCGCCGCGGGTCCTTCATCGTGTCTTCATAGCCGTGCACAGTCGCCGCCACGAAGTCGCGTACGAGCGCCGGGTCGGCAGCGATCGACTTACGTGTCGTGAACGCCACCAGGCCCGGATAGGGCGGGCCCCCCTGCTTGTCGAGCGCAAACGCGCTGATCGGATGGCCACTCACCCGCAGCGCCACCCCATCGTCGGGAATGAAGCCGGTGAACGCCGCGATCCTGCCCGCCACGAGCGCCTGTCCGCCGTTGAAGCCGACCGTCACCACCTTCACGCGCTTGGGGTCCACGCCCGCGTGGCGCAGCTCGGTGTCCAGCACCGCCGTGTCCGAGGGCACGCCAGTGATCCCAACCGTCTTGCCCGCCAGGTCCGCGGGCGAGCGCAGGTGCTCGGAGGCGAGCGCGATCAGTCCCCCAAGGGGACGCTGCACGAGTGCCATTACTGCCTGCGCGTCGCCGCCCTCCTCGATCAGCCCCGCCACGTCGCTGCCGTCGGCGAGGCCGAACTGGGCGCGGCCCGCGTCGATCAGCTTCAGCGTTTCCTGCGTCGAGGTCGGCTGCACGACCTTCAGGGAGATGTTCTCACGGCGATAGTAGCCGGCGGCAAGCGCCCTGTAGATACCCGCGTGCACCGCGTTTGGCGTGAAGTCGAGGATCAGCGTCGCCTTCTTTGGCTTCGTCGAGCCGCAGGCGGACAGCGCCCAGACGGCGATCAGCGTCAGGACGCACACAACCAGCCGGTATCTTCCATTCACGTGACGGGATCCTCTCAAGCGCATGTCGCGGGCCTCCAGGCCCGCACGCTATCGGGCGAGCCGGTCCGCGAGCTTTACACGCCCGCCGACCTCCCCGCCGGGATCGGCGACCACGACAACGACCCGATCGGGCGGCCCGGCTCCTACCCCTTCACACGCGGCCCCTACGAGTCGATGTACCGCGGGCGCCTGTGGACGATGCGCCAGTTCGCCGGCTTCGGCACGAGCGAGGAGACCAACGAGCGCTTCCACTACCTGCTCGCCCACGGCCAGACCGGCCTATCGACGGCCTTTGACATGCCCTCCCTGATGGGCCATGACTCCGACGACGCGCGCTCCTTCGGCGAGGTCGGCCGCGAGGGCGTCGCCGTCGACACGACCGAGGACATGCGCACCCTCTTCTCCGGCATCGACCTCGGAGAGGTGTCGGTGTCGATGACGATCAACGCCCCCGCCGCGATCATGCTCGCCTACTTCGTCGTCGCCGCCGAGCAGGACGGCGACGGGGCCGGTGGCGCGGTTGCGCCGGAGCTGCTCTCGGGCACGATCCAGGCGGACATCCTCAAGGAGTACATCGCCCAGAAGGAGTGGTGCTTTCCGATCGACCCGGCGATGAGGTTGTGCGGGGACATGATCGAGTGGTGCACCCACCACATGCCGCGCTGGCATCCGATCTCGATCTCCGGCTATCACATCCGCGAGGCCGGCTCCACCGCCCAGCAGGAGCTCGCCTTCACGCTCAAGGACGGACTCACCTACGTCGAGCAGGCGATCGCGCGCGGACTCGACGTCGACGACTTCGCCCCCAGACTTTCGTTCTTCTTCAACGCCCAGATCGACTTCTTCGAGGAGATCGCCAAGTACCGCGCCGCGCGACGCATCTGGGCACGCGAGTTGCGCCACACCTTCGGCGCGCGCAACGAGCGCTCATGGCTGATGCGCTTTCACACACAGACCGCCGGCGTCTCACTCACTGCCCAGCAGCCGCTCAACAACATCGTGCGCACCGCCATCGAGGCGCTCGCCGGTGTGCTCGGCGGTACGCAGTCCCTGCACACCAACTCCTACGACGAGGCACTCGCCCTGCCCACGGAGGAGGCCGTGCGGATCGCCTTGCGCACGCAGCAGGTGATCGCTCACGAGAGCGGGGTCGCCAACACCGCCGACCCGCTCGGCGGTTCCTACTTCGTCGAGGCGCTCACCGACGAGATGGTCAAGCGCTGCTACGAGTACTTCGCAAAGATCGACGAGCTCGGCGGGATGGTGGAGGCGGTCAAGCGCAACTACCCCCAGCGCGAGATCGCCGACGCCGCCTTCACCCTGCAACAGGAAATCGACGCCGGCGAGCGCATCGTGGTGGGCGTCAACCGCTTCACCGAGGGCGACGACGGCCAGCACGAGATCCTGCGCATCGACCCGGCCCTGGAACAGAAGCAGGTGGACCGCCTACAGTCGGCGCGCGCGCGGCGCTCGGGGGCGGCGGTCGAGCGCACATTGGTCGAGCTTCGCGGCGGCGCCGCGGGCGAGGGCAACCTGATGAACCCCCTGATCGAGTGTGCCCGCGCGGGCGCCTCCGAGGGCGAGATCGTCGAGTCCTTGCAGCAGGTCTTTGGGCGCTACACCGAGTCGCCGGTCTTCTGACGAGATATGGACGGCGCGGTGCTGTGTCTTCGCTCGCTCGCGTGCCGAGCACGCCACGCTCGCTGCATCCTTGCCCCGCTTGTCCATATCCCGTCAGACGCGTTCGTCAACAACACCGTCAAGAGACACCTGCTGCGCAGGACGCTCGTGCTATTCGGGGCCACAATCCTCACCGGATCGGTCGCGGCGCTCGCCTTCGGGGCCAAGCGGATCGTCGCCGAGAACGCCGCCTATAAAGGACCCGCCGCGCCCCTGTGCGTGCCGGCGCACCTTGGCCTGACTGACATCCTGCCGGGCACCAAGCTCGAGGTCTCACCGCTGCCCGACTCGCTCGACGCCTCCTACGCGACCCAGATCAGCCTGCTCGGATATCCCGCAAGCGTGCTGTCGGGCATCTCGGTCAACGGATCCTCGAGCGGCGGCCACTCAGGGCGGATCGAGGCATATTCGCAAGGCGACGGCGCCAGTTTCGTGCCCAACAAGCCGTTCCATTCCGGCGAGATGGTGGTCGTTCGCGGGACGCTGACTCTTGCCGGCAAGCGCTACACGTTCGCCTTCCACTTCACGACCGCCGTGCGCGACTCCATCGCTCACCCCGCGCCAAGCGTCAAACACGTTGGCAGCCCCAGCGAACTGTTCGCGTTTCACTCGCGCCCAGAACTGCACGCGCCGATCGTCACGGTCACCGCCTCCTCGCCAGGGCAGGCGCCGGGGGACCTGTTCGTCGCGCCCTACTCGGGGCCTGGCCAGGACGGGCCGATGATCCTCGATGGCGCGGGCAACCTCGTATGGTTCGACCCGCTGCCCTCGGGCACCGAGGCCACCAACCTGCAGGTGCAGCGCTACGAAGGCCGGCCGGTGCTCAGCTGGTGGCAGGGGTACATACCGCCGCAGGGCTTTGGGCAGGGCGAAGACGTGATCGCCGACTCCTCCTATCGCCAGATCCTGCACATGCGCGCCGGCAACGGCCTGCTGGCGGACCTGCATGAGTTCCACATCACCCCTCAGAACACGGCCCTGCTCACCGTGTTCGACCCAATCCGCTGCAACCTGTCAAGCGTCGGCGGGCCGAGCGACGGCGCTGTCACAGACAGCCTCTTCCAGGAAATCGACCTGAGGACGCATCTCGTCAGGCGCGAGTGGCACCCGCTCGACCATGTGGCGCTCACGCGCTCCTACGCGAGCGCGAGAACGAGCACCACAGAATGGCCCTACGACTATTTTCACCTCAACTCGATCGCTCTGCGTCGCGACGGCTCGCTCCTTGTCTCCGCGCGCAACACCTCCGCGCTGTATGAGATAGACGCCAGCACCGGAGAGTTCATCGCGCAGATCGGTGGGAAGGGCGGAAGCGAGAAACTGGGCGCCGGCACCTTCACCGCCTTCCAGCACGACGCCGAGGAACTGCCCAACGGCGACTTCACGATCTTCGACAACGGCGGCGTCCCGAAGGTGCACCCGCAGTCGCGCGGGTTGATCGTGTCGGTCAACCCCGGCACGAGAACCGACACGCTCGTCGGCCAGTATGTGCACCCCAAGCCGCTCTCGGCCGGCAGTCAGGGCAACGTCCAGGTGCTCGAAAACGGCGACATGTTCATCGGGTGGGGCTCGGAACCGTACTTCTCGGAGGACAACAGCGCGGGAGCGCTCGTATACGACGCCCATCTGCCCCCCAAAACGGAGTCCTACCGCACCTATCGCTTCCAGTGGACCGGCACACCCACAAACGGCCCCGCTGTCGCGGCGGCGCCCGGGTCCGGTGCAACCGTGAACGTGTATGCGAGCTGGAACGGCGCCACCGCCGTCGCGAGCTGGACCGTGCTGAGTGGACCGGCGGCAAGTCAGCTGACGCCGACTGCGAGCGCGCCGAAGGGTGGCTTTGAGACGTCTATCTCAATACCCGGCAACCCGGCCTACGTCGCGGTGCAGGCACTCGACGCGGCCGGCAACGTGCTCGGCACCTCCGCCGCGGTCAAGGGCTGAGCCTCGTTTCGGGCTCATTGGGCTCGCCTGTACCCGCCAGGGTGAAGTCGACCTTGTCGCAGACACCGCAGTCTGGGCAGGGCCAGTCGTCGGGCACATCGCTGAAGGGCGTGCCGGCCGGGAAGCCCTCGCGGGGGTGGCCGGCCTGCTCGTCGTATACGTAGCCGCACCCGGGACAGCGCCAGCGGCTCACCGCGACCCCTCCCGCATCGCGGCCGTGGGGGCGCCATAGCGCGCCAGCATCCGCCGGCGGGCGCGCGGGTTGATGTTGGCGCGCGTCACCTCGTGGCCGTAGTGAGCGAGCAGGCGACGATCCATGATCCGCCGCCACAGCGGCGGGATCGCGGCGATCAGGATCATGCCGGCGTAGCCCGTCGGCAGCTGCGGAGCCTCGGCGACGTGACGCAGCGCCTGGTAGCGGCGCACCGGGTTGGCATGGTGGTCTGAGTGACGCTGCAGGTGGTAGAGCAAAACGTTTGAGACCACGTTGTTGCTGTTCCAGCTGTGCTCGGGGCGCGTGCGCTCGTAGCGCCCGTCCTCGCGACGCTGGCGCAACAGGCCATAGTGCTCGAGGTAGTTGACGACCTCCAGCAGCGAGAAGCCGACCACCGCCTGGATCAGCAGGTAGGGGAGCACGACCGGCCCGAACGCGAGCGCGAGCCCTCCGAACAGCACAACCGACATCGCCCATGCGTTCAGGATGTCGTTGCGCAGCGTCCAAGGTCCGCGCCCCATGCGCGCAAGGCGCGTGCGCTCAAGCCCCCAGGCCGAGCGCAGGCTGCCAAGCACCGTGCGCGGCCAGAATGCGTAGAAGCTCTCCCCCAGGCGCGCGCTGGCAGGGTCCTCGGGGGTGGCCACGCGCACGTGGTGGCCGCGGTTGTGCTCGATGAAGAAGTGTCCGTAGCCGGTCTGGGCGAGCGCGACTCGGCTGAGCCAGCGCTCGTGGCTCGTGCGCTTGTGGCCGAGCTCGTGGGCGGTGTTGATCGCGATTCCCGAGACCATCGCGACGGTCAGCGCAAGCCCGATCGATTCGATCGTCGATAGGCCCCCGTGCGACCACATCCAGCAGGCGAAGATCAGGCCGGCGTACTGGATCGGGAGGTACAGGTAGATGACCCAGCGGTAGTAGCGGTCCTGTTCGAGCCACTTGATGACGCTGTCGGGCGGGTTGCTGGGATCCAGGCCGCCGAGGATGTCGAGCAGCGGGAAGATGCCGAAGACGAGCACCGGGCCGTAGAACCAGAACACGCCGAGTCCGGTCAGTTCGACCATCATCCAGGAGGAAAACGGCAGCAGCGGCACGATCAGGGCGAGCAGCCAGGCGTAGCGCTTGCGATCGCGCCACGCCGCGCCCTGCTTGCCGTCGCGCAACCCCGCGTCCTTCGGGGCCGCCATGTCCGTCATTCGCCCGCCACCTTGAGCACAAGCTTACCGACGTTCTCACCCCGAAACAGCTTCCCGAGCGCGTCCGGGAACCGCTCAAACCCCTCGACGAAGTCCTCGCGCGCGACGAGGCGCCCGTCGGCGATCCAGCCGGCCATCTCCTGCATCCCCTCGGCGGCGCGGCCCATGTAGTCGACGACCACGAAGCCCTGCATGCGGGCGCGGTTGACGAGCAGGGACATGTAGTTGGAAGGTCCCTTGACGGCGTCGAGGTTGTTGTACTGGGAGATCGCCCCACAGATCACCACGCGCGCCCCGCGCGCCAGGCGGGCGAGCGCCGCGTCGAGGATGTCTCCGCCGACGTTGTCGAAGTACACGTCGACGCCCTCGGGGCAGTGCTCGCGCAGGGCAACATTGACGTCCTCGCTCTTGTAGTCGATCGCGGCGTCGAAGCCGAGCTCCTCGACGATCCACGCGCACTTCTCCGGCCCCCCGGCGATGCCGACGACGCGACAGCCCTTCAGCTTGGCGATCTGCCCGACCAGGCTGCCGACCGCTCCGGCCGCGCCCGACACGAGCACCGTCTCGCCCTCTTTGGGGGCGCCCACGTCGAGCAGGCCGAAGTAGGCGGTCATGCCCGGCATCCCAAGCGCGCCCACGTAATTGGACAGCGGGACCGTCTCGGCGTCGACCTTGAAGACCGCGTCGGCGTCGCACACGGCATGCTCCTGCACCCCGAGCCAGCCCGAGACGCTGTCGCCGACCGCGAGCTTCCCGCTCTTTGACTCGACGACTTCGCCCGCGGTCGCGGCGCGCATCACTTCGCCGATCTGCACAGGCGGTACGTAGGAACGACCCTCGTTCATCCAGCCGCGCATCGCCGGATCGAGCGATACGTACAGGATCTTGACCAGCACCTGACCGTCCTTGAGCTCCGGAAGAGCCTCCTCGACGTAGTCGAAGTCCTCGCGCTTGACCATCCCCTCGGGTCGGGCGGCGAGGCGGAACTGGTGGTTGACGGCGTCCATGGGGTCTCCTCGGTCGGCTCTACGGACAGTCAGTGTGTCAGGCAGCGCGTGAAGACTCCAACGAACGGATTCGCCGACAGGCTCGGGCTGGGAGGCGGAGCGAAGCCGCGCACGACGGCCCCGGGTGGCCGTCCCGAGGACTACGCAGGCAGTCCGCGGGAAACCACGGTGCCGCTGTATCACCAAAGGGCCGAATCGTTCTGTATGCGACGGCCATCGCTCAGTACGGCCATGCGCCATCTTCCCTCGCGCACACGACTGCTCGGGGACCTTGCGACGCAACCACACCGATGGGGATTGCCGGCGCTGATCTTCTTCGCCACCTTCGTCGCGCTCACGAGCGTCTTCGAAGGCGACGCGCCGCTGTGGACCGCCTTCGACAACCTCGGCGAGCTGCTCGCCGCCGCTCTCGCCACGGCGGCCTGCGCGATCCGCACGCGTAGGGAGCGCTCGCTGTACGCATCGCTGCTCGAGCTGCAGCGGAACAGCTCCTCCGGGGCCACGTTCGAGGTGGAGCTGCAACGCCAGACCCGGACCGCCTGGTCGCTGCTGACGCTCGGCGTGGGCGCGTGGGCCGCCGGCCAGGCGGGCTGGACTATCTACGAAGTCGGGCTCCACATCACGCCGCCCACACCGTCGGTGCTCGACGGCCTGTTCCTCAGCTCCGCGATCCTGATCGTCGCCGGCCTGCTGGCGATGGTGCGCACCCCCGCCGGCCATCTCTCGCACCTGCGCGGCGCGGGCGAAGCGCTGTTCCTCGCGGGCGGCTGCGCCCTGCTCAGCTGGAGCCTGATCGGCCCGACGATCATTTCAAGCAAAGCCTCGGCGCTCGAACAGGCGATCAACCTCGCCTACCCGGCACTCGACGCGACGGCGCTGGCCGCGGTGCTGTTCGTCGCGCTGCGACGTGTGGGAGACCCGCTTGCCGGGCTCGGGCTACTCGGTCTCGGCATCGTCTGCGTGGCGATCTCCGATTCGGCGTTTTGGTATCTCAGCAACATCGACGGCGGCGTTCCGGGGGCCACGCCGCTCGACGCGGGCTGGGTCGCGGGCTTCCTGCTGGTCGCGCTCGCGGCGCTGCGCGACCGGACGCGCCGGCGGCGAGGCCG
>CAAGKR010122700.1_pt1 | contig 12973 bp, 11 predicted proteins | sample 2556971 | NCBI WGS metagenome assembly CAAGKR01 (sample SAMEA5207829, study PRJEB30636) | soil metagenome | biome: forest; feature: boreal; material: soil | place: USA | collected 2011-09 | depth 1 m | reverse complement strand
TCCGAACGTACTTCGAGGCCATCGGAATTCCCAAGCAGGGCGTTGTCTTCAGCGAAGCGACCACGGAGGAGATGTGGGTCGAGGGTGGCAAGTACGGATCGATCGACCCCTGCTACCCGAGCAAAGTCGCGCAGGCGCACATTCATCACTTGCTCTTCCACGCGCACGCGCCGGAAGACAAGAAGCCGCTCAAGTACATCTTTTTCCCGATCCTCACGCACGTGAACAACTTCGTGAGCGACACGATGGACAATGCCAGTTGCCCGATCGTTGCGGGAGCGCCGGACGTCATGAAGGCAGCGTTCACCAAAGAGGTGGACTTCTTCGCGACCCGGGGGATCGAGTTTCTCGACCCGGCCGTGTCTTTCGTCGAGCCGACGCTGATGGCCAAGCGCATGTTCGACACGTTCGGTCCGCGTCTGGGGATCACCGAAGACGAGAACGACTTTGCCTGCAAGGAAGCGTGGAAGGCGCAGACGATCTTCGACAAGGACGTCGAATCCAAGGGACGCGCGATCCTCGAGACGGTCGAAGCGGAAGACCGGGTCGCCATTTTGATGATCGGCCGTCCCTACCACTCCGACCCGGGGCTCAATCACGGAATTCCCGAGGAATTTCAGGTGCTCGGATACCCGATCCTCTCGGTGCGCTCGATTCCAAAGGACCGCGAATATCTCGACCGCTATTACAAAGAAGAGCTCGAAAAGGGAGTCATCAAGAGCCCGCTCGAACTCAACCATGTGTGGCCGGAGAACTACTCGGTCAACAGCGCGCAGAAGGTGTGGGCGGCGAGCTTCGCGGCCCACCACCCGAACGTCGTGGTGCTCGATCTTTCGTCGTTCAAATGCGGTCATGACGCGCCGACCTATGGGCTCATCGAGTCCATCATCGAAAGGAGCAAGACGCCTTACGCCGCGCTCCACGATATCGACGCGAACAAGCCCTCGGGCTCGATAAAGATCCGCGTCAAGACCTACGCGCACGCGCTCAAGCTCCACGAGGAGCGGCTGGAGGACGCGGGCAAGCGGACGCGGGCCCTGATGAACGCGCTCGACCAAAAGCGCGTCGAACTCCTGTCGCTTCGGAGAGAGCAGCTCGACGCCCGCAACCAACACGATCCGGCGATTGAAGCGCAGCTCGAGGAGCTTCGGTCTCGCCTCAAGGCGTACGAAGCCCCCGTCAGCCCTCCGGAGCTCCGTTCCGCATCGAACGGCGGCGTCATCAAACTAGGAAGAAAGACGCCGGAAGGCGTAGTCCGAGTCCAAGCCTCTTGAACCTGGGAGATCGAGAACAATGTCCACATACGGCAGCGTTATGGGTCCGAGCAAGACGTCACTCCCGCTCATCGACATGGACGCGGAGCTGAAGCGATTCGAACAAGAGGAGCGCAAGCGCCTCGGCCTCGACACGAAAACCGATCAATGGATCGAGGACATGGCGGGTCTAACCTTCACGAAGAAGGAGAAGGCCAAGATCACGATGCTCGTCGGCGGCCTCACCATGGCGCACGACTACTTCGTCGAAGCCGGCTTGAGCGGAGCCGGATACAACGTGCAAATGCTCGAGTGCCCCACCAACGAGGGGCTTCAGGTCGGCAAGGAGTTCGGCAACCGCGGGCAGTGTAACCCGACGTATTTTACCGTGGGGAATCTTGTCAAGTACCTGATTACCCTTCGCGACAAGCACGGCATGAGTGCCAAGCAGATTGTAGAGAAGTACGTCTTTCTGACCGCCGGCGCTTGCGGCCCGTGCCGCTTCGGCATGTACGTCACCGAATACCGAAAGGCGCTCCGCGACGCGGGGTTCGACGGGTTCAAGGTCGTGCTTTTCCAGCAGACGGGCGGTCTGAAGCAGGCGACCGGCGAGGAGTCCGGCCTCGATCTGAATCCGGCCTTCTTCTGGGCCATCGTCAAGGCGATCGTCGCAGGGGACGTGCTCAACGCCTTGGGCTACCGGATTCGGCCTTACGAGGTCACCGCCGGCGATACCGACCGGGCGATCGAGCGGTGCAAGAAGATCATTTATGACGCGCTCCAAAAGAAGACGAACATCATGTTCGCGCTTTGGCAGTGTAAGCCCATTCTAGCGAGCGTGAAGGTCGACAAAACGTTGGCCAAACCGAAAGTGAGCATCATCGGCGAGTTCTGGGCGATGACGACCGAGGGCGACGGCAACTACCAACTGCAGCGCTTTCTCGAGAGCGAAGGCGCGGAGGCCGACGTTCAGTTGGTGACCGCGTGGCTGCTCTACACGGTGTGGGAAGGCACGCACGATACGAAGGATCGCGCCGATCTGAGGGGGGCAGACACGGCGAAGTACGGGCTGGGCGGGATTTCGGACGATTCGTTCGGCGTGGCCAAGAAGCTTTTGGGGCTCACGGGCGCCGGTATCGCCATTCGCGCGCTCTTCCAAACGTTCGCGCACACGATGGGCCTATACGGCTACAAGCTGCCGAACATGGACGACATCGCGAGCATCAGCCACGAGTACTACAATAACGATCTCCGTGGCGGCGAAGGCCATATGGAAGTCGGCAAGCTCATCATGAACACGATCTACTCGAAGGCGCATATGACGCTGAGTGTGAAGCCCTTTGGCTGCATGCCGAGCGCCGGAGTGTCCGATGGGGTGCAATCGGCCATCAGCGAGAAGTTCCCAGGGACGATTTTCTGCCCCGTGGAGACGAGCGGCGACGGACGCGTGAATTTCTACTCGCGTGTGCAAATGTACCTTTTCAAGGCCAAACAGGTGGCCGCGGCCGAATACGAACGGGCGCTCGATTCGCACGGCGTCACGCGCGAGCAGGTCAAAGCGTTCCTCGCGACGAGCCCGGGCTTCGCCAGCCCGCTCTACAAGGCGGCGCACGCCTATGCGGGCTGCTCGGCGGACACCGTGGCCGCCGTGGCCCCGTACATCACGAAGACGCGGGCCCAGAGGTGGAAGGACCGTATCACCGGAGCGGGAAAGAAGTCTGCGGAGCTTGCCCAGGAGGCGCCGCACATGGTCGTGAAGGTCGTCCGGGGGGCCGTGGAGGCCGCCCCAGACGTCGTCGAACGCGTGAAGCTGGACGCAAAGCTATTCACCGAGACACGCAGGGCCGCGAAGGCCAAGAAGGTCGCCGTAGCGACGATGTCGTCCGCGGCGGAGTGATCGAACACTCCACGTAGGTGGGAAAGCCGCCGAGGCTATCCGCGCTCCACGTATGGGGGCCGGGCCTCGGCGGCTCCTTTTTGGCCCGGCCGAGGTCGTCGAGGATAGCCACCAACGTATGCTCGTCGCTTCGAATCAGGCGTTGGTCACATTGCCACGGAGGCGGACCGGCCCTCCCGTTCCGAAGGGGGGCGCTCCGCTTCTATGCATAGCGCAATTTACGTTTTGAGCGCCCGTGTGGTATGCGAGTCGCCCATGTCCAATCTACGTTCACGTCTGTCCGATCTCGCGTCATCGTTCGCCGACTCCGTGGTTGAAGCTATCCGAAGCAGCTCGCTCGAAGAACTCCTGAGCGAATCGGGGTCGCGGCCACGAGCTCAAACCGCAGAAAGAATGCCGAGGGCCGGCGCAAAAGCGGCCGCACCGAAAGGCCCGCGCGCCTCGTCCGGCCGACTCCCCCGCCGCTCGGCGGACGACATCGCCGCTGAACTGGCCAAGATCGTTGCGCTCGTTCAGAAGCACCGGGACGGCTTGAGGGCGGAGCAGATCCGGGCCGAATTGGGGTTGCAGGCCAAGGAACTTCCGCGCGTTCTCAAGGAAGGGCTCGCGAGCCGAGCGCTTCGGAGCAAAGGTCAGAAAAGGGCGACCACCTATTTCGCCAAGTAGGCGAATCGCGTCGCGAGCACGCGACTCGCGGGGGGCCCCAACGCCGAGACGGCATAGCGAGCGAATGGGGCGGATCAAAGTTCTATCGTGAGAAGCGCGACAGCCGCCGCGCCGATGTCCCGCGTTTTCGCGACATTCTTGGGCTTATCGCTGGCCCCCCGCCTGCGATCTTGCTTCGGGCACCAGTCTCCGATGGCTTGGCCTTCGCGCCGCCCCTCGCGCGAGGCCTGGCACGTGCTTTGGGCGCGACTACGCCGTCGGAGGTTGGCTTGCAAACCGCGGACGCTGCGCTCACAGGAACTTAGAACGAAGTTCGTTGGAGTGGAACACTCCAACGACGAAGCGACCCGACCTGGGGAGTAGAGCGACCGCACAAGGCTGTTACGTCAGATCGGCGATCGCTCTGGGGGACGATTGCGACTATCGATTGGACGAGCCCTCTTGGCCGCGGCAGAAGAGTGGTCACGCGCAAAGGGTGCTCATGAGCTTGCATCCGACACATGGTTCGACAACGAGCCATCGCGGCGAGTGCACGAGGCCCTCGGATTCGAAGTCGTGGATCGATGTGTGAATTATCGGAAATCACTGCGGTAAGAGGTGCGCGCCGCCAATTTCAAGCGCTCACACTTCGAGATATTTCCGAAGGGGTCCCGATACATCTTGGCCGGGGCCGCCGAAAAGGTAACTTCCTGATGAATCTTTGCCATAGGGAGACGTCCTCCGGGAGTTTCGTTCGAAGCCAAGCGCGACCGTCATTACACCATCTTTTCGTCGGGGTTCTGAATCTTGCGCAGCACCTCGTAGCGTTCGGAGCGAACGCGCAGCGGATATCGCGCTTGGGTGGCCCCCCAGTTGGGGTCGTCGATGCTCTCGAAAGCCTCCCGCAGGCGTTGGGCCCACGAGTCGCGGATCATCGAAAAATACGGATTGGCCTCGTCAATGCATACCATCTCGTCGCTGCGAAGCGCTCCCGTCTGGTAGACGACCAGATCGATGGGGAGCCCGACCGAGAGATTGGACTTGAGAGTCGAGTCGATGGACACGAGAACGCACTTCGTTGCGTCCGCCAGTGGCGTGCTTGGAAGCAGCATTCGGTCTAGCACCGGCTTTCCGTACTTCGCCTCGCCAATCTGGAAGTAGCAGGTCTCGGCGGTCGCCTCGATGAAGTTGCCCGTCGAGTAGACGAGAAAGAGGCGCATCGCCTCTCCACGAATCTGGCCTCCGAGGATCAGGGTGCACCCGTAGTCGATCCCGGCTGACCGGAGCGCGGGCCCCTCCTTTTCGTACACGCGCCGCATGGCATGTGAGAGCACGCGCGCGGCGTCGAACATGCTGGTCGCGTTCCAGATCGTGGTCTCGTCCCGGTTGTCATTGCTCAAGCGTTCCACCTGCAAGACTTCGCGTACCGACTGCGAGATCGACAGGTTGCCCGACGAGAGGAGAACCATGAAGCGATCGCCGGCCCGCTCGTACACGACCATCTTGCGAAACGTGCTGATCTGATCGAACCCAGCGTTGGTGCGCGAATCGGACGCGAACACCATGCCAGCCGCGACCTTGAGAGCCACGCAGTACGTCACGACGGCAGCCCGAACCGTGAGAGCCTACTCATTCCACGTTCATACCCCGCAGAACGCCGGCGCGGCTAGCTAGCCCGCTCGCCAGGCGAGGCGAACGAACTGGATACGTCCATGCAACATCCTGAATTCGAGGCTGCGGAGAGCGCCTTCTTGGCCGCGGAATCCATCGCAGCATTGGCACTCGCCGGCTACCTTTTGTCTGTACCCTGGGGCCATGTCCTACGTTGCTCCCCTCACCCTTCTTTCCGCTGCGGTGGTTTTGGATACGTCGCTCGAAGGATGGTCTCTGCTCGAAGTGTCAGCCGACACGGACCGTGTTTTTCGTTACGACGTGACCTTCAGCCGACCCTTCTTCGCACCGCCGCTCATTCACGTCGGGATCGTCGGGCTCGATGTCAGCAAGGAGGACAATGTTCGAGTGCGCGTGCGCGCGCGCGACATCACCGAGACGGGATTTACGCTCCAAGCCGAGACCTGGCTCAATACCAAGATTTGGTCCGTCGAAGTCTCGTGGCTGGCCATCGGGACCTGACCCGCACCGGCGGTGGCCTCGGCGCGCACCTGCGCGACCACGCAGCCGCCGACGTTGCTGAGCAGCCAGGCATGCGCGGGCTAACGAATTCAGGGTCATCGACGCTGGCGTGGGTGGCATCCGCCATGGCGTTCGCATGCGTGGGCCACCCTTCCTGTCGCGTGCGTTCCGGAAGCGATCCGGGCGCCACCACGTCGGGAACGACGGCCCGTGCGGCAGCGGCGGCGAGCGGTCCGGTTGGGATGCAGAGCCCGGCTGCAACTCCCGGCGTGGCCGCCCCCCGGCTGGCGTTGAGCCTAAACCGAGAGTGGAAGTTCGCCTTGGGAGATTTTGCGGGCGCCGAAACACCCGGGTTCGGGGACGAAACGTGGAACACCGTGGGGCTTCCGCACTCGTTCAGCGAGCCGTACTTTCTGTCCTCCGACTTTTACACGGGATACGGCTGGTATCGTAAACATCTGACGATTCCGCCCGCGTGGCGACGCAAGCGAGTCTTTCTCGAATTCGACGGGGTGTTTCAAGTCGCAGAAGCCTTCGTGAACGGCCGGAACGTCGGCTCGCACCGGGGCGGATACACCGGTTTTTCCTTCGACATCACCGAGTCCGTTCATTCGGGCGACAACGTGCTGGCCGTGCGCGTCAACAACGTGTGGAACCCAGAAATCGCGCCGCGCGCCGGCGAGCACGTTTTTTCCGGCGGCATCTATCGCAACGTGCGTCTCGTGGTCACCGAGCCGTTGCACGTGACGTGGTATGGCACGTTCGTCACCACGCCGAAGGTTTCCGCGGAGTCGGCTGCCGTGAACGTCAAAACCGAGATCCGAAATGACGCGGCCGAGTCCAAGACATGCACGCTGGAATCGGACATCGTGGACGGCAAGGGTTGGGTCGTGGCGACAGCAAAAACCTCGCACGTCGCACCGCCGGGAGCTTTGGTGACATTCGACCAGAACATTCCGGACGTTGCGAGCCCCGAGCTCTGGTCTCCGACCCATCCGAATTTGTATTCGGTGGTGACACGAGTCTTCGACGAAAATGTCCAGGTGGATACGTACGTCACCTCCTTTGGCTTCCGCTGGTTCCAATGGACCGCGGATCGAGGGTTCTTTCTGAACGGCGAACACCTTTACTTCAAAGGCGTGAATGCGCATCAGGACCATGCGGGCTGGGGTGACGCCGTGACGGATGCCGGTCTCGAACGCGACATAAGGCTGATCAAGGATGCCGGGTTCGACTTCGTTCGCGGATCGCATTACCCGCATGCTCCCGCCTTTTCGGCGGCGTGCGACCGCGCCGGCTTGCTTTTGTGGTCCGAGAACTGTTTTTGGGGCACCGCCCCTTTCAAAGACCCTTGGGGTGCCAGCGCCTATCCCCCCGAGCAGAGCCACGAGGCAGGCTTCGAGGAAAGCGTGAAAGCCAGCCTACGGGACGAAATACGCATCCATCGCAATCATCCCAGCATCATCGTCTGGAGCCTGGGGAACGAGGTCTTCTTTACCGAACCAAGCACCATGCCCAAAGTGCGCAGGTTTCTCGAAGACTTGGTCGAGCTGGCGCATCAGTTGGACCCGACACGGCCCGCGGCCATCGGCGGCGCTCAACGAGGCGGCGTCGACAAACTCGGCGACGTGGCGGGTTACAACGGTGACGGTGCGCGCCTGTTTTTGAATCCCGGAATGCCCAATGTCGTAAGCGAGTATGGTTCCACGGTTTGCGACCGGCCCGGCAGTTACGAGCCGGGCTGGGGTGACTTGCAGACGGAACAATTCGCGTGGCGGAGCGGGCAGGCTCTCTGGTGCGGCTTCGACCACGGCAGCATTGCCGGGCACTTTGGTAGCATGGGAATGATCGACTATTTCCGGCTGCCCAAGCGTCAATGGTATTGGTACCGCAATGAATACCGCCACGTTCCGCCGCCGGCGTGGCCGGCTCCCGGAACACCGGCCAGGTTGCGATTGAGCGCGGACAAGACGGTCATTCACGGCACCGATTCGCTGGACGATGCGCAAATCGTGGTCACTGTGCTCGACGCTGGCGGCCAACCGATCACGAACTCGCCCGAAATCACGTTGACCGTCGATTACGGTCCGGGCGAATTTCCGACGGGCCCGTCCATCACGTTCGGGCCCGACCGCGACATTGCTATACGGGACGGGCAGGCCGCCATCGAATTTCGATCGTACTATGCGGGCACGACAGTCCTCCGCGCCCGCTCCTCCGGGTTGGAGGATGCCACCTTGACCCTCTTCACCCAGGGCTCGCCACGGTTCATTCCCGGCGAGACGCCAGCGGTCGCAGCGCGGCCTTACGTGCGCTTCTCGAGAGCCGGGCAGCCCGCGCCGGGGCTGACACTCGGTAAAGATGCGCCAGCCCGGGCTTCCGGTGCGGCTCTCGATCATCCCGCACGGCTCGCCAACGACGGCGATGGCGACACATTTTGGTCCGCTCCCGGCGACGCGAGCGGCGCGTGGTGGGAAGTCGATCTCGAGCGCCTATGTGTCGTGACGCAAGCAAAACTCACCTTCCCCTCGGCCGGAAACTATCGTTATAAAATCGAGACTTCCGATGACCGCCTGACGTGGCGGCTCGTCGCGGATGAATCACGAACACTCGACACGAGCCAAACGCGAAGCGATTCGTGCCCGCCCGGGAGTGGCGGCCGTTTTGTCAGAATCACATTCGCCGGGGGGCCGTCGAACACGGCAGCCGGCATCAGCGAAGTGCGCATCATCGGCAATGTTCGTCCAGAGTGACTGGCGCCGTACGGGCGCAGCCAGGGTCCAATGATCCTGCAAACTTTTCAGCCCCTGCGGTTGCTTCTAAATCGCAACGCCGTCACCAAGTACTTGTCCAAGCGGAAGCTGCTCAACGACGCGGGATCGGCCTCGTCGATCGATCCACCATCAGGTGCCGCCGCGAAAGTGCCATTGGCACCCATGCCGTTTCCTCCGCTCGGGTGTTTCGAGGAGGCGACTTCGTCAATGTCAACTCGTCGGGCTTGTGCCCCTCGAACCGCGGCGCGTTCGACTCGTCGACCTGCGACCTCAGCGTCGGGTTCCCGTGTGCCATGGCTCCCTGAATCCGAGTACCGCCGTCAGCCGCAGATGGCCGGGTACGGCCGGGCACGAAGGCTTGCAGGCGTGGGCGTGCTTTTCGCGTTCATCGGGCTAGGGATCGCACCACGACGCACCTCCGCGGACTCCGCGACGCCGCCGTGTGACGCGTGGGAGATCGAATATGCATTATCGGGGAGGCTCGCGCTCAGCGACACACCGATGAAGCAGGGCGATGGCGTCTATCCCGTGGGCCCGGGCACGCTGGTGCTGCGCCTCGACGATCGCGAGGGCAAGGCGGGCGGGCGCGTGAAGATGCTTTCCTATGAGATGAGGCAAAACTTCACGGTCGTATCCAAGGCGCTCTTCTTTACGACAACCGTCGTAATGGACACCACGACACGCGCGGCTCCGGACGCGTGCGGAGTCGCCGCGGAGGGGGTCCTTAGCGGGGGAGCCCTGCTGTGGGACAGTCCCGTGCACCGCGTGCGGGGTGACGGCACCCTGAGTTGTGACGGCTCGCTTTGCGGCAAGTTCGGCGCCCCTCCGCCCGGCCCAAGCGCGCTCCACATCGGGCCGAGTGCGATCGTGTTTCAACCATTCCAGTTCGGCGCTGGCTTAGAAACGTTCACGATGGCCTCGACGTTCGTTTCGCGAACCGAAAATCCCCGGCAAACGGCGCACCTGGCCATCTCGGGCCGCGAAACGCGGCGTGCGTGCGTGCAGGTGAAGGCTTGCCCATAGGGCGTCAGCGGCCGCGCCGCTCACGACTTCTGCGCCCCGTTCTGCCAACATCCCAATCTTGCCCAATTCCCATATGGCGTGGCGTTTCCATCGGCAACGGTTGCAGTCCAGCAGCGCCATCCTCGGGACCGTCGGAATTCTGGTATTTCTCCGAACGGGCCGCTCGGCGTGGGGCCACAAGAATGGCATCGTCGGAGCTGTGACGGCTGCCACTCCGGCGGCGCGATGCCCACCATCACCGTCGCCTCCGACACGTCCCCTATCAATCTCGGCGAGACCATCGTTCTCACCATCAAGATTTCGAATACCAACGGGCCCGTGGCCGGCTTCTACGTGCAATCGAACGGACCGGGGACGTTCAGCATCGTCGATTCGCCCGGAACCCAGCTCCTCGGCATGGGCGTCGCCCATACGGCCCCGCGGGCCGGAGTCGACGGGTTCACGACGTTTCAAGTCGGATGGACGGCCCCGGCACATGAAGGCGGAGTCGACTTCAACGTCTGGGGATTGTCCGCCAACAACGACGGAACTCCGCAGGGCGACGGAGCCGGTTCGGCATTCTTGTCCGTGGCCTACGGATGCGGAGTAGGCACCACTTACTACACCGATGACGACCAGGACGGGTACGCCAGTCCCATCGGTTACACCGTGGCTTGCTCGCAGCCGATGTTTTTCACCACCGTCATGGGCGACTGCAACGACAGCGACGCGACGATTCACCCCGCTGCGGTGGAGGTCTGCAACGGCGTGGACGACAACTGCAACGGGCTCATCGACGAGGGACTGGCCTACCTCACACGTATTGCACGGACAACGACGGCGACGGCCACGGCGGCGAGTCCGGTCCGATCCCGCCGTATATCCGGGAGCGCCGGAGAATTGCAACGGGCGCGACGACAACTGCAACACCTTGGTGGACGAGGATCTCACCGATACGTGCGGCCTCGGTTGGTGCTTCCGCTACGGGTCGGTGTGCACCCCAGGAGTGTGCGAGCCCGGGCCCCCGCTACGCGAGCTATGTGACGGCGCCGATAACGATTGCGACGGCGTCGTCGACAACGGGACGGATCTGGAACTTTGCGGAAAACCCGGGCTCGTGTGCAGCCAGGGCATGTGCATCCCGGCGGGGCAGGCCGTCGACGACGCGGGCGGACCACCCGAGGGGCCGGAGGCGGACGCGGAGATCTCGCAGGATCCAACGGCGAGGCCGAGCCCTGCCCCGATCGAAGCGACGCCGGACGGGGCCATTGTTCCCGCCGCCGCGCCGTCCGTCGATAAAGGCGGCTGCAGTCTCACGAGCGAACGCGGATCCCAAGCGTTGGGGTTTTCGGTGGCGGGTGCCTGCCTGGGGTTGTCGGCGCTTCGCCGGTCCCGGCGAACGAAACGACGGGCTCCGGCAATGGCTTGCTGGGACCGGCTGGAAACGGATCGGACGGCTGAGCGCCTCGGTCATATCCCCCGCGACGAGTGATCCTTGTGGACACCCGCCACGATTGGCGCCGGCGCGTTGCCGCCGGGATAACCCAAGTCGCTATTTGCGCTCCTCGCAGGCGCCATCGCGACCACGCGCGTGGCCATCCGGACCGCCGCGTCAGAGCCGCGGTTTTCGCGTTGGCCCTTGCGATGGCGCGCTTGGCCGGCCTTGCGGACCCAGTCGAGTGCCTCGCCAGCCTCGTGTGAGCAAAATATCTCACACATTGGGTGGGGTCCGCTGCCCCTGACAAGCCGATCACACTGACCGTGGCACAGTGCCGCTGCGGCCGTCGAGGGTCATGGGCACCTGCCTTGCACCTGCCTCATTTTTGGGCAGGATTGGACCGGCCTTCACCTGGCTCGGCTTTTGCTCATCGGAAGTTCGCATGTTGTATCGGAAGGTTTCGCCTCACCCCCCTACATTCTTGCTTCGAATCGCCGTCGCGGCCGGCGCGACCGCCGTTCTCGCGGCGTGTAGCGGAGAGGCCGTTGACGCGTTCAGCAACCCCTCTCCCGAGGCAGGAGCCAATCCGCCGGGAGCGCCATGTGGCCTATGTGGAAGTGTCCCAATGGCATCGGACGGAGGGGAGATGGTTGCCGTGACCACGGGGGTGGTCGTGATGCCGCCCGACGCTGGAGTGGCCGATGGGCATCAGGGCCCGTGCAACGGAGGACCGTGCGGAGTGGTCGTCATGCCCCCGGCGGACGCGGGAGAGCCCGACGCGCATCACGGCCCGTGCAACGGAGGACCGTGCGGAGTGGTCGCGATGCCCCCGGTGGACGCCGGAGAGCCCGACGCGCATCACGGCCCGTGCAACGGAGGACCGTGCGGGGCGGTCGTCATGCCCCCGGCGGATGCGGGAGACGCCGATGCGGACCCGGGCGCATGCAACGGCGGCCCGTGCGGGTTGGTCATCACGCCGCCGTGCAACGGAGGGCCGTGTGGCGGGGTGGTCGTGATGCCGCCGGATGCGGGGGATCATCGGGACTCCGACGCGGGGCGCCCGAGTACCCCGTGCCGCTTGCATTTCCTTGGGATCTGCGTCGTGCCCCCCCCCGCAAGTTGATCCTCGCCCCATGAAGGTCCCCTTCGAACTCGAGTGGATGGGAGGGGCCCCGGAGCACCATTTTCGGAAAGTGCGGCCCGCAGCGAGCGAGCTACCGTGGGGAACGCTCGTGGCTTCGCAGTACTCGCCGGCGGCGATCGAATACGCCCGCGGCGCATGGACGGAGGTGGCCATCAACGAATATCGCGCCGTCGCGTCCTTCTGCGACGTGATGCGGGCGCTCGTCGACGTAAAGGCGCCGCTCGATCTCCTCGGCATGACAAGCGACTTTCTTGCCGACGAATGCTCGCACGTCGAGCTGGCGAGCCGGATGGCCATGGAGCTGGGGGGCGCCGCGCCGCGCACGATCGACCTCGATCATTTCACGAGGCGCCCTGGAGGCCACCTTACGGCGTTGCAGCGCGCCAATGATTTGTTGCTTTGCGTCGGATGCATCGCCGAGACCTTTTCGGGCGGCACGGCCACGGTCAGTCTCGCCGCAACGTCGCACCCGCTACCCCGCGCGGTCTACGAGACGATTTTGCGCGACGAGGCACTGCACCGCCGGCTCGGAGGGCTTTACTTCGAGTGGGCCCTGCCGCGAATCGACGACAACGAGCGGCGCCGCCTTGGCCAAGTGATGCTCGCCATGCTCAAGGGTCTGGCGCCGTTCTGGAAGGCCGGCCCGACCCCGCGCGGCGCGCCGCCAAGCCCGCCGGAGGACGAACT
>CAAGKR010392022.1_pt1 | contig 12974 bp, 5 predicted proteins | sample 2556971 | NCBI WGS metagenome assembly CAAGKR01 (sample SAMEA5207829, study PRJEB30636) | soil metagenome | biome: forest; feature: boreal; material: soil | place: USA | collected 2011-09 | depth 1 m | reverse complement strand
TTTGTAGTCCGGCCCGGAAGGCCGGAATGTTTGTCGAAACCACAGTCTCAGGCGTCAGGTTTGTCGCATACAGGTGTGAGTTTATGATGTCCACAGCCGCAGCCCCAGCGCTTCCAGTTGTACAGGTAGCAAGAGGGCTGTTGTTACAATATAAGAAATTCTGCATCGCATTCACACCGCCGAGGTAGTTCCCGGCGATAGATGGACTCACGATCTTCGCACTTGGATCGATGGCTGTTGCGGTGCAAGTAGTCGTTAGCCCAACACTGGGTGTGTTGTGGATGACACCAGTTCCAGTTATGATGCAGCGCGCATCCTCGGCCAATCGCACGAGCTGATTGAATGTGCCCTGCCAGGAAAGGCTGCCTGGAGCGGCCGTATAACTTTCGATTGTTGTGGACCGATTGAATTCGTTCCAGATTTCCCAATATTTAACATGGGCATGCGTTGTCAACCAAGTTGAGTCATTGACGTGCGTGGCAAGAGCCGTGACCCAGTTCTTCCATATCAGGTTTGTGCCGGTGCCGTCTGAATTCAAATCAGTTGGCGGATAGCAAGCTCCGTGGTTGACTCCGCCAAATGAGTAGTTATTACAGTCCACGTCGGTAGTATTTGACGAGGCCCAAGCGGGTGTATTTGACAGCGTGTAAAGCACATCGTTGATCCCATCAGTTTTGAGGTCCGCCTGCTGCGTATCTATGTTAGTCCAAGTAAAACACGAGTCCGTTGGTGCACCACTGGCAGCTTGACATGTTTCAACGTACTGCCACTGTGATGCCTGAGTGCCAAAGGAGCGAAACTGACCATAGGGAATCTGCAACGGGTAGTGAGAATATAAGTTGACGTGCATCCCGAAGTTTGTCGATGGAATTAAATTACCTCCGCCTCCGCCTATGGCGCTTACACCAGTACCACTCAGCGGAACAGTTTGTGGACTCCCCGGTACGCTGTCTGAAACGGTAAACGATGCGCTTCGTGATCCCGTAGCCGTCGGTGTAAACGTAACAGAGATCGTGCAGGAGGACGACGGCGCGAGTGAAGCGGCGCACGTGCTCGTTTTGGAAAAATCTCCTGGGTTAGTTCCCGTCATTGCATTGACGATAATACCAGTCATCGTGGTACTGCCTGTATTCGTCAGTGTTATGCCAATTGGTGAACTTGATACTGTAACGACCGTGTTGGGGAAAGGTGCGCTCGTTGGAGAGAACGATGCGATTGGACCACCACCACCACCGCCTCCACTCATTCCGTTGCTGATCGCATTTAGCAGCGGCATTTGCGGAGATTGGCTAGCATTATAATCCCCACCGATAATGTAGATAATCCAACCGCCTAGGCCATTCGCTTTAGCATAATTTACCTTGTCGGTGATCGATTGCGCATTTTCCGTCGCTATCCAACTTGACCCACTCAGGGATTTCCACGGTACATGCGCCGTAGTGTCAAAGGTATAGCCCGTGGACCCGTAGGTCGCTCGTATATTTTCAGTGCCCATTTGCGTCAGGCTGGGTGATGATCCGAACGATTGGTACGGGCCGTTGCTGGGAGAGGTAAGGTAGCCATAGAAAGGTAGCCCAATCCCAACTTTCGCCATCGGGTAGCCACATGCTATAGATGCTTTAACATCGCGATCTACGGAAAAAAGAAAGGGAGTTGAAGGATTGTAGAGCGGCGAACTAAACCATGTCTCCGAGGCCCAAGACCCGGCCATGTCGTAGGTCATTATGTTCATGCGATCCAGATACGGGATTATTCCTGTCCACATAGAGCAACTTGATTCGGTAGTGATCGCAAAGGTTAAAAGTTTAGTTCCTCCTAGCGCCGTCCTGAGCCCAGACGCGAGATTGGTTTCTTCGGTTTGATTGTCCGCTTCCTCCCAATCTATATCCACCCCGTCAAAGCCGTAGGTGTTCACCGTGGACATGATGTTCGTTATGAACGTGGACAAATTCCCGGAAGAGGCCGCTCCAGCCCATCCGGTTCCGCCGATGGCCAGGTTCCCCAGATCGTAAAGAACTTTTACGCCATGTGCGTGCGCGGCAGTAATCAGAGGTGGCATGTCTGTCGAGAATCCGCTCGCAAGTGTGATAGAGCCATTTGAGTTGGGATTTCCCCCAGTTGCCATCACATGCGTCAGCCCGGACCACTCAATCGCGGATAGTGGCAGAGGAGCGTTTGCTGGGTTATAGAACCCCAAACAAGCAGAGCAATAGTAACCCATGCTCCACAGCGTTGAACTTCCGCCCCCACTGATGCCAGTACCGCTCAGTGGAATAGTCTGTGGGCTGCTGGCGGCATTGTCGGTGATGGTGATTGTGCCAGCCCGCGAGCCCGTAGCTGTGGGTGTGAAAGTGACGCCAACGGTACAGTTTGCGCCGGGAGCATAAGGTGTGGAGACCGCGCAGGTTCCGGTGCCACCAGGGGCGAAATCGCTCCCTGCAAACACGAAACCACTCGGAAAGGTTAGATTAGAGCTTCCTGTATTTGTTATCGTGGCGTATACAACGGCGCTCGTGGTGCCGACCCCCTGGTTAGCAAAGGTCAGCGATGTGGGGGAGATGCTCACCGCCGCCGGTGAACCTGACGAGGTAAAATCATATGCTCCAATATCCACAGTCGTTCGCGGAGTGCCGGCGAAATCCACTGTTGGAGAACAGTTGCTAACGCATCCAGGGGAACCCGCACCAGCGGTAGTACCAGCATTGATCGCCAGGCTGCCAGCCTTCAGGTGGTAATCACCCGTGGCATCTCCCGTGTAGTTCACGAACGTCGTCGTGGGAGCTTCTGAGGTAATCGATCCGCTTACCGTTCCCGAACAGCCATGACAAGTGTTGTTCGGTTGGTTCCCGTACATGAGGTTATTTGCGTACAGATTGTGATTGGTCTCAGCGCCATCATTCTCAAGAATCGGATACCCGCAACCAACTCCGCATGATCCGATATTGCCGTAGCCGCCGTTGACTATGATATTGTTGATGACCGTGTTGCCTCCACTTGCTGCGCACGGTGATGCCCCATAGCCAGAGGACGAAATCCCCTCATCAGCATTGTTGGCGACTATGTTGTTCGCTATGACTACATTACAATCCGATGGGTAATATACGATTCCTGTTCCTGCTGAACGGAATACGAGATTGTTTTCGATGATTGCCCCACCCCCTACATAAATCCCGTGCGCTAAAGTGCAAGTCGTCAGACTGTTATTTCCAAAGTGGTCAACTATATTTTGAGAAGCAACAAAGCCTATCGCGGTGTGATCTGCAGTAATCATGCCCTCGCTTGGGCACCCTCCGGCCGCTGTCTGACCAGCATCATGGAAGTAATTTCCGATCACGGAGTTGTGGTTACCACCAGCGTAGTTAATGACGGCTAGATAAGAAGCAGGATGATTGCCATATGCAAAACCCTGCACAGTCACATAATTACCTGGATTAAGCTCAGCGAAAATATCGCTGGAGCCGTTGCCGCCCGGATTCGCTACGCATCCGTAATTTGGCACATCGCATTGGATCGTCAGACGTGCAGAGTTGCTCGTGCCCCCACGATTGGCACAGAACCATGTGGTGTTACCCTGACAGGCAGGAGACAACGTGGAATCATTCACTGCGTCCGTGTAGGTTCCCGCAGCGACGTGAATCACAGCGCCGGTCGAGCCGAGGGTAAAGTTTCCTATAGCATGCTGCACGGTTAGCCAGGGACTGCTAGACGATCCGGTGCCTGTGCTATCATTTCCAGTTGTGCTGACATAGTAGTTGTTTGAGCCTCCGCCGCCCCCACCACTGATGCCGGTACCACTTAGAGGAACAGTTTGTGGGCTACCCGGCACGCTGTCCGAAACGGTAAACGATGCGCTTCGCGATGCGGCAACCGATGGCGTAAACGTAACCGAGATCGTGCAAGAAGCCGCCGCTGCAAGCGTGGTGCCACACGTGCTCGTTTTGGAGAAGTCGCCCGGGTTCGTCCCCGCCATCGCATTGACGACGATCCCCGTCATCGTGGCACCGCCGGTATTTGTCAGCGTTACAACGATTGGTGAACTTGATACTGTAATAACCGTGTTTGGAAACGATGCACTCGTCGGTGAGAACGACGTGACTGGTCCGCCTCCGGCCCCCGAGAGATATTCATATGCCCCCGCATCCCACGCGCCACTGACGGGCCTAGAATTTGTTGAACGCGCGCCACCATATCCCGTGTCGCTCGTAAGGCTTGCCTTTGCGCCAGTCGCAAGGCTTGTCAAATTCGCACCAGCGTTCACCGTTCCGTTCGTTCCTACCGTGGGAGAGTAGGCATACGTTTGCGATGAGGTATATCCCTGTGATGTCGCCGTCGCCAGGCTCATCAGTAGATTATTAGTGTTCGTGAGGGTGTTTCCCGACTGACCGTTAGTCAGGAATCCTGATCCTGAAATGCAGTGATTGTTCTGAAGATCGAGCACACCAAAGTTTCCATTTCCTCTACTGATCGTTTGCATGCACGCGGCAGTGGACCCACCATAGATCGTGTTATTCCATGCGTGAACCTCGGAACTACTGTTTGAGGTGCTTACCGAGTCGAATTTGAAAGGTATTGGGGGGCTGGAAACGGACCCTACATAGGCCACGTTGTTCCATAGGTAATCTTTCTCGATGCCGCTTCCTCCAGCCGCACCCTGCGTGAGAATGCCGACAGCAGTACAATCATGGAACACGTTGTTGTAGAAATAGTTCGTGCTAGTCGTACCCGCAGCCATAACAATTGGCTCAATGCAGTTGTCGTGATTGCTCGCGTCGAACGACTGATTGATAGGCCCGATCAGATTGTCATGGACTACGGCATTTTCATTCGAGAGTAGTCCGTTGGACATATTCCTGACGACGTTGTTGTCCAACAGGGGAATCATTGCGACTGCTTCTCCGCTGTCGGATGCCCCAGTTCCGTCAAAGACGGACCCAGTTACACGATCCCCTGAATTGTACGGAGAGACCGCTGAACCCGTGATCCAGTCAAGCGTGTCTGAGGTTGCACCGGAGTGCGTCCAGCCATGAAAGTAGGCATTGGAAACGATTATGTTTGTATGGCTTCCTTCAGCAATGCCGACTGCGCTACCGCTTCCAGTCCATGTCATGCCTGTAAATTCCATGCCGTTGAGCGTGACGTAATTCGCGTTGACAGCGATAAAAGTGTTCACTCCGCCGCCACTGATGACTGAGCCGCCCGCATTGAATTTGTACGTCCCTACCGCTTGCCCGAGGTTGCCGGTCGTGCCTCCCGCCGTGCCCCAAGTCGGATCGAACGTATACACATCGGGATTGCCGCTTGAGCCGCCGTTTGGAATTGCCATATTGAAGCAAGCGTTCGGCCAGGTGTCGCCTTGCTTAAATATGAATTGATCGCCAGTAGAATGAGAATAGCTCGGAGCCGATCCGCTGGTCGTGCATCCCGATCCAGTCTGCATGTAGGGATGCGTTTTCCATGCCGTTGCCTTCGTCAAGCCGTTATTCGAGTTTGAGCCGGAAGAGAAAGAGATGTAATATGTCACTGCCCCCCCGCCAACGCCGAATTGATACGCTCCTGTGTCCCACAGCCCGCTTGCCAGCCTTGGATTCGGGGCGCGAGCTGGACACACGGATTCGACCACCCCATTGACCGTCTGCTGGGAGCAGGCATAAGTCGTGTCATTCACTGCATATCCTGACGGCCAATACGTGGACGTGAGGTTTCGCCCGACGCCAACGGTAGGCGACGCGACCGATGTAGGCGAATATACATAGGTCTGCGTGGCGTTATAACCCTGGCCGTTCGCCGTGGAAAGGCTTTCCACCACATTATTTCCAAAGAGGATAGTGGTTGCCCCGGAGACGGTCTGATTCATCATTCCTTGACTCTGGCTCGTTCCGCTGGGAGTTCCGTTGGTAATGCAGTGATTGTTGACCATCACGAAAGCTGATGACCAAAATTGTGCCGGAGGGTCCGTGCTCACGCACGTCGTACCGCTATCCACATTTGTGTTGTTAAAAAAGTAGAATGCTACAGCGTTGTTGTCATTCTGCGGGATTTGCGGCCCGTTCGCGCCGACCGAAGTGTTATTATACCAAAGATTATTCCATACATAATCAGTCTCACCATTATTGCCCACCTGCAACCCTTCGCATGATCCGTTGTCGTGAACGCGGTTATCATGAATGTACAAATGCCCGCTGCCTCGGATGGGCGGGATGCTCTCAATGCAGTTGGAATGAACATTGGAAATATAGTTATCGACGTGGGAAATATCGTTGTAGGCAAACTCCCCCGACATGTTCGGTTTAAGAGCATTGGCGACGTACGCCAGGATGCTATGCTGCGTAGGCCACTGCATCCCGAGTCCGGTAAGCTGTGTACCATCAATATTATTGGCCACCATGTAATCAACTGAACAGGTTTCACAACCCTCCATGAAGGCGTGATCGATGTCGTCGGCTGTGCCTGGGATCGTCCATTTATGCACATACCAGTTGCTCAGGTGGATGTGTGTGGAAGTCTCAGGAGCATAGACCATGTACTCGTTGCTGAAACAGCTTCCGTTCGCTTGCGGAGAAGTCCAGCGATAATTGATAAGTTCAATCCAGTTCACGTCAACCCAATTCACCGATGCAAATGTCCAGAAGGCGTTGTTGTTCGTACATTCAGGAGGTTGGATAATCGCGCTGCCCGCGTCGAACATAGGTCGATTCCAACCGCTTGGGCAAGTAGAAGTGTTGTACCAGGTCGTGTCCCGGTCAATTGTTATGTGGTTGCTGCTTGTGCCGCTCCAGCTCCACTGAATGTCAAACGATGCGTTCGGCCAATCGTCGCAACCGCGCAAAATGAATGTATCGCCAGCAACCGGGGTGTGGCTTCCTGTCCACGTTCGCATACCCGGAACGTGCGCCCATGACGTGGTTTTGCTGGTTCCGTTGTTTGAGTCGGAGCCACTAGTTGAGACGTAGTATGTCGTGGCGAAAGCGGGTGTGGCGCAAAGCAGGAACCCTAAAATTAGAAGTAGTTTTTTCATATTTGTTCTCATTTGAATGTCGCTGTCATGGCCACGGTATTTGTGACAGATGTAAAAGTCGCCGTTGGCGTAATGGCGCTTATGTTTACCACATAACAATATTCCACTTGCCTAACACTTGAACCACCACCATCTATGCATGACACACCGCCCGCTGTTCCCACAGCCCATCCTGTCCCCGCGCCGAAATCCGAGCTTTGCCAGGAAGATAAAACCAATTCATTCGCTTGTGAGATGGTCGGCGTGACACCTCCGTTTACCGATCCGGGGCCAGCAGAAGCTATGTCCGCTTCTCCCACTTGATCGAGTGTTGGAGAGGCTACTCCTGTAAATTGAATGGCGTTTCCGGCTATAAAATTCACGTTGTTTGTGTCGTGACAGTCTATCGATACGCCGGTCATGTTCGCCGTGATGCTTTGCACGTACCAACTCTCTGCGGTTGTACTCATCGACCCAGCGTTGTGCGACGGATTTGCTATCACGAACGTGTCGGGCGGAGAATTATTGTCTGAAACGGAAAGAGTGCCGGTTGTCCCGGTGCACGCGACCCACAACGAATCTCCGGCAATGACATTCATGCCGTTCAGCAAACAGTCGAACCCCCCAGTGAAACAGTTAGTCGAAGCCAAACGCGTCGGGCCGGTGTAGGGGCCTGCGCTGTTCTGTCCAGTGTGGACGTAGTAGCCCCTCTGTGCGGCTACGGTGACGGAAAAAGCGCAAAGCAAAATACAGATCGCGATTGCGGCGACTCGCCTAATTAAAATGCGTGTTGAAGTTTGCGTAGCAGTTTGTGCCATCATAGCTCCATGTAAGAAGGTCAATCGCATTTGCGCTGGTTGTTGGTGTAATGGCACCAGCGCCAGCGCCACTTATTTTCCAGGTACACCCTGTCCCGAGAGTCAGTCCTTCGCCGCCGGTGCCGTCCTGCTTGATAAACAAGACATACGTCCCGCCGTTTACCGGCCCGGTGATGTTTAGAGTGCGCGAGCCGCCGTGCGTCGTGAACGTCAGCCCTGCATTTGCTTCATAAGCGCTTGCAATCGCCCATGTCACGGTCGCGCCGTCGGTAAGAGTTGAAAATGCTGCTGTCGCGGCATTCCCGACCGAGCCATCCGTCTCAGCAGAACTCACCACGCCCGCCGCGAGAGTGGGATTAGGATAAGTACCTGTTAGATCACCACCAGCCGCCCCGGTTGGCGATCCTCCCGCTCCACCACAAAACGCCAGCCAATCAGTGCCAACTGTAGGATTAATTCCAATGCGGCATTCCACTTGCTTGACGATGGTGAGAGTAGCCCCGCCGTTAATCGTGTACCCACCGGCTGATGTAACAGTCACCGATCCACCCGGACCCGTTGATACGTTGACTAGGACCGTCCAGAAGTTCGCGTTCCCAAGAGTAGTAGGAGTGGGGAGCGCTGTCGCAACCGCGGCCGTGCCTTGATAATCAACGGTCGCGCCATTGTCGCTGTATAGAACGGTGTCCGTAGAAGTCGAGCCGGTAATGCCGCGTTGTCCAAGACCAAGTAGCGGGCAGGTCGGTGCGGACGCTGCGCTGCCGGTGACGGTGTAGCCACACTGATAGGACCCGTTTACGGAGGGCGGAGTAGGACCACAACTAACCACACTCCCACTCGTTAGGTACTCGGCAAAGGAATATTGCGCGCCGCAGTTGGCAACCGCGCCACTAATGCCCCCACCGGCTCCTCCGCCTCCAGCCCCACCACTGCCGCCACCGGAACCAGATAATGAAAATATTGTGCGCATGTCATTGATGGATGTGATCGCGCTCCCGGATGTGACAACGGTCGCTATTGGAAAATTGGTGCTGAAGTCGGAGGATGACGAGCTAACAGCCGGAACACAGCTTGATCCTACGTTTAGATACACGTAGTTGGTTACGCTAGCCGTCATCGTGAGCGTGCCGCCCGCGTATTCCACTTCGGCGGGACAAATCGACGTGCCGCCGCCCATGTTCAGCGTCAGTCCGCTTCCTGCACTCGGAGCGTACCCACCAGCGGCAAAACCGTTGGCGTACGTGGCGTTCACGTCAAACGCGGGCGCTTTCTGCGTTTGAGGCTGCTGCGCGTAAGTGAGTGCGGGGAAAAGAAACAATAACAACAGAAATAATTTCCTCATTTAGTTCTCCTTATAGTAATACACGAGCCTCACGACCATCAGTCACGCATGCTTAGTAAAATACGAGCCAAGGTTCGTTCGCAACTCCGGCCCCTGTTGCTGGCGCAGTAATTGTTGAGTTCAAGACGCCGCCTGAGGTCGTTCCTGTACTTGCTCCGGGGGCTGTTCCATTTGTAAATTGAACAACGTGAGAAACATTAGCATCTCCTCCGAGTAACATACTTGGAGACGCAGCGCTTCCTGTTATCGCAATGCAGTACCAGCCGTCCAGCGCTGCCGTCGTTACCGGGGCACCTACAAGTCCTAGATGACCAGGTACTGCGGCCGCAGCGAACGAACTTCCATTATTCGCCCCTGTATGCCAAATTAAAGGAATAGATGCGCCACTCGCATTACAGCCAGGGCCGTATACCCCTAGGTCGTATTGGTTGGTCGAATTGTCCGCCGTGGTGACATTAAACTCTACATTGCCAACATTACTAACGGTATTACTGATAAAAAAAGAGTAAAGTTTCGTGGCATTCTGAGCCGGAGCGGCGGTTACGGCTGTTGCTTTGCTAGTACTTTCAGTTTCAAGGTACGGATAAGTTGAAACACCTGAACCTCCGTTCGCCGCCGCTAAGACGCCTTTGACTTGATGGGCCAAATCCAGGAGCGTACTCGCCGCAAAGCACAGCGGTGCCGCAAACAGAATTAGCCAAAGTAATCCTACTGGATTAAGTTTTTTCATTTTAGTAAACCCTTTTAATAGCGGTAGAATCCAATAACCGTATCACCAGTTTGGGGTTTGGATGCTGTCACGAATGTAGCCGTGGCCGTTGCGAGCGTGTAATCCGCGCCGCCTGCAATCATTTCCTGGCCGTTTTTGTAAACCACCAAGCTTCCCGCTGGGTTTGGGGTATGTCCGAACACGAACGCCGCGTTGCTTCCGTCAATCGTGCCCGTCGGCACTTCCGCATCGGAAAAAGTTCCAGTTAAAATGGTTCCGCATGTGAAGGTGTGTGTTGAGGTCGCGTATTGAATCGCCCCGGCAGTGCAGTTCGGCATTCCGGTCCATGCCGCTGTTGCCGATGCCGAGGTGACGATAACCTGATCAGCGGCAGCGTTCGTCCCAACCGAGGTCCCGTTGACCTTCACAACTGTCACGGCGTTCGACGCAGATGTCGTCGCATCGCCTGAAAGTTCCGCCGCAGTGTACGCCGATCCGCCGCGAATCAGTCCGGTGAGCGTGGAAGTAGTGTTCGTGCCGCCATTCGCAATTGGAACGAGTCCCTTGATTTGGTGCGCGGCGTCGATCTGCGTGATTGCGCCCATAAGCGCAAGAGGCCCGAATGCGACGATCAAAATAGAAACCGCGAACCGTTGCCATTGGCGCAACGGCTTACGGCGCTTGCGCGTGATTGGATTGCCGCGCGAATCGGTGAAGATTGGGTTGATGTTCATATTTTCTCCTTTTTGTTTTTATTCTAGTGTCTGTACCATGCGATTAAACTATCTGTCGATCCTGGCGCGTACGTCGGTGAACCGGCTGTTATCGTTATATTTGCCCCGGTTAACGTGTAATCCACGCCTTGTTTTTGCAAAAGTCCATTCCACAAAAACTGAAGCGAAGCGGCTGGACTTGGTGCATACAATAGAGTGTAAGTTGTATTCGATCCGTTTATTAAGCCAGAAGGAATCTCGGCATCCGCGAAACTGAAAGCCGCTGTGGACCCCGTTGAACCTGCTCCAGTTGCGCCCTTGATGTTCCCGACGTTCGTCCACGTTAAGGTGACAGGTGAACCGCCGCTGATAAATTCCCAAACATCACCGTTCGCCGTGTTGAGATAGAAATCTCCGTTCGCCTGCCCACCGATGGACCCTGGTGCTCCCGACCCCTCATACCAAAGCGAGCCGCGTGTGCCAGCGCTGCCTGTTGCTCCAGTCGGACCTATTACGCCCGTAATGCCGCTGCCAGTCCAGACTTCCGCCTCTCCGGTAATTCCCGCGTCGGACGCCACGAGGTTCAAGTTCGTCGCGTCATACGGCGGGGCTTGGAACCAGATTTCGCCGCCTGATGACATGCGAATGATCGCAAGAATAGGTGTCACGCTGAGTCCGTGCGCAACGGTAAAGTTGCCAGGAGCACTTGGAGCGAGCGCCACTTTAGCCGTGAGGCTAAGTGTGTTAATTGCTGGCATCGTGAGCCAAACGTATGCCGTTCCTGTTGTGCCCGCGAACGAAGCTTGCATGTTCAGATTCGTTGCATCGTAAGGCGTCGATTGAAACCATATCGCGCCGGTGTGTGACATTTGAATCAGGGCGAGGCTAGGTGTTCCCGCAAGCCCGTGAGGAACAGAGAATGGATTAAGCGTGTCCGGGTCGAGCGGAATCACGGCGTCCGGCAGAGACATGAAACACGTTGCCGTCCCGGTGATGCCCGCATCCGACGCCACAAGATACAGATTGGTCGCATCCCAACCGATAGGTTCCTGCGTCCAAATTTCCCCACTGGATGACATCTGCACAATAATGAATGCTGGAGCGGCAGGAAGCCCATGTGCCACTATGAATTCCCCCGGAGCACTAGGCGCAAGCGGAATTTCAAAAACGATAAGGGATGCGCCACCCGGAGCGCCCGCAATTGGGAAATTACCAGACAGGTCACGGAACAACAGCGTTTCCACGACACCGTTGATGTCAACCGGAATCCCATACGGCGGCTCACTGGCGATCCAGTGAACATTTTGCCTTCCGGCTGGCGGCGGCGGATTCGTGTCGCTAAAGTTTAAATTTGTAGGTGTAGGGGCCATTTATCCGCCGTTCACAAGAAACACACCTGGAGGTGCGCCGCCTGGATTGACGCCGCCCGCTGCGCCGGTGATCGTGTAGGGATAAGCCACGACCTGAGAAATCTGTTGTGCCCCTCCGGTAAGAGAAGCAAAAGCACTAAAGGATTGGAATTTGAACCATAGCGTGAGACCTATCCACGCCGGGTCTATAGGAATGCGCAATATTCCAGGGGAGTTCGGATTGCTTGGGTCCAGAAAGGCGAAGCGTGCGCCAATTGGGTGATCAACCCCGGCACCGACCGCGGGTGCGCCATACACCGCACGACGTAGATGGTTCCCGTCTGTAGCTTTCAGGGTATATTGATACGTCCCGGTCAGGTTGGCGAGCGCGTAGGACATCAGCTCGTAGGTGATAGGATTCCCTGCGCCACCCTCTTCGTAACATGGAAAGGTAAAAAGGTCTTCGTCCGCAACTTGGTAGGAAGCAAGCGAGCCACGACTCTCAGTCAAATCGAGCATTAGATCGTTCACCGTGTCTGGGTCCACGTTCGCGGGCCAGTCGGCAGCATTGACGCCGGTAGTGGCGCTCCCAGGGACAATTCCGTTGTTTGGTCCGATAGTGTTGTAGCTGTTCCCACCATCCGTGGACATGTTGAAAACCGCGCCACCATAGTTCGTCCCTGCTACGGTAATGTTTGCTGTGGGTAATGTGGACGGAGAACCGCCGCCCGAGCCGCTTCCTGTCAATACAGTCAGAGCAACCTCGTTCGCTGTCTGGTAGCCGGACCCTGGATTTGTGATAGTGAATGATGCAATGGCTCCGCCCACCCCTATCGTTAGAACGGTGAGGATCGCGGTGACGCTTCCCGTGGGGTTTCCCCCAACTGCCAGGGTGTCACCGATATTAAATCCAGTCCCAGCAGATGCGCCGATAACGGCGGCTGTGAGCGCGCTTCCACCACTGACCACTATCCACAACTCACCGAGATTCGTTTTCCCTGCCAGCGCTGGTACGGCCTCAAAAATGATCGGTGGGTTTACGTTCCCTG
>CAAGKR010022280.1_pt1 | contig 12974 bp, 16 predicted proteins | sample 2556971 | NCBI WGS metagenome assembly CAAGKR01 (sample SAMEA5207829, study PRJEB30636) | soil metagenome | biome: forest; feature: boreal; material: soil | place: USA | collected 2011-09 | depth 1 m | reverse complement strand
TATATAGCATATGCTGATAAATTTATTACACTGACTACACTTGAGTCCATAGTTTACCTCCAATTTAAAACAAGATAATAATTATGTTAGCTACTTAAATAACGTTTTGGGTGAAATAATGGTTATAAAAAATACTAAGAGTCTGTGTCCGGAGTGTCTTGCAGTGCTAGATGCTGAAGTATATGAGGACAACGACAAAATAATGATAAAGAAAACGTGCAAAGAGCACGGAGAGTTTAATAATACTTATTGGAGCGATTCAGAAGTTTATAAAAAAGCAGATCTATATGGGAAAGTTGGTAAGGGAATTGAAAACCCTCAAACCATTGCTGATTCTGAATGTCCTCAAAATTGTGGATTATGTGATGAACACCAGAGCCATACTGTTCTTGGACTTATCGATGTTACCAACAGATGTAACATGAAATGTCCAGTTTGTTTTGCTAATGCAGCAGTTTCAAAAACTTTATACGAGCCAACCTATGAAGAAATTAGGACGATGCTCCAAAATTTAAGAAATAACAGACCAGTTCCAACACCAGCTATACAATATGCAGGCGGTGAACCAACTGTTCGTAAAGATATTGTTGAACTAATAAAACTTGCCAAGGAAGAAGGATTTAGGCACACACAAATAGCCACAAATGGTATGAGACTTGCCAGACTTCCTTCACTTGCAGTAGATCTTAAGGAAGCAGGATTAAATACTGTTTACCTTCAATTTGATGGGATAACAGAGGAACCCTACCTCAAATTAAGAAATAGAAATATGTTAGATATCAAGCTTGCAGCAATTGAAAACTGTCGTAAAGCCAATCTGGGAATTATATTAGTGCCAACAATTTTAAAAGGTGTTAACCATGACCAAATTGGGGATATACTTCGTTTTGCAGCCAAGAATATCGATATTATTAGGGGTGTAAACTTCCAGCCAGTATCATTTGCAGGTAGAACTCCAGCAGAAGAGGTTGAAGCTCAACGTGTAACAGTTCCTGACTTTGAGAGAATGGTGGAAGAACAAACAGATGCTCAGATAAAGGCAGATGATTTCTATCCTGCCAGCTGTGTAACCCCTGTTTCAGATTTTATAGAGGCCATAGATGGGCAGAGTCCTAAGGTATCATTTACATGCCATCCACACTGCGGAACGGGAACATATGTTTTTGTTGAAGAGGATGGAATGGTTCCAATCACACGGTTCGTTGATGTTGACAGATTTTTCAACCTCTTAACCAGTAACACAGAGAATATGGAGAAGGGTGGACTGGTTAATAAGGCAAAAATTGTTGCCAGAGCAACTGTAGCACTTCCAAAAACAGTGGATATGTCAAAATCTCCAGACAGTGTTGATTTAAGGAGTATACTAACCGCTGTATTTAAGGACAGATCATATAAATCCCTTGGAGAATTCCACAGGAAAACCCTTCTTATATCATGCATGCACTTCATGGATCCATTCAACTTCGACCAGGACCGTGTTCGAAGATGTGTTATCCATTATGCTGTACCTGATGGAAGAATAATACCATTCTGTTCGATGAACACTATTTATAGGAAAGAGATAGAGGATAAATTCTCTAAACCATTCACTGAAATCTCTAAATAAATTTTTTCACAATAATCTTTATGGTTGTATCAATTGATAATCGAAACACCATCCCGCCTTCATCTGACCCTGCTTGATCTTAATGGTATCTACGGTAGGATAGATGGCGGTGTAGGCATCACATTAAAAAATCCCTGTCTCAAACTTGAAGCAGAATTAGCCCATAATGGGGTTGAAGTGGGATTTTCAAAATCTTGTCAACTTATTGATGGACTTATAGAGGATTATACGACTAAAATAGAAAGTTCTACCCTTAAGATAAAGAACGCACTGAATATTGAAGGTGGCTTTAAATTTACAGTGGAGTCTGCATTCCCTCCCCATTCGGGATTAGGATCGGGAACTCAACTGTCATTAGCAGTTGCCAAACTCATATCCACCATGAATGATCAGGATTTAACAGCCTTAGATCTAGCAAGAATAGTGGGAAGAGGTGGAACCTCGGGTATAGGGGTTGAATCCTTTGAAAATGGCGGGTTCATAATTGATGGTGGCCATAAAAGCAGTGAAAAACAGGGATTTCTCCCATCATCTGCATCCTGTGCAACTCCACCACCGATTATTGCAAGGTACGACTTTCCAGAGGATTGGAAGATAATTCTTGTGATACCCGACGTTGAAAGGGGCGTTTCAGGTGCTAAGGAGATAGACGCATTTCAAACCTACTGTCCAATACCACTTAAAGAAGTTGAGAAATTATCTCATCTAATGTTAATGAAACTCATGCCATCTGTTTTAGAATCTGATCTTGATACTTTTGGAGAGGCTGTAAATAAAATACAAACGATCGGATTTAAAAGAATAGAAAATAAACTTCAAAATCCATATATAGCTCAAATTATGAATAAGTTAAGGGCTGATGGCGCTGCTGGTGTGGGTATGAGTAGTTTTGGCCCAACTATCTTTGCTGTTACAGATACCAATGAACAAGATATAGTGGATGCAGCAAATGATGCACTAAAGAATGTTGGTGGTGAAATTATCAGTACCAGTGCTCAAAATAATGGTGCTAAACTATTAGACTAAACTTTGTGAAGGTATGAAACCATGGAAAAGATAGAGGGAAAAGTTTGGAAATTTCGAGACAGTATTGACACAGATGTTATTATAGCTGGAAGGTATCTTCGAACCTTTAGCCTTGATGACCTAGCAGCACATGTAATGGAAGCAGAAGATCCTGAATTTGCAGATAAAGTCCAGAAAGGTGATATAATAGTTGCTGGATGGAATTTTGGATGCGGATCATCGAGGGAACAGGCTCCAGTTGCCCTAAAACATGCTGGTATTTCAGCTATAATAGCAAAATCATTTGCTAGGATATTCTATAGAAATGCTATAAATGTGGGACTTCCAGTAATAACAGCAGATGTTGAGGCTGATACGGGAGATATCATGTCTGTTGATCTTGAAAAGGGGATCATTGAAAATATAAGCACAGGAAAGAAATTTGAAATAAAGCCACTCGACCAGTTTATGCTTGACATCCTGAACGATGGTGGACTTGTAAAACACCACCTCAAAACAAAGGGGTAGTGCAATTTTCTTATCAAAATTTTTAGAATAAATGCTTTTTTGATGATATTAAATCCTGATTATCAAATAAATATTATGGGATATTTTAAAATATTATATGTTTTGAAACATTTTATTTAATGAAATTAATATGCCGGTTAAAACAAATAAAAGACTAGATCAATAAAAAAAAAGTATTATATAAAAAAACTAATTTGAATGAATATTTTATTTAAATTTATTAAATTCAAATTTAAGGGAAGTAAAAAATGAAGTGTACTGTTTGCGGATCAGAATCCTGCGAAATATTAAAGTCCAAGGGTAAATTAACTAAAGAACTTTTATTAAAATGTAATAAATGTGGAAACATTTTCAGAGAAGTTGTAGAGGTTGAAAAGCCCATTGAAGTAAGGGTAGTTGTAAGTGAATATGAATCAAGCCATAAAACATCTGTAAAATTGTATCCTGATGAATTTCTAGAATTTGAGGGTGTATTAGATCTTGATGGAAGACCAGCAGAGATAACATCAATTGAAAATAAGAGAAGTGGGAGGGTAATGTTTGCACCTGTAACTGAAATAGATACAATATGGGCCAATTACATTGACACTCCTGCACGTGTTGGAATTTCTGTTGATTTTGGTGGGAAAATACTCTCAAGAAAGGTTGAAGTGGACAGAGAATTTGAATTTACAATTGGTGATATTGTTAAACTCGGACATGTGCTTTTCAAGATCAGGGGAATTAAAACACAGGAAAGAAAAATGAGGAAGGGTTTTGCAAAGGCATTTGTTGTTAAAAGGATATATGGTAAGCCTGGTGACGACCTTAAGCGTTATAAATATGATTTAACTTCTAAGATAATTGAAGTGGTTACTGTACCTAACGTGGTTGAATATGATGAGTAAGAATAGAGAAGATCTGGTTTCGAAATTATTAGAAATGGGTTATATAAAGTCGGATATTGTTAAGGATGCAATGAACAAGGTTCCAAGGGAAGAATTCATGACCCCTGAAACCAAGAACTATGCCTATCTTGACAGACCAATACCTCTAGAACATGGTCAAACAATCTCCGCGCCCCATATGGTGGCCATTATATGTGAAAAACTGGCCCTTGAGAAGGGAATGCAAGTTCTTGAAATAGGAACAGGATTTGGATACAATGCAGCTGTGGTTTCAGAGATATTAGGGCCCGAGGGACATGTTTACACAGTTGAGAGAATAGAAAAACTCAAAAATATTGCAGAACGGAATTTAAGACGTACAGGGTACTCTGACAATGTTACAGTAATATATGGTGACGGCACCAATGGATATGAAGAGAAATCACCATACGATCGGATATATGCAACTGCAAGTGCACCAAAAATTCCCGAACCCCTCAAAGAACAGTTAAAACTTGGCGGGCGATTGTTGACACCTATAGGTCGTGATACATCCGTTCAAGAACTTCTATGTTTAAACCGGGTCGGTGAAAATGAGTATAAATCGTATAATCTTGGAGGAGTTGTTTTTGTTCCTATGATTGGGGAACATGGATGGCCAGAATAACAAAAAAAATCCTAATTCTAATAAAAAAATTAACACCTAAATTTTTCTGAATTTAAACTCTAGAATTTACCCTGGATAATTAATTTGTTATCTACCAGAATAGGTGTTATTACAAATTTAAAAAACAAATTATACTATTTAATATCATATTTAAAAATATTTTAGGAATATAAATCATGAAGATCTACATCGATACCTTTGGATGCACATTTAACCAGGCAGATTCACAGATAATGGCAGGCCTACTAACAAATAACGATGGGACCCTTACAGATTCTCCTGCTGATGCAGATGTAATCATAATGAATACATGTTATGTTAAGCATCCAACCGAACAGAAAGTCATCAATAATATCCAAAAAATGAAAAAACAGTTTCCAGAAAAGAAGCTGATAATCACAGGTTGCATGGTTGAAATAGATCCAGCTAAACTTGAAAGCGCAGCCCCCGATGCAAGTTGGATAGGTCCACATAGGATCCAGTCCACATCATCCATAGTAAGGTCTGTTCTTGAGGGAGAAATAGTGAGATCAACAGGATATTCCAATGAATCTAAGGTTTGTCTTCCTAAAATACGTTCAAATCCATTGATACATATTATACAGATTTGTGAGGGCTGTGATGGTGCTTGCACTTACTGCTGCACCAGATTTGCAAGGGGACCACTTCAGAGTTATCCATCAATAATGATTAAAAAAGAAGCAGAACAAGCAGTTGCTGAGGGATGTCTTGAAATACAGTTAACAGCACAGGACTCGGCTGCATACGGTAAAGATACCGGAAAATCTCTTTCCTCCCTCATGAATAAAATAGCCGATATAGACGGGGAATTTAGGATAAGGGTGGGTATGATGCACCCAAAAAGTATGATAGGGGATGTTGAAGGAATAATAAATGCATTTAAAAGGGATAAATTATATAAATTTCTACATATTCCAATTCAAAGCGGTAGCAACAAAGTTCTTAATGAAATGAATCGTTGTCATACTGTAGAAGAATTTAAAACCATAATATCTCGATTTAAAGAGGAAATACCAGATATTTCCATATCAACCGATATAATAGTAGGATATCCCACAGAAGATGAGGAAGCCTTTTCTGACACTCTTGAATTAATTAGCGAGATAAAGCCGGATTTACTTCATATTTCCAAGTACATGCACAGACCAGGAACTAACTCTTCCGATCTTGAAGAAATTGGTCATGAAACAATGAAGAAGCGTTCAAAGGCACTTACTAATTTAAAATTAGCGATATCTCTTGAAAAAAATCTTGAATTAGTTGGAACCAAACAACATGTTCTGGTGACGGGTAAAGGAAGTAAAGGCGGATATGTTGGACGTACAGATTCATATAAAACAGTAATAATTGAATCTGCAGAAATTGGAACATTTTTTGATGTTATTATTACTGATGCAAAGTCCACTTATTTAATGGGTGCTATTTACCAATGAATTTAGGATAATCCTTTTTACTTTTTAATATCATTTTAGGTGTTATTTTTATTATTTCCAATTCTTAGGGCGTTTATTATTACCACAAGGGTCAGGCCCATGTCTCCGAATGCCACGGCCATCCAAAGTGATACAAATCCCAGAATAGCAAAGAATGCAAATGAAGTTTTAACTATTATTGACAGTGAAACATTCTGTTTAACAACCGACATAGTTTTTCTACTTAGATCTATAATGTAGCTGATTTTTGAGATGTCATCATGCATCAATGCAATATCAGCGGTTTCAATTGCTACATCTGAACCTGCGGAACCCATGGCAATACCCACATTGGATCTTGCAAGTGCTGGAGCATCGTTTACACCATCACCAACCATTGCCACATGTTCATCCTTTACAATGAGATCATTAATAATTTTAACCTTATCCTCTGGTAAAAGACCTGAATAATGATTATCTATACCTATTTTTGAAGATACTGCCTTAGCTGTACCTTCATTATCACCTGTAAGCATGATGGTTTTAATATTCCTTTCTTTAAGGCCCATTATGGTGCTGTGCGATGATGGTTTGATTTTATCCATGAGTCCTATCAAACCAATAACATGGTTATGATTAGAGATTATCAATACAGTTTTACCAGTCATCTCTAATTTTTCGATTAAATCACCTGGATATTCATTATTAATGGTTAATAGACTTTTTTTACCAACATAAAACATTTCTTTATTGATCTGACCTTTAACACCCTTTCCTGTAACTGATTTAAAATTGTTAACATCTAAAAATGTTATACCAGTCTTTTCAGTATATTTAACAACTGCTTCTGCAAGTGGATGTTTTGATTTAGATTCTAATGAACCTGCGATTCCCAGTATATCATCTTGGGTGTATTTGTTCAGGGGGATAATATCTGTTACTTCTAATTTACCCTCTGTTAAGGTTCCTGTTTTGTCAAATACAATTGTTTTAATCTTCTGCATTTCTTCAACATATTCTCCACCTTTTATCAACACTCCATTATTAGTACCTGCTGTTATTCCGGATACCATGGACACAGGAGTGGATATGGCTAAAGCACATGGACATGAAACAACAAGCAATACTAAAGCTCTGTAGAACCATGTGTCAAAATTTAAACCTAATATAAATGGGGGAACAGTTGCAACAATTACTGCAAGAAGTAAAACCGAAGGTGTGTAATAATTCGAAAATTTGTCGATGAATGCTTCGGTTTTGGATTTATTCTTTTGTGATGTTTTCACAAGATCTATTATTTTTGACAGTACCGTTTCATCGGATCTCTTGGTAACCCTCAATTCAAAATAGCCTTCTTCATTAATCGTACCTGCATAGACCATATCTCCCTCTTTTTTTGTAACTGGAATACTCTCTCCGGTTATTGCAGACTGATTAACTGAGGATATACCCGTTATTATAATCCCGTCCAATGGAATTTTATCCCCTGGCATAACAACAACTATTTCCTCTACCTCTACTGCATGTGCATGCAATTTAAGTTTTTGACCGTCTCTTTTAACTGTTGCTGTTTGTGGAGTAAGCTTTATCAATGATCCAATGGATTTTTTTGCCCTTTCTCCAGCATAATCTTCTAAAAATTCGGCTATAAAAAATAAAAATATTACAGATGCACCCTCTGCTCCTTGGCCTATTAAAAAAGCACCTATAGCTGCAATGGTTATTAATAGACTTATACTAAATTTTCCCTTAAAAAGAGCCCTAAAACCATTGGGCACAGTTTCGTATCCCGAGATAATAACCACTGTAACAAACAGAATCTCGGCTAAAATCTGTTGACTGGTAAAGAAATTCAAATATAATGCAGTGGCTAGGATTATTGCAGATAATCCGATGATATAAATGGCTTTAACTTTATTTTCGGGTTCTTTTTCTTCATATATATTTGCTGAACAATATTTACATGAATCAGATGTGTCATAGAGTCTTGGGTTGTCATTATTATTCTCTGGCATGTTCAACTCCCAGTTCAATGATTTTCTTTACATGTTCATCTGCAAGGGAATAATAGGCCATTTTCCCTTGTTTCCGAAATTTAACAAGGTTTTTACCTCGTAAAAGTCTTAATTGGTGGGAGATGGTTGATTGATTTGCATCTAATGCAGCCGACAGATCACAAACACAAAGTTCCCTCTGATATAATGCTTGCATGATCTTGAGTCTTGTGGGATCTCCAAATATTTTAAAATTCTCAGCTAGGATTATGAGAATATTTTCATCAAGCATTTTAGATTTGACTTCTGCTACTGCTTTTTCATCGGTACACACGATTTCACAAATATCATCAATTTTCATATGTATAGCTGTGCATATGAACATATATATTTATATTTTTAATATTTCCAATAAATACGTTGGATTATGTTTAATGGATGATAAACAACCAGTATTTTCTATTTTTTTGGTTATGCAGAGTTTGTTAGGGTGTTTATTAAAATGTGCTAAACTTTATTTAATTGACAACCAACTTATAATGAAGAAATGGTGCAAATCAAAAAAAATTTATTATTTGTTTCTAATATTTGTTGATAAATTTACAATAATCATAGGTTACAACCTTAAAATTAATAAAAATGGGTGATTTAATGTCATATCTTGTCTGTGAAGAATGTGGAAAATACTATGAGCTTAAAGAGGGTAAAGACTCTTTCAGTTACGAAAGATGTTCTTGTGGTGGTAAATTAAGATATACCGACACATTAAATGGAAAAAATAACAGGAATATAACAGTAAAAGACTCAAAGATCACATGTAACAATTGTGGGGCTGAAAATCCTAGTGGTTCAATGATATGTTCCAGCTGTGGAAGGCGATTAGAATTTGAACAACCAATAAAAAGCATTAATCCTCCATTAAATAGGAGCGTAAGTTGGACTGGGATTGCCATAGGATTTCTTTTTCTTTTAACAACCATGATGTTTGGTATTATTGCAATATTTGGCAAAAATATTCCCCAGAACGCTGCAGATATTCCATACAACCTCTTAGTAAACTTTGGTATTATTGCAATGATTCTTCTAATTATATCCGGTTTAATATCATCCTACATTGGTGGCAGCCTAAAATTTAAAAATGGTCTTATAAACGGTGGATTGGTTGGAGTCATCCTTGGATTGATAGTCGGTGCTACTTCGGGTTCCATAATTTCTATTGCAGCTTTAGCAATGTTCGGATCTATAACAGGCCTTGGAGGTATATTTGGAACATTTTTAAAGAGAAGGTTCAATAAATATTTATAAAAAACTTTTTTTTACCAATAAATTTTAATAAATCTATTCTAAAATGAATTAAACTATAATCTACCTCTCATAAGTTTTTTACTGAGTTTATCCATTTTCTTAGCATCTTTTATTTGTTTTTCCATGTTACTGTCTTCAATTAAAACACCGCCTTGATATCCACATTTCAGACATGTCCATATTCCTGTTTGGGGCACCAGAATTTTAATCTTTTTTGAACCACATTTGGGGCACAACGTTGTTTTTCCCATAAAAAAAATCCCTCCTAAAAAATAATCATATTTCTTATAGATTTTCTCATGATAAATCTATTTATTGTGGATAGGATCGTAGCAGAAAATGGTTAAAATTCAGTATAAACCGAGTATAAAAAAGTCTTAATAATCTATGGAATTCTGTTTTAAATCATAAAATTTAAAATAAGTGCCGTGGGCCGGACTTGAACCAGCGACATCCAGATCTTCAGTCTGGCGTTCTCCCAACTGAACTACCACGGCAAATGGGCCGGACGAGATTCGAACTCGTGATCACCTCCGTGTCAGGGAGGTATCATACCCCTAGACCACCGGCCCAAAATGAGTCCATCTTGAATATAACTCTATTCCTATTTAACCTTTTCCACTGGAAGGAATCAAATCATTATAATACCATCTTATTTGGGTAATATTTATTAAAAATTAATGATAACATAAAAAAACCATTTAAATTCGTAAGTTTAACAGAATCACCTTAAATTACATTTTAACATCCCATTTTAGATTAAAATAATCATAAATTATGTAAAATACTCTTAAAAACTAGGCGAAAAAGGATTTAAGTCCGTTGAAAATCTTAAAGTAATAAATTTATATGAGTTAGACTACATAATATAAAGGGTAGAAAATTAATTAAAATTTTTAGGGGGAATTTTATTGAATATCGGAGATCCAATTAAAACAACTGTTGAAGAAATTCGTAAAGTTTTAAACATAGAAAATGTAGTCGGAGAAACAATAGAAACCGATGATAAACTTTTAATTCCTATTACCAGAATGGGTATGGGATTCGGAGCAGGTATGGGTGAAGGTAAAGGTTCAGATGATATGAGTGGAGCCGGAGCCGGAGCTGCTGGTGCTGCAGGTATTGAACCAATAGCTGTAATTGTTGTTTTCAAGGGAATAAGCGGTCCTGAAGGAGTTAAGGTCATGTCATTAAAAGCTCCAGACCCATTAACAAGGGCTATTGGTGAAATAAGTAACGCTGCTGTGGAAATTATGGGACAGGGCAGTAAAATGATGAAGGAAAAAGGTCAAAAAAAGAAAGAAGCTAAAATTGAAGCTAAAATGGGCGAAGCCAAGTTTAAATCCGATAAGGATGAAACTAAACTTAATATTAGAGAGAAATAAATAGTAATTAAATATAATCATGGAGAACAACAGTGATCAACATTCTATTTCTCATAATACTTGTTATAATAATATTATTAGTAATAATAATAGCAAGTATTATGTTGATCCCATTTCACATAACTCTAAACTTGGATAATAAGGGTTTAGATTATAAGGGATACTTCAAGTTAACTTGGCTTGGGATAAGAATCCTTCAAAGGGAAATACCGTTAAAGGAAGAAAAGAAGGAAGTTGAGAAGAAGACTAAGGCAGAATGGACTCTTAATAGAATTATAAAGATTTTCAACCTTTTTTTAGAATCAATGCCATATTTTGAAAACATTTTCTATGCATTTCTAAGATCCATTACAATAAAAAAATTAAACTTGAACCTTGCTTTAGGAATGGACAGTCCAGTAGATACAGCACAAATGGCTGGTTTTTTCTGGTCTATACTTCCAACTCTTAATTTAATCCCAAAGGTCTCAATTCATATGAATCCAGTATTTATGAAATCCACATTTGAAGGAAATTTAGACTTCGAACTTAAAATCAGACTCTTTTGGATAGTTGTAGAAGCCTTGAAGGCCATCACTAAAAAGCCTGTAAGAGGTTTGATAAACGAGGTTAGAGCCTAACAATGATTAATAACCTAAAAATATCATAATAAAGTTTTTAGGAGATTTCGTGAATATTTTATAATATTAAAACAGTAATGGCAATAGTATGAATCCAAGAACAAAAAAGGTAAAGGAAGTTGGAAAGATGTTTCAGATCGGTGAAAGAACCTTTTATCCGATTATCGAGATTTCAACTGTTGAAATGGAAACATCATTTGCTGAATCTATTTCTCCAATAGCATTGGTTGTTGTAGAACCATTAAAAAAATATATATTGCCACTAACTGAAGAGGAAGTTGATTCTGCAGAGATAATCGATCTATTTGATTTCACATAGAACCATCAAAATCCTTGATTAGAAATGTATCAACTGGAAGAGTGCATCGGTATAAATATATTCATGTTTAATGGCATGAAAACCCATTATAAATGAATTGAATATCAATGGTTTGGAAAATTTTGAAAATAAGAATTTCACTAATTTTTTTTTAGATGATCATGAATAAAAAAAATGAAATATGATAAAAAAATATTTTTTAATCAATTTTCATGAATTCTGAATTTGATGCACCACAGATAGGGCATTTTTCAGGAGCTCCATCTTCGACAGTGTTACCACAGAGTGCACATACATAATAATCGACTTCAGAATTGTCTCCAAGGCTCTCTAGTGCCTGTTTATAAAGGGCTGCGTGGATTTGTTCAACCTTGTTTGCAACATCAAAGGTCCAGAGTGCTGTATCATTTTTTTCGGCCTTTGCTTCGGCAATAAAGTTAGGATACATATCTGTAAACTCTTCTGTTTCACCTGCTATGGCTGCTTTAAGGTTTTCTTTAGTTTCGTCTATTCCTCCAGCTATTTCAAGGTGGTTGTGAGCGTGGACTGTTTCAGCTGCTGCTGCTGCTCTGAACAATTTTGCAACCTGTTTAAAACCTTTTTGATCAGCTTTCTTAGCAAAAGCCAGATATTTCCTGTTGGCTTGTGATTCACCTGCAAATGCTTCCATTAAATTTTCTTTTGAGCTCATATTTCCACCTTTTTATATTTATTAAAATAATACCCGTACACATAGTTTGGTAACTACTGTATTAAAATTGTTTTGTATCTGTTGGAAACTTTGAAGAATTTGTTGAATTTAAATAATTAAATAAAATATAAGTCCAATTGTAAACCAGTTATATTCTAAAAAAATTCATAAAAACAGTAGATATGACTTTGATAAAAATTAATTATTATTTAAATTTAGTAATTTAAAATAGGTTTTAATTATTTATATTTCGATATTCTAAGTTAAAATTTAGAACAAATAAAAAAAGAAGAAAATTAGGCTGTTTTAACAGCCATGTCAATGTCATCTGCTTTGACAGTTTTTCTTCCAGCGTGTTTTGCAAGCTCTACAGCTTTTTTAGCGATTTCTTCACCTTTTTCTTCGAGTGATTTTGCTAAAGCTTCTTTTGCATCATCACTTATTCTTTGAGCACCAGCGTTTTTTATGATCCTTCCAACTGGAGCAATTGGTAATTCGGCCATAATTTCACCTCCTATTTAACCTAGGGATAATTAATATTTAAATTTATCGGTT
>CAAGKR010445240.1_pt1 | contig 12976 bp, 12 predicted proteins | sample 2556971 | NCBI WGS metagenome assembly CAAGKR01 (sample SAMEA5207829, study PRJEB30636) | soil metagenome | biome: forest; feature: boreal; material: soil | place: USA | collected 2011-09 | depth 1 m | reverse complement strand
GGGCTATGGCGGCCACGGTCAGGCCGTGTTCGAATACGACACGCCATGGCCCGTGGCCGACAAAGGCCAGGACCAGGTCTACTGGCAGAAACAGCCGGGCACCCTCAACGACAAGGTTGATGTGACTTGGAACGACGGCAGCGGCCACATATACACGGTGACCGGCGACCTGGGCCAGGACCGAGTCATCACTCTGACGCCCACCGGCGTCACCTTAACTCCGGGCCAGCCCGCGCAAGCTCAGCTGCCCAGTCTGAACCTGGGCTGATGGCGCCGCCATAGAGGCAACGTTCGTCCCGGAGGAGTGCTGCCCCACGGTAATCGGCGGCGCCGAACCTAGAAGCTGGGAAGCTCGCTTGCAGCGAACTTCTTGGCCGCACGGCGCTATCATCTCGCCAGTGTCCATACGCCCGACCGCGTCGAATGGGTGCGGTCGTGAGTTTGGACGGGCATCATCGGTGCGCGAACCTAGGATAGGGGCGATCCATTGAGCCAGGTCGACGTCGCTGAATCTGGACCGATTCTCCCCGCAAGCTCTGCTTCCTCAGCGGACGTCGACATTCCCAGCCTGCACATCAGCGTCCGCGAACGTCGGTGGCTGTTAGCGGCAGCCGATGCCGTAACTGGCGGTCTCGCAAGCCTCCCAGCTTATGCTGGCTACGCTGCATTTCACGGCAGGTTGCATGGATTTTCTGCCACGGAACCCGTGCTGTTCGGCATAAGTTGGCTGTTCGCATTACTCATTGTGGACGGCTACACACTTCAGATCCCGACCAGCCAGGCCCAAAGCGCAATTGCGGTGGCGAAGGCGTTTCCCCTGGCGCTGCTGCTCGTCATGGTGACCTTCTTCCTGCATCCGTACCACTTGAGCCGTTCGGTAGTCGTGCTCGCAGTCGTGCTGGGTGCGCTACTGCTAATCGCGATGCGGATCACGCTAGCGCGTGTGTTGCTTCACGAATCACTCGCGATGAGGGCGATCCTCCTGAGTGACGGTGAACCAGGACCAGACATCGTTTCGACGCTCTATGCCGCACGGTTCGAGTGCCGGGTGGTGGCTAAGATGATCCGCCGGGTCGAGCGGGTAGCGGACTACGACCAGATGGTCGCCGACCTTCGCGAACTGCTGGAGCAACATCGCCCGGACGAGTTGATCGTCACCAGTAACCATCTGCGGAGGGTGCCAGAGTTGGTCGAAGAGTGCCTCACGCAGAGCGTTCGGGTCGTCTCGGGCAGCGACCTCGTTGAACGCTACCTGGGTCGCGTGCCCGTAGCGACGATCGATGCACACTGGTACTTGAGCCTTCCGGACGTTGATCTATGGAGGTGGCCGTATGCGCTCGGCAGTCGGCTGACCGAGTTCTTCTTTTCGTTGGTCGTCGGATTACCTTTCCTTGTGCTTCTGCCGCTGCTTGCTTTGCTCATCAAGAGCGATTCCCCAGGCCCTGTTTTCCTTTCACAACGCCGGGTCGGCAGGTATGGCAAGGAGTTCGATCTCCTCAAGCTGCGGACTATGACCGTCGACGCTGAGAGCGGCGGTGCTCAGCTCGCCGTTCGTGGCGACCCTCGAGTCACGAGGCTAGGTCGGTCTTTACGCTCCACTCGCCTGGATGAGGTGCCTCAGCTCCTTAACGTTATCCGGGGGGAAATGAGTCTTGTTGGCCCTCGCCCGGAGCGTCCGGAACTTCTTGCAGTCTTGGACTCCGACATCCCAAGGTACCGCGCACGGTTGCTTGTGAAGCCCGGTGTTACTGGGTGGGCTCAGATCCAGAACGGTTACGCAAGCACGAAGGCTGAGATGACACGAAAGCTTGAATATGACCTGTACTACATCAAGAACCGCTCGCTTCGTCTCGACTTGGAGATACTCGCTCACACTTTCGTCACTATCCTGCGTCGGCGCGGACTCTAACAAGGCGCTCATCACAAGGCCCTGTGCTCGGAGGTTTGCCGATGGGCCTGAGGTCAGCCGGGGGGCGGTCCTTTGGCATAAGGAAAGCGTGGGTATCCGGCGCAGAATCGCAGCTGGCCCCGCCGTGATTCGCCGAGTGGCCGCCACACACGTCGCATCGGGCCTTATACCCCGTCAATCCTGGTCGGAGCGCTGGCATCGGAGGAAGATCGGTCGAGAGGTGATGCGCGGTGGCCGTACTGGACAGTGAGTCTTGGGCGCGAGTTGGACGTTTCTAACATGACGATGCACTCGCGCGGTACGGTCCTCTTCGTTCATAACCGAGACACCCGCTTTGTAGCCATAGACCGTGCCATTCTGATGGAGCGTTGGAAGGTCACCGACTGGTACCAACGAAGTCGTGTAATCAATGTGCCAGCGCTTTGGAAGAGCATTCGTAAGAGCAGCATCGTCGTTGGGTGGTTCGCTTCCTGGCACACGCTCCTGCCGATGGAGTTAGCTAGGATTGCAAGGGTCCCGAGCTTGCTCATCGTGGGTGGATATGATGTGGCATCCAGGTCGGACATTCGATATGGCCACGGCGGTCGACTCTTTGCCGGATGGGTAAGTCGTCGTACGATTCGGTCCGCCGGCACAGTGACCACGATCTCTGACTTCAGCCTGGCTGAGCTGAGGAACTTTGCGCGCGGTTTCAAGTGTCCGGTCAAAGTAATACCACTGGGAGTCCCCGACCCGTGGGACGGTCAGATGCCACCAAAGCCGGAGAAGAGAATTGTTCTCAGCGTGGGGAACGTGAATACGGAAAACGTCCAGCGAAAAGGCCACGGACCGTTCGCATTAGCCTCGCGCGACATTGCGGATGCTCAGTTCGCTTTGGTGGGACGCTGGGAAGACGGAACCCACGCACGGCTCCAACAGATGGCCGGGGGTAGGCTCACGTTAACGGGGTACGCTTCCGACGACCAGCTGAATAATTGGTACCGCCAAGCGTCCGTGTATGTGCAGTTGTCCGAGCATGAGGGCTTCGGGATGGCACTCGCGGAGGCAATGTTGGCAGGGTGTATGCCGGTAGTCGCGAGAAACGGCGCGTTGCCTGAGGTTGTGGGTGCTGCCGGCATCTACGTGAACCCTCGAGACCGCGCAGCGGTCGCCGACGGTATCCGCCGCGCGCTGGGCGCCACCGAAGTAGATCGTCAGAAGGCGCGGGACCAAATAGTCCGAAACTTCCCCGTTGAGCGTCGTGCCCAGGCGCTGTTGGACCTTGTTGAGACCAGCGCGCAGAGGCGACTTGGATGACGCACCCAATGGTTACCGTGATCATGCCAATACGTAATGAGGCTGATTACATTTCACGCACCTTGGAGTCAGTGCTGAGCCAGGACTACCCCGATGAGCGCTACGAGGTGATAGTCGTGGACGGTGCGTCAACCGACAAGACTCGCGAGGCAGTGTGGCGACAGTCCGCGGCTCATCCGGAGATCCGTTTCTCGCTAATCCAAAACCCGGGCAAGACGGTGCCCATTGGCTTCAACCTCGCTCTTGGTCGGGCCATCGGAAGCATCATCTTGAGAGTCGATGGCCGGGCCGATATCGCTCCGAACTATGTGCGCGAATGCGTCGATGCACTCGAGCGTACGGGTGCAGACAATGTGGGCGGCCGCATGCGACCAGTGGGAGGGGGTGGATTCGGCGACGCCGTTGCGATTGCCACCACGTCCAGGTTTGGCATCGGCGATGCTAAATTCAGATATTTGACAAAGGAAGCGTGGGTAGACACCGTATACCTCGGCGCTTGGCCGCGGACCGTCTTTGCGTGGATGGGGTCGATGGACGAGGAGATGGTGCGGTGCCAGGATTGCGAGCTCAACTACCGACTACGCAAGCTTGGCGGCAGGATACTTCTGAGCCCGCAGATCGATTCTCGTTACCTAGTCGATCGCCGCGATCCGGCGGCATTGTTTGACCAATACCTTCAGTATGGTTTTTGGAAGGTAAGGGTCTTGGTTCGGCACCCTGGGCAGATGCGCCTGCGTCAATTCGCCCCGGTTTCGTTTTTGCTCTTATTGGGCGGTGGGCTGGTCGGCGCGGGCCTCGGCTGGCCATTCTTCGCGGAAGCCCTGGGATTCTGTCTGGCGGCGTATGTCGTCGCGGGGACTGTAGCGGCAGTTGGTGCATGCGGGCGTCGACGCCTAGGGCTTGTGCCACCGGTGATGGTTGCCTACGCGACTCTTCATGTGTCGTACGGACTCGGGTTTTTCGTTGGCCTAGTGCGAATCGTTGCTAACAAGGCGTGGGGCGGGCTTGGCAGTGCGCTCAGAGCGCGAGTGCCGTGTCTGTGAGCCATCGGTGGGGACGAAGTTCACCTATCTCTACAGTGAGACGCTTCCAATGCCGCCTGGTACGCTGACGGGGAGCATCTACCTGTGCTCCTCCACCAGTTCCGACTTGCGATAGTAACTCTCGCGCGATGCTGCACCTGGGATGATCGCCGTCAGTTTGTGGCTTATCTCGTGCGTCGGCAACTGGGCCGCGCGACACGCACGCGGGTGCTGACATTACGCCTCAAATACATGAACCTCACATTCAACGAGGTAGATTCGCAACTGGCGACGTATTTCGAAATCGCTGTGGACGGGATCTATGATCGCTCAACGGCAGTTCGGGCGATGCCGGGATGGATCGTCGTTGACGTTGGCGCAAACATCGGTGTCTTTGCCGTGTGGCAGGCGCGGCGCGGAGCTCGCGTAATCTCCTACGAGCCTCATCCACGAGCCTTTTCTAATCTGTTGACCAACGTCGAATCGAATGGTGTAGAGCCAAGGGTCACGTGCCTGAACGTTGCTGTCAGCAGCTCAGCAGGTACGGGCTGGCTGTCAACCGCGACCGGATCCTCGGCCGCACATCTGGTGAACGACAGGGTTGGTGAAGGCTTCGTAGTGCCAACCGTGACGCTTGACGAGTCGCTCGCAAAACACGACCTGAGTTCAATCGATCTCCTCAAGATCGACGTGGAGGGTGCAGAACTTGAGGTGATCGCTGGCGGTTCCGCCACTCTTGATCGGGTACGCGCCGCCATCATTGAGGTTCATGGGGTGCCAGTTGAATTGATCGATGAACGGATGGCGAAACATGGACTGCGTCGGGATCCAGCGGGCGTTTACCCCAACTTGTACTACGAACGCACGCCAACCTGAGATGGAATTGTGGGAGGCAACGTCAGCAAATGCGCCGCGCGCGGATGATGCAAGGACGGCGCGAATGGGAGAGGTGATCATGTAGTCGCCGTTTAACAGTCCTGGCTAAACGTGGCCGCTCGCGAGCAATTGGGCTGACCGGCTTCATCTCTCCTCGCGGGCTTGGGATGTGAAGCGGAGTCTATGAGACTCGACAACGTGAGGCTGCGTCGTTGGTGCGGCCCGTATCGTCGCCACTCCGCCAAGAATGAACGGCAGGGCAAGCCAGAATTGGGCGACAAGACCACCTTCAACGGCATGCGTCAATGAAATCAACCAGAGGACCCGTAGCGCACCTTGGGTTCGGCTGTCCACCAATGCAGAGACGAATCCAAACAGGACAAATCCGACGAGAAGGCCAGGTGTGCCGAAGTTCAGCAACCACTCACCAGCTAGGGTCGGTGCAAAGAAAACGTGACCCGCCTGAGAGGAGTAGGCAAAAACGGAAGCACCTAGCCGTTGAGTGAAGGAGAAAGGCTTGTCCGGCCAGAGCTGCCTCGGCACCCAACTGTAGGTGATTTCCGCGAGCGAGGCTCCTAGCAGCAACTCGTGTCCATCGTCCAGATACCGGTTAACGGCAATCAAGGCGTCAGCGCCATAACTTCGTGATCCTGCCACCTGGACGCCCAGGGCGAGCCGATCGGTGGGGCTTTCCGCAACAGCACTATTCGCTGGATTGAGCAGTAGGGGGCCAGCGAATACGTAGAGCGCCGCGACTCCCGCTACTCCAACGACAAAGGCAAGACGCAGCGCTCGTCCAAGCGAGACTCCACCTTGGGAATTCGCAAAAAAGCCGATTAGAAGACCAGCCAGCAGCGCCAAGGCAGTCTCCTTCGCTCCGAACAATGCAATGCGCAAGTAAGCGGTGGTGACAGCGAGCGCAAGCGGGAGCGCGGCGCGCCTCCAGTCTCGCCAGAATAGGAACGCGGCAACCGATCCGGCGCCGGCCGCAGCATATCCAGCCAATGCGAGCGTGAAGTCGCCGCCAACGGTGGGATCGCCTTGCGTGTTGTTGAAGTTCTGTAATTGGAAGGGCATCAGGGCAAGACTGACTACGAGAATTAGCAGCGCCGCTGGAAGGCCGAGGCTATCCCGATCAGCCTTTGGGCCGCGACCCAGCCGCCTATGAACCAGACGGTAACCGAGCAAGAAGCAAAGCATTCCTGCAGTGGTCTGATAAGCGGCAATCGCTACGTCGTGCTCGAGCGTGCTGCCGGGTGACGATATTCGGTATATGTCGAGCGGCTCTTGAGAGGTCAGTAGGACGACAGCGCGCACTGGCACTAGCACCAACATGTACGCGGCAATCCAATTCTTTGTCAGCGTCCCGCCCCATCCCGGTTTGGCAAGAATTACGAGGGCGATCGATAGCACCGACACCGCGATGGCGATGATGGCTTCCATCAGCTGATGCGATGCGTCGCTCGCCCGTAACTAGTCATCGGCGCGTGCGACGAGTGCGCTCGTCGGCGTCGGAGAAGCATCGGGGCGAGATGTCACTGCGCAAGAAGGCCAAATAGCTCGTCAATGCGGTGATCGTAAGTGTGTTCGGCGAGTAGACGGCGGTGTCCGGCGGCGGCGATGGTGGTGAACCGTTCAGGCGATGACCTCACCTCCCGAACTATGTCGTCGAATTCGGTCGCGGTCTTGAAGGTCAGGATTTCAAATCCGCGTTCGAAGGCGTTGGTAGTTTCGGGTAGCTCTTCCGTGATTTGCAGGGCACCCGCCGCCGGGATGTCGAACGTCCGCATGTTGCCTCCCACCAAATCCATCGGATGGTGCAGGTTAAGCGAAGCCGTTGCACTCCGCAGGGCCCGACCTTGATCGCGTCCGACCATGGGCCCGGTGTGATAGTCGCAATTGGCGCTTCGAGCGATACGTCGCCGAGCTCCCCAGACCTGGAGTGAACAACCCTGGGCGCTGGCCCTAACCAACCAGTGTTCCCGGTACGGGTACATCGTTCCTACGAACACAAGGTCTGTTGTCAGCTGCAGCCGGTCGGTGCCACCGAGTACTGTGGGATCTGAGCCCAATCGAAGGTGTGCGACGTTCGCCAGCCCCATTGCCAAGAGACGATCGGCCGACCACGCGTCCTTGACACAAAACAGCGTGTACTCCGCGGCCGACTCGAAGACCTGATCGAATATCGGGTAATCCACATACCAGTTGACGACCGGTCTTTCCTTTGCAATGGCCGCAGCCAGGTCCGGCGAGAAATTCTCACCCTTAATCGTAATGACGAAGTCCACTAATCGGCTGCGATCGAGTATCGCTTTTCGTACATGGTTAAGCCGCCCCGTCAAGTGCCGCTGGCGCTGGACCAGATCAAGAAGGGCCCCGCCCCGCCCGCGGATGCCGACCCGCAACATCGCGCGATCGTCGAACACCGTGACACGTGCGCCGGCTCGCTCCAATGCCAGAGCCACGAACCAGGCCATATCGCCGACCGACGCAGGCCCGACCAGGAGAACGCGCTTGCCCTCGAACTTAGACATTCTTTCCGGCTAGTGGAATCGATGTTCGCGGGTTCCTGCCTGATGTGGTAAGTAACCACAGCCCGAGGCTGGCCGCGGCGATTTCGCCGCAAATGACGATGGCTGGGATTAATGCTGGCTCTCCGAACGCTGAACCTGCCAGCGCCGCGACTACACAACCCGCTAGGCTGGCGAGGGCCACCCAGATTCGGGCACGATCCCTGTCGCGACTGACGAGCAAGATCTCAGCAGACGCTTTGGCAGCCCACGGTGTAATGACAGCCAACCCAGCAACTGTCCATATGAGCCAGTTCCTGTACTGCGAGCCCAACTGATTCACACCGAAGTAAAGGACCGATGTGCCGACCAGAAACATGGCGATGCCAGCGGCCACTGACAAGGCAACGGATTCCTTCGGCTTCGTGCCGTCGTCCAGACGAATCAGTCTTGGCACAAGATTTTGGAGGAAGAGCCAGTAGGCGGTGATGGCGTTCTGCGCCAGGCGAAGGCCTAGGGCGAACGCTCCCAGCACGGGAGCCGATGCAGTCGCGGCCATTCCGATGATGACAATTGTTGGCCCCGCCCCGGTTAGTACGCCCGCCGTCGCAAAGAGTATCGACGTGCGGAGGTGTCGGTACAACTGCCGCACGCTGACATGCCATCGGTAGGCCTTGGGGATGCGTCTCGATTCAGACCAGAACATCAGAGCACCGCCCGCAGGCGAGACTGCCCATGCAAGACCATAAGCAGCCGGTATATTCGGCACTGAGGCGAGAAGCGATCCGACGACCAGGACCGCAGCTGTTGCCCCATTCGCCAAGGCAAGGCTGCGAAGCTTCCCGCGTCCCCGAAGATACCAATCAGGGAACGCAGCAAAAGTCAAAAGATATGGGGTCATCGCGAGAACCGATTGTCGAAGACTCGGTGTGTTTATCGCAGACAGCGCCACGGCGACCACACCAGCAGCGACGGCCACTGCCAGGGCCGTGTTGAGTAACACAAGCTCTGCGAGCGTCTCCACGTGGTTCTCAGGATCTCGCGCAACTTGTCTGAGACCATACGCGCCTGTTCCCAGGTCTACCCCGAGCCAGCACATCTGCACAATTGCCATGCTCAGAGCGAATGTGCCGAAAGCGGCCGGGCCTAGCTTCCAGGCTGCGAACAACGTCACGGCGGTACTTGCGGTCCGCGGGAACCACTCGGCAATCGCGGTCCACAAAGCAGTGTTTAAGATTGGATCGCTGGTGCCAGCCGGTGTAGATCTAATGTTCTCGTGAGGCAAATTGGTTCGTCGGAGCAGCCCCAGGCATTCTAGAGCTTCGGTTCCGACTCGTTTGTGAAGCGCACGTTACTAAGGCGACCAGGTAGGTCAGGCTTAGGACTGTGATCGTCAGCTCGCCTTCGAAGGGGCCCTGCCTGAGATCAGTACACGATTGAGAATGAACCGAGCGGCAGGTTCGAGCTGTTTGGGAAGCCTAGTTCGGAAGCGGCGGGAGATGCGCAATCCCAGGAGGAACAACTGTAGTCTCAAAGCTTGAGCTGCGCCGCGAACATATGACCTGTTCAATCCAGGTGAATATGTCAGGAAAAGCGTGTTGTCAATGTAGCGCGGCCCAGAGAACGGCGCGCGTGGCTTTGCGATTCGATCGCGAATCGATCTGTTGACCCCGGGCCACAGTGGATCGTTCAACGCAACGGTCGCGCCGGTAGTAAGTTTGGGCCGCCATGCGTCAAGATCGGCGAGGACGGCGGTGTATTCGTGGGACCCGTCGATGAAGATCATGTCAACGGACTCATTTTCAAAGAGTCCCACGGCCGATGCCGATTCTTGCCGCACTGCAATCACGACTTCGCTTACGCCGGCTCGTGCGATGTTCGTGCAGAAGTCCGCGTAAGTATCGACCTCGCCGTATTTAGCAATGTGTTCGGAGCTGCCACGATGGTGATCGATGGCGTAAAGTCGACCCCCGCGGCCTGACGCAGATATGCCAAGGGCGAGAGCGATTGTCGACCGTCCCTTCCAAGAGCCGATTTCGACGACGGTTGCGTGGCCAGCTCGCATGCACGTCACCCGTGCCGCCTCGTGAAGCCACCAGGCTTCACGACGACGCAGAAACCCATCGACGTCCTTGAGTTTGGCCCACACAGTGGATGCGGACGCGGCTGCATCACTCACTGGTTATCCAATCCAGGAATTGCTGCGTGCGGAGGCTCGCAGCAGTGAGTCACTGTTCCCCGCCGCCGCTCATCAGCCCGATCAAATGGCTTCGAAGAATGGGAATTCGAGCTAAAGCGGGATAGAGGATCGAGATTGCGCCCGACAAGCGTCTGGCCAGAGGCGGCAATAACGTGACTGTGCGAAGCGACACTTTTAGCCGGGGAAACAAGACCCGCAATTCCCGGCGCGACACCGGTCGAATATTCCGATTGAGGAGGCTCGGGTAACGTATGTCGTACCAAAGGACAGCTCCACCCGGCTTGAGCACGCGATCGACCTCCAGGGCAATGGCGCGCCGGAGCGAGTGCTCCAGGATTGAACTAAAGACCGTTGAGAGCACAACGATGTCGAATTCTCCGTCCGCATAGTCGAGCTTCTCGGCGTTACCGACCCGAAAGTCGAACGTCGGGTATCGCCGTCGTGCAGCTTCTACGCGGTCGGGCATCAGGTCAGTGCCGCTGCATAGGGCCGGATTAGCACCCAGCTTGACTAACATCGCGAGGTCGCCACCACCGCCCGTGCCGACGTCTAGGATTCTCCGATTGCCTAATGGCAACCAGCCCCTTGACGTGAGCAGTTGTCTGATCGTGCACCAGCGCTCCTCGGCCATCATTTGGTTCCCGCGATTCGCCTCTGAGTGGCGCTCGATTGTGCGCTTGTCCGTGGCGTAGCTCCGGTAAACCTCGGTTAGCCGCTCAATCTCCTGGTCAGACGACATTTCAAGCGGACCAGCGCTGGTTGACGGTGCGTTCCCGGTGCCGACGAGGATGCTGGGGTATGGGCGACCAAGATCTTGGCTCGCGCCAGTTGCGAGGCGCCACCGCAATCGACGTGGTCATATGCGACCAACATGATAGCTCGCGATCGGATTTGCTCCTGCGAGCTACCCAGGCGATCCGTGTCGGTTACACACCACCCATTTCCAGGACACAAGCGAGTTCCCTGACCTGCCGGCGCACCACTACTTGAAAGCCAAGACGACGTTATCCTCGGACTCACAGATGCGAGAGACATTTCTCAGCTTCGCGCCGCCACTAATAGGTGATGAGGAGATTGCCGAGGTGGCAGAAAGCCTTCGTTCCGGTTGGCTGACCACTGGCCCTCGCGTTCACGCCTTCGAGGAGCGCTTTGCCGAATTCCTTGGAGTCGCCGACGCTGTCGCTGTCAACTCTGGCACGGCGGCTATGCACATCGCTCTTGCCAGTCTTGGCGTTGGGCCTGGCGACGAAGTGATTACGAGCACCATGACGTTCACCTCGTGCGTTCACGTGATTGAACACGTTGGTGCCCGCCCGGTGCTGGTAGACGTGGAGCCCGACACCCTCAACATCGACCCGGCACACATCCGCGCAGCGATAAACCCGCACACGCGCGCCATCTTGCCGGTCCATCTCTACGGGCACCCATGCGAAATGGACACCATCATCGAGCTCGCCCAACAGCACGGCCTAGCGCTAGTTGAGGATGCTGCGCATGCGTTGCCCGCCTCATATCACGGCCGCACCGTAGGCAAGCCGACCGACGGTATCGCTGATTTGACGGCCTTCTCCTTCTATGCAACTAAGAACCTGACGACAGGAGAGGGTGGCATGCTCACCGGACCCCCGTACCTGATCGATGCTGCCCGCAAGTGGGCACTCCACGGAATGAGCCGCGACGCCTACGATCGTTACGCGGAGGGGGGCTCATGGAGGTATGACGTTCTGCTTCCTGGCTTCAAATACAACATGGCTGAGATTCAGGCCGCCCTCGGAATCGTCCAGCTGCGCAGGTTGCCGAGCTTTCAGGCGCGCCGGCGCGAGATAGTGGATAGATACAACCGCGCCTTCGGGTCCATCGAGGAAGTTGAGATACCTACCGAGCGTCCCAATGTGGAGAGCGCGCTGCATATCTATTCGCTGCGACTCAACCTCGAGACGTTGCGCATCGACCGCGCACAGTTCATCCGCGAGCTCGGCGCGCGAAGGATCGGGTCGAGCGTCCACTTCATCCCCGTCCATCAGCACAGCTACTACCGAGAGAAGTACGGGTACGCCCCCAGATCGTTTCCGGTGGCGGAGCGCGAGTTCGAGCGCATGGTGTCGATCCCTCTAAACCCGACGCTTAGCGATGCAGACGTTGACGACGTGATCGAAGCCATCGTCGACATAGTCGACAAGAGCCGACGCTAGCTGCTTTTCGCGATAGAGCGGTCTATTTCCGCGCAGATGGCAGCCGCGTTACGGTGGCCAGGATCAGCCTGAAGTCGCTCCAAAACGAGCAGCGGTCGAGGTACTCGAGGTCGAGGCGCAGCTTGTCTGCCAGGATGGCCTGATACTGACTCTCGACGCTCGGTCCCTTGAGCAGCTGCTCCTCGTTTCGATAGCGAAGGGAAGCCACCGAAGTGATGCCTGGACGCGCGTCCAGGACACGTCTTTGTTGATCCGAGTACTCGCGGACGTACACGGGATCCTCCGGCCGTGGCCCCACGAAGCTCATGTCTCCCGCGAGAACGTTCACTAGCTGCGGTATCTCGTCCAACTTGCTGCGACGCAGAAAGCGCCCAACCCTCGTCACCCTCGGATCGTCGGCAATGGTGACGCGGCGCCCAGTGCGGTCGGAGGAGGTCACCATGCTGCGGAACTTGAGAATCCGGAAATTGCGGCCGTGGCGCCCCACCCGCAGACCTCTATAGAGCACAGGGCCGCCATCGTCAAAGAGAATTGCGACGGTCACGGCAAGGCAAATGGGTGATGTGAGCACCAGCCAGAAGGCTGCCGCCGCGATGTCGAAGGCCCGCTTGGCGAAAGCGTAGCCTGGTGAGGGAACGCGACGGCGGACGGCTTGATTCACCCACACCCCTGTGCATTATGTAGCCGACCAACCACCTTCCGGCCATACCAGATTCTGGATCGTTGATGCGCACTACAAGTGAACCGAGGCCATGAGAAGCCCCCGGCCGCGCGGAGTGGAGGCGCCGAGTATCGCAACAAGCAGGACGCCGCCAAGAGGGTCAAGTTTCGCCACGATGCATGGACCTCGGAGGATGCTGCAGAGGTCAGGAAGGGGCTTGCTGCTCCTTGCCGGCCTCGTTGCGACGAGAGATCTGGGGCTCCTCCACAGCTGTGGCAGCCGGAGACCAAACAGACTGCTTCAGCACACG
>CAAGKR010340853.1_pt1 | contig 12976 bp, 6 predicted proteins | sample 2556971 | NCBI WGS metagenome assembly CAAGKR01 (sample SAMEA5207829, study PRJEB30636) | soil metagenome | biome: forest; feature: boreal; material: soil | place: USA | collected 2011-09 | depth 1 m | reverse complement strand
GGGAAGCGAGAACATTGCGCCCAGCGCGATGCAGCCCATTACCGCGCCGGCGAGGACAATTATCCAGCGATAGCGAGGTTCAGCCATGAAGCCGGATCTTAGGATCCTACAGAGGCAAGCTGCAACCGCGGCCCAGTGCCTGAGCGTGGGGTCGTGCCGAGATGAGTCTTAAGTCCTGCGCACTGAAGTCGCCGCTTGCTCGCTCCGCGGGGCACGGTTTAGTGTGAACATGTGTCCATCTCGAGGCGTGCGCAGGGTTGGCGGTATGTGCACAAGTATTAGTCGATATAAGACAGCAGTCTGGATGGCATGCGCCGCTCTATCACTTGGTGCGTGCGCGATCCAGCCTCATTCTGAGGCCACCAAGTCTGAGGAATTGCAAAAGCAATATCAGCGGGCGATTGCGCAGGCGGCCGTTCGACACTCGGATTGGAACATTCCGCTCTGGTCGTTCGGGGACGCGAGCGTAGTCTCGGTCAGTACCTTCACCGATGACCCGGCGCTCGATACCGTGACACAGTATAACTGGGTAGCTCCCACCGCCCAGGTGCGCTCCCTGTGTCACGGAAAATCCAATTCTGTCTTATTTTTGGAGGAGCTTCTGGGATTGCCACCGCAAATCATCCCGGACCCCGGCAAGCGCTGGCACGTGTATTCATTCGAAGTCTCGCAGAATGCCATCTTTCGCCCTTGCCCGGGTGGGGTGGACCGGTCGGTCCCGAACCACCCACGATGTAATGCTGGGACCGCACTGGATCCCAATCTTGATCAGGAGACGGCGCGGTTTCTTCTCCAGCAATTTTGGTATTCCCATCGCACGGCTATCTCTAGCGCTGGAGCTTTGGAATTCGGATTCCCTTGGACCGGCATGGGCTGGACGTATAACTGGGATCCTCAATCTAGAAGCCACATTGGCGTCTCGGAGTTCGTTGTTCAAATAGCAGCGTCCCCAAGCAACGTCAGTGACGAAAGCCCAGCGCAATTTTGCCGCGCGGACAGTTCGAATCGTTGAGATAAGGATTTACACCGGGCGTTCCGCGGTCATTGCTCTCACTCACTTACCGATAGCCGACGCTCAGCGAGGACAGCATTGGACTCAACTCGGGGAGCCCAACCGCTATTACGTAGACGCAACACAAAGCAATACCATAGAAGTCCCGCACCGATTATTGCTCCGAGGATCAATAGACTTGGTCGGCCGGCGTCCGCGTCGAGTAAGTCTGCAACTCCGAATACAACCGCTAACATAAGACCAAGAATCGGCGCCAACGGAAATAGCGCTGATCGCCAATATCCAGGCTGTCCCGTCAAGCCGCGCGAGCGTCCAACGAGAACGGCGAAACTCACCAAAAGCAGGACGTAAACCGTGAGGCCCGACACAAAGGCTATGAGCATGTGCATGTTCAGCAGGCAACAAGCCGCGGAGATCGCGCCAACGACCCATGTCGCTGCTCGGGGCGCTCCTGAGGACAGATGCACCTTCGCCAACGCTGCATTCACGGTCGTGTTAAAGATTTCGTCGCGACCCAAACTGAAGAACAAACGTGCGAGAAACATCATCTGAGCAATTAGCGCGTTGAAGATCGCCACAATAACAGCCGCGCTCAACGCGTGTCCGGCGGCAGGCCCCGCGACCGACGCGATAAAACTGCTGAGCGGTGCGGGGCTTTTGAGTATCGACGGCAAATCTCTGACGCCGAGTACGACGGCAACGATCGGCAGTGCGGTCGCGAATGCTCCAATCACACCCGCGATCAGGATCACGCCGCCCATATGGCGGTGCGGTTGCGCTAGTTCCTCGCCGAACGCGATAGCCTGGTTGCCGCCGCAAGTCGCGTAGGCCGCGCTGACGCCCGCCATCGCCATGGCCCCAATGGCTACCGGCGCCATGGTTCCTAAGCCGCCGAGCGTCATGGGATGAAGCACGACCTCAGTGAGGCTGCGCGCGGGGTGCCACAGCCCGCCAGCGATGAGAGCGAGCACGGCTAGCATCTCGATGCCAAGGAAGACTCCGGTCACAAATGCACTGGTGCGTACGGCGAGCAAGGCAACGGCGATCGCGGCGCCGAGTGCGCCGAAAGTGACAATAATTGGCGACGCGCTCGGCGCCAATTCGCTCACATAGGTGGCGATCGTCCTCGCGAGAAAAGCATTCGCGGGTCCGGCGGTAACTGCCCAAACTGTAAGGCTCGCAAAGCCGGCCCAGGGACCGAGAATCGCACCGACGCCCACATAGTCACCCCCCGCATACGGATAAGCCGAAGCCAATTCGGCGTAGACAACCGCCCAAACAACGGCTACGCCAATGCCGCAAATAAACACGATTGCCGCACCTGTACCGACATGCAGCAGTACATCGGAGCCGATTCCATAGATTGAATAAACTGGCGAGAGGCAAGATAAAGTCAGCAAAAGAACGCCGAACGACGAGAGTTCACGATGCAGCTGATTAGTTGCGTAGGAAATCGGCTCAACGGCAGGGATGATCTGCTCTAGCGATGGTTGTTTTTTCACTCGCCTATCGCCTATTAAACGTCGAGGCGCGAGCCGGAAGACGTACAGCAGCAGTATGCGGCTAAAAACGGCAAGCGAGTAGTGAGCGGTCCTAAATGAGCAGAGACGCCGACGGCGCTCGCTTCGTTGAGCACCGTAGGGTCGAATCTCAGAGACGAGAGGCTAACGGAAAATTCAAAAATCGACGACGGGGAAGTCGGCTTCTAGGACGCTCACGTCCTTGCGGCTGTGGCTCTTCGCATCCACCAACGCCGAAAAGCGACGAGCGACCACACGCCCTCGACGACTCCGAAGGGTCAAGCACCTTGCAGAAAACCATAAATGGATCCGAGCACGCACGAAAATCCGAAAGCAAGCGTCCACCAAGGCGAGCGATCTTCAAGGGCATAGCAGAGGAGCATCGCGCAGACTGCGCATAGGCCAAAGGCGGTTAGCGGGTCCAATGACATATGATGTCGCAACTGGGCCGTCGACGTATGGTCGGTTGCCGTGTCCGCACGTCGCAGCGGGGCCCACTCAGTGCGATTAGGTGAACGCGCTGATTCCTCGAATCCTACACGCCCGTGCCGCCAACTCGCCATCAGTAAGGCTTTGTCGCCATTGACCGAGCGCACCAATGTGCCGGCTAGGGTTGATGAACCCATGGTACTCGCTCAGCGGCTTTTCGTGGATCGCGCTGTGGGGTGAAGGAACAAAAACTGCGATTCCTACGGCTTGTGAGGACTACACTCGCTATACGTTTTTCGCGCCGTCGACGTGGAAGGTTAACTTCATTTAATTTTTTGCTGGGTATATATCTGATTGACTCGCACCACGTTTGTAGCCGCTAGCGCGATCGCTTGCTGCTTCCTGCATCTTCGTGACGTGAAACGCACTACCACCTGGGTCCAGGAAACGCGGTACTTGGAGACCGTATGATCGAAGCAGAAGACGTACCGTCGGCAAATCGCCGCGCCAGCCATCGCATGCGCTGGATTCTGGGGTCGGTGGCCGCGGTCCTGCTCATTCTAATCCTGGTGCATGTGTTCAAACGCAAGCCGCCTGCGCCCGGCCCGGCGCCACAGGTGGTCAAGGTCGCCCAGGCGACCCGAGGCGACATGGCTGAGACGCTATCCGAGCTCGGCACGGTCACGCCGCTCGCCACCGTGACTGTGCTACCGCAGTTGAGCGGCTATCTGACCGAAGTCGCTTACAAAGAGGGCGAGGATGTAACGAAGGGGCAGTTCCTCGCTGAAATTGACCCGCGGCAGTACGAGATTGACCTGCAGCAGGCGCAGGCAGCGCTTCTCAAGGATCAGGCGGCGCTCGATCAGGGGCGCGCAGACATGGCGCGTTACGAGCAGCTGCGCGCGCAAAAGGCCATCGCCGAGCAGACCGTCATCGACCAAGAGTTCCTGGTCAAGCAGGACGAAGCCCAGGTCAAGTCCGATGAGGCCAATATTGCGCAGTACAAGCTCGACCTGGTGTATTGCCACATTACAGCGCCGGTCGCCGGTCGGGTTGGTCTGAGGCTGATCGATCCGGGAAATTATGTCACGGCTGCAAGCTCGCCCGGCATCGTTGTGATCACCACCATGAAACCGACGACCGTGGAATTCACCGTAGCCCAGAACGATCTCGACCAAGTGATCGAACGCGTCAATTCGGGCGCCAAGCTGCCGGTCACCGCCTATTCGAGCGACAACACCCGTCAGATTGCCAGCGGCACGCTATACGCGCTCAGCAACCAAATGGCCACGAGCACCGGCACGGTCACGCTGCGCGCGACTTTCCCCAACGATGACGAGGCGTTATTCCCGGACGAATTCGTGAATATCAAGATACTCGTCGACACTCTGAGTCAGGCAGTGCTCGTGCCCACGCCGGCGGTGCTGAGCGGCGCGCCGGGTAATTACGTCTACTTAGCCAACGCAGATAACACGGTATCCGTGCGCAAGGTGACCCTGGGTCCGAGCGACGGCAACAACACCGCTATTCTCTCCGGCCTCGCGGTCGGCGACACAGTCGTCATCGATGGTACCGACCGGCTCACCGATAAGGCCAAGATCAGCATTGCCGCGCCCAATGCCCCGTCCGGGGCCGCGCCCGCGACCCCGGGGTCGCAACCTGCGAAGAAGGGGGGCAAACAGTCCACTAGTCCGGCACCAGGCGCAGGTGCGCCCACCACTGGCTGAGTGAACGGCCACAGCCGTCGCGCGCCGATGAACATTTCTCGCCTGTTCGTACTAAGGCCGGTAGCCACCTCGCTGCTCATGATTGCGCTCGTGCTGGTCGGCATGGTCGCAATGCGTTTCCTGCCGGTTTCCTCGCTGCCCGACGTCGATTATCCGACCATCCAGGTGCAGACGTTCTACCCTGGGGCCAGTCCTCAAGTGATGGCGACCACCGTGACCGCGCCGCTGGAGGTGCAGCTGGGCCAGATTCCTGGCCTGACGCAGATGACGTCGTCCAGCTCTGCCGGCGCCTCGATCATTACCCTGCAGTTCAATCTCGCGCTCAACCTCGATGTGGCCGAGCAGAACGTCCAGGAGGCTATCAACGCCGCGAACAGTTTGTTGCCGAGCGGTCTGCCAGCGCCGCCCGTGTATGCGAAGGTCACCCCCGCCGATCAGCCTATTCTGACATTGGCGGTCACGTCCGAATCCCTGTCGCTTACACAACTACAGGACGTCGCGAACAATCGTCTGGCCTCGAAGATTTCCGAAGTGCCTGGGGTAGGCCTTGTCACTCCATCCGGGGGTAACGTGCCGGCGGTCCGGGTGGAAGTGGACCCGCAAAAGCTGGCCGGCTACGGACTGAATATCGACGATTTGCGCACATTGCTCGCGAACATCAATGTCAGTCAGCCCAAGGGCAATTTTGACGGGCCAGAACTGGATTACACGATCAATGACAACGATCAGATCCAGGACCCCAAGGACTATCTAGGCACTGTCATTGCCTACCAGAACGGTGCGCCGGTGTTCCTGCGCGACGTTGCCAGGGTATCGCAGGCGGCGCAGAACATCGAGCAAGGCGCATGGTACAACGATGTGCCGGCAATAGTGCTCAACGTGATGCGCCAGCCGGGGGCGAACGTAATCGCCACCGTCGATCAAATCAAAAAACAGCTTCCCCAACTGTTGGCGAGTCTGCCGCAGTCGATGCACGTGCAGATCGTAGCCGACAGCACCGGCGTGATTCGCGCCTCGGTCACGGACGCTGCGATCGAGCTACTGCTCGCGATCGCGCTGGTGGTGCTTGTGATCTTCGTGTTCCTGCGCAACGTACCGGCGACCATCATCCCGAGCATTTCCGTGCCCGTCTCCCTGATCGGCACACTGGCAATCATGTACGAGTTGAACTACTCGATCGACAATCTCTCGCTCATGGCACTTATCGTCGCCACCGGCTTCGTGGTAGACGATTCGATCGTGATGATCGAGAACATCGTGCGTTATCTGGAGCAAGGCAAGAGCGCGTTGGACGCTGCGCTCGAAGGCGCGGGACAGATCGGCTTCACTATCATGTCGCTGACGATCTCGCTGATTGCAGTGCTGATTCCGCTGTTGTTCATGGGCGGAGTGATCGGCCGTCTGTTCAGCGAATTCGCCGTAACTCTCGCCGTCACCATCCTGCTTTCTGCCGTCGTGTCCCTGACTCTCGTGCCGATGATGTGCGCGCGTATTCTGCGGCGCAAGGCCGAAAGGCACCCAAGCCGCTTCGAGCGGATCAGTGAGGGCTTGTTTGACAGGACGCTGGCGACTTATGAGCGCGGCCTGCACTGGGTGCTGGGTCACCAGATTCTGACGCTGGTGGTCGCCACCGTGACCGTGGCCTTGACCGCGATCCTCTACATCGTGATTCCAAAAGGGTTGTTTCCGGTGCAGGACGTCGGCGTAATCCAGGCGATCAGCGTGGCCGACAACTCGGTCTCATACAAGGCGATGGCCGCTCGTCAGGCAGCTTTGGCGGACGTGATACTCAAGGATCCCGATGTGACCTCGCTGACTTCTTATGTCGGCATCGACGGCACGAATACGACACTGAATAACGGCCGCTTTCTGATCATTCTGCGCGCGCACAACCAGCGCTCGCTTACGGCTACTCAGATCGCCCGGCGCCTGCAGGATGAAGTCGCCGGAGTGTCTGGTATCAGGCTGTACATGCAGCCCGAACAAGATCTCACGCTCGACACCGTGATCTCACCCAACCAATATCAGTTCGTGCTCAGAGGACCCAACCAGGAGGCCTTCGCGACATACGTACCGGAGCTGATTGCGCGGATGAGGCAGATCAAGTCGATCACCGACGTCACCAGCGATCTGAACAACGAGGGTTTGAGCGTCGACGTCGAAGTAAACCGGCAATTGGCCGCGCGCTACGGTATTACCCCGGCGACCATCGATAATGCGCTCTACGATGCGCTCGGCCAGCGCATCGTCTCCACTATCTTCAACCAATCCAATCAGTATCGAGTAGTGCTGGTCGCCAAGCCCGAGAGTCTGCCGACTCTGCAGGGGCTCGGCCAGATGTATTTGCCCACACAGACGGCGGGCTCCGGTCAGGTTCCCTTGAGCGGAATCGCCGATATCAAGATTACCAAGTCCCCGCGGGTCATCAGCCATCTGGCGCAATTTCCGGCCGTCACGATATCGTTCAACATGGCCCCGGATGCCTCCCTGAGCACCGCAGTGGATGAGATCGAGCGGGCTGAAAAGGCGGTGCAGCTGCCGCCTTCGATCACCACCTCGTTCCAAGGCGCTGCTCAGGCCTTTGAGGACTCGCTATCGAGCGAGGTGTTCCTGTTGGTCGCCGCGCTGGTCACGGTTTACATCGTTCTGGGCGTGCTCTACGAGAGCTTCATCCATCCCGTGACGATTCTATCCACGCTGCCTTCGGCCGGAATCGGCGCACTGCTGGCGCTGATGCTGGCCGGCAAAGACCTGGATGTGATCGGCATCATCGGCATCGTGCTGCTGATCGGCATCGTCAAGAAGAACGGCATCATGATCGTGGACTTCGCGCTCGAAGCGGAGCGTCACCACGGTAAGACACCGCTAGAGGCCATCTCTGAGGCGTCGCTGCTGCGTTTCCGACCGATCCTGATGACGACCTTGGCCGCGATGCTCGGCGCCTTGCCGCTGCTGGTCGGCACCGGTACGGGTTCGGAGCTGCGCCGGCCGCTCGGCCTCGCGATCATCGGTGGTTTGATCGTGAGCCAGGTGCTGACCTTGTTCACCACGCCGGTAATTTATCTGCTGTTCGATCGGCTGTCGTCGCGGCTAAGCGGCAAGCCGCAGCAGCCAGAGCCGCCACAGCCCGCCGCCGAGAGCGCAGCGTGAACATCCCGTCGCTGTTCATTGCACGGCCCGTGGCCACCACGTTGCTGGCGATTGCGCTTGGCTTGTCCGGCTTGCTGGCCTATTTCCACATGCCGGTTGCGCCACTGCCGAATGTAACGTTTCCCAACATCGTGGTGCAGGCGACCATGGCAGGCGCGAGTCCGGAAATCATGGCCTCGACCGTGGCTGAGCCGCTCGAGCGGCGGCTGGCGACGATCTCCGGCGTGAGCGAGTTGACCTCGACCAACACGGTCGGTACGGCGCAGATCGTCGTGCAGTTCTCGCTGAACCGCGATATCAACGGCGCTGCACGCGATGTGGAAGCGGCCATCCAGGCGGCGCGCGCCGATCTGCCGACTACGCTGCGCAATAACCCCATCTACCGCGAATATAACCCCGCGGACTCTCCGATCATCATCCTGGCGTTGACTTCAAGCACGTTGACCACGGCACAGCTCTACGATTCCGCCGATACCGTCATCCAGCAGCAGCTCTCGCAGATCAGCGGCGTGGGCCAGATCACGCTCGGCGGCAGTGCTTTGCCCTCGGTACGGGTCGAGCTTGAGCCCGGCAAACTCAGCAGCTATGGCGTCGGCCTCGAGGACGTGCGCGCGGCGATCAGCGCGGCCAACGCTGACAGCGCCAAGGGCCATATCGACCAGGGCGATCAGCGTTACGAAGTACTTTCCAACGACCAGGCGAGCAAAGCCGCCGATTACCGCGATCTCGTGATTGCCTATCGCAACGGCGCTGCCGTGATGCTGCACGATGTCGCCGACGTCGAAGATTCCAACGAGAATATCCGCAACGCCGGCCTCTACGACGGTGTGCCGACCGTGGGCGTAGTGGTCTATCCGCTGCCCGGCGCCAATATCATCAAGACCGTCTCCCAGATCAAAAAGGTGCTGCCGTCGGTCGTCGCGACGCTGCCGCCCAACATTCAGGTTCACATCGCGCTCGACCGCTCGCAATCGGTAACCGCCGCGGTGGGGGATACCGAGCGCAGCTTATTTATCGCGGTATTGCTGGTGATTGGCGTGGTCTTCGTGTTCCTGCAATCCGGCCGGTCCACGCTGATACCGGCGACAGTAGTGCCGCTGTCCATCCTGGGCTCATTTGGACCGATGTACCTGCTCGGCTACAGCGTCGACAATCTCTCGCTCATGGCGCTGACCATCGCCACCGGCTTCGTCGTCGACGATGCCGTCGTGGTGCTGGAGAACATCGTCCGGCACATCGAAGGCGGCATGGACGTGCATGAGGCCGCGTTGCGCGGCAGCGCCGAGGTCAGCTTTACGGTCATTTCGATGAGTCTGTCGCTGATCGCGGTGTTTATACCGATCCTGCTGATGCCGGGCATCATCGGCCTGTTGTTCCATGAATTTGCAGTGACGCTCTCGATAGCGATCCTGCTGTCGTTACTGATTTCGCTCACCGTCACCCCGACTATGTGCGCTTATCTGCTCGCCCGCGGTAATGGGCTGCACTCCAAGGCGAGATGGGCGAGGTGGGCCGAGGGGCTGTTCGAGCGCTTCAAAGGCGCCTATGCGCGCTCACTTACCGCAGTACTCGATCATGCGCTGCTCGTGGGGCTGCTGCTGATCGGCATGATCGTGCTGAATGTCTATCTGTTCCGGCAGGTGCCCTCGACTTTTTTCCCGGAACAAGACAACGGACTGCTGATAGGCCAAATCATCGCCGACCAAAGCATCTCCTTTCAGGCGATGAAGCAGAAGCTGGAACAGCTCCAGGGCATCGTGCAGACGGATCCCGCAGTGGCCTCGGTGTTCGGCTTTACCGGAGGGCGCGCCCTCAACAACGCCAACATATTTGTCCAGCTCAAGCCGCTGGCACAGCGGCACCTTTCGGCTGACCAAGTTGTCCAGCGCCTGAGACCGAAGCTCAACCGGGTCTCCGGCGCCCGCCTGTTCCTGCAAGCGGTTCAGGACCTGCATATCGGCGGTCGCATATCGGCCGCCGAATATCAATATACGTTGACCAGCGAGGATACCGCCGGGCTGTACAGCTGGACGCCCAAGCTATTGACGGAGTTAGGCAATTACCGCAACGACCTTGTGGACGTCAATTCGGATATGCAGCAGAACGGGCTGCAGACGTTCGTCACCGTATCCCGCGACACGGCGATGCGATATGGCTTTGAGGCCAATCAGATCGACAATGTTCTCTACGACGCATTTGGTCAACGGACCGTGTCGACGATCTTCAACCCCTTCAACCAATACTTCGTGGTCATGGAGGTGGCGCCAAAGTATTGGCAATACCCGCAAATGCTCGACCAGATGCACTTCAGCACTGCCGCCGGCAATCCAAGTGGTACCCAGGAAACGCAGGCCCAGGGCGGCACCGTCAGCGGGGTGACCCCTTATGCCGCGATCTTGCGCGCGCAGAGCGCGACATCCACCAATTCATTGAACTCCAGCGCGCAGGCTAATTCGGTGACCAACAGTATTTCCAATAGCAGGGGTGGAAGCTCCACTGGTAGCGCGGACACCACCGCCGCGGAGACCATGGTGCCGCTGCCTGCTCTCGCCACATACCTGAACAGTCACACGGCGACGCAGGTCAATCACCAGAGCGGGCTTGTGGCCTCGACGATTTCCTTCAACCTGCCCCCCGGTGGCTCTTTGAGCCGGGCCTCCGCAAGGATCGCCACGGCGATGCGCGATCTGGGTATGCCGGCCTCCATTCACGGCAGCTTTGCCGGCGCCGGACAGGTCTACGCGCAATCGATGTCGACCATGCCGTTATTGATCCTTGCGGCCTTCGCGGCCGTCTATATCGTGCTCGGTATTCTCTACGAGAACACCATTCATCCACTGACCATACTCTCCACACTGCCGTCTGCCGGCATCGGCGCGACATTGGCGCTACTGATCTTCGGCACGCCGTTTTCGGTGATCGCTCTGATCGGCATCATCCTGCTGATAGGGATCGTCAAAAAGAACGCCATCATGATGATCGACGTCGCCATACACATGCAGCGCGAGCAGAAGGTCGAAGCGCAGGTGGCGATTCACGACGCCGCGGTCATACGCCTGCGGCCCATCATGATGACCACGGCCGCGGCCGTGCTCGGTGCGCTGCCGCTGGCCATTGGCATTGGTCAGGGCGGTTCGCTGCGCCAGCCGCTGGGCATCACGGTAATGGGCGGACTGATCTTGAGTCAGGTTTTCACCTTGTATACGACACCGGTGATTTATGTGTATCTGGACCGTTTGCGCCTGCGGCTGCGCAAGTCGATGGCAGGAACGTCGTGGGGCAAAGCGCAGAGCGCGGATGCATGACCACGGCTAAGGTCAAATTGTGCTGGATCGGCGCACTGTGCGGATCGCTCGGCGGCTGTCTGGTCGGTCCGAACTACCACCGCCCGCCTGCGGCTGCGCCGGTGCCTGCACAGTACAAGGAGCTACCCAATTGGACGGCGGCCACGCCGGCCGATGCGGCGCCGAAAGGCGATTGGTGGACCGATTTTCACGATCCGTTGTTGGATGAGCTCGAGCCGATGGTCGCAGTGTCGAATCAGACCGTGCGCCAGAACTATGAGAACTACCAGCAAGCGCTCGCCGAGGTTAAGGTCGCGCGCGCCCAATTGTTTCCGACCATCGGCATCGCCGCAACGGTGACCCGCTCGGGCGGCCCCGGCTACGCGGGCAGCGGCGTCGCTGCTACAAACAGCAATAGCGTAATCAATTCGGCTACGCTCGAAGGCACGGCCAGTTGGACGCCCGACCTGTGGGGTAAAGTGCGCCGCCTGATCGAGGAGAATGCCGCAATCGCGCAATCCGACGAAGCGACATTGGCCAACGCCACGCTGTCTGAGCAGATCTTGCTCGCCACTACCGTCATAGAATTGCGCATTGCCGATGCCAACATCGATTTAGGGCAGAAGACAGTCGCTGCCTATCAAGACGCGTTGCGTGTAACGCAAGCCCAGGGAACAGCGGGTATCACGGCGACCCCGCCTTCGGCCGTCATCACCGCCCAGGTCGCGTTGGAGACCGCCCAGTCCACGCTCATCGGTCTCGGCGTCGCGCGCGCACAATATGCCCACGCCATCTCAGTACTCGTCGGCAAGAATCCGGAGGATCTCGACATTCCGCACAGCGAGGCGCTGCCGACACTGCCGACGGTGCCGGCAGGCGTGCCCTCGACGTTGTTACAACGCCGCCCCGACATCGCTGCCGCTGAACGCACCATGAAAGCGCAGAATGCCGCGGTCGGCATCGCCGTCGCGGCCTATTACCCGACGCTCTCCCTATCGGGGGCTGCGGGCTTTTCGCAGTCGCCTCTGCAAGGTCTACTTCGCGCCGCCAATCGTGTCTGGTCGATCGGTGCGAGCGGAACCGAGACGGTGTTCGATTTCGGTGAGCGACATGCCGAAGTCCAGGCCGCAAAGGCCGCATACGAGGCTGCCGTCGCGAGCTATCGCAACACGGTGCTCAACGCGTTTGCGGATGTGGAGAACGATCTTTCCGGGCTGCGCATTCTCGCCGAGCAAGCGCAGGCGCTTGATATTGCCGTGCACGACGCCATCCGCGGAACGCAGATCGCGCTTGCCGAATATCAGGCAGGCACGGTGGACTACACCACTGTGGCCGTGGCGCAGGAGACTCAGTTGAGCGATCAGCAGACCGCGCTCAGCGTTGAGGAGAGTCGTTTGGTCGATGCCGTGTCGTTGATCGGGGATCTGGGCGGCAGCTGGTCCGACAGCCAACTGCACAATCCGTGACTGCGCCCCCTCAACCGTTGTCCCGCGCCTGCGCACGCGCACAGGCCGGGCGCGAGACAACACGCTGCACGTACTGCTCGATGAGCTGAGACTTCGGCAACAGCGGGCTCTGGGCAAAGAGCGCAAAGGTCGTACCGTAGAGCACATCGGCAGCACTGAAATGCTCGCCGAGCAGGTAGGGCTGGTGCGCGAGCGCTCCGAGAACGACCGGCATGGCTTCCTCAACGACGACCCACCCGGCAGTACCGCGCGGAACTTCGTGGTTCAGAAACTTCGATACGAAGGCCGGTTCGAGTACGCCGCTGTAGTAGGAGAGCCAGGCCAGGTAGGCGCCGCGCTCCGGCTCCCCCACCAACGGCCCGAGATGATTCTTAGGGTACTGATCGGT
>CAAGKR010461163.1_pt1 | contig 12977 bp, 14 predicted proteins | sample 2556971 | NCBI WGS metagenome assembly CAAGKR01 (sample SAMEA5207829, study PRJEB30636) | soil metagenome | biome: forest; feature: boreal; material: soil | place: USA | collected 2011-09 | depth 1 m | reverse complement strand
TTTCGTAGATCTCCGGTTTGGCAAACGCGGCATCGGCTCGAAACACCACTTCCTTTACCCAGTTCCTGTTGGCGCTCGATTTCTGGCAGAAGCACTTCGTCCCAATCCTTGGCACTATGCACGTTGCCCGGTCGCAGCTTCGCTGCCAGGCAGTCGCCCTCGCCGTTGAACAGCAACAACGGGTGATAGCAGGTGGACTCGAAGTGCCCGTTGTAGGCACTGTGCTCCTGTTCTCCATAGACCGGGATTTCCGTGCTGTCCATGTCCAGCACCACCCGCTGGGGGGAATCCATGACCTCCGCCTTCGCCAGCAGTTCTCGATTGATTCGGCTCAGACCTTCCAGGTTCTGGTCTTGGCTCAGCACCTCGGTCTCGAACCAATGGAGGCGCGAAGGCAAGGCTGCCCCGCGCTCCCAAATCTTCTCGGAGCCGATCAAGCGGAAGGTCGGATCTTGCGACAGCCGCTCGGCGTCGTTCACATCTTCGTATCCGGCTAAGCGGCTGTAGATGGATTGTCGCAGCAGATCCGGGAGCGGCAACTGAGTGTTCTTTCCCCGTCGGTCGTCCATGATGTTTTCGCCGATGAGCGCACTCAATCCCAGACGTTCATCCAATTCCCGCACCAAAAGCAAACCACCGTCGGAAGTGACGCGAGAACCTTGGAAGTCAACTTTCAAAGAGGGGTTGAACGAGAGCTGAAAGGACTGATTTTGTCTCTCACCCAATGGGTCGAAGCCTCCGCGAACCTGGTTTTGCTCTCAAAGCAGCATGAATACTGGCGTTGGCTCGATCATACGGCCACTTATACCGACTTCAAAAAGGAAATGTGGGATTGAAACTCTCTGGCGAATGGCGTCGGGCTGAACTCGTGTTCCTTTGTTGCGGCAAGGGTTCTAAGGAGCGCCACATCTTTTTCGGAGAGCTGGGCCACGTCAGACTGGAATTTCTCGCGCTCCAGTTGAATGAGGATTTCCGGCCAGACTTGCGTAGGAGAATGCTGCTCGCGGACCAACAACTCGCGGCTGATGAAAGCCAAGAAGTACGGGTGATCGTCTGTTGCGCGAAGAGCTTGGCTGTGACCGAGGATTCGCGGATGATCGAGTGGTTGCACTCGACCCGTGCTGTGGTACCGGCGCTTATCTGCTGGAGATCGTCCGTTCCATTGCCGAGCAGGTATTCAAACAAAAGCGCTTCCCCGACGTGCTCAAACATACCGACACTGGCGATCTTGTCGTACGGCTGGTCTGACTCAAGGTCGCGGTAGTCGCAGACCGCCACACGACATCGCGTTTCTGTCAGTTCCCAGGCCGACACGGAGCAGGCCGACCTCGCAACCGAAAGGCGCGAGAATAACGACCGTTTCGTCTGGCCAAAAACATTGAATCCCGCGTGAACCGTCCAGCATCTTTCGTTTGGTATGAAGAAGACACTGGTTTTCGCAGCTCTGATTGCCGCGGTAGTGGCTCTGAGTCAAACCTTCGGCCAAGAAGGAACTACCTTTGTCATGTTGCTCCTGGTGGTGGCACTGTACATTTTCGCCGAAATGAACAGCGTCGGCCACAGCGCAGCGAGTGAAGTCTCTACTGGCAAGGGGAAGATGCTTGAATTTGAGAACGACCGGCGCCAGGCGGCTTAGGCTACAAAGGTGAAGCATCACTCGAGTCGCACGCGCTTGCACGCGGCGCCGACGAGCAGATCTTCGACCAAGACCGGCCAACGCCCCCCGGGGCTGCATCAACCTTAACCACACAAAGCAGCCGGTGTGTCCCTCGCCGTTCTTGCTTGGATCGTCGCACGACGCGTTCTGTTGCGGCACTGCTCTCCGCGGCGGTTTCTGACATATCTCTTCTGCCTAAATCGTGCCCCTGCTTCTTGCCGCTCGGTATGCCCCGGCTTCACCATTGCTCCTGACAGACACGATCAAAGTGTTCATCTGAAAGAATTTCCACGCATTAAGAGTTCGTCGACAGGTCAGAACCGAACGCTTACCTCGATTCGGATACTGCGGGTCATCCGTTTGCGCACCTTCAGCCAGGGCCCAACCTCCATTGCACCCCCCGCCAAGCGGGAGCGCCGAGCACGGAACTGAAGCGGCAGATCGTAGAGGCCACAATTCCGCCAAGTGCGTCCGTGGCGCCGGTGGCGCGAGGGCAGGGTTAACGCCGAATCGGGTGTTTGGCCGGCGCAAGCTATAGCTGGCAGGGAGGGCGGCTCGGCCCGGTCACGCGTCCGAAGGCGTTGCTGCCGATCACCGTATCCGATCCGGTGGTCGGAACCGCGATCCTTCCAATTCCAGATTTTCCATTTTGTCCATTTCATGCATTTCCATCTGGGGTTGCGGAAACTGACGGGGGCCTATTTTCGTGAGCCTTGCGCTTTTTTCTGGCGTTGTGCTGGAAATCGTGCGATACTCGTGCACGAGTAGCGCGAACGCGTAGGGCCTCTCCAGTTCGTGCTTGACAAGCAGGGTGATTTCGATTTACATGCGCGTACACGCTCCTCGTACCCGCATATTGTGGACAACCACTTGAACCGACGATTACGGCTTGCGCGGGCAGAGAGCGCTTATGAGAGAAGAGCCGGGAAGGGCGAAGCTGGGGCGCATTTTCAATATCCAGCGTTTCAGTATCCAAGATGGATCAGGGATCCGAACGGCCGTTTTTGCGAAGGGATGCCCCCTGCGCTGACCAGCATCGCGCAGTTCGTAAAGGAGCTTGATAGCAGGCTGCCGGTTAATATCCTGCCCTATCACCGCCTGGGAACGAGCAAGTACAAGATGCTGGACCGGGAGTATGAATTAGCAGGTTTGAAGCTTCAGTCGGATGAGAAGCTTGCTTCGGAACGGGAGCAATTCGTGTCACAGGGACTGGCGTGCGAAATTATCAGGTAAACAGAGAGCAGCCATAGGAAATAAAAAAGAAGGGCAGGAGTGACTATGGCGGTCAAAATTACCGAGGAAATCAAAGCCTTCATTGAGGCGAACAAGCCGTGCATGGTTGCAACCGCCAATGGAAAAGGGGAGCCGAACGTCTCCCCGAAGGGGTCCATCGCGGTCGTGGACGAGGAGCATGTGGCATTCGCGGATGTGCGGTCGCCGCGGACGCGCCAGAACCTGAAAGAGAACCCTCGTGTATGCGTGCTGATGGTCAATGCCCAGGAGCACAAATTTTATCAATTGAATGGCCGCGCCGAGTACCTCACCAGTGGTCCACTGTACGACGGCATGGCCGCGGCCATAAAAAGCAGAATGCCTACGCTGCCCGCAGTGGCCGGCGTAGTGAAAATCCGGGTGGATGAGATTCGAAACTTCGGCAGCACTCCGAAATAGGATGGCGGCTGATCAATTTGTTTGGCCAGCATTTCAGACAAGTATGTAAAGAGAAGGAGATCACGCCATGTCGAAAGTCCTAACAAATACGGGTGGGGGAATACAAATGACGAAAGAATCCGAGAAGTACTTCATCATGGAGCACGAAGGGCACATCATGCCGCGCAGCGAATCCGAGGAATTGAAGAATTTTCCGGATTACAAACGTTTCCTGTATAGCTGCCGTGCGGTCTTGCGAGTGGTATACGGGTCGGCGGGAATGCCGCCCCACGTACTTGAAGCTCTCATGAAGTCGGCTCAGGCTGGTCAGCAACCTGAGGCTACGATCGCGCAAATGGATGCCGCCGGTGTGGACATGCTCTGTTTAGTCCCGCACAGACATACTCTCCGCATGGAGGTCGATCCTAAAGGGACGAACATGAGCTGGATGATCGACGCCTGCGAGAAATATCCGGATCGGCTGATCATGGGCCCCGTTTTTGAACCCTCAACAAGAGGCGTCAAGACTGTTATCCGGGAAATGGAGTTTCTGGTCAAGGAGAAGGGCTGCAAATACTGCAAGGTGTACCTTCCTGGCGAGCAGTGGGATCCGAGTGACGAACGGATGTGGCCGTTCTGGGCCAAGGCTCAGGAGTTGGGGCTTGTTGTGGGAATGCATACCGGCCATGGGTACGTATATGGCGCTAACACCCATGCCTCAATGCCGTGTCACCTGGAGAGGGTTTGTCAGGAGTTTTACGATTTGCGCCTCCTCGCTTTCCATTTCGGCTGGCCGTGGAATCACGAGCTGAATCTTCTGGCGGGCGCCTATCCGAACTTGTACATCGGCATGAGTTTTCTGAATATCGCAGCCGTATATCGGCCGCGCTTTTTTGCCGACCTTATTGGGGAGGCGTTGTTGATAGCTGGCGAAGACAAGCTCATCTGGAGCAATGATGGTTGTGCACTGCCAGATGCGGTAGAGGGCTTTGCCAACTTTGAGATGCCGGAAGATCTACAGAAGGGCTATGGGTACCCGGCTCTCACCCAAGAAAGCAAGGCGAAGATGTTTGGTCTGAACATGGCGCGCCTGCTCGGCATTGAGGCCACCAAGAGAGTTGGTAAGACGGCCCTTTCCGCAAGAGCATAGGTGTGTCCACGTCTCGTGCGCTGCCCGCGACGCAATTATTGGCGGTAGGTGCTACTTGTGATTGCCGTGACTGCGCCGTGGGTGCTTTTTTCCGAGTATTCGCCCAGCACGAGAGAGTAAAGGGTTGACCTGTCGCCAGAGATAGGTTCGTCGCAGGCGATAAATGACGGTCCTTCTGGTGAAAACGAACAATAAGGAGTCCTTGACCGGCGATGACATTGCAGCTGAAAGATATAGCAGGGGAGGGATATCTTCAAGGAGGCAGGCTTTGACCGGCTGCCGACGCAAATTATCGATAAGACCGTTTTAGACCTGCTCAACCTGAAGGGTAGAAAAGCGGTGGTTACGGGTGCGGGCGCGACAGGACTGGGGCGGGCTTGCGCACATCGGCTCGCAGGATGTGGCGCGGATGTTGCCCTGGTGGATCTTGACGGTCCTGGCGCCCAGCGCAACGCCGAAGCGGTAGCGAACAAATGGGGAACCAAAACTTATGCAGTTCAGGGTGATGCCAGTAACTGGGATGACGTGCGGCGATTCCTGCGTGAGTGTCACGACAAGCTTGGCGGGATCGATATTCTTGTGAACAACGTCGGCGGTAGCGGTGGGCCGCGCCGGTTCCTGGAGCAGAAGCGGGAGCAGATCGACGGTACGATCGCACGGACACTACTCTCAACCGTTTATGCTTGCCATGCAATCCTGGATTACATGGTTCCCAAGCGTAGCGGGCGCATCATCAATATATCTTCCGGCGCGGCGGATATTGCCTCTCCTCTCGTGTCAGTATACGGCGCTTGTAAGGCTGGCGTAAGCAACCTGACAAAAACCCTTTCCGCGGAATTAGCGGACTACGGAATTCAGGTGATGGGCGTGGCTCCGGGCTACATGGTGAACGACGCGATAGTCGACAGGCTGCGCAATCCAACGGAGGACAACATCGGGCAGTTCGAGGTAACCACGTTTGTTGCGCAAAAATCCCACCTCCGACGGGCGTCGCTGCCGGAAGAGGTTGCAAACGTGGTCGCCTTCTTGGCTTCTGACGCGGCCAGCTATATAGCCGGGACCACCATATCCGTCGTTGGGATGGGCTGATCTTTCAAAGGTGGGTGCCACAGATGCCGCACACCCAGCGGAGAGGGACGGAAAAACTGAGCGAAGTTAGCAATAGCAGATAGTGGCTTAAGGGAAGCAGAAGGTTACGATGCGGGCTCTTGAGAATATCGAAGTCCTCGATCTGACGCGTTTGGCGCCCGGACCATATTGCACCATGATGCTGGGCGATTTGGGAGCAAGAGTACTTCGCGTTGAAGAGTTTGGGGCTCTGACGGGGCGGCGTGCGGCCCAGAGTCAAGGTGCTGCCGTCAGCACCGGCGGGGCCAGCGGCCAACCGGAGGATGCGGGATTCGTTGATCCTCACTCGCCATACAATGCCCTTAACCGCAACAAGCGCAGTCTTGGTCTGAATCTTAAGCTCGAGGCAGCGCGGGAAGTGTTCTATAAGCTTGCCAAGAGAGCAGATGTAGTGGTGGAAGAGTTCCGCCCTGGCGTTACAAAGCGGCTTGGCATCGACTACGATACGCTGAAGCAGCTCAATCCCAGGATCATTTACTGTGCCATTACCGGCTATGGTCAGACCGGTCCCTATAGAGACTTCGCCGGTCACGACCTGAATTACCTTTCGATGGCCGGTGCGCTGTCCATTATGGGCAGGCCTGGAGAACCGCCCATGATCCCCGCGAACATGCTGGCGGATTATGGTGGTGCAATCCAGGCCGTCGTTGGAATCCTGGCAGCGGTGATCGCCAGAGAAAAGACCGGCCGGGGCCAGTTCATTGACTTCTCGCTGACGGATGGTGTGCTCTCACTGTTGGCGCACATGCTCTCGTGGTCATACGCTACGAAGCACGTGCCCGGGCAGGGCGAGCACGTAACAACCGGTTCCCGTCCGTATTACAACGTGTACCAGACCAAGGATGGCAAATACATAAGTATCGGCTGCATGGAGCCGTGGCTCTATGGCAATTTGTGCCGCTTCCTCGGACGTGAAGACCTAATCCCGCATCAGTTCACCAATGACGAGACTAAGCAAAAAGAAATAGCCGGCGCTTTTCAACAAGCTTTTCTGACCAAGACAAGAAATGAATGGTTCGACTCTGTATCAAAGACCGAAATTCCGCTGGCCAAGGTCTTGAGGTTCGATGAGCTGGCCGACGATCCACAAGTTCGAGCCCGGGACATGATTGTGGAATTGCCGCATCCGATTGCGGGCAGCATTAAGCAAGTAGGCATCTCCATTAAGCTTTCCGATACTCCGGGTCAAATAGCTGGAGTAGGTCCCCAGGTTGGAGAGCACACCGAGGAGGTGCTTTTGTCACTGGGTTATAGCCACGATCAGATTACGAGCTTGGCCCAAGCCGGCGCCGTCAAATTGACTGGCAAAGATGTTTGCAGCGCAACGGCATTCGGTCAATAGCCGGGCATTTGAGTAGCTATTACAAAAGTGTTGTTGTGATGGAGGCACAGCATGTCTCCGTTGTGCGAGATATGCCAATGCGATGAGGTGGTGGCCGAGCGGAAGTTGTGCGCGGTGTGCGGTGAGGCCGACAGTGTGTCTGGCGAACGCCATCACTCTAGTTCGGTCGCGAGCCAGTGAGGAGCCACCTACGCCACGTGGAGCCACTGCACAGAATGCCGAAGAATGCGAGGCAGTGCTGTTCTCGGACTGGCGGTAAGAAGGCGCACCGGCATTGTTTGAGCCACGAGAAGCATGAATCTTCGGCCGCCTATCGCTGATGCTGGCAAGAAGTCTGGCTCACATACTGTAAGATCATCCAGCATGAGGCCGTCACTCCATGCTGGCAGGGAGAGGAGCATTCAACATGCTGTTATCTAAAGCAACAGCCGTAATCACCGGTGGAGTATCTGGCCTCGGCGAAGCGACTGCAAGGCATCTTCTTCGGGAAGGCGCTAACGTGGTGCTTGTGGACCTCAATGCAGAGCGAGGACAGGCTCTCGAAAAGGAGTTGGGCGGGCGTGCCGCCTTCGCCCAGGCTGATGTAACGATCTCGGACCACCTGCAATCGGCGATGGATCTGGCAGTCAGCAAGTTCGGCAGTTTGCAAATCCTGGTGAACTGCGCCGGGATTAGTCCTGCCGCCCGCACGCTCTCGAAGTCGGGACCACATGACATCGAGCGGTTCAAGAAGGTCATTGCCGTAAATCTTATTGGTACATTCGACGCGGCGAGACTGGCGGCGGCGAAGATGGCCCAAAACGAGCCAAACGAATGGGGCGAGCGCGGTGTGATTGTCACTACGGCGTCGATTGCCGCCTTTGAGGGCCAATCGGGCCAAGCCGCGTACGCGGCTTCCAAGGCTGGCGTGGTTGGGCTGACTCTTGTTATGAGCAGGGATCTCGCCAGCTACGGCATTCGAGTTTGTACCATCGCGCCCGGTATCTTCGACACGCCGATGATGGCCGCCTTCAGTGAGGAGATCAGGACCTCGTTGGGCAAACAGGTCCCGTTCCCATCCAGGTTGGGACGTCCAGAAGAGTACGCGATGCTTGCCACACAGATTATCCAAAATCCAATGTTGAATGGAGAAACGATACGCCTCGATGGCGCCATGCGCATGGCCGCTAAGTAGGCACTACGTTGGTAGTGTCGTGGCGGGGTCCGCATCTGCGGTGGCGATAATGGACCGAACTGGAAGAGGTGAACATGAGAGAGGTGTATGCGGCGCTCAAGGACATGGTAGCGAGGAACGAGCGAGGAGTGCTGGCTACGGTTGTAAAGACGCGAGGCTCGACTCCACAAAGAGCCGGCGCAAAGATGCTGATCCTCGCCAGCGGCGAGATCGTCGGAACTGTTGGCGGAGGTTGTGTCGAGGCCGAAGTGTGGCAGGCGGCGAGGGAGGTGCTCAAAGTAGGCGAGCCTAAATTTCTCACCTTCAACTTGACGGCCGATAAGGCCGCCGACATCGGGATGATCTGCGGCGGCGCGATGGATATGTTCATAGAGCCTGTGGATCCGCAAGGTGCTAAATAATGACCCGAAGTCGGTTTACCGCGGGTACTACGAGCCATTTTCAACGTTTCGAGGTGCTGGAACGACACGCATCATGTTTCGGCTGGAAGGAAGGATATGAGTAACCCGGAAGAGAGGGACTTGCGTGATCGATATTGTGCCTGAGATCCTCGCGGCGCTGGAAAGGAACGAAATCGTAGCTGTGGCGACGGTGATAAGGTCGTCCGCGACGGCGCAAGTGCAGCCGGGCATGAAGCTGCTAGTGAAAGCAGATGGCACGGCCGGCGGCTCGCTGGCCGGGACCCAGGTGGAAGGTCCTGTTCTGGAGGATTGCCTGAAGTTGATCCACGGCGATGCTGAAGAGAATTGTTGTGTGCGTTATGACCTGGAGGAGGCCGGGCAGGCTGGTGTGGCTGAGGTGTACATCGAGGTTATCCGAAAAGCAGCGACTGCGATCATCGTGGGTGCCGGACACATCGGTTTGCATCTCACGAAGATCGCGAAGGCTGTCGGATTTGAGGTCACCATCATCGATGATCGAGCGGAGTTCGCGAATCCGGAGCGATTTCCCGATGCGGACAAGGTCATTGCAGCTGACGTGGCTGACACGCTCGCCAATCTCCCTATCGATGACGATACCTATGTTGTGCTGGTAACGCGCGGGCACAAACACGACGAAATTGCCCTGCGTCAGGTGGTGAATTCCAACGCCGCATACATCGGAATGATCGGCAGCCGCACGCGAGTGCGAACCGTCCGGGAGCGGCTCCTCCGGGATGGTTTTGCCCGGGAAAAGCTAGATCAGGTTTACGCGCCGATTGGGTTGGACATTGGCGCGATTACACCCGAGGAGATCGCTCTCTCGATCGTCGCGGAAATGGTCAAAGTACGTCGCGGAGGCAAAGGCGGCTCGATGAAGGGTCGGGTACAGGACACAGCGGCCGATTTCGTCAGGGTCGGGTCGACCACACAGGTGCCAGCGTCGAACAGAAGCTGAGCATTCGGCACGGGAGATCGCAATGAAGGCGGATTTGATTTCTGCGGTTGTTGCGGCGGAATGGCGCATGCATCAGGCCGTGCCCAGTATCGGGGGGCGGGTGGCCTGCCAGGAGGATTTCCGGACGTTTGAAATTAACCGCTCCAGCCAGGTGCTGGGCTGGTCCGAAGCGTGCTTGGAGAGTTACCTGCAAGACCTGCGGCTTGCCGAAAAACAGGGAAGGAACCTGCAGACTGAGAAGTATGCCCGCATGATGGAGTCAACTTCGCCCGCGGAATATGCGCTCATTCAGCACCTGCTTCCAGCGATAGATCCGGCCGCCTCGGCAGTCATCGAGGAGATTGTCAATGTGGCCATCGGATGGGCGGAGGAGGTGGCGCAAAAGTATCCCTATCTCATGGCCCGGGGCCGGCCCCTCCGTAGCTCGGCGGACTCCCGTTTTACTACTTCGATCGAAACCTATCTTCGTTCGGAGCTGGCAGTGTATTCCCTGAACACGCTTCGCCTATACCGGGACAACATCCTGGAGCAAAAGGCGAACAACGTGAACGGAAACGAGATCACGCTGCGACAGACATTGAAGCGTTACGGTTTGAAGTCACTGCAAGAGGCGAATGAAAGAATAAGCGCACGAACTTAGGGGTGTCAGTTGGAGTGCCCTGACTGAAACCCGATTGCCCAATTCCTGGAGGTTTTCAAATGACAAGAGACGAAATACTCGTGATGAAGCCCGGAGCCGCGTTGAACGCCAAGATTGCCGAAGAGATTATGGGTCACGTCGTCGTTCAAGACGCGACTTTGGGGGAAATGGAACGGTTTCTTGACGACGGAGAAAGTGCGTGGGGGCCCCCGCAACCGTACTCAGAGGACCGAGTCGTAGCCGAGTCCGTCGTTCAAAAGATGCTGGATCTTGGTTACGAGGACGCGGTCTACTGGTCTAGTTTTGGTCAGGGCAAGTACACGGAGCCGGAAGCTATCTGCAAAGCCGCGTTGCTGGCTAATGCCGGTGGCAAGGTAGATTGCGTGCAGTAGAGCGAGCCGGAAGTTCCTGGATTACTGATCGCGTCACTGCCAACACCAGCGTGTCGGGGGGTCTGTGGACAAGTGTTGTGGATTCTTCTATCTGCCAACGGAAGTAAGCATAATGCGCTCACAGCTGGATTCCCTAAAGGAACGAATCAGCGTTCTTAGTCGGCAAGCTAGATTTTGCGAAGTGGAACCGCTGTTGCTGAAAGCGGTGGAGCTGACGCGAGAGCTGGATGGCGAGAACAGCACGGCTCACGCCGCCGTCCTTAACGATTTGGGTGGCATGTATCGCGGCACCGGAGAGTATGCAAAATCCGAAGCCGCTTTCACCAAAGCCCGGCAGATACTCGAGAATACAATCGGCAAGCGACACCCGGACTATGCTACATGCCTTGATAATTTGGCCGGTCTTTACCGGCTCACCCGTAACTATGCGCAGGCGGAGGAGCTTTTCCGCGAGGCTTGGGCGATTTACGCTGCTACCATCGGGAAAAACCATATCCTCTACGCGGCCAACCTGAACAACCTGGCCCTGGTTTATCAGGACATCGGCAACTACGATGACGCGGAGCAGTTGCAGACACAGGCGCTGGAAATCGTCCGGCGAATCGAAGGTGAGAACGCCTTGAGCTACGCGACCAGTCTGAGTAACCTGGCGGCGGTTTGCCTGGCTAAGGGCGACGTCATAAAGGCCGAGTCACTGGCGAAGCACGCCCTGGACCGCTACGAGGTGATCGTGGGAACTGCCAGCCCGCTCTATGTTGCCGCCCTGAATTCGCTGGCCGCAATCCACTATCGCAAAGGCGAGTATGCCGGGGCCGAAAAGATGTACCTTGAAACTTTGCAGGCTTGCGAGCGAATCTGGGGCCGGGATCACCCTAGCTACGCAAGTACCTTGATGAGTCTCGCACAAACTTACAAGGCGGCTGCCAACCTTGGAAAGTCCAGGGAATGTTACCTCCAGTGCCTGGAGATTCGCCGGCGAACCGTGGGCGAGCAGCACCCCACATACACAGATACCTTGAATCGGCTGGCCCGTTTGAATGCAAGGGACAGCAATAAGCAAGCCGCCGAGGAGCCAGGGGCCGAGACCAAGGCCGCCGGCACTCGGCAGCCCGGAACCTGAGGGCGTGAAACCATGTTGGCCCTGGAGGTCGCGGAGCGGTATTTCTGGAAGCATGGCGCGCCGCTGATCGAGGAACAATTCCGTCCGTACCAGCAGAGAATTGCAGCGGGCCTGGTCGGCGAGGGCTCGGAGTGCTTCGGCTTCGACGATGAAGTCTCTCGCGATCACGACTGGGGCCCCGGATTTTGTGTATGGCTGAGCAGGGAAGACTATCATGCGATTGGCCCAAGCCTCGATGCGGAACTGCAACGTCTGCCGGGTGAGTTCGAGGGTATTGCCGCTCGAAAAACCAGCCGTTGGGGGGCAGGCAGGCTTAATGCATTCGAGATCGGCGCCTTCTATAAGAAATTTATTGCTTTCGATCGTCTGCCCGCCAGTAATCGCCAGTGGCGGCTCATTCCCGAAGTCAACTTGGCCACGGCCACCAATGGCAAGGTCTTTGTTGATCCGCTCGGGGAGTTCACGCGCTTTCGAGAAGGACTCAAGGCTTTCTATCCCGAGGATGTGAGGCTCAAGAAGATCGCCTCACGCTGCATGACGATTGCCCAGCTCGGCCAGTACAACTTCGACCGCTGCGTTCAGCGCAAGGAATGGGTGGCGGCCCGGATTGTGGAAGGCCAGTTTTGCAGCAATGTGATTTCTCTGGTGTTCTTGCTGAATCGGCAGTACACACCCTACTACAAGTGGATGCACCGCGCATTGAAGCGACTGCCCGTGCTCGGCGATAAGATACACGGGCTTCTCTCTGATCTGGTGATGAGCGAGGATTTGCGGGATAAGGCGCGCACGATTGAGGAGATCTGCGCGGCGCTCATCGCGCAACTCCATCAAGATGGCCTCAGCGATTCGCCTGATTACTTCCTTCTGGAACACGGGCCACGTATCCAGGCCAAGATCCAGGACCCTGAGCTGCGGAACATGAACGTCTGGGTGGAGTAGTGTTGGAGTCAATGTTAATGAAGAACGTGCTTGTGATCGGTGGCAGCTACTTCACCGGCAAAGTGTTTGTGGAGGAGGCGCACCAGCGACGCGACTATGCCTTGTTCGTGTTGAACCGCGGACGGCGGCGATTGGGCTTGGCGGGCGTACAGGAGATCGTCTGCGACCGGCACGACGCGGCACGCCTGCAGCAGGTCCTGCCGGCGATGCAGTGGGACGCCATTGTTGATTTCTGCGCCTACGACCCTGAAGATCCAGTTACGCTGCTCGAGAATCTGCCATGCCCGCCGCGGCAGTACATCTGCATCAGCACCGCGACGGTTCATCAGAACTCGCTGGCCCTTCCCATGAACGAGGAAACGCCTCTCCTGACCGGGCCGCTACCCGGACCACACGGCGATTACGGTT
>CAAGKR010036195.1_pt1 | contig 12985 bp, 8 predicted proteins | sample 2556971 | NCBI WGS metagenome assembly CAAGKR01 (sample SAMEA5207829, study PRJEB30636) | soil metagenome | biome: forest; feature: boreal; material: soil | place: USA | collected 2011-09 | depth 1 m | reverse complement strand
TTCAACCTGCGCGTGGCGCTGCCGCTGCTCGTCACCCGATCGCTCCACGGCACGGTGGTCGCGTTCGCCGTGCTCTACGCCATGATGAGCTCCGGCGCCGTGGTCGGCACGCTCGTGGTGGCGCACAAGCGGCTCGTGGAGCTCCGGCACGTGATCGTCGGAACGCTCGCGCTCGGCTGCACCATGCTGCTCTTGTCGGTCATGCCGTCGGTGCATACGGCCGTGCTCGCGGCGTTTTTCGTGGGCGCGGCCGGCATCGTGTACATGACTGCGTCCACCACGATCGCGCAGGTCGACACGCGGCGTGACATGCACGGCCGCGTGCTGGCGCTCCAGACCGCGCTGATTGGCGGCACGGCGCTCGTCGGTGGGCCCATTGTCGGGCAAATCGCCGACCTCGCGGGTGGGCGCGCGCCGATTGCGGTCGGTGGCGTGGTGTGTCTCCTCGCGGCCGGCCTCGGCGAGCTCGGGCGGCGGCGCTTCTCGCCTAGCGCACCTTGACGCGGCGCGACCCGCAGCTCGGCTATTGAAACGATTTGACTCAGCCCGCCACCGGGAGAGGTTTCGGTAGGCGCCGGACGTGAGTGCGAGGCCAGCGCCTCGCGCGCCCAGCGCGGATCGAACGACGCCGCTAGGCCACCGCTTAGGCCACCGCTAGGCCAGCGCGCCCGCGATCACCGTGCCCGAGCTGATTTCCGACGAAATGATCGCCGGGCTGACCCCGACCGAGGCCATGACCGTCTGGCCATACGAAGCCAGCGACGTGACCGGTGTAACGTCGCCGCTCGCGGAAGCCAGCCCGGTCTTCGAGTCGATCGCCACCGCGCCATAGTCCCCCTGCAGGGGCGCCACGCCGCCGACGATGCCGCCTTTGAACGGTTTGCCGATCGTGATCGAGACCTGGTGGTTCTGGTTGTGCTGGCGGCCATTGGTGTTACCTGGGCCGATCGTCCGCCCGAAGACGTTGAGCGACACGAGCGACACCTGATCCGACAGCCCCGCGGTGGCGAGCTGCTGCATGAGCGTCGCGATGGTGGCGACGCCGGCGACGGTTTGCGCGGTCTCCGCCGCCAGGCCCACGTCGGTGTGGTTGTCACCGCCGAACGGGATGTGGATCGCGATCACGGGCGTGACCTTCATCTGGATGAGCGTGACCGCCGCCAGCACCTGGGAGTTGGCGGTGCTGTCGGTGATGGAGCTCAGCATGTCGAGCAGGCTCTGGTTGATGTTGCGGACCTGCGTCTGCGACGTCACCAGCGAATCGATGTACGCCTGCTGGGCTGGGCTGGCGACGTTCTTGTACAGGTCGTAAAGTTGATTGAGCGTCTGATCGCGCAGCGGCTGTAGGTCAGTGAGCGGGCCCGCCACGCTGGTCAGCGTGGCCTTGAGCGCCAGCGGCGGGATTATCGGCAGCGGCGCGCCGTTGTACGAGATCCCCTCCGAGGGGGTGGTGGCGCCCAGGCTGATCGGCTGCGACTGGATGGTGCCCAGGCAGGGCGCCAGTTGTTTCGCCAGCAGCGAGGGCAGCATCTCGCCCGCGGCGGTGGTCCCCATCAGCTTGAGGACGTCGGGTTCCTTGGGGTGGACCGGCGTGTTCGTCATCAGGTGCCAAAAGCAGGTCCGGTCGAGCACCGCCTGCGGCAGCGTGGCCCAGGGTGCGGCGGCGATGGTGCCCTGCCCCAGGATGCTCAGCGCGGTCGGCGCCATCGTCGGGTCCTGGCTGTGGACGATGTTGGGATCGCTGTACGTGCCCGGCACGCTGGCGTTGATCGGATCGCCGTTCCCGGAAGTATTGAAAATGACGTATTGGGCCTTGGCGTTCGAGCCGCACATCGGCGTCTGATTGTCGGCGAAGGCTCGGCGCGGGTTGAGCAGGAACGAGGCGGGTAGCCCGGTCGCCAGCACGCGCAGGCCCACCATCCCGCTCCCGAAAAGCATCGACATGAGTCCCTGACGGCGCGTGATCATCTGGGTCTCCTCACATTCCAATCGAAACCGCGGAGGGGGCCAGGCAGGCCGCGACGAAGGTCGACTGCAAGGCGGAGGTGGCGGTGGCGCCCTGCTGCATCGCCCCTGAGAAATGCGCTTGCAACAGGCTCGTGGCGGGCGCCGAGCGCGGATCGGACGGCACCAACCCCATGACGATCGAGACGAAGTCGGCGATGGCGTCGTTCGGATCGCCGCTCGACCAGTACTTGGCCCCGGCGGCCTGCTTAGCGGTCGCGACGTCGATCACCTCGGCGGCGATCACCTCGCAGATGTTTTCGGTCGCCGCCCGATAGAAGAGCGTCGGTCGGTTGGGGAGCACTGGGATGGTGGATCCGCGGCCATAGCCATCGGACGGCAGGCCCGACACGATCTCTGGGACCGGCTGCATGAGCTCCTTCTTGGTGGTCGCCTGCAGGCCGCACACGTCGGTGAGGCCGAGCCGGTTGTTGAGCGCCGCGCAGAGATGATCGCGCCGCGACACCGCCACCACCTCGCCGTTGAGGGTTGTGGTCCGGGTAGCGCTGGCGTTGGTGGTGATCGGCGACGAGAAGATCTCGGCAACCAGCGCGCTCCACGAGAAGTTCGAGCTCTGGAACACGCCGACGATTCGAAGGAACTCGGGATCGTCGGGCGCGCAGGGCGACGAGTTCGCGTAGTAGCAGAGCTTCTGCACCCAGGCCGTCGGGAACAGCGGGTGCGCGGCCAGCACGTTGCCGAAGTCGCCCATGCTGGACACCGGTTGAATCACGTTTCGAAAGGCGAAGATCCCCGGCTGCGCGGTCAGCGTGGTGTCGAGCTGGTCGTGATAGTTCCACGAGTAGTTGGCCGAGAAGATCGACCGCAGCGGATCGAGGGTCTGGTGGCAGCCGTAGCAGCCGCCCCCCGCTGCGTGCGCCGCGTCCAGGCCAGGCGGCGGATTGCCCGGCGTGACGGTGTTGTCGGTGCCGTCGATCGAGGATCCCAGCGCCACGATCAAGGCCTGGTTCAAGGTCACGCGCATCTGGTTGCTGAGGTTGGTCTGCCAGTTGGCGAAGAAGGCCGGTGTGCTGAAAAAGCCGATCCGTGGAATGGTGAGCGCCAGATCGGTCGCCGCGCGCAACGTCGGCAGGTCGTAGAAGAGCGCGGGCGCCTGCCCGGTGGCGGGTGGGTGGATGGTCACCATCGTCCAGTCGGCGAAGTCGGCGGTGGTCAGCTGCGGCGCCGTTGCGGTACCCCCGGACTGTGGACACTTGGTCCCATCCGCCAGCGTGCGGTTGTCGAGCGTCCCGTAAAGCAACCAGTGCAGCACGAAGCCATTGGCCGGATAGACGATCGGATCCATCGCGCACCCTGCGATGGTCGAATCCTCGGTGGCCGCGTCGGGATCGTACCAGTGCATGTAATTGGTGTTGGTCGGATCCAGTGTCTGCGCCAGCGGGATCGGGCCTTGCGCCGTCTCGACGGTGATCTGCAAGCCGGTGTTGGCCTTCTTGAAGCGATCGGTGACGGTGCCGCTGTCGTCGACCTCCCAGGCGTCCAGGAATGCGTACAGCTCCTTGAGTGCGGTGGTCATCAGGAACTTGGGCGTCGTCATGGCCACCGTCAGCGGCTCGCCTTCGGCGATGAGCTCGAGCATGGTGCGCGCGAAGCTCTCCTGTAGGTTCTGCAGCAGCAGCGGCGTGAGCGTCGTGTTGACGGCGATCTGCCGGGGATAGGCCTGGTCGGCGTAGTCGGCCACCGTGACCTGCGTCTGTTGAAAGGCCAGCTCGAAGAAGCGCTCCATCTTCTGGCCGTATTGCGGGAGCTGCATCCAGCCCTGCACCAGCGTCTTGAGCTGCGTGGGATCCGCCGCGACGGCCATCACCTCGGCATCGGTCGGCGGTAATCCGACCAGGAGGTTCTTCACCTTCGCGACGTAGACCGTCGGTGGATCTGCCTGAAAGGCCAGCACCCCGCTGTCGGCCCCAGCGTCCGGCCCGCCGGCGTCGGACCCCGGCGGCGGGGTGGTTGTAGAGGCGACCTTCCCCCCGGAGCAGCTAACGCCCAACGCCAGAAGCGCGAACAGTGGGCGTACGACGGAGTCCTTATTCGCCACGGTAGATTCCCTGACACCGCTAGCCGGTGAAAGTTACAACTGCATCGGCGGATCGCCAATGGCGACTTAGTCGGTGCTGTCGATCACGAGACGAGCGCCACTTTTCGAGTTCCCGCGGACACTGGAGAACGAAAACGGCCGTTTGGCCGTGACGGGTAGTGCCAAGTAGTTGAAAATACGATCGAGGAGTAACGTCGACGTCCAGCCCGTGACGCCGGTTCAGACGCTGCCGGCGGTTCAACCGGTGGCCCGGGCGGACCTCCGGCCGGCGGCGTTCTGTAGCACACCCGCCCAGCGGGGCGGGTGGCCATCACAGGCCCGGCAGCGGGCCGGTCGTGTCCGACGTATTCGGCTGGGTGCCGAACGCGTTCACTTGGACGCCGAAGAGATTGGCGATCGACACGAGCAGGTGGTTGTTGGTGATGGGCGTGTAGTCGGTCGGCTCGACGCCGTCGGTGGGGCCGCACCACAGGTTGGTGGTGGGGCAGTCCGACCTCACCCGCAGCCGACGGCCCATCGTGAGCAGCCCGTTGGCCCCACCCGCCAGCACGGTGGGGGCGTTGCGGGTGCTGTGCCGGGCCGGGTTACCCATGTCGCTCGAGGCATAGATGAGGGTGTTGTCGAGAATGCCCATCGCGTCGAGCTGCTGCATGAGCGTCGCGACGTTGCCGTAGCAATACTTGTTGAACTTGGCGAGCAACGCCCAGGTGGTCTGGTCGCCGGCGCCGACCGGCTCGCCGTCCGAACCCACCGACGATCCGTTGTAGACGTGCGCGACCTGGCCGTGGTTGTCGCTCGGCAACATGAGCGGGTTCGCCGCGTAAGACAGATCAGCCATGAACATCGTCGCGAACCGCGTGATGTCACAGGCCATCGCCTGCGCCAGCAGGGATATGTGCGCCTTGGTGATGGCGTCGAAGTAGGGCTCGCCCCCCTGATAGCGGAGCAGGTTGGGGAACTGCGTCGCGTCGGGCTTGCCCGGGACCGTGCAGCCCGCTCCCGTCAAGGTCCCGCTCGTGAACTGCTTTTCGAGATCGTTGAGCGCGTCGAGGTGCGCCTGCAACTTCTGTTGCTCCGGGGGCGCCAGCTTGTTGTACAGGCTCTGCACGTCGCTGTAGACGGAGTTGACGACACTCTGGCCGAGCTTCTGCTGTCGCGCCGCCGCCGCCTGCGCCGCCGGGTTGCTGGCCGCGACGAAGTTGCCGAACAACGTGTTGTAGGCCTGAACTGGATCTGGGATCTTGGGCAGCGCGATCCCTCCCAGGCTGTAGGACAGCGTGGTGCCGGACTGGGTGCCGTTGTCGCCAACCCCGAGCTGGATGCTGGTGATTCGGGTAGCGGCCCCCAGGTTGTTCTCGACCGCCAGAAACTGGTCAATCGACGAGTTCGCCGGCTTGAGCTGCGACGAATCGATGGTGCTGCCCGTGAAGATAGTTCCGGCGGAGTCGTGACCGTTGGCGTTCGAGAGGTGATCGATCCCCTCGATGACGACAATCTTGTTCTTGTAGCTCTTGCCGTAGGTGACCGCGTCGTCGAACGGCTGCAGCGCGCAGTTGGGGTAGGTGATGTTGAAGCTCGTCGAGACGCTCGTGCCGCTGGAGGTCGCCGACACGACATCGGTCACGCCGGAGGGCGGACCGGCCGGGAAGTTGACGGCGTCCTGCATGGCGAAGAACTCCGCCGCGATGCCGTGCGGGTGATAAAGGCCGATGAAACGCAGCGGAAGCGTCTCCCCGTAAGCCTTGGCGAAGTGATCCTCGAGCAGCGGGTAAAATGGCAGCGAGGCGGCCCCCGCTCCGAGGGCGCGCAAGAAGGAACGACGGGTCGCGCTCGGCCGTTTCACATCGTGCTCCGTTGCGAAAACAGGGGGCTGCGGATGTAGGCGATCAGGATCTCCACGATGTTCCCCTGCTTGTCGGGTGGCAAGCCCTGCCAGATGGTGCGGAAGGCGGACTCCGGCGCGGTGCTCTGGCCGGTGCTGTCGCTCCGCCCCGTCGACGCGCGGAAGAGCTGGGTGGCGGCGCAGCTCGCCACACTCGGGCTTGTCGCGAGGGTCGTCGCGAGCGCGTTGCTGTCGGCATAGCTGCCGTCGAGTTCGGTCCCGGTGCCCGAGACGACGCCGCTCGTGTCGACGGGAAGGTATTCATAACCACCGATCGCCTGCGACCGCGTGGAGGCCACCTTCTCCGCGCCCAGATGCACGGTGCCGTTGGCGTCCGCGTCGATGGTCCGGTACTCGCCCATCCCGTCGTATCCCTCGAAGGTGAAGCCGAACGCGTCGATCTGGGCGTGGCACTGGGCACAGCCAGCCGTGGTGCCGTGCACGTTGAACAGCGCCCGCGTCGTCTCCGGATTGCTCGCGTCGGGGGCCGGCGGCGGCGGCACCGTGATGTTCAGCGTCGACGGATCGGGCACGGGGATGCAGGCGACGCGGCGCATGACCGCCACCCCGCGAAGGACCGGTCCCGAGGTGCTCGCGTGCGCGTAGACGGCCGAAAAGGCGCCCTGATTCAAGATGCCAACGCGAGCACCCCCTTTTGCGCCAGCCAACGAAACCTCGCCGGTGCCGCCGGCCGCGCCGTAGAAATTGGAGTAATAGTCGGCGATCGCGCTCGACGTGACGGTGGCGGTGGGGCTGATGACCGTGTAGGGGGCGGCGAGCAGCTCCTGCACCGTGCCGGTCTTCCGCTGCAGCACCTCGCCGATGAAGCTGGTCGTCTCGTCGTCCATGATCGCCGCCCCGTTCAACGACGAGAAGTCCGGGTACCAGTTCATGTCCTTGGCGACTTGCCCGATGCTGTCGATCCCCAGCCACTCTCGAACGATCCGGATGAGACGCGCCGACGCCCCCGGGGCGCTGGTCAGCAGCCGGCGTGCCTGCGGCTCGAGCTGGTCGGGCGTCGAGAGACTTCCAGCCTGAGCGGCGGCCATCAACGTCGCGTCCGGCGGCCCGGCGGTGAGCAGATAAGACATCGTCGACGCGAGCTCGTACGGCGTCAGCATCACGGTCGGATCCGACGACGGCGCCTCGGGCCCGAGCTCGGTGACGTAGAGAAATCCGGGCGACTGGAGAATCGTCCGCGTCACCAGATCGATGCCGTCGTTGTAGGGTGAGCTTGCGGTGTCTCCGTCGACGGCCGCCTGGTAGACGGTCGTGAGGTGGCTGGTCTCCTCGGCCGTCACCGGCCGGCGGTAGGCCAGCGCGCCGAACGAGGCGATGAAGGCCGACGCGCAGCTCGTCCCCTGGTTGACGGGATCGGCGCAGGGCGAGAGCGCCGCCAGCTTTCCGTTCTGGCGCGCTTCGGTGACCAGGCTGATGGCCGCCGTGTCGAGCTGCTTGGCCATCACCGAAGCGACCACCTGTGCTTCGTTGAGCGTGTAACCGCTCTGGAGTGAGTCGGCGGCAAACGTCGACGCGGCCGGCGTTTGCGTCGTCCCGAGCAGCGCCTGAACCGAGGCGTCGTATTCGGCATTGGTCAGTCTTCGCACGTCCGTCCCGAGCAGGGCGCTCTGCCCGCTGCCCGAGCCGGCGCCGCTGCTCGAACCGGCGCCGCTGCTCGAACCGCCGCCGCTGCTCGAACCGGCGCCGTTCGTGCCACCCTGGCCGAGCCCGCCGCTCGAGCTTCCGGATCCGGACGCACCTTGCTCGATGCGGCCCGTGCAGCCGATCGCGAAGACACCCCCCACCGCCAACCACGCCAGTGACGCCGTGGAGCGAGCCAACATCGATTTACCAAAATAAGACTTGGCGCGCGCGCAAGCAAGCTCTCAGTGCACGAACTTCGAAAGTAGCCGGATGTATTTAGCCTGGTACCCGTCGTCCGGCTCGGTGACCGACCACGAGTCGAGCGGCCAGCCGTCGTTGAAGTCGAGATAGGATTTCTGGTCGGGCTGCCCGGTGGGCGGCGCAAGGGGCGCCGCGCCGCAAGAGTAACCGCTGCACCCGCCGGGACAGCAAGAATCCCAGGTGTAGCTGGGATTGGCGCCGCCGGTCAGGTAGCCGGGCGGTGGGCCGTACATCGAGACGCCGGCCGCGTCCCAGTTGGATCCCTTGGCGAACCAGGAGTGGTAGAAACGCGTCACCGACTTCTGCGCGCCGTAGTTTCCCATGTTCGACAGGTAGACGAGCTGCAGCGGGTTCACGCCGTGGATGTAGTGGACGTAGCGCTCGGCCCCTTTTGCGGCCTCGGCGCTGGTTGCCGCGTCGACGGCGAAGGTGACGACGTCGTAGAGCAGGTTCCCCTGGTCGCTCTTGATCTGGTTGCTGCCCCAGAAGTAGTCCTGGAGGTAAGCGAGGTAGGGATCGGCGTTCGACTGGATAGCGCCGAGGTTCGGGCTGGTCTGCAGCGCGCCGAGGTACGCGGTCTTGATCTTCTGGGCGACCGCGGCGGTCGCGTTCGGGGCTTGGGTGTATTCGAGCAGCGTCTCCTGTTCCTCGCCGTGGCTCGAGTCCACGTAGCCCTCGCTGATCAGGTTGATGCCCGCGTAGTTGGCGTCGAAGAAGTCGCGGTAGGTGGTATCGCCGGTCGCCTCGAAGAGGTAGAGCGCCGCCTGGAGGTGCTTCACGAGCAGGGCGTAGCTGCGATCCGGATCGGTCTGGGGCACCTCTTGCTCGCCGGCGCCGACGGTCGGGGTGGACGTCGAGTTGTAGAAGAACACCGCCGGATTGGCCTGGGCCCAGGTCCAGGCCTGTTGCGCGCGCTGGAGCAGGCCCGCCGCGTAGCCGGGATAAGCGGCGCCGAAACCGGCGGCGGATCCGAGCACCACGGAGGCATACGCGTAGGCCGCCGCCGCGGTCAGCGACGCCGAGGTGGACGCCGGACCGTAGGCGCAGGGGTCGGTCACCAGCGAGGGTGCGGTGTTGGGCGGGTTGCCGAAGGCGGGCGCCGGCGCGGCGGCCTCGCCCACGATGCTGAGCACCGAGCCGTCGCCCTGCTGCATGCGGGCCAGCCAGTCGAGCTCCCACTTCGCCTCGTCGAGCAGATCGGCGACGCTGTTTCCCGATTCGGGAATGTTGGTGTCGTCCGGGAACACGCCCGGGGTCTCGGCGTACGCGTGCAGCAGCTCGATGACGTCGCTCGCGCCCCAGTTGGTGTACTTGTTAAAGTCGCCGGCGTCCCACCAGCCGCCGTGGAGATCCTTGTTCAGCGTCTTGGCGGCGTCGCTGTAGAGGTAGCAGGCACCGAGGTGTGCGGCGCCGTCGGTCCAGTCGGCGCCCGCGTACGCGGCCGTCTTGGCGAAGCCGTCCCGCTGGTAGAAGAGCATCCGCTCGGCCTGTACCAGCACGATTCGATAGACCGAGTCGGAGATGCTGAACACGTCGGACCGGACGGCGTTGGTCTCGTCGAGGACGAAGTACTCGCCGGCAGTGGTCATCGTGGAAAAATCGAACCACCAGGCCTTGTCACCCGACGAGCTGTCGACAGCGCCGCTGTTCCAGGCGGCCGGCGCGGCCTCCAGCGCCATCTGCCCCGAGTGCGCGTCGATGAGCGCGTACTTCGCGCCCGGCGTGAACGCGGCGGTAGCGTCGAAACCGTGCTGCGGGCTGCGGACGACCGCGATCTTCTCGGCCGCCGTGCGGTACCCGAATTGATCGACCACGATGTTCGGGCTCCAGGGCTGCGGGGCCACGATCGTTCCGGCGTCCGCCCCGCCCGACGTGCCGGATGCGCCCGAGGCGCCGCCACCGGCGTTGCCGCTTGCGCCGCCGGATGCCCGGCCACCGGCGCCGGCGGACTGCCCTGCCGCTCCACCGGTGCCGTTGCCGTTCGCCGAGGGCGAGCCGCAGCCCGCGAGCAACCCGAGCGATCCGACCCCGACCACCAGTGCCCGCCACGCGATCACACGTCGATTGTATCAGGCCTGGCGGGTGCGATGAGACGTCGATTTGATCGGCGAGGTCACCCCCGAAACCCCGTGCGTTTCACCCCGGCACTCGCACTCGTAACACCCGTGCGTCGCGCAGGTCCCGCAGCTCTGCTCGACCCGCCGCCGCAGCGCTTGCCGCGCCCGGTAGAGCCGGACCGCCGCGTTCCCGCGCGTGATTCCCGCCGCCGCCGCGAAGCTCTGCAGCGACTCGCCGTCCAGATCCACGCGCTCTATCGCGGCCGCGTAGTCGGATCGGAGCGTACCGACCAGGTTCGTCACGCACGCGCAGATCGTGTCGACGAGCTCCGGATCGGGTTCGGCCTCCGCGTTCGAGCCCGCTTCACGGGCCAGCGCGGCTATCCCCCGCTGCCGGGCCGACTGCCCGCGCGCGTGGTCGACGATCGCGTTGCGCAGCAGGCGGTAGAACCAGGCGATGGCCGATTCGTCTTCGCGCAACGCGCTCCCGCGCGCGATGCCGCGGACGAACGCGTCCTGCAAGATCTCCTCGGCGACGTCGCGCCGCTTCACGCGCCGCGCGAGGAACGCCAGGAACCGATCGTGGTTCGCGATCAAGACGCGAAGCACCGCCGGCGAAAGGCCACCCGGCACCTCGACGGTGCTGGGTCGACCTTCGCCGTGCGGTGACAACATCGACGCGGACATGCCTTCTAAGGATGCCAGATCATCCGCAGGGGCAGCCGGGCGGGCACGCGCCGTCGCAAGGGCAGCAGGGGCAGGGGTCTTCGGTTTGTTTGGTGAGCATCGGTTTCTCCTTCCGATCTGCTGACGGAGAAGCCGGTAGGAAATTACACTGGGGCGGGCGCTGCGAGATCTACCTGAGCCGTCGACGGAGCGCCGGTCCTCATAAACGAGCCGGTTGACCCGGGGATGTCCATGTCTCTTTCGACCTCGCCCGGTTCCGGAGCTACTTGGACGCTCAGGTCAAACGCTGAACGGAATCGCAGCCGCGTCACGCCGACGAAACGCCGCAAGCGCTGCGCACGTGTCACGGTCGGGGGATGCAATTGGGGACGCAGGATCGCTTGTCCGCCTGGAGAACGCACAAGTCATTGGTCGGGCAGTCCCCGTCACCTAGACATTCGTCAGCCGCGCTTTGACACGCAAACGCCGACCGGCCACCACCGCACGACAAAGATGAGCTGACGCACAAGAAGCCTGCCGCGCAACCCGCATCGGTCGTACAGGTTGCCGGCACACAGGTTCCCCCGACCGGTCCGCCGCAGAGACAAATGCTCCCAGCGCCGCAGTCCGCGTCCTTCTCGCAAAAACCGTAGAAACACCCGCAGTAGCCTCCCAGTTGGTGCGCCTGAGCGCAGACGCCCAGGGGGCGCTGAACGCAGTCCGCGTCGGATTGGCACGACACTGAACACCCCGTTGATGCCGACGGAGGGAGCCACGGACACGTCGCCACCACAGCACGACGGTGAATGGCACCGCTCTGACACCTGTCGAAGCCGGTATCCTCCAGCGACGTTTGTGCGCCGCTCGTGACCTGGACCGGCACTGGCTGCTGGCAGGAGAAGTGCGCCGAGGCACCCGCACCGGCCGAGCCACCCGCACCCGTAGTGCCACCCCCGCCCCCAAGCCCGCCAATAGCGATGGTGCCGCCTGCACCAGCGGCAGCCATGCCGCCCCCATGCCCGCCGGTGCCGGCCGTGTTTCCGCCGGCACCTCCGCTGGTTCCCGCGGCGCCTCCGCCGGTACCTCCGCCCGTGGTGCCGCTCCCGCAGCCAATCGATGAAAGGCTCGCCGAGAATGCGCCCAGCGACAGAACCATCACGGGTACGGCTACTCGCTTTAGCATCTGGCTCTCCTTAAACTTGAATCAACAAATTGATATTGGATCAGTTACAACCGCACCCCGAAGGAAATGGGTGATGCGATGAGCCCATGAAATCGGTATCGGGCTTGCTTGCAGCTCGAGCTGCCGAATACTACCCTGGGGCGATGAGCGGCCCTCCGCGTGGTGTCTTTTTCCTGTTCGAGTGCCTTCTCGTCGGCGCCTCGTGCTCGTCCGGCGCGGGCGCTCCGCCGGAAGGCGGGGGTGGTTCGCCCGGAGCCGCGGGGAGCCCGGGAGCTGGCGGCGGTAGCGGCACCGGTGGCGCCCAGGGCGGGGGCGCTGCGGGAACACCAGGAAGCGGCGGCGCCACCGGCGGCTCCGGTGGTGGCGCAGGCGGCATGAGTGGCAACTCCGCGGGGGTCGACGCCGGAATCGATTCTGCAGCGTCCGGGGTCGGCGGAATGGGACCCGCGGGGAGTGGCGGCAAGGCTGGGGCTGGCGGCGGTGCGACGGCTGGAGCCTCCGGGACAAGTGGTTCGAGCGGCGGCGGTCAGGGTGGCGGCGGGGGAAGCGGGCCCTTCACCTGCAACCTGATGGTGGGTCCGTCTCCCATGTACCAGTTCTTCAACGGCGGCTTCTTGACGTATCCGGGGATCGTCGCGACCGGGTGGGAGCTGATCTGGGTCGCCGGTCACTACACGAACGTGTGGGCGATGCCGGGCGACCCAGCCTGGAACACCGCCGTGAGCCACCCCTGCGCCCAGGGCTCGGCGACGCCCGATCGGGTGATCTTCATGGCTACGCAGTGGACAGAAAATACCGCGGCGGAGTGGGAGACGGATTTTGACGGCATCATCAAGAACATCCGCACGAAGTGGCCGACGGTCAAACGAATCGAGATCATGCCGTCGACGAGCACGCCCGGCGATACGCCTTGCCCTGGCAACGGGCCCGAGAAGTCCGAGACCATGATCCCGGCTTACGGGTACGAAGCGATCGATGCGATGCCCGCCAAGTACCCGGGCCTCGTGTTTTCGACCCCTCACTTCGAAGTGCCGAACTGTAGTGATTTTATCGACGACGGCGGCGGTCCCCAGTACGCGCCCAACGCTACCGCCACGACGGGACCGGCAATCCTGGAGGTCGCCGGCGTGTTCGGCGCGTACTACGCCGCGCATCCCTGAGAAGGCCGGGGGCTGACGCAGGGGTTGCCCGCGTGACCCGCTGCGCCGCCACCGGTACCGGTCCCCCCG
>CAAGKR010099817.1_pt1 | contig 12989 bp, 17 predicted proteins | sample 2556971 | NCBI WGS metagenome assembly CAAGKR01 (sample SAMEA5207829, study PRJEB30636) | soil metagenome | biome: forest; feature: boreal; material: soil | place: USA | collected 2011-09 | depth 1 m | reverse complement strand
GGTGCTCTTACTGTCGGTGCCGGGCCACTTGTATTAGGACGCCCGCTGGAATGCCTCACACGGTCACTGTGGCCCCTTCTGAAACACCGTCCTGCTGATCCCCGGTGGCACTGGGCGACATGCATCGAAACCACAACGTCATCGTGGTCGGCGCCGACGCCACCTGAACGCGATCCTGTGCGTTCGACCACACAGAAGCGCAGATCATCGGGCCTTCCAGCTTTCGGGCCGACCTATGCCCGGCGGTAGCACAGCGCGTCCGTATGTAATTGGCAAATAGTTCTCTGAACTTTCCCGCCAGTGTTCAGATTGCCGGCACGTCTGGCGTAGCCTTCGACCACTGCAATGAACGCGTGGATCGGTTTGGTGGGAGTGATCGCCGGTGTGGCGCTGGGGCTGTTCGGGAACGCAGCCATGGAACGCTGGCGCCATTCCTACATCCGCAAGGACGCGCGGGCAGATCGACAGGCGGCGACCCTGCGCGAAGCCCTCGACACCTACACGGAGTTCGTTGTGGCGTGGGCGGCGCTGTCAAACACTATTGCCCGTGGCGGCACCGTTGACATGCTTGATCCAGCGATCCTCACAGGACCGCCTGCGCAGACGCACAGCAGGATGGTTTCCGTCACTGAACGCATCCACATCGAGTCGATCCGAGGCCGCCTTCACCAAGTGGTCACCAACGTCGTGACTGCTGTTGCCGATGGCAAAGTCACAGCGGCTGTGATTGATGCGAACGCGACCCTTGGAACCGATGTGGCCGCAGATATCGGTCGTGAACTGCGAAGGCTGGAAGCCCAGTAGATGGACGCGTGGATCGGCGTGGTGGGCGCTGCTGTCGGCGCACTTGCGGCCCTGGGCGGACAGTACATGAGTGGCCGGACGACGGAGCGTGTAGCCCACCGTGCCCGGCAGCAGATCGTCTTGGATGACTTGAGCGGCAAGCTGATGACCGTCCGTGAGGCAGCCGTGGTCGTCCAGCAAAGCCCCGGCGAAGACGAAGGCTTGGTGGCCGCCCTACGCGCGGTGCAGACAATCAGTCCGTCCATTCACGACGATGAACTTCTGAGGCGGGTGAATGCATTCGTTGACGCGACGTACGGATTTCGGCCCAATCCGGTCGATTGGAAGGCGGTTGAGGAGCCTTACAAAGCGGTACTGAAGCGGCTGACCGAGGTCTACAAGAAGCTTGGCTAGAGTCCCCGGAAAGAGGGGCGGCAAGGACGCTCAAGCTGGCGCCCTGGGGCCGCTGCCCAGCCAGACCAACACCGAACTCGCACAAGCGATAGTCCGCGCCGGGCTTTCGGTCGTGCCTGCGGGTGGCGCCATCGCCGAATTGCTGGCCTTCCTTCAACCAACGTTTGGTCAAAGACGCGACGCTTGGCTACAGCGATTGGCTGATGGGTTTCAAGAACTCAAGGACCGCCTAGACGCGCCCGACTTTGAAGCACTGCGCCACAACGAACTATTCGTCACGGTGGTTTTCAACGCCACCCAGGCTGCACTACGCACGCACCAAACCGAAAAGCTAGAAGCGCTCCGCGCCGCGGTGATGAACTCAGCGCTGCCGATGGCGCCCGACGAGCATGAGCAACTTATGTTCATCCGGTTCGTAGACGAGCTGACCGCCCTTCACCTACAAATCCTCAGCTACATGCATGACCCGGCGGGCTGGTTCACGACGCACGACATTCCAAAGCCCGACATCTACATGGGTGCCCGCACCGCGATTCTGGAAGCTGCGTTTCCAAACATGCGGGGTCGGGCGGACGTGTACAGCCAGGTGGTCGCTGAGCTAGGAGCGCGTGGGCTTGCGGGAAGCGCATCAATCAGCGGCATGGTTTCGCAACAGGGCCTTTACGACAAACTCAGCAGTCGACTAGGCGACCAATTCTTGAAGTACATCACTCCCCCGTCTTAAATCCCCGCGCTGCGCCCTTCTGAACTTTTGCCGGCCTGTTCAGAGAACCGATAGCATGGCGCCAACTAGCAGGTGGAAACCAACCTTCTCTACTACGGCGACAACCTGACATCCTGCGCCGCTATATCCCGGACGAGTCGGTGGATTTGGTCTACCTTGACCCGCCGTTCAATTCGCAACGGGACTACAACGTCATCTTCAAGAACGAGTCGGGGCGCAAGAGCGACGCTCAGCTGCTGGCTTTCGAAGACACCTGGCACTGGGGACCGTCGGCGCAGGTGATCTATGCCTACCTGACCAACACCACCCGCCATGAGGGCCGTGTGCCCGATCAGGTCAGCGGGTTGATCGCAGCCTTGCGAAATGGCATCGGCGAAAACCAGATGATGGCCTATCTCGTAGAGATGTCCGTCCGTCTGGTCGAACTGCATCGCGTCTTGAAGCCCACCGGTTCGTTGTATCTGCATTGCGACCCGACCGCTAGCCACTACCTGAAGGTAATTCTCGATGCCATCTTCGGTCCGACTCGTTTCGTTAACGAAGTGGTGTGGCAACGCACTAGCGCCCACAGCGACTCGGCGCAGGGGGCCAAGCACTTCGGTCGGGTTGCCGACTCGCTGCTTTTCTATTCGAAGACGTCCGACTACGTATGGAACCAGCCGGTTGTTCCTCACGACGGCAAGTACGTCAAAAGCCATTACCCATACGTTGAAGAAAAGTCAGGACGCCGCTTCGGTCACTGGGACATCACCGGCCCAGGTGGCAAGGCCAAAGGCAATCCCTTCTACGAGGTCATGGGCATTTCGAAGTATTGGCGGTACAGCGAAGCAAACATGGCGCAGAAGATTGCAGCGGGCCGTGTGATCCAACCTAGTCCCGGCTCTGTTCCACGCGAGATTCGCTACCTGGACGAGTCGCCCGGCACACCGGTGGGCACGATCTGGGCCGACATTCCGCCCATCAACAGCCAAGCCAAAGAACGCCTTGGCTATCCGACTCAGAAGCCCATGGCCTTGCTTGACCGGATCATCGCTGCATCGTCTAACCCCGGCGACGTCGTGCTTGACCCCTTCTGTGGTTGTGGAACGGCGCTGGTCGCCGCGCAGAAGCTGGATCGGCGCTGGATCGGCATCGACATCACGTACTTGGCGATCGCGGTTATGCGGGCGCGCTTGAAGGATGCATTCGGACTGGTTGATGTCAAGGTCGTCGGGCAGCCGACCGAAGTCGAAGGCGCCCGCCAGCTTGCTGACTCGCCTGAAGGTCGCTACCAGTTTCAGTGGTGGGCGTTGAACCTGATCGACGCCCAGCCCCTGGGCGGCAAAGAGAAGAAGGGCGCCGACCGCGGCGTCGATGGCGTGATCACCTTCACTGATCGGCACGGCCAGCTTCAGACCGTGCTGGTGAGCGTCAAAAGCGGCCACGTCAACAGCGGGATGGTGCGCGACCTGAAGGGCACGGTGGAGCGTGAGAAAGCGGTCATTGGCCTGTTCCTCACCCTTGAAGAACCGACCAAAGAGATGCACTTGGAAGCAGACACAGCGGGCCTTTTTCACTCTGAGGTCTGGAACCGCGACTACCCGCGAATCTAGATTCTCAGCATTCGCGAGTTGCTGGAAGAAGGTCACAAGCCGCAGCTGCCGCCATTCGTGATGCCGACTTTTCAGCAAGCGGAACGGTTGGAGCACCCCGCTGGGGAACAGCAGCGTCTGTTCGGCAAGGAAGCGGGCTAGATGACCGGCCTGTTGCGAACGCAGGCAGAGTCCGCCATGGGTGATGTGTCTGAAGGCGCATGCCCACTGTGCAAGGCCGCGCTGGTTGGTCACGACGGACGCGGCTGCTGCCCGTGCTGTGGTGACACCTACAGGACGAGCACGGACCGGTTGGAAATCAAACGCTGCGATCAGCACGGGCGTGACTGTCAGCACTGGGACGCGGTCTGGGCACCGCGGTCTATTGATCGGTAGGGTGCAAGCTTGACTGGCATGAAGATTCAAGAACGGGGTTGCGAGTGACCCACCACCTGGCCAAAAGTCACGCTGGGGCTGCAACGACCCGCCAGACCGCGTCTACGCGGTTGCCTTACGTAAGCCTGCTGGTCACTGATCTTGACAACACCCTGTGGGACTGGGTGCAGATGTGGCACCGATCATTCTCGGCACTGCTTTCAGGAATCGAGCGCATCAGCCAGATACCGCCCGATCAGCTACTCCCCGAAATCCGGCAAGTCCATCAGCGTCGGCGGACGGCTGAGTATTCGTATCTGATCGGCGAGCTGGAATCGCTGAAGAAACTGCACGGTGACGCTGATCTTCAGGAGGTCTACCACGAAGCCATCGAAGCCGCGCGAGATGCGCGTGTTAACGGGCTTCGGCTCTTTCCAGGTGTTCTGGAATCACTGGTTCAGATCAAGGAACAGGGCACTACGATCGCTGCCTACACCGAGTCGCTAGCGTTCTGGACTTCATATCGCATCAAGAAGCTTCATCTAGATGGGGTGCTTGACTATGTCTACTCGCCGCCCGACCACGACTTTCCGGCAGGCATGTCCGCGGACGAGCTTCGCACCAGCGATGCAGAGAGGTATCGCTTAGAGGTCACTGTGCACCGTCCGACGCCACTGGGTGTCACCAAACCGTCGCCGGAAATCCTCACGAAGATCATTTCTGAGGTTGGGAGTTCAAGCGGGGTGGTCTACGTCGGCGACAACCGGATGAAAGACATTGCGATGGCTCAGACCGTTGGTGTGTTCGACGTGTGGGCAAAGTATGGGGAGGCCCAGCACCTTGAAGAATACGAACTGCTGAAGAAAGTCACGCATTGGCCCGACGCGGATGTCGAGTTGGAGAAGGAAACCACGCTTAAAGCCAGCGTGACTCTTAACGAGTCGTTTGGTGAGCTGCTGGAACACTTTGAGTTTGTGAGAAATGACCGACCCTGAACTAAATAGGCTTGTCGAAGCCTGGAAGATGACTATTCAGGTTCAGCAGCACTTCAACGACATCGAGATGAAGATTCGCGGTCTAGCAATCACTGTTCTCACAGCGGTCGTCGGTGCTGCCGCCCTTGCCATTCAGAACGGAAGGGCACACCTTGCCGTGGGCATCTTCTTCATGGGGCTGGTCGCTTGGCTGCTGTTCTTGTTTGTTGACCACTTTTGGTACCACCGCCTTTTGATTGGGGCAGTCAAACAGGGAAAGGTCATTGAAGAATTGCTCCCGGCTGCCTTCGGGCTATCCACGAAGATCGCCGAGGAAAGCCCAGTAAAGAAGTTCCCAAAAGTGAAGATCCTAAGTCCAGAGGGAGAACTTCATTCAGCGGGCAAACTCCTGATTTTCTACGGCGGCGTCGCAGTCTTGCTCTTGGGTGCGATGGTGGTGACAGGCTTGTTCGCGCCTGACACAACACCAGCTAGTTCGGCATCCAGCGCCACTCAACACTCGCCATCGCCGTCGTCACACCGCTAAGCGGTGCAATACCCCGCCGTTGACGAACGGCCTAATGAGGTCGCAGAGCGTGGCCGAAGACGGCGCCACGGGGCTCATGGTGCCCCAGGGCGGTCAGCGTGAGCACCACCAACCTGACTGAGCAACCGTTGACCCCGAAGGACAGAGCGGCAATTCAACCGGTCGCCAACCGGCTTGGTCGGTTGGTCGCTGCCAACACTTCGAACCTGGTTCACAACGCGACCTATAAGCCGGTAGACGATTCGCGGATCGGCAGGGCAAAGAAGTCGGGCTTCACGGATGCCTACGACCAAGCGCGTCAGCGGTTGGTGTCTGGCGAAGACCATTTCCGCACGGTGCTGAATCTCTTGATTGGCCCTGCTCCGTTGCCCAGCTTCTCAATGTTCACGCTGATCCGCGGCGGTGCCGTGGCAACGGTTCATGCGAGATACCTGCTTGACCCGGCCATCGATGAAACAGTTCGCCTGGGCCGCGGACTCAGCGCACGTTTGGAGAACCTGAAGCAACAACACAAGGTCATTTCCGAGCTAGACCCACCGGAGCGTCCGCCGCAGCCGTTTCTCACCTGGGATGACTGGTTGGCTGACCGCCTCACGAACCTTGAGAACCGGGCCAAAGGGAATGGGGTGACGGTGGATCGCAGGAAGGGGACTGGGCCGATCAAGGGCTTTCCTGATGCGTGGCCGTACGACACTGACCTGTTCGAAAAGTACATGCCGGGGATCGGCAAGACCTACTTCAAGTCCCTTTCCGGCTACACGCACTCAATGCCCTGGACGACGATCACTATGCAGCGCGCGCTGCCGTCCGACGAACCCGGAACCGCGCTTGTGCCGACCGACGTCAACGTGACCACCTTGGCCGTTATGCTCGACAGCGCCTTGGAGATGTACGACGAAACCGTCGGCTTCTTCCTGAGCCACGGTGGCTATCCTCCGATGGTCTGGAATGAGGCAAAGAAAGGTGACGGTCAAGGCCGCTCATGAAGCTGTATTCAGCAGGGATCAACCACAACGACCCGTTGATGCGGAAGGAACTAGCGGACTGGCTTCAGGAACTGAAGAACGAGCATGAGTTCGACCCATGCTTCATTGCCGTCGAATGGGGGAAGTACGCGCACAGCAAGGTCGCCGATGCGCGTCACGAATTCAAGGAACTCGCAAGGAAAGAATGGCCCGGCGTGTCGGACGAACTTCTCACGACTCTTGCTGAGGCGATGGGATATGAAGGCGATACCCATCGCGACCTGTGGCCAGACCTTGATCTGATCTGGCTTGACGACGATCGCGAAGTGACGGCGATGACCGCCAACAACCTTGCCAATTACGCAGCAGGGCGGCTGGGGGTCTACAAGCTCCGCATTGGCGCCGCGGACCCTGTCAATGACCCCACAGGCGCACTTCAGCAGCTGAGCGATGCAGCGCATATCGGACAGCAGACGTGGGTGGATAACCCGCGGGACGAATCGTGGGCGAAACAGATCACGGCGGCGATGGCAAACAGCCCTGATTGCGAATGGGCGGTGGTCATCTGTGGCAGTGAACATTTCGCGAAACATGCTGGCAACGCCTGCGACCTATTGGACAAGAAGACCACGTGCCAAGACCTGCCCAGCCCAGGCAAGTTAGTCCGGCGTTTCATGACGATTTAGGGGCTGCTCCGCGAAGCCCAGCGGACGGCTCTGGCCAGTCGGGGCTCCGTCGCTATCGACGTTGCGGCAGGACGATTCCGCCGGACGACTGGACGGGCCAAATCTGCGATAGCCCCAGGTCCGGCGTGATGACGACTTCCTTTGTGATCTTGATCTGAGCCGGTCCGGCATGACCGAGAACCTTCAGCACCAGACCCTTGGCGATCACGGTCGCTTCGTACCCCAGGTAGCGCTCTCGGGTAGGCGTTAGGCCCGCTCCCCAATGTTCTCTGGCCACATCAAGGCGGCGAAGGCCGAACAGTGCGCCGGGCGGTTGCTCAGGGACCAGACCGATAAGCACTTCGACTGAGTCCGGCGGGCTGGTCTTGCGGTCAAACAGGGCGTTGTAGTGACTGCCGGGGATGACCACCCCGGATTTGTGCAGGGGCGAATACTGAAGCATCATCGCCGTCTTGATCGCCCAGGTCGCGATCGCCTGTTGTTCGTCATAGACCAAGTGCGTCCGCTTCCCATCGATCCATGGCAGCAGCAGTGGTTTTGTCGCGCCTTCAAGGTCAGACATCCAGCCGTTATTGCATTCCGAGCACACACGCCGCACGGTCATGTTCTGGTTGGTCGATGTGAAGCCGGTAAGCCCCAGCTGGCTACCCCAGCGCTGGTTGACCTGGGCGCCTTTCTTGACGATGTGCGCGATTAACCATCGCGGCCAAGCATCTTCATTGGTCAGCTTGCCCGGCTGCCGACAGAAAACGCAGTAACGTGGGCGGACGGGCGCCGAACTAGCCGTCACCCAGGTACGTCCACTCAGCGTCATCGTGTTTGATCTTCACGCTGTCCACAACGACAGCTGCGCGTTGTGCTCGTGAGAAACGAAGTGCGCAGCCGCGGTGCTGGCCGTTGACATAGCTGTTGCGGTTGTCGCTCAACACGATCGGATCATCGAACAGCGAGTAAAGCCATTTCCGATCCTTTGCTGGCAGCCGCCACGCTTGCGCCGCTGCTGCGTAGTCGTCGCCTTCAGCGCCGGGAAGCTGGTCAACGATTTGTGCGCTGGCGTCGGCGATCCTTGCCCAGTTGGCGCGGTGATACCGGCAAGTCCGTAGGTCGTCGGGGGTAAGGCTGTCCATGAAGATGCGTCCCGCGGCTAACGATTTGGCGTGAGACTCGGAGCGGCCCAGCAGCTTCTTGAACCGATCGATGTGCTGACACTGGTACGGGCCATGTGGCGGAGGCAGGCTGGCGACCGGGATGGCTTCGAACACATCGCGATAGGTTTGCCGCACCCGACCGCCACGGGCCAGCACCTGGCTGAACAGCGCAGCGTGGTCCGGTAGTGGCGGCAACTTGCCGACCGCCGCTTCGACCGTCGCCCGGCTGACCTGCCGCCAGCCTGTGTCCGTCCGCTGGCTGTAACTCGCGCGCTCAATCCGCCGCGCACCGAAACGCCGCATCTTCGGCCAGATGATGCAAAGGTCGAGCGCTTGCGGATCGATCGAGAACTTCTTCGCGATGGCCCGGTGGATCATCGAGGCGCCGTTACCAGCTGACATGCCGTTGTTGCCCGGTACTTCGGTAACCAGCGCACTGAAGCGATCACCGGTCAGCCGATAAAGGCGCAACCAGTAGATGCCGCGACGGCTCTTGGGCAGGCTGAACAGGTCGTGGTGCAGGCGCTTGGGGGTGGCCATGGTTCAGGACAATGATCAGCGCTTCCGGGCTGAAGGTCGGCGGTCGGTCCTCAGACCGCGTTGCGCAGGATTGCAGTCGCGGTGCCGCCCAACGCTTCAAACAACCGCTCCCCATCGACGCGAATGTTCACGGTGTCCCACGCAGCGCCCGTCATGGCTGCGTTGTCGAGCAGCACCTGAGCAAGTCCGCGGATCGCGCCCCGATGCATCCTCACCAATCGCTGGGCCTGCTGAGTGGCAGTCGAGATCAGTAGCTGCCGCTGGGCTGGACTCACCTTCCCAAGTGCGTCTGCGATTTCGTCTTGGTCGCTGCCTACATGTGGTCGCGACTCTGCCCGTGCGCCGACTACCACTTCTTCAGCGGCCCAGCCCGCCATCAACACGGTCACCCAGGCCGCCGGGCGGGCGCGTGAGTAATTGACTTTGCACCACCCATCAAGGCCATCACTGCCGCCGCGAATGTCGATGCTGAGCACAGGCAAACCAAGTCTTGCCGCAATGACGGCGTGACCGGCTTCGTGGGCAACGATCGACCACAGGTCCGCGGCGGTGTGATGGTGTTCAAACACGGCATCTGCATTTTCCGTTCGATGGCCTTGGCAGTCACTGGATTCGGTCAGTTTTCACTCTGAATTTCGGCCCGACGTTTCTAAAACACGCTTCTGAAAACTATCTTCAAAGTTCAAGCTTCGAGGCTCCCTAAACGCATTGGACATTGCGTTCTGGTTCGTGCATTGATGGTGACCAACATCACAGCGCGGAGAAGGAGCGTAGGAAAAATGTCAGACCCAGACGAACCGATCTACCCACCGCCGATTCAGACCGACCCCGAAATCGTGGTCACGCGACAGAAGGGCAACTACGACGAACGGATGGCGCGAGAGCGTGAGGACGCATCGGCGCATCTGCCGGAAATTGTTCAGCCTGGCGGCGATGTCGTCGTGACCCGACAGACCGGCCTTCAGCACACGGTCGGTGGCGTCTTGCAAGCGGATCGCCCGGCTGAAGCTGGCGTCCCGGTGATCGTGTCAGACAGGCCCGCACCGCGCCCAGCCCCTGCGGCGGCAAAGCCAGCGGTTGACGTTGTTCGCAGCGACGATGGCGGCAGCGACCCCCGTGACGCGTCTGTCGGCCCCCAGGTCATCAGCGCTGACAAGCTGCCCGTGATCCAGAAGGCACCAGTCGTGCCGGTTGTGTCCGATCAGGCGGCACCGAAGGCGAAGAAGGCCAAAGGCTGATGGCACGGTCATCGCCGCCACGCCCCTCACCGCGTCCAGCACCATCAGGCCCGAAGCCCATCCCACCGAGACCGGCGCCACCGAATCGCCCGCCACTCAGCAACTGACCAACCATCAGGTGAACTTGGTAATCCCGTTTGTGACGAACAAACTGCGTCCCGAAGTCCGCGAACTTGGTGAATTGCTCGACGCTGAGTTCGCAGACCTGACCGGTGACGATCAGGGTTACTTCAAGGTGGTCGCAAAGCTTTGGACGAAGGGCGAAAGCTTCCTGTTGTTAGAACACGACGTCCTAGCGACGCCTGCGCTGCTGCAAGAAATGTGGGACTGCCCGCATGAGTGGTGCCACGCATTCGCTTGGCGCTACAGCGGCCCTGTGATGCCCGGCGAGTCGCGACCACAGCACCCGATCCGTCAGCGGGAGACGGCGTTGTTTTGCCACAAGGTCAGTGGGAGCCTTCTGCAACGGATGGGCGCCATCCCTCGCGGCCCGGTTCGCTGGACTCAGGTTGACTTCCTGCTACTTGGCTGGCTGGCGCAAAACGCGCTAGCCCACCTTCATGGCCCGGTACTACACCTGCACCAGCAGCACCCAGCTTGGGCGGCCACGATGACCGAAAAGGACTGGGCGAATGCGTGACCCCATTCCGCCTACCGGACTCCGCGCCGCCCGGCTGATGAAGGGCTGGCGGGTCATCGATCTGGCGAAGGCCATCCACGTCGCCGAAAGCACTGTGTGGCGCATCGAGACAGGTGCGATCAAGCAACCGCGTCTGGGAGTTCGCAAGGCGCTGGCGAAAGCGCTAGGGGTTGCTGAGTCGAAGCTGTTCTGACCGGGCGGCACGGGCTTACCCTCATGTGCACAGATGTCCTACGTAATGAAGCCGGGACCGACTCACGTCGCCCTTCTGAATGCGATCTATGAGGGTCTGAAACAGCGCGGCAACTGGCCGCCGTTCTCCTACGTCGATCGTGTGTTGGATCGTCAGGGGCTCGACACGGAGAAGGTCATTCAGTTGTTGCCGCCCGACCTAAGCAGCATTGGCCCAGGACGGGTCAATAATGACGCCGAAGAAGTCAGCCTGACGATTGCCGGGCTGTCCTACTGCACCGGCGCCGAATCCGATCTGGCGTTGATCTTCAAGGCCATTCAGATGGCGACCAAGATCGAACAGGAGCACCAGCCCACGCTCGATCCCAACGACAGACCATCGCTGCGCGGAGAACAATTAGCGGCGATGGGTGCCGATGAAGCAGCCATCCAACGTGTCTACTTGCTTATCCGATTTGAACCATGGACCGCTGGAAGCGGGTCAGGGCCACAAGGTTTGGAAATTTGGATTGGGCGAGCAGTGAGACGCTTCCGCGGCGTACGGACCATTGAGGAGTACCTGGAACGCCGCGCAGATTTCTTCGGCCAGGCCGCCCGCATTCCACCAGCCGTTCGGCTTGGGCTACGCCCAGGCACCGTGCTGGGCTTGGAACAGGAACTTGCGGAACAGAAGGAAGGCAAATACATCTTCGTGATCATGCCGCTCAAGGCCGACTTCGACAATGTGTACAAGACCATCCGGGCCGCCTGCGGCAAGTTTCCGGGCGTATCGTTCGAACGCTCCGATGACTTCACGCAGACCGGTCGCATTACCGACCAGATCATTGAAGCGCTGAAGACGGCAGACCTGATCATCGCCGACATAACCGGGCCGAACGCCAACGTGATGTACGAATTTGGCTACGCCCACGCGCTGGGCAAGAAGGTCATCGTCCTCAACGCTGACCGCGAGTCACCGTTCGACGTCCGCGACTACCGCCAAATCCTCTACAGCCCAGACGACCTGCCATCGGCAGAAGAATCACTGACACGGTTTGTCCAGACGGCGCTGGTAATCGAACCGAATCGCTAGCTAGCCGGACTCACCGTTCTTTGGCGGCTTCGCCTTCCCAGTAGCTGAGTAGCTCCGAAGGGGATCGCAGCATCCCACCATCCCGATAGCGCTTGCCTTCAGCCACCCCGATGACAATTTGTCGCAGTTCCTTTGCACCGTCCCCCCGCCAGCCGTTCTGGATTGCGAAGGCATACGCATCGTCCGGCATCAACTGTCGACGACCGTGCCTTAGTGCGCGCAGAACATCAATCGCATGGCCCCGGTCGCGTGGATTCACCAAGCCGGTACTCAGGTTGACCATGTGAGTCAGCTGTGTGAGCGCCACTCGCACAACTGGGTCTGCGACGACTGCGGCGGGTGGAATGTCGTGTGCGCCGCCAACCTCAAGCGGACGCCGCGTCCTCAGCCAAAGCGGGCCATCCTCTAGCAAATCGAGCACCGCGCAGACGGCGGCCACCCTTGCATGGTCATCGATCATGCCCAGCGTCTTATCGTCCGGCCAGATCGCCAGAACGGCCCCGCCCGCCCAGGACGATCGGAAGCTGGTCGTGGACGTCCATCGCGTGAACTGTTTGGCTTGCGGCGCCATCTCAATCACTCGGAGTTCGGAACCACGTGTTGGGGAGATGATCACTGGGACACCGCCGTGTTCAGCGGTCCAGCTGGTGAGCCAGTTGACGCCCAACTGGACGCCGCGGGCTACATCGTTCCGGTCATGGACGAAGAACGCGGGCGGTCGAGTGGATGGCGGCTGGCTCATTCGAACCGAATCTACTACTCCTGATTCGATTTGGTCGTTGCAGTGTCGAGTCAGCGCAGCCCGTCACTGCGCACAGAATGCGCACCGCAGTCCGTCTGAAGGCGTCGGAAATCGCGTCACCCAACGGCGGTGGGCATCGGTTCTGAATACAATTGCCGTAGGACGTCGGATATCGCAGCACGACCAAGGCGGCTCATAACCCGAAGGTCGTCGGTTCGAATCCGACCTCCGCAACTTATGTCGAAGTCATCCCCGAGCCGGGTTCCCCGGCTTTTTTCGTTATTTGGAGAGCCGTGAACAAAAGAAAGCGGGTGGCGCTGGCGAAGCGCCGGACCAAGAAGCGGAAGCTGAAGGCTCGGGCACAAGCCGCGCGATAGG
>CAAGKR010021721.1_pt1 | contig 12991 bp, 15 predicted proteins | sample 2556971 | NCBI WGS metagenome assembly CAAGKR01 (sample SAMEA5207829, study PRJEB30636) | soil metagenome | biome: forest; feature: boreal; material: soil | place: USA | collected 2011-09 | depth 1 m | reverse complement strand
GCCAGCCGCTATCGCTCCCGGTGGGCGACAATGCGCGCCTTCGCCCTTCCGTCTTTCTACGACGGTCGCATCCGCGTGAATCTCCGGGGCCGGGAGCCCGCCGGCATCGTCGACCGTGCCGAATACGCGGCAACCTGCGACGAGCTGGAAGACGTGCTGCGCGACTCTCGCGACCCGCGAACCGGTGAACCGGTGGTCGACCACATCCAGCGACCCGGTTCCTCCGACCCACTCGCGCTGGGCAACGGAGATGCCGACCTGACTGTTGCCTGGAGGGGCCCGGCCTGCGCATTCCTGCATCCCGAACTCGGCCTCGTCGGCCCCGCGCCGTTCCGGCGCACCGGCGGCCATACCGGGCCGTTTGGCTTCGCCTACGCGTCCGGAGAGGGAATCGACATCGGAGACGGTGGAATCCGTTCGGCCTTCGACGTGAGTCCCACCATCACCGCGATCCTCGGGCTGCCTCCGCCTGCAGGCCTCGACGGCACGAGCATGCTCGCCTCTCCGCAAGGGTCCCGCGCGCCGGTTACCCCCGCAGGTGGTCCATGACGGTCCGGGCAGTCGTAAGGCCCTGTGCGATGGCTTGGTCTTGGTTGATGTACTCGTAGTTGGCGAGCCGGCCGCAGAAGAACACCGGCCTGGCGGCCGCCCTGCGCACCTGGTTCTGGAGCTCCCGGTTTCGTCGTTCATGCACGCGCTCAGGTGTGAGCACCGGGTAGTGCCGTGATCGACCGTCCGGGTACTCGTGGCAGACCACGGTCGCCTCGATTTGCTGTCCCGACGCCCATTTCGTCTCGACGGTGCGCGTGTACGGCACCCGGAGCGAAGGCTGGTTGACCTGGTATCCCGCGGTCAGCGTTGCCGAAGGATCCGACACCGGTTCGTAGCGGGGCACGATGGTGATCCCGCGCCACGCGAGCGGTTCGTGCGTGCCGGCGAACTCGTCGAGCGCGGCAGTGACGACGATTGCGTCGAACTCGCGCTCGACCGCTTCGAAGCCATCGTCGAGTGTCACCGCCCTCCCGAACGTAACCGGGATACCGTGCACTATCCGATCGATGATCTCGCCGACTCCGTTCGGGGGCCAGAACTCCCATCGGTCGTGAAACAAGCGCGGATTGCCGTCGGCGCGCAGCTCGATGCGTTGCTTGGCGAACGCTGCCGACAATTCTGCGGGCTCGCATCCCCACTGCTTCACCGTGTAGCCGTGGACGAAGAGCCGGTAGATCGTCTCACCGACCAGGCTCGCGACCCAGGTCTCGAAGTTCGTCGGGTCGGCGCGCTCGGGGCGCTGCTCGAGCTCCTTGCTGATCGCGGGCCATTGCGGGAGCGAGCGCAGCTCATCGAGCTGGGGCGGCCAGGACAGGAGCACCAGCTCGGCATCAGGAGCGACCTCCACGGCGCTGTGCACGCAATGCCGGTAGGCGCGCCGCATGCCGAAGCGTCGCACGAGACGGCACACCTCGGTGTTCGACGTGTGGAAGACGTGCGGCCCGTTCGGCTCGTATAACACGCCGTTGAGCGTGGATATCGCCGCATGGCCGCCGACGCGCTCGCTGCGCTCGATGATCTCGCAGTCGACGCCGTTGGAGGCGAGCTGGTACGCGCAAGACGCGCCGGCCCATCCGGCGCCGATCACTGCGACGCGTGGCGTCCCGATCGTCACTGCGGTGTCAGCGGACGCTTGGATCAGTGTTGGAGAGGGCGCGCTGTGCGTGACGCGTGGAGCGGTACAACCAGGTATGCCCGACGCGCAGGACGTCGCGCGCGGCCGTCTGCAACGGCGCGAGCTCGCGGGTATTGAGTGACCGCACGTCGAGGTCACGGCGCGAGTAATACAGGGCGGTCACCCGCTCGTAGAAGGAGCCGGGATGCCGGTCGCGCCCATAACGCGCGCTGCCATCGTGCGAGACCGCACCGCATCCTGGGCACCGGTATGAGAACGGGAGGTCGAAGCCGTATCGCGCCTGGAACTCGTGGAACACGCGTCGCCATTCTTGCAAGAAGTCGAGGTAGACCGCGCGGGACGCGATGAAGCTGTTGGCCATCAGCGTCGTACGCATCGTGTCGACGTACGGCATGAGTAAGCGCGCGTCTCGCACGAGGTCAGTCATGCCGGGGTGACGGTCATCGGAGCTCGTGACCCAGCCGGGCTCGGGGTAACCACCTCGTACGGGCAGTGGCGCGAAGACTCGGTGCGGTGCCAGGTGGCGCCGCAGGTGACCGAGGTCGGCGAGCGGCAGGGTGCCAGTACAGGCGTACTTCGCGTCGTGCGACGCCGAGACAACGCCCACGTAGTCGGCGCCGACCTGGCTCGCGCGATCGCTCAGGAAGAAGCGGTTCTCGGCGAGCGCGTTCCCCGAGAGCTCGTCGGGCAGACCAAGGTCTCGCAGGTCGACCGGGTACAGCCCGTGATCGTTCGGGATGGCCCGCAATTGAGAGGACTCGTGGCCCAGCACGAAGACCTGCAACGAACCGCGCGCCACGCGGTGGCCACCTCGGGGACCCATGACGGGCCAGTGTCGCACGCGCAATCAGCGAGTGGCGAGAGACGTCTCAGCCCACATGAGCGATCCCGGCGTGGTGAGGACCTCGCCCGTCTCGAGCCACGTCTTCAGGCCGGAAAAGATCATCGGCCAGCCGCCGTAGAGCTCGTCGTTCGCGCCCTCGCGCAGCTCGTCGTGGGTGACGGTCAGGCGGCAGGAGCCGCCGACCGGTTCGATCTCGCAGGGGATCCTCGGGGTCCCCTCGCTCTTCACGTCGTCGCTCCAGAGGAACAACGGTCCCGACGAGGTCGACGTCGGGGGACGAGCGACGTTCTCGGCCGCGTCGTCGAGCACGCCCGGCGGCCAGCTCGTGCGTTACGCCCGGGACGTCAACGGCGACGGCACATCCGAGCTCGTCACCACGACGCCGAGCGCGGAGCTGACCTTCCCCGACGGGGGCGCGACGGAGATCGAGCTCACGGTGACGAACAGTCTCGGGCGGACCGCGAACACGCGCATTGCAGTGCAGGTCGGCCAGGTATTGCCGCGCTTCACCGGTTGACGCGCTGCACGCTCACGAGAACAGAACGACGGGCTATCACCTCTTCGGCGGCTTCTTCGCTCGGCTCGGTGCGACGCGTGGCGGTTCGCCGGGCATCTTCGGGTACACCGGAGGCCAAGGCGCGTCCTGCAGCCCCGACGCGAGATCTCGCTCGTACATGTCCAGGAGGGGTTGCAGCGACTGCGGTCGTGCGTCGATCTGCTCCCACGGGTCACCCTGTTTCGCGACGCGCTCCGGCACCGTGTCAATCGTGAGCGCGTCCGGATCGATGTCGTCGAGCTCGTCCCAGGAGAAGGGCGTCGACACCTGTGCGTTCGGTCGCGCACGCACCGACCACGCGCCGAACATTGTCTTGTGCGGTGCGTTCTGGTTGAAGTCGACGAAGACGCGTTCACCGCGTTCTTCCTTCCACCACGCGTCGGTGAGGATGTCGGGGCGACGACGCGCGAGCTCGCGAGCAACCGCGACCGCGCCCGCACGCACTCGGATCGGAGCCCACCGACGCTCCAGTCGGGCGTACACGTGGATTCCGCGGTTGCCCGTCGTCTTGGGCCTGCCTTCGATGCCCAGCTCATCGAGCAACGCCCGTACCTCGTGCGCCGCGACCCGTGCTTCCTCGAACCCCACTCCCGGCTGCGGGTCGAGATCGATGCGCAGCTCGTGGGCGTGCTCGGAATCGTCCGCGGTGTTCGGCCACACGTGGAAGCCGAGACAGCCGAGGTTGACGGCCCACCCGATGTGTGCGAGGTCGGCGGCCACCAACGCTCGCGAAGTCGTTCCGTTCGGCGTGCTGACGACTGTCGTCTCGAGCCAGTCGGGCGCGTCCTCGGGGACGCGCTTCTGGAAGAACGATGACCCTCCGACGCCGTGCGGGAAGCGTTCCATCAGCACGGGCCGCCGACCCATCGCCTGCATCAGCGGTGCCTCGACCGATTGGTAGTAACGAACGAGGTCGAGCTTCGTTCTCCCAACGTCGGGAAACATCACCTTGTCGGGACTGGTCACGCGAACCGTGCGTCCCGCTAGCTCGACATCGATGTGATCGCCGCGAGGCACCAACGAACCGTAACGCGCCTCGGTGCCGATACCGCCTCTAGCACTTCGAGGCCGAGTTCCGCGTTATTCGAGGTCTGGTTCGGTGAGGTCGTAGAAGGTCATGTCGCCGTCGATCTGTGCCATGAACTGCTCGAAGACGGGACTCGTTGTCATGGTCTGCTCGTTCTGACGCGCTTCGGCCTCAGATTTGAAGTAGACGACCTGGGTGAAGGTCCCGTCACCATGCCAAGCCATGGTCCCGCCGATGAGGTCGGGACGAATCTTGCGCAGTTCGGGCTCCATGTCTTTCTCTTGAGCGCGCATCCGCTCTTGATTCTTGGCACGGCCCTGCATGATCTGCACGAAGCCCGCGTCGTCGGAGCCCCCATCGAAAATGACGTCGACCTCGCGGCAGTCGTGAAAGGTGACCTCGCCGTCGAAGGCTTTCGACGTCTCCTCGAACCACGCTCCCTGCTCCGGCAGATCGTTGTCGACCTTCGCCGTCTCCTCAGACTTGAAGCGGACAACGGTGATCATCTCGCCATCCGCGGTCACGCCGGAGGTGAACCCGAGAAAGCCGGTCGTCTTGGGCTTGATCTCCCGGCGCCACGTCTCGACTCGGCGTGCCCAGAGGTCAACGTCTCGAACTCTCGCCTGAAAAACCTGGACGAACATCCCGATCCCCTTTCCCCGTTTGCTGCCATTCGAGCGCATCGAAGCTCGCACCACAATCCCACGGATCCGGAGGACGGTGTCATGCAGCCCGTCGCCGCTCGGGGTCAGCGACGCGACGGCGTACGTCAAGCCAGGGAAGAATCTGCATCGTGAGGCGTTGCGCGGGACCTTACGCCGGCAGTTTCTTCCGTCGGTCGACCACAAGCGCCATGGCAGCGATGATCGTCACGACGCCGCCCGAGCCGATGAGCAGCCACGTCAGGGTCGACCGCGGGAGGTCCTTGGCGTCCTGGAAATACGGGACGTCGGCCGGGAGCTTTTGACCGATCAGGAGGTTGGCGACGTCGAGGAAGCCTGGGAGGTCGGGGATGGCCTTGGCCAGAGCCGGAGACTCCGTCGCGAGGAGTTGGTCGAGCTGGGTGCGCGAGAGGTTGAGCTGCGTCGCGGTGTCCGGCAGGTAGCTGTCGACCTGAGGGACGAACTGTCGGGCCAGCTTGAGATCCACAACGTATTGGTCGAGCTGGCGTCGTGACATCGGGGAACGCAACGCCTCGACGAGGTGCTCGGTCTTCGTCGCCTTGCTCGGGAACGACGCCGCAAGAGGGAAGGCGACGGCGACGCCGCCGATGACGGGGTCCTCCATCATCTTGAACGCGCCCTCGCTCGTCAGCACCATGCCAGCGACGATGCAGTTGACGCGCAGGCCGTCGGCGGCGTACTCGACTGCCATCGAGCGCGTGAGGGTGTTCAGCGCGCCCTTGGCGGCCGTGTAGGTGTCGAGGCCGGGCGTGCCCAACATCGACGCGGCGGACGAGATGTTGACGATCGCTCCCCCGCCGGCAGTCACCATCTCCGGTATCGAGTACTTGCACGTCCACACGACGGCCTTCAACGCGACCAACATGATCGAGTTCCAGCCCTCGTTCGTGAGCTCGGTCACGCGGCGGTCGAGCCGTCCGGGACCCATCAACTCGGTGGGAGCCGCGTTGTTGACGAGCGTGGTGAGCTTGCCGTAGTTGTCGACCGCGGCCCGAACCGCGGCGATGACGTCGTCCTCTTCGGCCAGGTCGGTGCGGACGTAGATCGCGTCGCCGCCCGCGTCGCGGATCTCTCGTTCGACCTCTCGGCCCGCGCTTTCGGTCCGTCCGGTGACGACGACCTTCGCTCCCTCCCGAGCGAAGCGAACCGCGGTCGCGCGCCCGATCCCGCGCGTCGATCCGGTGATAAGCGCGACGTTGTCCACGAGGCGCATCTCCTTCATGGTGACACGCGCGTCCGTGCTGCGTCAGTGGGGGGTGTGGATCTCCGACGTTCTTCAACCGCGCGGACCCCGAGCAGCTGTGGTCGTCAAATGACCCGGGGAGCCCACCGTGAAGGGCTACGGCTACCGTTGTGATCATGGGATTTCTCGACAAAGCGAAGAAGGTTGCCGCGCAGGCCAAGGAGATGGCAGAAGATGCGCTGGCCAAGGCGGCAGAGAAGCGAGAATCCACGGGTGGAACCGCGGCGTCGTTGGCCTCGACCGATACCCGGTTCGGTACGCCGTACGTGCCGGGCATGCTCGGCCGCCCCGGATGGCGCGAGCGCGGTCTCGCCGACCCTGCTGCGGTGCTGCCCATCGATGAGCGCGACCGCGCCGGTGTCCCGCGCAGCACCAAGAGTGAGGTGGTGGAGGAACCGTTCGGCATGGGGCGACGGTGGTCGACCGCTGAGCGTTCCGCCGCCCTCTTCTACCAGCTGTACCCGGAGCAACAGGCCTGGGAGCCCCCGGGCGGCACCGCGCCCTTGCCCGAGGTCGGGGGCGGTGCGACGGCGACGCTCCCCGACGGGCGCGCGCTCGTGTTCCTCGGCGCCGACGAGCAACGGGTCGTGCTGGAGATGACGGGAATCGGTGCTGGCGAACAAGCAACGCTGGCCCGCACGGTCGCGAGTCGCCTCGCGGGCGGTTGATCGTCAGCTGACTGCGAGGTCAGATCAGACCGGTGCGGCGCGAGACGAGCGCGTCGTACGCCGCGGTCCCTTCCTGGGCGGCCCAGAAAGCCGCGACGAGCGGCAGGTGGCCGGCGTCGCTCAAGACGGAGTACGGCAAGAGGCTGCGGGCGCGCGGGGTCCGACGGCCGGTCGCGGCATAGCGGACCTCGCGCTGCAGGTGGTGATCGAGGCGTTCGAGCCCGTGCGGGTGGTCGAGCATGGGCAGGAACCACGTCGCCCACGAAAAGTCGGCCCGCTCGACCGGCACCCCGTAGAGCCGGCGGTTGGTGCGGCGAACGAACGCGCCCGCGGTCTGTTGCGGCGGCGCGCCACTCTGTTCCCGCCGTCGCAGCAGGCGGCGGGCTAGCCGCGTGGTCTTCGCCTTGAGCTTCCGCTCGGTGATCGGGGCGAGGGCGATCGCGCCTCGCTCATACCGGAAGCCGAGGAAGTCCCACGCCATTCCTGGCGCAGCCGACGCCGACTTCTCCTCGTTGACCTCCAGGCTCCGCTCCGCCAGACGGTCGCGAATGAGCGTCTCCAACTTCGGAATCTCAGCGGGCGGTGCGAGCACGAGGAAGTCATCGCTGTACCGCGCGTACGTCGCGCCAGCCTCCGCGACCTCCCGATCGAGGTCACGCAGGTAGAGCGTGGCGAGCATCGGCGCGATCGGCGTCCCCGCCATGACTCCCTTGCGGCCACCGTCGACGATCGTTCCCGATCGCTGCACCCGCGGATCTAGCAGCGACGCGGTCAGGAGCGCGCCCATCGGACCCACGGCGAAGGGCTCCGGGAGACCGGCGATCAGGTGCCGCACGTCGATCGAGTTGAAGTAGTCGCGCACGTCGATGCGCAGAGCGGCCTTGACCTCGATGTCCCGGTCGGCGAGCACGCCGCGGAACGCGGCTCGTGCTCCTCCGCCGGGGAGGAAGGACGTGCACCACGGTGATGCCGCCTCCACAGCCGCCGGCTGCATCAGACGGTTGACCACGCGAAAGAGCAACTCGTCGAGGGGCGCGTAGAGAAACAGCCGCTTCTTCCGTCCGCCCGCCTTGTTCAGCCAACCCTCTGATGGAGGGGTGGGTCGGTAGCGTCCGGCGAGCACTTCCGAGCCGATCCGGAGATGCGCGCCGGCGTCGAGGAGCGCCTCGTACTCGGCGATGCGATCGCGGCGGCGGGGGTTTCGCGTTCGGAACGTGTCCACGGCTGCGACCCATGGTTCATCTGTCGTGAGGTCGTCGAGAAGGGAGCGGGAGGGAAGTCGCTTTGAAGCGGCATCGCCGCACTCGGAGGTACGCAAGACATCCGCCTCCAGGGATCGATGTCACCATCTCGCGGTCCTGCGCTGCTCCGCCCGAAGGCGCCCGAAGGCATCCCTCCCGCTCGCCGAAGACGCTACCCGCGGCCGCCGCCAGCGCGCTTTGCGAGGGGGCGGTGGTGACGCTCCGCCCCGAGTGACTTGGTCTGGCGCGCGATCTCGTGCCCGATTCCAGAGCTGCCGCCGACCACGACGCCGATCGCGTCTTCCATCGACATGCCGTTCGCCTTCTCTATCAATCGTCGTATCGGTCGTGGTGGCGGAACTCGTGGGATCCAGGCCCGTCCTCCTGCCGGCCCGAGCGGGGTCAAGTCGAGGAAGTTGTACTGAAGCGGTGCCACGGCTTCGTCGAGCGTCACGTGGAAGTCGTAGTTGAAGTCACTTCCGAACGACGAGTACCAGGGGATGGTCCAACCCATGCGCGCCTTGAACCGCTCGATCTTCGTCAGTGGTGCCCGGGAGACGAGGACCAACGACGTGTCACGTGCATCTCGCAGATGTGCGACGTGCCCGATGTTGTCCGCGAGGAAGGAGCACATCGCGCACCCCTCGTCCCAACTCGGGTCGAACATGAAGTGGTACACGATCAGCTGGCGCCGTCCGTCGAACAGATCCGACAAGCTCGCGCGACCAGCAGGCCCGTCGAACTCGTACTGCTTGTCGATTTGGACCATGGGTAGGCGTCGACGCTCGGCATTGAGCCGGTCGCGCTCTCGAGTGAATTCTTTCTCCCGAGCGAGAAGTTTGCGGCGCGCTTCGAGCCATTCGTCTCGAGTCACGCTCGGCCCGGATCGGCGCGTCTGATGTGAACCCGTCTACGTTTTGACCCGGTGCCGCAGCGACCAGCACGACCCGGGCCACCCACCCTCGTCCTGGTGTACGGCGCGGGTCACACGTCGCTCGTGTGGCGATCAGTGCAGGCGCATTTGCGTCACCCGTCGGTCGCCGTGGACCTCCCCGGCCGGCACGATCGCCCGGCGGATCTCGCGACGGTCACGATCGACGCCGCGGCGCGGAGCGTGGCGACGGACGTCGCCGCTGCGACGACCGGGAGCGTCGTCCTCGTTGGGCACTCCGCGGGTGGAATCGTGTTACCGGCACTGGCGGCGCGACTCGACGGGCGCGTCGACCACCTCGTATTCGTCGCCGGTCTGTGCGCGCCCCACGGGGCCAGCGTGGCGGACACCGTCCGGCCCGGGCAACCCCAAGAGATGGCCGCCCGTCTCGCGGAGCTCCGCGACCGCTACCGCGGCCACATGCTCGCGCCCGACCAGGCCGGCGACACCGTACCGACCGTCGACGACGAAAGGGTCGCGATGGGAATCGACTCGTTGAACTTCATGAGTCAGACCGTTTCGTGGGACGGCGTATCACCCGACGTCGGGCGCACGTTCGTGCGTTGCCTGCGCGACCGGATCCAGTCGCCAGCGCTGCAAGAGAAGCTGATCGCGAACTGCGCCGCGTCCTCGGTGATCGACATCGACTCGGGTCACACCCCCGCGCTCGACGCTCCCATCGAGTTGGCCGCGATCCTCGACCGCGTTGCAGAGGACATTCACTCCAGGCGCGTCAATGGGCCGATGCCCTAATTATTTCTCGAGTGTCGCTTCGGCGGCCGCTCTCAGCGCATGTCCGAGAGCTCGAGCTGCCAGTGTCGGCTGGTATCAGGCAAGGCGCGCCCCGTGATCTGGAACGCCTCGATCACCATCCAGGCATCGCGCTCGCTTTGGACCCAACTGTCAGGGTCGAAGCGCTGACCGAAGTCGGCAACGTCGGGATCGATGTGGTGCAAGGTGCCGCGTACGACGACCGACCAACCTTCCCGACGCTCCGCGCTGATGTCGTCGATCTCGAACGCCACGTACATGGCGGCGCGCTCGATTACCCCGCCGGTCCGCGTCCGAACGGCGATCCAGTGCCGGCCTGGCCGGACGACCAGCCGATAGTTCACCGGCACGATCAGCGGGTAGTCGTCGACGACGAGGGCGATCCGCCCGACGCGTTGCTGCTCGAGCCGAGCGACACACTCGTCAAACGTGAGCACGTCGAGCCCATCGTTCGTCACGGAACGACTACTGCCCGGCCGCGCAGGGAGCCTGCGCGCATGGCTTCGTACGCTCGCGGCGCGTCGTCGAGGGAGAACGGTTGCACGTAGGCGCGGATCTTTCCCGCCTCTGCCAGCGCGATCACCTCCATGAGCTCCGGGATGGATCCCCAGTAGGTGCTGGCGACCGACACCTCGTACTGCGGCGAGAAGAAGCTGACCGGGAGCGTCCCGCCAGCGATGCCGACGAGCGTGAGGTGGCCGAGCTGCCGAGTGATGGCGGCACCGAGCGCGAGGGTCTCGTCCGAGCCGACGAGGTCCAGCACGAGGTCGGCGCCGCGCCCGCGAGTGAGAGTCCGGACCTCAGCGGCGGTGTTTTCGTCGCTGGTCACGACGTGCGTCGCGCCGATGTCCCGCACCAAGGCCAGCGGCGCCGGGTCGCGGTCGATCGCAATCACGGTCGTCGGCGTGCACGCGTCGAGGAGCTGCACCGCCATGTGCCCGAGCCCACCGGCTCCGATGACCACTGCGAAGGAGCCCGGCGCGAGCAACGGCAACGAGCGCTTGATCGCGTGGTACGGAGTGAGGCCGGCGTCGGTGAGTGGCGCGGCATCGACCGGCTCCAGCGAGTCGAGCGGGACGACGTGGCGAGCGTTCATCTTCATGAGTGGCGCCATCCCGCCATCACGACCGAGGCCGCCACCTGCCGCTCCGATCACTGCCTGCTGTTCGCAGTAGTTCTCCATCCCCTGCCGGCACCGGATGCAGCGGCCGCAACCCCAGGGTCCGTACACCGCGACGGGCAAACCGATCTCGAGACCGGCGACGCCGGCGCCGAGTTCGTGGATCCATCCCGCGTTCTCGTGACCGATTGTGAACGGTGCGCTCCAAGGGAGCATTCCCTCCGAGAAGTCGTGCATGAGGTGCAGGTCCGAGTGGCACGCCCCCGCGCCACCGACGCGGACAAGCACTTCGCCCGGCCCGGGCTCCGGTTCGGCGACGTCCCGGAACTCGGCCGTCTTCCCAAAGCCGACGAGCTGCAATGCCCGCATGTGGGTCTCCTCGGAGGTTTCAGGGCGCGGCGTCGTTCGAGCCGGTCAACGACGGGCGCACGACCAGCGCGGGGCACGCGCTGCGTCGTACCACGGCGGTCGCGACGCTGCCGAGCGCGGCGCGCGCCAGCCCGGTGCGCCCGTGTGTGGCGAGCGCGACGAGCGCGGGCTCGAGGGTGTCGACGAGGGCGACGATGGTGCCCGCGGGCGAGTACCCACGAATGACGCGCGTCTCGACGTCGACGTCGGGCTCGAGTTGTTCGACGGCTGCGGCCACGACAGCTTCGGGTGCAATCGCAGTCTCGACGTCGAGGGGGTGGAACACGTGGACCAGCACCACCCGCGTGTTGAGCGCGAGTGCCCACTCACGGGCGACCGGCAGGACGGCATTCGACGCGACCGAGCCATCGACACAGACGAGCAACGGGGCATCGAGGTGCAGGGTGGGTGAGCAGTTGGGACCCACGAGTAGTGCAGGAATCTCGAGCCCGTGTACTACGTCTTCGGCCACGCTGCCGAACAGCGCTTGCCCGAGCGCCGTCCGAGCGTGGGTGGCCATGCAGACAACCGGTTCGCTGGAGTCGTCGGCAACCGCACGTAACGCGTCCGGTACCGAGACGCTGCGAACGATCTCCGTGCGCACGCCGTGCGCGTGCACCGCGGCCTTCGCCGTGTCGACGCGGTCGGTCGGCACTTCGCCATCCAACTGCGCGGCCACGAGCACGATGTCGGCACCGAATCGCGCGGCGAGCCCCTCTGCTACGGGAAGGGCGCGCTCCGCGTCGAGGGAGCCGTCGAGGGGGACCAGCAGTGTCTTGGGCATCGTGTGCTCCTCGTCGTCACCTCGATGATGGATACGTCGAGGCGGCACGGGCAGGGTCCAAGGTCACATCTCCCCGCCGACCGGATTCCTGAGGACTTCCTGCCCTGGTCGGGGCAGCGTCATCAAGGGCACACTCAGACTGCCCCTTTTTGCTCTAGAGGAGGATGCGCCGTGGACCCGAAGATTCTGGTGGTGTTCCACACCGTCGAGGGACAGACAGCTCACATCGCCGACCGGATCGCCTCCGTGCTCCGCGCCGCCGGCGACACCGTCGACGTCGCCGAGGTCGACGAGGCACCGGCGCCTGACGCGTACGACGCGGTGGTGGCCGGCGGCTCGATCCATGCCGTGCACCACAGCCGCCAATTGGTCCATTACTTGAACGAGCACGCCGCCGCGCTGAATGCGACGCCGGCGGCGCTGTTCCAAGTAAGCCTCACATCGGCGAATCCCGATGACGAGCACACCTCTACTGCGCAGGGGCTCGTGCACGAGCTACTCGGCAAGACGGGATTCGAGCCGGACATCGTCGCGTTGTTCGCCGGAGCACTCGTGTACACCCAATACGGCTGGTTCAAACGCCGGGTGATGCGCGCCATTGTCAAGCGCGAGAGCGGCGAGACCGACACGACCCACGACTACGAGTACACGGACTGGGACGCTGTCGAGCAGTTCGCGCGTGACATCGACGCGTTCGCACGATCGTCGGTAGAGCACCCGTCGGGGGCGTCGACCTACCTCGGTCAGTCCTCTGCCTGCGCTTGTTCGAGTTGCATCGCGACGATCGCGAGGAACTCGCGTATCCGCACCTCGGTCTCGCGATGCGATCGGAGCCGCTCGGCCAATGTGACGGGCCCGCCGGCTCTCAGCTCGTAGCTCGCGCTCAGGCTGAGGTGCGACCGAGCTCGGGCGAGCGGCGCGAGCTGGAGTTCGCCTTCGAAAGAGTCGAGGCTGGCAACCGCCGCGGTGCCAGTCCATCGCACGTCGAGGACCAGTGTGTCCTGCCGGCTGCGCAGGGAGCCGCGCTC
>CAAGKR010200589.1_pt1 | contig 12996 bp, 11 predicted proteins | sample 2556971 | NCBI WGS metagenome assembly CAAGKR01 (sample SAMEA5207829, study PRJEB30636) | soil metagenome | biome: forest; feature: boreal; material: soil | place: USA | collected 2011-09 | depth 1 m | reverse complement strand
CTTCCGAACAGTTTCACTGATGGAAAATATATTACTGTTAATGGCGCAAAGCTTTATGTAGTACTTGCCGGTAAAGGAGAACCTCTGATAATAATTCCGGGCGGGCCGGGAAACTCTCATTTCTCGTATAGAAGATTTGATTCGCTGGCAAATAACCATACACTTATTTATTTTGATGCCTTTGGAAGAGGCAAATCTGATACAGCAAAGGATGTAAAAGAATATTCTCTTGCACGGGATATTGAAGACCTGGAAGGTTTGCGTATCGCTTTGCATTATGATAAATGGAATGTGCTCGGCCATTCTTATGGCGGATTGGTTGCGCAGGGTTATGCGCTTAAATATCCATCGCATGTAAGTCATCTTATTTTAGCCAATACATTTCACAGCTTTATTATGTGGCAGGAAAATGATGATAACAGCAATCATGAAATAAAAGAAAATTATCCTGAGGTATGGGAAGAGTTAATGAAGATACGTGAAACAGGCGCTGTATCAAGCGATGCTAAGCACCAGGAGATTTATGGCAAAGTTCCATACGGATTTTTGTATGCCTACAATGCTGAAAATTTTGTGAATCGTTCTAACGTAAAAAGAATGCCTTATCCAAATGCATTCAACTCAAAATTGTATTACCAGATGGTTGGTAAAGATGGTGACTTTATTGTAGGAAGTGATATAGGCAATTTTGATTTCAGGAAAGATCTTAAAAAACTTACTATGCCTGTTTTAATTTATGGTGGAAGATATGATCGTGTGGCGGTTCCTAAAATGATGGTTAAATACAAAGAGTATTGTCCGCAGGCTAAGTATGTAATGTTTGAAAATTCAGGACATAATCCGCAGGTGGAAGAGCCACAGGAATTATTTATTTTGATAAGAGAATTTTTAAGCAGATAGAACTCTTATTCATCGGGTGTAGCGTTCATAGTTTCTGTGTTGTTGGCTGTGTTTTCCTTTTGTTTTAGGAAGACTTTATCATCTGCTTCGCTTTCTTTACCGGTATCATGCCTGTGTTCATTTCCCGGATCTACTAAATTTTCGTATTCCATCATCTGGTTTACTGAACTATTATTTCTTATTTTCTGACTCATTTTGCAGTTCATTTTTTGTTTAGCCGGAATTTTTATCATCGTATTCTTTACGCATAATTAAATTTTATAAAACTTCCTCCAATGTTATGCTACTTATAAAAAAAATTTACACTTTATTACTGTTATTTTTTAAAACAGACAACCTTTAATTTATAATTTACGTATTATCAAATACCAATTCATTTATTTATTAAAAAATTATATGAAAATTCAAAAACTCTTATTTTCGATTATCATTGTTGTAGTAACACTATTTATAAGCTGCAAAAAAAGCAGCACCAATGCTTCCGGAATAAAATACCAGCTGCAAACTACTAACCGTTCATCTGTAATCGCAAGAACAACTACGGGAAATCTTCAATGGACATCAGGTTTTGGCTCTGCTACTGAAGTTAAATTTGAAGCCAAAAACAATAATCATGACGTTGAATTTAAGTCACAATCTCCTCAACTGATCGATCTCTTTTTAGCTGTAGCAACACTTGGTACCATTACTCTTGATCCGGGTACTTATACTGAAGTAGAGTTTGAGGTTGAGTTAAATCCCAGTGGCAGTAATGCCGCTTTAGAATTGAATGGACAATATACCAGCGGTAGTGTAACTACCCCGGTTAAATTCATTGTAAATAGCCCTCTTGAATTAAAAAATGAAAAAAATAATGTTGTAGTAACAGACAACAACAGTTATAAAGCGCTTACTACAATAAATCTTTCATTACTTACAACAGGAGTTAGTGAATTAATGCTTAACAATGCCGTTCTTACAAACGGAACAATTATTATTTCTTCAACCTCAAACGCCAATATTTACAATATCATTTTAAATAACCTGCACGATAGTGATGAAGTAGAATTTGAACACGACTAAAAAATTTTCTTTTTCAATAAAACAGCCGGTTAAAGCCGGCTTTTTATTGGTATTTTTTACTGAGATCGAATAATATTTTTTTATCGGCTTCAGTAAGTGTTTTGCTTTTATCCTGTTGTTCAAAATGGCGTTTAAAAGCTTCTATAGCTGCAGATGTATCTCTTATATCATAGCCAATAATACGCAATGCCTGCAGGCTGCTGAAGTTTTGCGGAAGAGTAACTTTGGAAGTATCCCCATACCATAAACCAAAACCTTTGTCCGCTAATTGTTTCCACGGAAAATTTACATTAGGATCATTTTTTCGGGTGGGTGTAATATCAGCATGACCAATAAAATTGGCAGCCGGTATAGAATAATTTTTTTTAAGAACGCCGAGTAATATCAATAAACTGTTTATCTGTTGCTCTGTAAAAACCTCAAAGCCGTTATTATCTATTTCAATTCCTATTGATGATGAATTTACATCCGTTAAATTTCCCCACCTGCTGTTACCTGCATGCCATGCCCGTAAATAGTCATTAAGCATGTGATGTATGGTGCCATCTTTACAAATTACATAATGAGCGCTTACCTGTGTTCGTGGAAGAGTGAATGTCTGTAAGGTTTGCTCACAACTGTTTTGCTCCGTATGATGTATGATAACAAAATTGGGTTTACGCATTCCCATATTGGTAGTACCAACCCATTCAGATGATGTTGCAATAGAATCCTTTAAGGGAGTTTGACGAAGTATTTTCGCAAATGCTTTAACCTGTTTCTTATAACTTTTATTGGTGCTTGCGTATTTGCTGGTGGAACAGGAAAAAAATAAAAAGAGTAAAAGATATCTAAATATTCGCATTTATATTTTTTTAAAATCTGCACATTTTCTCATTTGCATATTTGCACATTACATATTTCTCCTGTACTGTCCTCCTACTTCATACAAAGCATGAGTGATTTGCCCAAGAGAACAATACTTAACTGTTTCCATAAGTTCTTCAAATAAATTACCATTTTTGATGGCTACCTGCTGCAAACGCTTAAGCATTTTCTCACTTTTATTTTTATGTCTTTCTTTAAAAGATTTTAAAGTGCTTATCTGGAATTCTTTTTCTTCAGTTGTACTTCTAATAACTTCCTGCGGTAAGATAGTTGGTGATCCTGCTTTATTTAAAAAAGTATTTACACCAACAATGGGAAATTCACCGGTGTGCTTTAAGGTTTCATAATACAAACTTTCTTCCTGGATTTTATTTCGCTGATACATTCTTTCCATTGCACCGAGTACGCCACCACGTTCTGATATTCTTTCAAACTCAGCCATCACAGCCTGTTCAACAAGATCAGTCAGTTCTTCAATTAAAAAACTTCCCTGGTTTGGATTTTCGTTTTTTGCTGTGCCCAATTCACGATTAATAATTAATTGTATCGCCATTGCCCTGCGTACACTTTCTTCAGTTGGAGTTGTTATCGCTTCATCATAAGCATTTGTATGAAGACTATTGCAGTTATCATAAATAGCGTACAATGCCTGCAGGGTTGTTCTTATATCATTGAAATCAATCTCCTGCGCATGCAGGCTGCGACCACTTGTTTGAATGTGATACTTCAACATTTGGCCGCGTTTGTTTGCATTGTATTTATGCTTCATAGCTTTTGCCCATATCCTTCTTGCCACACGACCAATTACACTATATTCAGGATCCATACCGTTGCTAAAGAAAAAAGAAAGATTAGGCGCAAAATCATCAACGTTCATTCCGCGGCTTAAATAATATTCCACATAAGTAAAACCGTTTGCTAATGTGAAGGCAAGCTGTGTAATTGGATTGGCGCCGGCTTCAGCAATGTGATAGCCGCTTATTGAAACCGAATAAAAATTTCTTACTTTTTTATCAATAAAATATTGCTGCACATCACCCATTAGTTTTAATGCAAACTCTGTAGAAAAAATACAGGTGTTTTGTGCCTGGTCTTCTTTTAAAATATCTGCCTGCACAGTACCACGAACAGTTGATAAAGCTTTTGATTTTATCTGCTCATAAACTTCCTTTGATAAAACATCAGCGCCACTCACTCCTAATAGCATTAAACCTAAACCATCATTTCCTGAAGGAAGTTCTCCTAAATATTGAGATGTTGTCCTCTTCCCTTCGGGGAGAGTTAGAGAGGGGCTGTTTTTTCTGATATATTTTTCGCATTGCTGATCAATTGCAGCATTTAAAAAGAAAGCAAGTATCATTGGTGCAGGACCATTAATGGTCATACTTACGGAAGTTTTAGGATCACACAGATCAAAGCCGCTATACAATTTTTTTGCATCATCAACAGTTGCAATGCTAACACCACTATTACCAACTTTTCCATAAATATCAGGACGGGAATCAGGATCTTCGCCATATAATGTAACTGAATCAAATGCAGTGCTGAGGCGCTTTGCAGGCTGCCCCAGGCTTACATAATGAAATCGCCTGTTGGTTCTTTCCGGTCCACCCTCACCTGCAAACATTCTTGTTGGGTCTTCTTCCTGCCGCTTTAAAGGAAACACTCCTGCAGTGTATGGAAACTTGCCCGGAAAATTTTCCTGTAATCTCCATTTTAAAATATCTCCCCAATCTTTAAAACGGGGGACAGCGATCTTTGGAATTTTTGTATGTGATAATGACTCAAAATATAAAGGTTGCTTTATGATCTTTCCTCTTACATCATACTCAAAAAATTCTTTTTTATAACGGCTTTTTGTTTCTTCCCATTCATCTAATAATTTTTTGCAGAGAGGAAATAATAATTTCTCATATTTTTCTTTCGCCTTCATGACCTCACCCTCTGCCTCCCTCTCCAAAAGAGAGGGAGATTGAGATTCTTTTAGAATTTCTATTACTCCATTTATTTGATAAAGTTTACTTGCAATCCCGGACTGCTCATTTGTAAGTTTATTGTAATTGGCAATCTCTTCGGAAATTTCTGCCAGGTATCTTACCCGTTTTGCGGGGATGATGTGTGTTTGACTTGTAGTGTCTTTAGTGTGAGCATGATGTTCAATTTCTCCAGCGAATTTAATTCCTGTTTTAGCCGCTACTTTTTCCATTAGTCTTTCGAACAATTCATTTATACCTGCATCATTAAATTGTGAAGCGATAGTACCAACAACAGGTAACTCATCATCTTTTACTGTCCATAAATTGTTGTTACGCTTGTATTGTTTCTTCACATCATGCAACGCATCCAATGCGCCTGCCTTATCGAATTTGTTTAGGCAAACAATGTCCGCATAATCAAGCATATTTATTTTTTCTAATTGAGATGCAGCACCATATTCCGGCGTCATCACATACATGCTCACATCACAATAATCCAAAATAGAAGCATCACTTTGTCCCACACCCGCACTTTCTAAAATAATAAGATCATACTTTGCTTCTTTACAAATATCAATTGCTTCCTGTACATACTCACTCAATGCTTTATCACTTTCTCTTGTAGCAAGGCTTCGCATATAAGCTCTTGGACTGTGAATGGAATTCATTCTTATTCTATCCCCCAACAATGCTCCACCTGTTTTCTTCTTTGAAGGATCAACTGAAATAACTGCAATTGTTTTATCCGCATAAGTATTCAAAAATCTTCTAACGATCTCATCAGTAATAGAAGATTTTCCTGCACCGCCGGTTCCTGTAATACCAAGAACGGGAGCCTCCTCCCGACCCCCTCCGGTGGAGGGGGAGCCATGCACTTTCTCAATATTTTCATCATATAATTTTTTCTCATCTAAATGCTCTAGCTTATCATGAATTTTCTTTATGACATTGTCTATATCATGCAATATTTCATTGTTGCTAAATCTTAAAACCTCAAAGCCAAATTGATTAAGAGATTTTGTTCTTTCTTCATCATTGATTTTCATTTCAGGAAGTTGATGATGATTACCATCTAATTCTATTATTAATCCCTTTTTAAGGCAAACAAAATCTGCTATATAAGAACCAATAATATGTTGCCTTCTGAATTTATATCCTTCTTTTTTCCCTCTTAAAGCATTCCACAAAATGGTTTCTGCAGTTGTGCTTTCTTTTCTGTGTGTTAATGCAAACTCTTTTAATTTTGAATATATCAATGGGTCTGCTTTAAACTGATCAACAGTAATTGAACTACCATTATATTTTTTCCCATTCGATGGAGCAAATATTCCATTCTCCGCATTTGTTATTTCCCTCGCAATTTTTTTAATATCCCGCCATTCTCCTAAAGCAAAATGTCCATTGCCGTTGCCTTTTTTCCTATTACTCAAAGAAGTTAGAAGACTCGCTGTTCCCCCTCCACCGGAGGGGGTTAGGGGGAGGCAACATTGCTTTACTACATCTTCAATCATCCCTTCCAATCCCATCTTTCTCCCATCATCAGGAGAATAAATTCTGGTGATACCATATTTATGAAGCTCTTCAATTTCGCTCGGCAAGATTGTTCCGCCGCCGCCGCCGAATATCTTTATATGACCACAACCATTTTCATTCAGCAGGTCTTTCATGTATTTAAAAAACTCCACATGCCCGCCCTGGTAACTTGTAATTGCAATGCCCTGCACATCTTCTTCAATAGCACATTCAACAATTTCTGCAACACTTCGGTTGTGACCAAGATGAATTATTTCTGCGCCTTTGCTTTGCATTATCCGGCGCATAATATTTATTGCCGCATCATGCCCGTCAAACAAAGAAGCCGCCGTAACTATCCGAACATTATTAGTGGGAGTATATGCCATAATAAATTGAAAATCTATTACCAAAAATACGAATAAAGCATGCTAAATATGCAGCTTGTTCTGTTGATTCATCCTCCGTTCATCCTGAAGGTTAAATCAGCAAATTCTTTTATGCTCAATGTTTCAGCCCGCCTTGCAAATAATTCATCCTGCAATATTTCCTGTGTAAATAAACTTTTAACTGCGTTGCGCATTGTCTTCCTGCGCTGGTTAAATGCTGTTTTTACCAATACCCAAAAGGCTCTTTCACTTTTAACCGGAAGTTTTTCTTTTACCGACGTTAACCTGATAACCCCGCTTTTTACTTTTGGCTGCGGAGTAAAACATTCATTACCTACATCAAATAAATACTCCACGTCATAATGATATTGTATCAATACACTTAGCACACCATAAATTTTACTGCCTTCCTTAGTCGCAGCCCTTTGTGCTACTTCTTTTTGGAACATACCGATCACACATGGCACATATTCTTTCCATTCTAAAATTTTAAAAAGAATTTGTGTAGAGATGTTATAAGGAAAATTGCCGATGACAGTAAATGGTTCATCAAAAGGCCGGTCGATCTGTAAAAAACTTTTATGAATAATTTTATCTTTTAATGCCGGGTATTTTTCAAGCAGGAAATCAACTTTCTCAGCATCTAACTCTACAGCCTTAAAGTTTATACCCGGAATTTGTAACAGGTATTTTGTTAATGCTCCGCCACCGGGTCCAACTTCCAAAAGGTTTTTGAAAGTATTCTGCTGTAAGGCATTTACAATTTTTTTTATGATATTCTCATCTTTTAAAAAATGCTGACCAAGAGATTTTTTTAGTATATACATGCTTCCTGCAAATTACAAATTACTTCGCCAGCAGATTTCAGTTTTAAGACAGCTGTTATTAGAGCGGTTATAATTATTACCTTGCAACAGAAAAATATTGTATAAAATGAACCCAGGTATTTCTGAACATAAACCAATAATCGGTTTTACATGCGGCGATGTAAATGGTGTAGGCGCCGAACTTATTATTAAAACTTTATCAGATGCCAGGATATTGGAAATATGTACCCCTGTGGTGTTTGCCAGTAATAAGGTGATTAATTTTTACAGGAAAAGTGTGCCGGAAATAGTATTCAATTTCATGAGCATTAAAGAGCTTTCAAGAGTTAATCATAAACAGGCAAATGTATACAATTGCTGGGAAGAAGAAGTTTCAATAACGCCGGGAGTAATGAATGAAATCGGTGGAAAGTATGCTATAAAAAGTTTATTGGCTGCTGCACAAGCCTTAAAAGAAAATAAAATTCATGGATTGGTTACAGCGCCTATCCATAAAAAAAATATACAAAGCGCTGAATTTAATCATACAGGTCATACTCCGTTTTTAAAAAATTTCTTCGGCGTAAAAGATGTAGTGATGTTGCTAACCGCCGAAAATTTAAAAGTAGGATTAGTTACTGAACATGTGCCGGTAAAAGATATAGCCCAATATATTACAAGAGAAAATATTACCAGTAAGCTGCATATTCTGCATGCAAGTCTGCAACAGGATTTTGGAATAGATAAACCAAAGATCGCCGTATTGGGATTAAATCCGCATGCCGGTGATGAAGGTTTGATAGGTAAGGAAGAGGAAGAAATTATTAAGCCTGCTGTTAAAGATGCCAAGCAACGCAATATGCTTGTAATGGGACCTTTTAGCGCCGATGCATTTTTTGCCAGGGCACAGTATGAAAAATTTGATGCCGTTTTAGCCATGTACCACGACCAGGGATTGATACCTTTTAAATCATTATCAATTGGTGAAGGTGTTAATTACACTGCCGGAATTGCGGGTATAAGAACAAGCCCCGATCATGGAACTGCATTTGATATTGCAGGAAAAAATCAGGCTGATGAAGGTTCTTTTAGAGCCGCAATTTTTACATGTATAGATATTATTAACAACAGGAAAACTTTTGAAGAGAATAGAAAAAATCCTCTTAAAAAAGTAAGTGCAGCTATTGTTGCCAATGCAGTGGATGAAAAAATAGTAGAAGAAAGTTAAGGCATAAGGAACAAGTTACCGGTAATGAGTTATCAGTTACATAAAGTTGTATCCATGTTAATTATTGAGGTGCATATAACTTTGTAAAGCCTTTACATAATTTTCAAAAGCATCAACTCCTTTAGGTGTTATCTTACAAATTGTAAGCGGATAATTGTTTCTAAATTGTTTGGTTACATCAATATAAGCAGCCTCTTTAAGTTTACTTATCTGTACACTTAAATTACCGGCAGTGGAATTTGTTTTCTCCTTAATAAAAGTAAATTCTGCTTCCTTTACACTTAAAAGTAAACTGATAACAGCCAGCCGCAAAGGTGCATGCAATATGGGATCAAGTTCTTTAAACATTAACTGCTTTTTTCTGTCCGTAAAATTTTCTTCTTAATATCAATCCCGGAATGAACCAGTTAAAAATTCCTGCCAAACCGTTCAACAGCATATCATAAGCAGTAGATGTAAAGCATGAAATAATGAAAAATATATAACATAAAATGGCTGCCCAAAACATGGGTTTAAACTTGTGTACAATTCCTGTTGTTAGTGTTGGAATTGCATACAACATTAGCAGTAATGAGCCATAGCTTAAAGGGAAAAAGTGAAATGGCTGCGTAGTTCCATTTGCGTTAGTTTGAATGATAGAAGTTCCTTCCAATGCAACAAATTTATCCGTAACTCCAGGCACAATATTAAAATAAAACATCAGGGCAAAAATGCTGATGCCATATACTATCCAGATGGTATCCATTACCCCTTCAATATGTGTTACTACCTGCTTCTGTTTACTTTTCCTTATTGAAATAAATATCTGCGGAATAATTGCAGCCATAACTATTAACCAAACATCAAAACCAATGTAAAAGTGCCAATACAACTCTGCAAAATTTACGAGCCCTGCAATGCCTATAACACTTCCCCACAAAATAGCACTGGTACCGTTCTCATGAAAGCTATGTTTTGCTTTCTGTATCATTTCTGTAATAAGCTTGAGGCTTTCTTTCTCAGAAAATTTTTCTTCTTCCATAATTATTAATTTTCTTTTTTAAATTTTGCTCTTAATAAATAACCGGGAATTATCCACGCCGCAATTACGGCACAGGCTAATAATAACAATTGGTATTCGTAATTAATAAAAGGAGATAAAATTGCAAGCAACCAGCAAATTATTCCTCCAGTTACAAGTGGTTTAAATTTTAAGATTATTCCTGATAAAAAAGTAGGCATACCATATAATACCAATATCAATGGGTTAATGCTTTCGTACGCTTTTAATTGTATTAAGATGAATACCATTATAACGCCGCATATCATAAAAGTGAACCACACAAAACCCGCAATTTCATCAGTATATGTTTTTGCAGTTCTTCTTTTTTTAATTTTTGCCAGGTATATAAATTGATAGATAACAGCAAGCCATGTTAAAAACCAAACCTGGTAACCTTTGGGGTATTTTAAAAAATATATCAATACAAACTGCGATATGCAGCAAACTAAAATCACCCAGCCCCAAAGTAAATACAATGTTCCTGTTTCGCTAAAGCGGTTTCTTGCACGGTTTATCATACCGGAAATAATGGAAAGGCTTTCTGCCTCTGTCATTATTTTTTCATTTTCATTCATATAGAATTATTTACTTGCCTGTGCTAAAAAATATTGTGTTGCAGACTTTCCCCATGTTGGATGTAATTCACTTGCAGGCTTAAAAGCATCAAACATAGCAAGCGCTTTTTCAAACAATGGTTTTGCCACATCTTTACCGCCGCCAAATGCTTCAGGGGTATAAAGTTTTGCCTGACCTTCCAGGTAAACAGGACGTGGATTTGAAGGATCCAATGCTTTTGCTTTTTCAATATTAGAAGCGGATGCTGCGCCATACTGCATATACCTGCTTTGAGGATCAACCATCATGTGAGCAGATGCAATCATACTTTTTATCACTGCAATTTCAGAATTTTCTTTGCCTGCAAGCCCTTCTGCTTTTATTATTAATTCTTCGGCTTTATCTGCAATAGCGTCATTCTTTGTTTTGTCTTTTTCTGTATATGTACTTATTACATTGCAATAAGCGGCATAATAATAAGGCAGCCACTGAAGTTTTTCTGCATCACCAATTCTTTCAAAATTGTTTGCAAGCTCTTTGGCATTTCCTTTTTGCATTGCAGAATCGAGCATGCTTATATTTTTCTTCATTGCTCCGGCATATTTATCACTTTGAGCGAATGCTGTTATGCATAAACAGATAATAGTTGCTGATAAAATTGTCTTTTTCATTTTTTAATTTTTATTTATTTGAATTATAATTGTTTGTTTTTTAATTTCTGGTATTCTCTTTCCACTGAATTACTTTTTGGATAAACATAAGCTCCCATATAATGAAACAACAGCCCGATACCCCAGCCTGCCATAGGCCATACAGGCCATGGGAACCTCATTCGTCCGGAATAATTTTGACCGGTAAAGTACCAAATCAGCCAAAAAAATATATTCATAATAATATACACTGTCAAATGATGTTTAAAGCTTGCCCTTTTTTGTGCCAGCTCCCATAATTTAGAGTCTTTATTTTCCATGATTATAATTTTATAAGATTAAATTATTAATAGTATTTTCTGTTCTGTCAATTCCGAAGCTGATAAAGCATCCCAGGTAATAAAATCTTTTTGCCGGTGGTGTTACGGGCTGTTTATTTAAGCCATTATAAGAATAATTATAAGTGTAGATATTGTTACTGCCTAATACATTCGTAATAGAAAAAACTATAACAGTAAACTTACTTGCGTTGGTTTTGCCGATATTAGGTAAGTAGTTCACGCTAAAACTAAGGCTGTTGTAATCTTTGGTTTTACCTGCGTCAAAAATTTTATAGTTATTAGCAGCATTATCATAGCGAATATTATAGTAAGGCCTGCCGGTAGCAAATGTGTAAGAACCATTAAACTCTGTTTTAAGTTTTGTTACAAATCTTTTTACAACAAGCGATGCGGTATGCTTTGCAGCAAATGAGGGCTCTATTAAGGATGGATAATTTAAAAAATCTCTTTTAGTATCCAGGTAAGAATAAGAGACCCAATAATCAACATTCTTAATTGTTTTTTTATCCCTCCAAAAAAATTCAAAACCTTTTGCATCTCCATAACCATTGTTGTTTACTGCTATTTCCTGCCCTATGGAGGTTGAGGTTTTAAAAAGATCCTGGTATTTTTTATAAAAAAGTTCTGCCCGGAAAGTTCGATTATTATTTAACTTTTGATATTGCGCTATGTAATGAGTGGCTTTTGAAAAATCAAGTGTATTCAAAGAAGGCAAATATTTTTTTTCAGGATCCTGGTAAAAAATTCCATAAGCAACCGATGCCTGGCTGTTATCAGCAAATTTATACGCTAAAGAAATTCGCGGAGCTATATTCCATTTATCAAGCAATGATGAATGCTCTGCTCTTGTGCCAATCTTGGCAGCAATATCGTTGGTTATATAAATATCTGTCTCAGCAAAGCCTGATAACAAATTTTCCCTTACAGTCTCTGTACTTTTATTTCCATTATATAAAGTAAAATCAGTTTTATCATTGCTATAATTATATTCACTTCCAAAGCGAAGAGCACTTAATCCTTTAAGCTTTTTTTCTATGACGATTTTCCCGTTTACATAACTTCCATATGTCATTACATCAAAATTTTTGAATGCAAACAAACCAGGATTAGTTACAATTTGCTTCTCATTATTTTCATTTTGAAACTCATTGCTAATGTTATCTTTATTTGTACTGAAAGAAAATCCTGCTGTCATCCTCCAGCCCATACCTATTTTTTCTTTCCATGATAAATTTTGATAAATGTTTAAATTTTTGAGTTTAAAAGCATCTTTCATTCCCAGCGAATCTATATCCGCATACCTGAAACCTACTTTGGTGGCGCTGAATGTTCCATAATATTTAAGCATCCCTGTTTTAGATGTTTTAATTCTGAAATTGGCATCTGCATTATGTAACACAGGAATATTAAAATAATCTGGTTTTTGCTTTATCAATTTATAAGCAAGTCTTAGATCTGTATAGTCATATGAGATTCCCCATGAAGATTTTTTATTTTTAGCTAATTGCTGTAATCCTGCACCAACTGATAAATAAGAAACAGCGAGATCTGCAGAACTTTGCTGAGGCAGGTCGATAGATTCTAAAATTAATGCAGATGATAATGCCTGCCCGTACAAAGCTGAATATCCTCCTGCACTAAAAATGGTTCCTTTAAAAATAAAAGGGT
>CAAGKR010112396.1_pt1 | contig 12997 bp, 11 predicted proteins | sample 2556971 | NCBI WGS metagenome assembly CAAGKR01 (sample SAMEA5207829, study PRJEB30636) | soil metagenome | biome: forest; feature: boreal; material: soil | place: USA | collected 2011-09 | depth 1 m | reverse complement strand
CCGACGGCGGGCGAGGGTAGGTCTTCCTGCACGTCGATCGCGAGGTCGATGAGGTCCTGATCGAGCTCGCCGTCGCCGAGCGTGTAGGGCATCCGCGGGTTCAGCTGCGCTATCACCAGACCGCCGTGCGCGCGGACCCGCTCGACGGCGGCGATGAGGATGTTCACCTCAATTCCGAGCGAGACCTTCCCCGCGCGGGGAGTCGAGGTGTGCAGCAGCACGACATCGGGCTGGCGCATGGTCGCGAACAGTCGCGGGACGAGCGAGAGGCGCATCGGGAGGTAATCCAGCCGGGCGCCGGCGCCGCGCATCCCGGGCCCGGCGAACGGCGTCTCGAGAACCACTCCGTCGCGTACCGGCAGCGGGGCCTGCGCGGCGAGCATGAACAGCCGGTAGCGCTCCACGGTGCGCTCCAGCGCGTCGAGCAGCGCTCGGGGGGTGGCGAGATTCCCGCTCGCGACGACCCGCGGCTCCACGGCCGGGAACGCCCCAAGGGCCTCCTCAAGCTGCTGTTCGGAGATCAACCGCACGGCGCCGAACTTTCACCACAGGCGGCGATCACGCGGCGGACTGCGAAGATGCGGGGTGAGCAGGACCTGGCATCATCTATGCCGTTGCGGGCACGGGCGCCATAACTCTGGCGGCGAGGTCCACGAGCCGGCTGGCGTAGCCCCACTCGTTGTCATACCAGGCGACGACTTTCACCTGGGCGCCGTCCATCACGCACGTCAGCTCCGAGTCGAAGATCGCCGAGTAGGGGGACTTGACGATGTCACTGGAGACGATCGGATCCTCGCTGTAGGAGAGAATGCCCTGCAGCGGGCCGTGGTCGGCGGCGTCGCGGAACGCGCTGTTGATCTCCTGCACGCTCGTCTGACGTTCGGACTCCACAGTCAGGTCCACGAGCGATCCGGTGGGAGTCGGAACTCGCACCGCGAAGCCGTTCAGGCGCCCGGCGAGCTCGGGGATCACCAGCCCGAGCGCCTTGGCCGCGCCCGTCGAGGTGGGCACCAGGTTGATCGCCGCCGCACGGGCACGGCGCAGGTCCTTGTGCGGCCCGTCGAGCAGGTTCTGATCGGCCGTGTACGCGTGGATGGTGGTCATCAGCCCGTGGCGGATGCCGACCGTCTCGTGCAGCACCTTCGCGGCCGGCGCCAGGCAGCCGGTCGTGCACGAGGCCATGCTGAGGACGTGGTGGGAATCGGGGTCGTAGTCGACGTCGAAGTTGACCCCGAGGACCACCGTCGCGTCGACGGGCTCCTCCCCCTTGGCCGGCGCTGAGATGATCACCTTGCGCGCCCCCGCGTCCAGGTGCTTGGCTGCAGTGGCGCGGGTGCGCAGGTGACCTGTGGACTCGATCACCACATCGACGCCGAGCTCGCCCCACGGCAACTGCGAAACCTCAGGTTGCGCCAGCGCTCGGATCGGTCGCCCGGCGAGGACGATCTCGCTCGCCGTGGAATCCACGATCGCCGGGAAGGCTCCGTAGACGGAGTCATGGCGTAAGAGGTGGGCGAGCGTAGCGGCATCGGTGAGATCGTTGATCGCGACGATCTCGAGGTCCGCTTCCGTCTCGTGCGCGATGTGAAGTACGCTGCGGCCGACGCGGCCAAAGCCGTTGATGGCGACTCGAACGGGCATTGCACGCTCCCTGCTTATGTCTTGACGGATAGTGCACACGGCCCCCGAGTTTTAGGGCCAGTACGGCACGCTACGCACGATCACGAGCCGCGTCATGCGTGATCAGCCCCATGCTGACGCGGTGAGAACTACGGACATCGCGTTGAGCCGGCCGTACGGCAGCCGGCAGCCTTTCTCGTTGGCTTGACTGATCTACACCCCGAAGGAGGAGCACTGACCTGCTCACCACTGCATCTTGCGCGGGATCGTGGTCCAACCGCTCCGGATCAACTATGACCGCGCCATTTGCCGCCACCTGCGCGCGCTTCGCCAGGGATTCTCCGCGGCGAGGCGGGGGCAATTCTCGGATGCAATAGCCCGCATCGCGTGAGACGCTTGCCCGGTGACCGAGACCACACATGCGCGCCAGCCCGAGCGCCAGGCTTTGCACGCGCACGACGCCTCGCAGGAGTCACACGTGCTGCTCACGTATGCGAGCAAATACGGCTCAACTAAGGGAGTCGCCGAGCGTATCGCCGCCAGGCTCGCTAAGCAGGGGAACCGCGTCGAGCTACGTCCGGTCGACCAGGTCGATGGGGTCGATGCCTACAACGCCGTCGTCTTCGGCAGCGCCGTGTTCAACCAGGCCTGGATGGCCGAGGCGGAGGAGTTCTTACAGCGAAACCAAGGCGGCCTGTCCGGGCGGCCGGTGTGGATTTTCAGCGTTGGGACCTTCGGCGACCACAAGCGCCTGATTGGCCGACTCATGACGCGCGAGCCCAGGGGCATCCGCGGCATCCTCGAGGACATCCGGCCGCGCGACTACCGTGTCTTTGCCGGTGTCATCGATCGGCACCAGTGGCCATTTGGGTCACGGCTCTTCTACCACGCGTTGGGTGGTCGGATCGGGGACAACCGCGACTGGCCGGAAATAGACGCCTGGGCGGACGGGATCGCCAAGACGCTCCGCGAGTCGATCGGGTGAGAACTACGGATGACGTTCAGTGCGAAGTGCGGTGGCCGCAGGCTTCCTCGTCGGCTTAACTGACGCTCGTACCCAGCCACGAGTCACGTTAGGAGCGATGACCGATGAGTGTTGCCAGTGAAGCGGATCTGCGCCCCCTCGTCGAGGATGCAGTGCGTCCGCTTGCACGCCTCGGCCGCGATGACGTCGCCTACGCCGGCGGCAAGGGCGCGAACCTTGGCGAGCTGGTCTCGGCGGGGCTGCCGGTACCCGACGGCTTCGTGATCGGCGCTCCGACGTACGCAGCGTACTGCGCCGATACCGGGCTTCGCGAGCGCTTGGCCGCGCTGCTGGACGACGTTGACGTGGAGGACACGCAGGCGCTCCAGGCGGCGAGCGCCGCAGCTCGCAAGCTGTTCGACGAGACGCCGATCCCCGAGCCGCTTGCGCGGGGGATCCTCGCGGCCTACGAGCAGCTGGTCGGCGAGGACACCGGGGCTTCGTTGGCCGTGCGCTCTTCCGCCACCGCGGAGGACACCGCGGAGTCCTCGTTCGCGGGGATGAACGAAACCTTCCTCAACGTCCACGGGGCCGACGCGGTGATCGACGCCGTGCGCCGCTGCTGGCGCTCGCTATTCGGCGCTCGCACGATCTACTACCGCAAGCTCAACGGCTTCGGGCAGGCCGACATGGACATCGCCGTCATCGTTCAGCGCCAGCTGGCATCCACCCGTGCCGGTGTGATGTTCACCGTCAACCCGGCTACGGGTCAGCGCGGAGAACTCGTCATCGAGGGCTCCTTTGGCCTGGGTGAGGCGGTTGTCTCAGGCTCCGTCTCTCCCGATCGCTACGTGGTCGACAAGGCGACGCTCGCGATCCGCCGACGCGAGGTTCACCACAAGGATCTGGTGATCGAATACGCGCCCGAAGGCGGCACCCGGCAGCGCGCTCTCTCGGAGGAGGAGGCTCTCGAGCCGGTCCTCACCGACGCGGAGGTCGTGGCGGTCGCCGACCTCGGGCGCCGCATCGAACAGCACTACGGCTCTCCGCAGGACACCGAGTGGGCGTTTGACCCCGATGGTGCTTTGTGGATGCTGCAGAGCCGCCCGATCACAACGCTGCACGGCGAGGTTCCCGCGGGCGCCGCGGAAGTGGAGAGCTCCGAGCCGCAGGCCGTGCTGCTGCGCGGCTTGGGCGGGGCGCCGGGTACCGCGGTCGGCGCGGCGCGAATCCTCAACTCGCTCGCCGACGCGGCAAGCCTGAACGTGGGTGACGTGCTCGTCACCCACATGACCTCCCCGGATTGGCTGCCGTTGCTGAAGACTGCCGTGGCCGTTGTCACCGACTCCGGCGGCATGACCTGTCACGCCGCGATCGTCTCGCGCGAGCTGGGCATCCCCTGCGTCGTCGGCACCGGAGAGGCGACCCGTCGCCTGCGCGACGGAGAGATAGTCACCGTCGATGCCACCCGCGGCGTCGTGCTGGAGGGTGCGCCGCGTGAGTCGGTCCAGACCTCATCTTCCGCCGAGCAGGCCGCCCGCGCACCAAGGGGCGCGTCGATGGCAGACGCCGTCGTCGGCCCTGTGACCGCGACGCGGATCCTCGTGAACCTGTCCGAGCCCTCGCAGGTGGAGCGCGTCAAGGAGCTGCCGGTGGACGGCGTCGGTCTGCTGCGCGCGGAGATGATGGTGCTCGAGGCGCTCGCGGGCGATCACCCCCGCACCCTGCTCGAGGAGGGACGGGGTGAGGAGTTCGTCTCCCGGATGGCTGACGGGCTGAGCACGTTCGCGGCTGGCTTTGCGCCGCGGCCGGTCACCTATCGCACGATCGACTTTCGCACGAACGAGTTCTCCGGGTTGCGCGGGGGCGAGCGCTTCGAGCCGCACGAGGCCAACCCGATGATCGGCTACCGCGGCGCCCTGCGCTACACGCGCGAGCCTGACATCTTCGCCCTCGAGCTGGAGGCCGTGCGCAGGGTGTGGGATGCCGGGCAGCACAACCTGCACGTGATGCTGCCGTTCGTGCGCAGCACGCGCGAGCTGAGTCGCTGCCGCGAGCTGATCGCCGAGTCGGGCCTGCTCGACCGTCCCGGCTTTGAGCTGTGGGTGATGGCCGAGGTGCCCTCCGTGCTCTTCAACCTCTCCGAGTACGCGGCGCTGGGGGTCACTGGCGTCTCGATCGGCTCGAACGACCTCACCCAGCTGCTGCTGGGCGCCGACCGCGACAATGAGGTTCTGGCCGAGACCTTCGACGAGCGCGACCCGGCGGTTACCGCCTACCTTCGCGAGCTGATCCCGCGCGCCCGTGAGCTCGGGTTGCGCACCTCGATCTGTGGTCAGGCCCCCTCGGTGCACCCTGAGTACGTCGAGCTGCTGGTGCGCGCGGGGATCGACGCGATCTCGGTCAGCGTCGACGTGGTCGACCGAACGCGCGCGCTGGTGGCAGCCGCGGAGCAACGCGTGATGCTCGACTTCGCGCGCGCCCGCGAGGTGACGAGCGGCCGTGGAGACTCGACCCGCGAAGAGAGGTAGCCGATGTTCGAGGTGCGCATCCACGGCCGCGGCGGGCAGGGCGTGGTGACCGCGGCGGAGATGCTCTCACTCGCGGCGTTCGACGAGGGACGCTACGCGCAGGCGTTCCCCAGCTTTGGCTCAGAGCGCACGGGGGCGCCCGTCGTGTCGTTTTGCCGGATCGATGATCAGGAGATCCGCTCGCGCGAGCCGGTCATGGCGCCGGACGCGCTGATCGTCCAGGATCCCACGCTGCTGCACCAAGTCGACGTGTTCGGTGGGGCCAAGCCAGGCGCCTACATCCTCATCAACACGGTGAAGAGCTTCGACCAGCTAGGTCTTGGCGAGTTCGTAAAGCGTTTCCGCCATGAGCGGCTGCGCACGGTGCCTGCCGCCGAGCTCGCGCGGGAGTACACGGGGCGACCGGTCGCGAACGCCGCACTGCTCGGAGGCTTCGCCGCGCTCAGCGGGCTCGTCTCGCTCGACGCCGTGGTGAGCGCGATCCGCGAGCGCTTCAGCGGGGCCGTCGGCGAGGGTAACGTGGCGGCGGCGCGCGCCGCGCACGCTTGGGTTTCAGATGAGATGCGGGAGTTGAGCGGTGTTGCGCCAGGTTGAGGGCTCGCGGGCGGTGGCCGAGGCGGTGGCGCTGTGCCGGCCGGAGGTCATCTGCGCGTACCCGATCTCCCCGCAGACTCACATTGTCGAGAACCTCTCACAGATCGTGAAGAGCGGGGAGCTCGCGCCGTGTGAGTTTGTGAACGTCGAGTCGGAGTTCGCCGCGATGTCGGTCGCGATCGGCGCGTCAGCGACGGGCGCGCGTGTCTACACGGCGACGGCGAGCCAGGGGCTGCTCTACATGACCGAGGCGCTCTATAACGCCTCGGGGCTCGGCCTGCCGATCGTGATGACGGTCGCCAACCGTGCGATCGGCGCTCCGATCAACATCTGGAACGACCACAGCGACTCGATGAGCCAGCGCGACTCGGGCTGGATACAGCTGTACGCGGAGACCAACCAGGAGGCGCTCGACCTTCACATCCAGGCGTTTCGGCTGGCCGAGGAGCTGTCCACGCCGGTGATGGTGTGCATGGACGGCTTCATCCTCACGCACGCCGTCGAGCGCGTCGAGGTGCCCGAGCAGGAGCGGGTCGATGCGTTCTTGCCGCCGTTTGCGCCGCGTCAGGTGCTCGACCCCGACGAACCGATCTCGATCGGCGCGATGGTGGGGCCCGAGGCGTTCATGGAGGTGAAGTACCTCGCGCACGCCAAGCAGATGCGGGCGCTGGAGCTGATTCCGGAGATCGCCGCGGATTTCAAGGAGGCATTCGCGCGCGACTCGGGTGGCCTGATCCGCTCCTACCGGGCCCAGGACGCCGAGACGATCGTGCTCGCGCTCGGCTCGGTGCTCGGCACGATCAAGGACACGGTCGACGAGCTGCGCGAGCAGGGCATGAAGATCGGGGTCGTCGGGATCACGTCGTTTCGCCCGTTTCCACTCGATGCCGTGCGTGTGGCGCTCAGCCACGCGCAGCGTGTGGTCGTGCTCGAGAAGGCGCTCGCTGTCGGCATCGGCGGGATCGTCTCGGCGAATGTCCGCATGGCGCTCGCCGGAATCCAGCTGCACGGCTACACGGTCATCGCGGGCCTCGGTGGGCGGCCGATCACGAAGGTCTCGTTGCGTGGCCTGTTCGCTGACGCGGTGGCCGATCGTCTGGAGCCGTTGACGTTCCTCGACATGGACTGGGAGGTCGTGAACCGGGAGCTTGAGCGCATGGGCGCCTCGCGCACGTCGGGGCCGCACGCCGAGAACATCCTGCGGGATGTCGGGCCCGTGGCGGCGGGGCCGGTATGAGGAGCGCGCGAGCATGAACGCGCCCGCGATCCGTTTCTACCAGACGGGCAGCTTCGCGGTCGGTAATCGCCTGCTCGATCCCGAGCAGCGCTCCGTGCAGGCCGGCGAGGAGCGGACGAACTCGATCACCTGCGGGCACCGGGCCTGCCAGGGCTGCGGGGAGGCGCTCGGCGCACGCTACGCGCTGGATGCCGCGATGCGCACCACAAACGGCCGCATGATCGCGGCGAACGCGACGGGCTGCCTTGAGGTGTTCTCGACTCCCTACCCGGAGACATCGTGGCGAATCCCGTGGATCCACTCGCTGTTCGCCAACGCCCCCGCGGTGTCGACTGGGATCGCTGCTGCGCTGCGGGCGAAGGGTCGCGAGGACGTGCGCGTCGTCGGCCAGGGCGGTGACGGCGGGACCGTTGACATCGGCATGGCGTGTCTGTCGGGGATGTTCGAGCGAAACGATGACGTGCTTTACATCTGTTACGACAACGAGGCGTACATGAACACCGGCGTGCAGCGTTCGGGCGCCACTCCGCCCGCCGCGCGCACAACCACGACGCCGGCCGTGGGACCCGAGCCGGGGAACGTGTTCGGTCAGGGCAAGAGCGCGCCGCTGATCGCGATGGCGCACGAGATCCCTTACGTCGCGACGGCGACCGTCGCGGAGCTGCGTGACCTCGAGGCGAAGGTCCAGACCGCGATGGAGATCCGCGGCGCGCGCTACCTGCACGTCTTTGTCCCTTGCCCGCTCGGCTGGGGCAGCGCATCCAAGGACACGATCCGAATCGCGCGCCTGGCGAAGGAGTCGGGCATCTTCCCGGTGTTCGAGGCGCGCGACGGCGAGGTGACCGGCGTCTCTGAGATCCGCCGGCAGGTGCCCGTCGAGGACTACCTGCGAGTGCAGAAGCGCTTCGCACACCTGTTCGAGCCCGAGCTTCGGACCGAGACGATCGCGCGCATCCAGGCAGGCGCCGAGCGCAATATCCATCGCTTCGGCCTGTTGCCCGGCCCGGCGGAGGTGTCCTGATGGAGAAGCCATTCGCGATCACGCTCGACGTCGGCTCGAGCCTGGCCAACAAGACCGGCTCCTGGCGCGATGAGCGCCCGGTATACGTCCACCGCCTGCCGCCGTGCAACCACGCCTGCCCGGCCGGCGAGAACATCCAGCAGTGGCTCTACCACGCCGAGTCCGGCGACTACGAGGCCGCCTGGCGCGAGCTCGTGCGCGACAACCCGCTGCCCGCCGTCATGGGGCGCGTCTGCTACCACCCGTGCGAGACCGCCTGCAACCGCGGCCCGCTCGATGACACTGTCGGCATCCACGGCGTCGAGCGCTTCCTCGGCGACGAGGCCATCCGACAAGGCTGGAAGCTCCCGGCCGCTGACGAGCAAACCGGCAAGCGCGTGCTCATCGTCGGCTCGGGACCGTCCGGCCTGTCCGCCGCCTACCACCTCGCGCGCCGCGGCCACGCGGTCACGATCCGCGAGGCTGGGCCGATGGCCGGCGGCATGATGCGCTTCGGCATCCCCCGCTACCGCCTGCCGCGCGACGTCCTCGACGCCGAGGTGCAGCGCATCGTCGACCTCGGCGTGACACTCGAACTGAACGCCAAGGTCACGAACATCCTGAAGGAGATGGGCGACGGCGGTTTCGACGCCGCGTTCCTCGCCGTTGGCGCGCACATCGGCAAGCGCGCGTACATCCCCGCCGGAGAGGCGGCGCACATCCTCGACGCCGTCACGCTGCTGGCAAGCATGGAGGGCGAGGAGCGCCCATTGCTCGGCCGGCGCGTCGTCGTCTACGGCGGCGGCAACACCGCGATGGATGCCGCACGCACGGCCAAGCGCCTGGGGGCAAGCGAGGCGATCGTCGTGTACCGGCGCACACGCGAACGCATGCCGGCGCACGACTTCGAGGTCGAGGAGGCACTCGAAGAGGGCGTGATGATGAAGTGGCTCTCTACGATCAAGCAGGCGGATGGGGGCAAGCTGCTGTTGGAGAGGATGGAGCTCGACGAGACCGGCTTCCCGCAGCCGACCGGCGAGATCGAGGAGCTCGAGGCAGACTCGCTAGTGCTGGCGCTCGGCCAGGAGGCCGACCTCTCACTCCTCGACGGCGTGCCCGGCCTGGAGATCGAGGACGGTGTGGTGCAGGTCGATGAGCGCATGATGACCGGCCACGAGGGGCTCTTCGCCGGCGGGGACATGGTACCCGCCGAGCGTACCGTCACAGTCGGCGTCGGTCACGGCAAGCAGGCGGCGCGCAACATCGACGCGTGGCTGCGCGGCAGCGAGTTGGTCCATCCAGCGCAGGCCGAGCTCGCGAGCCTTGACAAGCTCAATGTCTGGTACTACGCGGACGCGCCGAAGACCGTCGCGCCGCGCCTCGATGCCATCCGCCGGCAGTCGACCTTCGAGGAGGTCACACAGGGCCTGGACGAGAACAACGCACTCTTCGAGGCCCGTCGTTGCCTGAGCTGCGGAAACTGCTTCGGCTGTGACAACTGCTACGGGGTCTGCCCCGACAACGCCGTGCTCAAGGTCGACGAGGCAGACGGCTACGCATTCGACCTCGACTACTGCAAGGGCTGCGGCATCTGCGTGCAGGAGTGCCCTTGCGGAGCGATCGAGATGGTCCCCGAGACCACCTGAGACGAGACGATGAACGTCTGGGTCGTATCAGCCAGCAAGTACGGGAGCACCCGGGAGGTCGGCGTGCTATCGCCGAGGAACTTGCATAGATGGCGACTCACGGCTGCAAGCGGAAGGGCGGGTACTGGTCTGTCACGAGGATGAGCGCGTAGCCGATGACGCGGTTGTGCCAGCGGATCACCCCTTCGACGTAGTCGAAGATCGCGCGCGGGTAGCGGCCCGTGAACAGTACGGCGAACCACGCCGCGATCACCGCGAAGAAGGCGCCGAGGTAGAGCATGAACAGGGCCACGTAATGGGGTATCGCGAGGAACCACTTCACCAGTGGGAGCCAGCGGTTGAGCCCCTCCCTCGCATCGGGATAGTCGAAGTCGAGGTGAACGGACTGGTGCTCGTCGGTGGACGGGTAGCGGTCGTCCATCAGCGCGAGGTAGACGCCCACCCGGTTTGAGAACCGCAACAGTTCGAGATTCCAGGCGAACCACCAGCGCGGGTACTTCTGGCGGATCAGGATCATCAGCAGCGGCGGAAGGAAGAGGAGCCCCGTGCCGCCCACGGCGATCGTGCTGATTCCCGAGCCGCCCCAGTTGGCCGCGTCCGAATAGCCCCCGATGCTCGCGAGCACGATCGCGATCGGGATGACCGTGAAGATGCGAAGGCCCGTCGTGAGTCGGTTCAGATCCCGGTCGGGATAGTCGATCGAGAACTGCACGGGATACTCTTCATTCATGCCCTTGCCCCTGTAACGTCGAGCCGCCCATAACGCGTCCCGATCGGCGGAAAGCGACCGACAACGGTGCTCCTCCAAGAGGTCCCATTGGCACCCAACCTAGGGGCCTATCAGCGTCCGCTCATCAGGAACAATCCGCAACTGGCCGCGGAGAACCACCGAGTCGGGGAAAAGTCCGGGCGCTGGGGCTCGGCCGGCCGTGCGAGGAACCCCGTTCGAGCAAGGGGGTTTCTACGGACGCACGTCGAATAGTCGACGCATAGGGTCTGCACATTCGTTCCACTCCGACAGGAGCAGCAGCGTGAGCGTGTTGGCGGCAGTCTTCAACCTGAATCACCCGGCGCACGTCGTGCACTGGCATTTCTTTCAGATGTCCGTCGCGAACGTGGTCGTGATCGTCGTGATGCTGGTCGTGTTCGCCCTGGCGATCGCGCTGCCGTTCCCGGGAGCGGCGCGCCGGCGCGGGAGCGCCTCGTGAGCGCCGCCCGGACCCCGCGGGGCTCGTGGACCACCCGCACCCGCGAAGCGGCGGTGGCAGCGTTGCCACCCGAGCGCCTGCTGCCAGACAGCCAGCCAACCTACGTCGCCTCCTGGATCTACGTGTTCGGGGTGGCCAGCATCGCCTCGCTGATGGTGATAATCGGCTCGGGCACGATCCTCGCGCTGAAGGGGCCGGCGTGGTGGCACGACACGGGCGTAGGACACTTCTTCAACAGCATCCACCTTTGGTCAGTGGAGCTTTTCTTCTTCGTGATGGTCGTTCACCTGTGGGGCAAGTTCTGGATGGCCGCGTGGCGCGGCGGGCGCACGCGCGTGTGGGTCACCGGCGCGATCACCTTCCTCGTGGCGATTCCCACCGCGCTGACCGGCTATGTCTCCCAGCAGAACTTCGATTCGCAGTGGATCGCCGCGCAGGCAAAGGACGGGCTGAACGCCGCCGGCGTCGGCGCCTTCTTCAACGTCACCAACTTCGGCCAGATGTACAGCTACCACGTGCTGCTGCTGCCCGTCGCGGTGGTCGCGCTCGTGATCGCGCATGTGCTGCTCGTGCGCCGGCACGGCGTGGTTCCGCCGTTTGAGCTCGGCGAGCGAGCAGAGAGGACTCCTTCGCGGCCGACCAACCCGGAGCCGCCGGCGGTCGAGGCCGGAACGGGATCGTGAGCCGCCTCCGCGCGTCGCTGCGCTCGCGCGATGACACGGGCCCGTGGCGGGGTGGCTACGCGCCATACGACCTGGTCAAAGAGCTGTGCATCGCGGTCGGCGTGATAGCCCTGCTCGCGGTCCTCCTGACGGTCCTCTTCTCCTCGCCCGACGACCGACCCAGCACGATCGCCCAATGGTCGCGCCAATTGCCGGTCAACTTCGTGACCACGGCAACTGAAGAGCTCGACGGCGCGAGCGGCACCGCTACCTATGGCCCGCCCTACAACCACAACAGCAAGGGCCAACACGCCGCGTTCATCTATGTGCAGAAATGGCTCGGCGTCAGTCATCCGATCAACACGGCCAACGACTACGTGATCGATCCGTTGAGGACGATCCCCGCAGACCCGGCGCTGCAGAGCGCGATCGCCCAATACCAGGCCGCACCCGAAAAGACGCAGACGGCGTGGGGGGAAGCCTACGCCAAGCCGCTCGAAGAATATAAAACGGCCTCAGAAGAACACAAGGCGCTGCCCAAGACGGTGTCAGTCGACCAGGCCACGGATTCCGTGACCGTCCAGGCGAGCGGCTCCGGGCCGGTGCCGACGATGATGAACGGCCTGCTGGCCCTCGCCCAGAGCGGCGGCTTGGACGGCAGCCTGCTCACCAGCCGCCAGTTCTTCCAGACCGACTACACCAAGCCGCTCTTGTTCATGGCCGACGGCGGGCTGCTCGAAGAACGCGCCGAAAGCCAGCACCTGCTGGGCGAGCAGTGGGGGATGATGAACGAGACCGGCAGCTATCCGGGCCAGCCGTGGCTGTGGTTGTATGCCCTCTGGTATCAAGTCGAACCGTTCAAGGCCTCCGAAAACGCGGACATCCTCGTGATGCTCGTGATGGGGGTTCTGAGCCTGGCGTTCATCTGCGTCCCGTTGATCCCCGGCATCCGCTCCATACCCCGGCGGATCCCGCTGTATCGGCTGATCTGGCGCGAGCACTACCGCTCGTCCGCCGCGCCGCCGCGAGCCTCATAGCGCACTGCGGGCCGGCGAGCGCGCGCGGCAACTCGGCCGTCAGGAGTTGATCAGCCCGCGCTCGAGCGCGTAGCCCACGAGCTCGGCCCGCGTCGAGAGCCGGAGCTTCTGCTGGATGTGCGCCCGGTGCGTCTCGACCGTCCTCACCGACAGGTACAGCTGCTCTGCGATCTCGGCGTTGGTGTGCCCCAGCGCGATCAGCCGCAGTACGTCGACCTCTCGCTCTGAGAGATCGTCGGGCGGGCCGGGCGGCGGCTCGGAGGCCAGGCGCGCGCCGAGCCTCGGGTTCAGAAAGCTCTCCCCCGCCGCGGCGCGGCGCACCGCCTCCACAAGCTCGTCGTCGGCGGCCTCCTTGAGCACGTAGCCGAGCGCGCCCGTGCCGAGCGCCTGGCGCGCGAATGCCGGCTCCTGCTGCATCGTCAGCACCACGATCTGCGTCTCCGGCGAGTCCTCGCGGATCACCGGGATCGCCTCGAGGCTCGAACCGCCCGGCATGTT
>CAAGKR010508796.1_pt1 | contig 13000 bp, 11 predicted proteins | sample 2556971 | NCBI WGS metagenome assembly CAAGKR01 (sample SAMEA5207829, study PRJEB30636) | soil metagenome | biome: forest; feature: boreal; material: soil | place: USA | collected 2011-09 | depth 1 m | reverse complement strand
CGGTGCTGCTGGCGTGGGCGCTTGATGCGGAGCGCTTCGCGACGGTGAGCGGGGCACGGCTCGCCGAGGTGCGCGACCAGGGTTGGGCCGAGAGTGTGGGTGAGCGCGAGCCGGGAGTCGCCAGCGTGAGCGCGCCCGTGCGTGACGCGACCGGAGCCGTGCTCGGCGCGATCAGCGTGAGCGGACCCGTGGAGCGGCTCGGCCGCCGGCCCGGTGCTCGCCTGGCGGGGCCGGTGCTCGAGGCGGTCGCCGCGCTCGAAGGGCCTCAGTAGCGTCACCGCTACGAAACCGGCACGTAACACACGCTCCTTAGCCTCGGAGTCGTGGAAGTCGAGATCGTGCGCTGGCCCGACGAAGACGACTATGTCGAGCGGCTCCGCTCCCAGGGCGTGCCGCGGTTGCTGCTGCTCGACGGTGACCTCCCCCCGCCGACCCCGCTCGACTGCCTCGAGGACTGGGTCCGGCTCCCCGCGCCGGAAGCCGACATCGCCGCCCGGACCGCGGCGCTGCGGCGGCGAGTGGAGCGTCACGGCACCCGCCCGACCCTCGACGGCGACGGGATCCTGCGCTTCCGCGACCGCTGGGTCGGGCTGTCGCCGCTCGAGCGGTCGCTCGCGGGCGCGTTGACCGAACGACTCGGCGCGGTCGTCGGCCGCGAGCCGCTCGCCCAGCGCGCGTGGCCGGGTGGGCTGCCCACCCGCAACGCGCTCGACGTCCACATGCTGCGGCTGCGGCGGCGGCTCGAACCCCTCGGTCTCGAAGTGCGGACCGTGCGTTCACGCGGCTACGTGCTGCAACCGGCGGCGGGCTGACCCGCGCGGTTCGCCGGTGAAAGCGAACGGCGGTTCGCTACGAGAGGCGGACGCTGACGACGACGACGGACAGCTCGCGGCGCGGGCCCTGGTAGGTGACGGTCGCGCCGGGCGCGGCGCCGAGGAGCGCCTGACCGAGCGGTGAGCTCGTCGAGACGACGTCGTAGGTCTCGTGGCGCTCCTCGATCGAACCGACGAGGTAGATCTCGGTGGCGTCGTCGCCCTCGTGGCGGAGCTCGACGAGCACGCCGGGCTCGACGACCTCGGCGTTCCCGCGCTCGACGAGCACGGCGTCGCGCAGGATGGCCTCGATCTGGCGGATGCGGGCCTCGTTGTGGCCCTGCTCGTTCTTCGCCGCGTCGTAGTCGGCGTTCTCCTTGATGTCGCCGTGCTCGCGTGCCTCCTCGATCCGGTGCGAGATCTCGCGCCGGCGCGACGTCGTGCGCTCCTCGAGCTCCTGGCTCAACCGATCGTGCGCATCTCGGGAGAGATGGGATTGCTCCATGCGCCGAGGGTAGCGGTTGGCGTGCCCGGGCCCGTCGGGTCCTGGCGTCGCCGCGTCGCCGTGCGCCGAGCCCCGACCCCGAACACTCGGACGCGGGCCCCGGAGAACGAGGAGGTCGCCACGGGACTGGCCGGGTAGACTGGTTCCGATGTCGTACCGCTCCTTCGTCGTAGTCATTTCTTAGCGAGCGCCGGACCCCCGGCGTTCGCGGTGACCGTCCACTTCGGTGGGCGGTTTTTCGTTGTGTGAGCCGGTGAAGCCGGCGGAAAGGACCAAGACGTGGTCCATCGGGTCGCAGTGATCGGTGGCGACGGGATCGGCCCCGAGGTGACGGCCGAGGCGCTCAAGGTCGTGCGCTGCGCGGGGGTCGCGCTCGACACCGTCGACTTCGATCTCGGCGGGGCGCGCTACCTGCGTACCGGCGAAGTGCTGCCCGACTCCGTCCTCGACGAGCTCCGAACCTTCGACGCGATCGTCCTGGGCGCCGTCGGCGCGCCCGCCGTGCCGCCGGGGGTGCTCGAACGGGGGCTGCTCCTCCGCTTGCGCTTCGCGCTCGACCTCTATGTGAACCTGCGCCCGTTCCGCGCCGGCGCGAGCCGCTTCAACGACGGCGTCGACTTCGCGGTGGTGCGCGAGAACACCGAAGGGGCGTACGCGGGCGAGGGTGGCTTCCTGCGTCACGGCACTCCGGCCGAGATCGCGACGCAGGGGTCCGTGAACACGCGCTTCGGTGTCGAACGGTGCGTGCGATTCGCGTTCGACCTCGCCCGCTCGCGCGAGCGTCGCCATCTCACCCTCGTCCACAAGACGAACGTGCTGACCTTCTCCGGCGACCTGTGGCAGCGGACGTTCGACGCGGTCGCGGCCGAATACCCCGACGTCGCGACGGCGTACAACCATGTCGACGCCGCCTGTATCCATCTCGTCGCCGACCCCGGCCGCTACGACGTCATCGTCACCGACAACCTCTTCGGCGACATCCTCACCGACCTGGCCGGAGCGGTCGCCGGCGGGATCGGGAGGGCGGCGTCGGCCAACCTCAACCCCGCGCGCACGGGGCCGTCACTGTTCGAGCCGGTGCACGGCTCCGCCCCCGACATCGTCGGCACCGGCACGGCCGATCCGAGGGCCGCGATCATCTCCGCGGCGATGATGCTCGAGTTCCTCGGAGAGCACGATTCGGCCGCGAGGGTACGGAAGGCCGTAGCCGCGTCCGACGAGATAACCGGGACGACAAGCGAGATCGGCGATGACATCGCAGGAAGGGTGTAGGCCATGCCACTTCAGAAGGTCGACAAGATCTGGATGGACGGCGAGCTCGTGGCGTGGGACGACGCCCAGATCCACGTGCTCACCCACACCCTGCACTACGGCTGCGGCGTCTTCGAGGGCATCCGCGCCTACGAGACCGACGACGGTGCCGCGGTCTTCCGCCTCACCGACCACATCGTGCGGCTGTTCGACTCGGCGAAGATCTTCATGATCGACATCCCGTACACCGTCGAGCAGATCGTCGACGCGGTGAAGGAGACGGTGCGGGTGAACAACCTGCCCGCGTGCTACATCCGGCCGATCGTCTTCTACGGCTACGGCGAGATGGGGCTCAACACGCTCCCGTGCCCGGTCAGCGTGTCGATCGCGGTCTGGCCGTGGGGTGCGTACCTCGGCGACGAGGGCATCAAGCACGGCGTCAAGATGAAGATCTCGTCGTGGCAGCGTCACGGGCTCAACTCGATGCCGCCCGCGGCCAAGGGCACCGGCATGTACATCAACTCCTCGATGGCGAAGGTCGAGGCGCTCAAGGCCGGTTACGACGAGGCGATCCTCCTCTCGCCGCAGGGCTACGTGAGCGAGTGCACCGGCGAGAACATCTTCGTCGTGCGGCGCGGCACGATCTTCACGCCGCCCGTCTCCGCCGGCGCGCTCGAGGGCATCACCCAGAGCTCGGTGATGACGATCGCGCGCGACCTCGGGCTCGACGTGCAGGTCGCCAACATCGCGCGGAGCGACCTCTACACCGCGCAGGAGGCGTTCCTCTCGGGCACGGCCGCCGAGATCGTGCCGATCCGCTCGGTCGACGATCGCGAGCTGGGCGACCCGGGCCCGATGACGCGAGCCATCCAGGAGACCTACGCGGCTGCGGTGCGCGGCAAGATCGACCGCTACAAGGATTGGCTCGAACATGTCACCAAGTGATGTAACGCCGGCGAGCGGCGTACCGGTAAGCGGCGAGCGAAGCGAGCACAGCGACCCCGCTCACTCCCACCCCGCGTCCGGAGCGGCGAGCGCAGCGAGTGCGACCGGAGAGGCGAATGCGACCGACAAGATCGAGATCTACGACACGACGCTGCGCGACGGGTCGCAGCTCGAAGGCATCTCGCTCACCGTTGCCGACAAGCTCCGCATCGCCGAGCAGCTCGACTGGCTCGGGGTCGACTACATCGAGGCCGGATACCCGGGCGCCAACCCGAAGGACGACGAATTCTTCCGGCGGGTCCCATCGGAGCTGCACCTGACGACGAGCACGCTCGTCGCGTTCGGCTCGACCCGGCGCGTGCGCGGCAAGGTCGACGTCGACGACTCGTTGCGCTATCTCGTCGAGTCGGGAGTCGGCACGGTCTGCATCGTCGGCAAGGCGTGGGATTACCACGTGCTCGAGGCGTTGCAGACGACGCTCGACGAAGGCGTCGCGATGGTGGGTGAGTCAGTCGCGTTCCTGCGTGCCGCGGGTCTCGAGGTGCTCTTCGACGCGGAGCACTTCTTCGACGGCTACCGCCGCACGCCCGAGTTCTCGCTGCGCGTGCTCGAAGCCGCGGCGACCGCGGGCGCGTCGCGACTCGTGCTGTGCGACACCAATGGCGGTTCGCTGCCTCACGACGTCGAGCGCGTGGTCGCTGAGGTCGTCGAGTACTTCGGCGGAGACGTCGGGATCGCGGTGCACCTGCACGACGACGGGGGAACCGGCGTGGCCAACGCGCTCGCCGGAGTGCGCGGCGGCGCCGTCCAGGTACAGGGAACCATCAACGGCTACGGCGAGCGCACGGGCAACTGCAATCTCACGACGATCATCCCCGACCTCACGCTGAAGATGGGCTACGAGACGATCCCGCTCGCCAACCTCGAGCGGCTCACCGCGGTGGCGCACCACGTCGCCGAGCTCGTGAACATGCCGCTCAACCCGCAAGCGGCCTTCGTCGGGCATTCGGCGTTCGCGCACAAGGCCGGACTGCACACGAGCGCGATCGTCAAGCGACCCGACGCGTACGAGCACGTGCCCCCCGACTCGGTCGGCAACGGCACGCGGTTCGTCGTCTCCGAGCTGGCCGGCAAGTCGACGCTCGGTCTCAAGGCCAAGGAGCTCGGGCTCGAGCTCGACGGCCCGCAGCTCAACGAGGTGGTCGAGACGCTGAAGCGGCTCGAGCACGAGGGATACCACTTCGAGGTCGCCGACGGCTCGCTCGAGCTGCTCATGCGCCGGGCGACGGGCTGGAAGCCCGACTGGTTCACGATCGAGACGTGGAAGGTGGAGACCCGCGAGGGACGCGCGCCGTGGGACTCGGCGAACCCGATCGACCGCGACGCCATCGAGGTGTTCACCGAAGCGACGATCAAGGTCCACATCGGCGATCGGCGCAGCATCGCGACGGCAGAGGGAAACGGCCCGGTCAACGCGCTCGACGCGGCGCTGCGGCTCGCGCTGAACGGCGCGTTGCCGGCGCTCGAGCACGTGCGCCTCACCGACTACAAGGTGCGCATCCTCGACACGACGAAGGGCACCGGCGCGGTCACCCGCGTGCTGATCGACTCGACGAACGGCACCAAGACCTGGACGACGATCGGTGTCAACGAGAACATCATCGAGGCCTCGTGGCAGGCCCTGCTCGACTCGATCCAGTGCGCGCTGCTGGAGAGTGAGCGGGCGGTGGCGGGCAAGTAGCCTCAGCGCGTGCCGACCGATCCCTTCGTCGCCGACGATCTCGACGACCGCCCCCGTCAGCAGCAGAACCTGCCGCCCGGTCTCGGCTACCCGCCGGCCCGGTCGTGGCGCGCGAACCGGCCCGGTGATCTCGGTGCCGAGCAGGCCGGCGGAACGCAACCGGCCGGAACGCTGCGGGGCCGGCCGGGCCCCAACGTCGGCTACGGCTACACGCTCGCCGAGCGTGCACGCGATCGAATCCAGCTCGCGCCCCACGAACACCTCCACGACGCGGTCAGCGTCGTCGCCGAGATCGCGATGAAGCGCGCCGCGGGGTTGGGGCGGGCACCGGTGATAGGCGACGTCGAGCTGGCGATGGCTCTCCTCGGTTACGACGGCAGCGCCGACGCCGGCTTCGCGGCGTGGCGGGCGCGTGCCGTCCACGATTGTGCGCACCACTACCCGCTCCGCCGGGCGATCGTCGATTCAGTGCCCGATGCGGTGTTGACCCGGGCCGTATCAAGAGACGGCTCCTCCGAGCTCGGCGCCGAGATCGCGACGTGGCGCGCTGCGTCTTCTGGTCGGGTTCGCTCGGTTCGCCACGGCACTTCGCCCTGATTGCGAGGTGTCGCTCACCGCTCCTGACGCGCGAGTCGCAGCTTCGGTTGCTGCGGGAACCCGCTGTCCCCGGTAGCGTTTGCTGACGTCGATGTCAGCAAGCAGGAGGGTGTGGTGAGCGGGGCTCCGTTCGTGCTGCCGGAGGAGTACGAGGAGCTCCGGTCGTCGGTGCGGCGGCTCGCCGAGGAGGCGATCGCTCCCCACGCTGCCGAGTGCGACGAGCGCGAGGAGTATCCGTGGGCCTCGTGGGAGGCGTGGCGGGCCGCCGGGTTCGCGGCGCTCCCGTTTCCCGAGGAGTACGGCGGTCAGGGCGGCGGAGCGCTCGCGCACGCCATCGCCGTCGAAGAGGTCGCGCGGGTGTGCGCCTCGGCGTCGCTCTTCACGTTCATCTCCAAGCTCGGGATGACCGCGCTGCTCGACCAGGGGTCCGACGAGCTGAAACGGCGCTACGTGCCGAGGGTCGCCTCGGGGGAGTGCCAGGCGAGCTACTGCCTCTCGGAGGCCGGTGCCGGCAGCGACGTCGGCGGCATGACGACCCGCGCCGTCCGCGACGGCGATCACTACGTGCTCAACGGCGCCAAGATGTGGATCACCAACGCGGGAGTCTCCGACCTCTACACCGTGTTCGCCAAGACCCGACCCGATGCCGGCCATCGGGGCATCAGCGCGTTCGTCGTCGAGCGCGACTTCCCCGGATTCTCGATCGGCAAGCTGGAGCACAAGCTCGGCGTGCGCGGCTCGCCGACGGGCGAGGTCGTGCTCGACGATTGTGTCGTACCCGCGGCCAACCTCATCGGCGAGGAGGATCGCGGCTTCTACTACGCGATGGCTGCGCTCGACCGCTCCCGACCCCTCGTCGGCGCGCAGGCCCTCGGCATCGCGACCGGTGCGCTCGAGCTCGCGGTGAGCTACGTCGGCGAGCGTCGCCAGTTCGACCGGCGCGTCGCCGAGTTCCAGGGTGTCCAGTTCATGCTCGCCGATCTCGGTGCGCAGGTCGACGCGGCGCGGCTGCTCGTCTACCGCGCCTGCTCGCTCCTCGACCATGGGCTGCCGGGCACGGCGAGTGCGTCGGCGACGGCCAAGCTGTTCGCGTCGGATACCGCGATGCGGGTGACGACCGACTGTGTGCAGCTCCTCGGCGGAGCGGGCTACACACGCGACTTCGCCGCCGAGCGCATGATGCGGGATGCCAAGGTGACCCAGATCTACGAGGGCACGAATCAGATCCAGCGCATCGTGATCGCCAAGCACCTGCTCGGCTGAAGCCGTGAGCGAGTCGCGCACTACGATCCGGCCTACTCCGGTCACCGGCCCCCGACGGTAAGGACCCAGAGATGCTGCGGAGCCTTGCGCTCTGGTGCTACCGCCGTCGCCGCACGGTCCTCGTCACCTGGCTCCTGGTGCTCGTCGCGTTCGTCGGCGTGAGCAAGACGGTCGGCGGCCGCTACTCGCAGAGTCTCCGGTTGCCGGGCACCGAGTCGCAGAAGGCGGCCGATCTGCTCGACGCCGACTTCCCGTCTCGCGCGGGCGATTCGGGGCAAGTCGTCGTCGCGGCCGCCGACGTTCGGTCCGCCGCGGTCGAGGCCCGCGTCGCCGCGCTGTTGCGCCAGGTCGCACAGGTACCCGGCGTCGCCGACGTTGCGAGCCCGTATTCGCCGGCCGGCACGCGCCAGATCGCGCGCGACGGCACGGTCGCGTACGCCACCGTCGATTTCGTGCTGAGCACCGGGGACATCCGTCAGGCGACGACCGATCGCATCATCGCCCTCGCCGGCCACGCACGAGGTGCCGGCCTGCGCGTCGAGCTCGGTGGCCGGATGTTCGACACCGGCGGCGCGCCGGGCGGAACCGCCGTGATCGGTCTCCTCGCCGCGGTGGTGATCCTGCTGCTCACGTTCGGCTCGGTGCTCGCGATGGGGCTCCCGATCATGATCGCCCTCTTCGGGATCGGAACCGGCCTGTCGCTCGTGGCCGTGATGTCGCACGTGCTCTCGACTCCCGACTTCACTACCGAGCTGGCCTCGATGATCGGCATCGGCGTCGGCATCGACTACGCGCTCTTCATCGTCACCCGTTACCGGCAGGGTCTCCACGACGGCCTGGATCCGGAACCGGCGGTCGTGCTGGCGATCGACACCGCCGGCCGCGCGGTGCTCTTCGCCGGGGTAACGGTGGTGATCTCGCTCTTCGGCCTGTTCCTCATGGGGGTCGAGTTCGTACGGGGGCTCGCGGCGGGCGCGTCGGTGACGGTCGCGTTGGTGATGGTGGCGTCGGTGACGTTGCTGCCCGCGGTGCTCGGGTTCGCCGGCCACTCGATCGACCGGCTCAGCGTGCCCGGCCGCCGCCGGCGCGAGAACGTGCATCGCGCGAGCCTCTGGTTCCGTTGGAGTCGGGTCGTGCAACGCCGGCCCTGGACGGCGGCGATCAGCGCCCTGGTGATCCTCGTGGTGCTGGCGATCCCCCTGTTCGGCATGCACCTGGGCTTCAGCGATGCCGGCAACAACCCGAAGTCGACCACGACCCGCCGGGCGTACGACCTCTTGGCGAGCGGGTTCGGGGCCGGTTTCAGCGGGCCGCTCGTGCTGGCCGCGCGCTTGTCGCCTCCGGGTGACATCAGCGTTCTGGCACCGCTCGTCGCCGACATCGCGAGAACCCCCGGAGTCGCCACCGTCAGCCCCGCGATCGCCGGCCCAACCGGTGAGGCCGCCGTGATCCAGGTGATTCCGACCTCGTCGCCGCAATCCCTGAAAACGGTCTCGCTGATCCACAACCTGCGCAAGCACGTGATCCCTGCTGCGCTCTCCGGCTCGGCGACCAAGGTCTACGTCGGCGGGTTCACCGCTTCCGGCGTCGACGTCTCCGACCGATTCTCCTCGCGCCTGCTCCTGTTCATCGGCGCGGTGCTCTCGCTGAGCTTCCTGCTGCTCCTCGTCGTGTTCCGTTCGCTGCTCGTTCCGCTCAAGGCGGTCGTGATGAACCTCCTGTCGATCGGTGCCTCGTACGGAGTCGTCGTGACCGTCTTCCAGCAGGGCCACTTCGCGAGCCTCGTCGGCTCGAACGGCACGGGGCCCATCGCCCCGTTCATCCCGATGATGCTCTTCGCGATCGTCTTCGGGCTCTCGATGGACTACGAGGTGTTCCTGCTCTCGCGAATCCGCGAGGAGTACGACCGCACCGGCGACAACGCGCTCGCCGTCGCCGACGGGCTGGCCGCGACCGCGCGGGTCATCACGGCGGCCGCGCTCATCATGATCACGGTGTTCGCCAGCTTCATCCTGGGTGACAACCAGATCGTCAAGCTGTTCGGGCTCGGCCTTTCGTTCGCGATCTTCATCGACGCCAGCGTCGTGCGCATGGTGCTCGTGCCCGCGACGATGGAGCTGCTCGGGTCCGCGAACTGGTGGTTCCCGAAGTGGCTCGATCGCGTCGTCCCCCGACTGCACGTCGAACCGGCGCTCGAGGTCGAGTCCGAGATCGCGGCGTTCCTGCACGAGCAGGAAGCGCACTCGTCTTGAGCCGTCCGTAGACTCGCCAGTCGCATGAGTGACACCACCACATGAGCGAAGTTCGGGTTCGCTTCTCGCCTGCGCCGACCGGGATGATGCACATCGGCAACGCGCGTACCGTGCTGTTCAACTGGCTCTACGCGCGCCACACCGGTGGGACGTTCATCCTGCGCATCGAGGACACCGACGTCGTCCGCTCGACCGCGGCGGCCGTCGAGCAGATCCAGGTGGTGCTGCACTGGCTCGGACTCGACTGGGACGAGGGCCCCATTCTCCAGAGCACGCGCTTCGACCGGTACCTCGACGCGGCCGCGCGGCTGCGTGAGCAGGGCGACGCGTACGAGTGCTTCTGCACCGAGGACGAGATCAGGGTCCGCAACGACGCCGCGCGCGCCGCGGGCATGGTGCCGGGCTACGACGGACGCTGCCGCGACCTCACGCCGGCGCAGCGGGCGGCCAACGCCTCCGAGGGCCGCGCGGCCTCGATCCGGTTCCGCACCCCCGACGAGGGCCGGAGCCAGTTCGTCGACATCGTCCGCGGCGAGGTGTCCGTCGCCTGGTCGACCGTCAGCGACTTCGTGATCGTCCGCTCCAACGGCACCCCCGTGTTCTTCCTCGCCAACGCCGTCGACGACCTCGACATGGAGATCACGCACGTGCTGCGGGGCGAGGATCTCCTCGACTCGACGCACCGCGTGCTCGCGATTCGGCGGGCGCTCGGCGGCGCTCACCAACCGCAGTACGCGCATCTGCCGCTCATCCTGGGGCCCGGCGGGGGGAAGCTCTCGAAGCGCCACGGGTCGGTCTCGGTCGAGGAGTACCGCGACGCGGGCTACCTCCCCGCCGCGGTGGTCAACTACCTCGCCCTGCTCGGCTGGGCCCCCGCCGACGAGCGCGAGGTGCTCTCGCGCGACGAGCTGGTGGCCGCCTTCGACCTCGAGCGCGTGCACCAGGCGGCCGCCACGTTCGACGCCCAGAAACTGGAATGGCTCGACGGCGAGCACATCCGGATGCTCACTCTGAGCGCGCTCACGGCCGCGGTGCTGCCGTTCGCCCGCGACCGCTACGGGGCCCGGCTCGACGTCCGGGTCTTCGAGGCCGCGGTCGCGCTCGCCCAGGAGCGGGCCACCACGCTCGGAAAGATCGCCGATCAGGCCGAGTTCCTCTTCACGCCCGACGCCGAGCTCGTGATCGCCGACGACTCGTGGGAGAAGGTGACGCGGATCGAGAAGGTCGCCGAGATCCTCGACGTGTCGATCGCGCACCTCGAGACCTGTGAGTGGACGCTCGAGGGCATCGACCTGCGAGCCTCGGTCGACGCCCTCGGGGTGAAGAAGGTGGGCAAGGCGTTGCCCGTCGTCTACGCCGCCATCGAGGGCCGGACCGCGGGCCTACCGCTCTTCGACTCGATGTTCCTGCTCGGTCGCGATTCGGCGCTCCGCCGGCTGCGCGCCGCCCGGGAGCGTCTGGCGGCGGATCCCGGTGTTGTCTAGTCGCTAAGCTTGGCTGGCTCCCGCCGCCGGTCCGCCGCACGCGGGAGCTATCCATTCGGGGGTGGTGTAATCGGCAACACGGCAGGTTCTGGCCCTGTTGTTGGAGGTTCGAGTCCTCCCCCCCGAGCTGCCGGGCATCACTGCGCCGGCCTCCCGGCCCCGTCGTCTAGCGGCCTAGGACGCCGCCCTCTCAAGGCGGAAGCGGCGGTTCGAATCCGCTCGGGGCTGCCACACGGACGAGCCCGGGCCCCCGGCCCGGGCTCTTTCGCGCTCCACTCCGGCTCCTCGGGGCTGCGCGCGGTATGTGGGCGTAAGACGACGAATCGCGTTCGGGCGTCGGCGGGCGCGACCGAGCTCGCGACCGTCACCGACGGCGAACGAAAGCGACCGCGAACACCCTGACGCGCGCGTATCGGGGCCCGTTGTCGATGCAGGACGCGTGCTTCTTCGGTGACGCGCGCGCCGATCTCGCGGTCACCATCGCGAGGTGCGAACGCGCGTCGCGTGTGCGCGCGACAACACAAGAACGCGGACACCGCGTTCACATCCGCACCGTTCACGCCGTTGCTCACCGTGACGCAACACGTCCGCTCGTGCGCGTGTGTGGGAGTATGGAGATCGTGCACGCACAGTGTCGCGCAACGAGGTCGACGCGTCGGTGATACCCACGCGCGGAGCCAACGCGCGTCACGTGAGCGCGCGTCGCGTGACGAAGAACGGTCGAAGGTGCTTGACCTTGCACGCGAAATAGGTTCTGATTCGGGGGATACACGCACAACACTCGGAGGCTGTCTTGAACAAAGCCGAGTTGGTCGACGCGATGCATGCTCGCAGCGGCCTCTCCAAGAGCGACGCTGAGAAGGCGCTCAACGCGTTCATCGACTCGATCCAGGGTGCGGTTGCCGGTGGCGACCGCGTGACACTGCCCGGCTTCGGGTCGTTCACTCCCACCGAGCGCAAGGCGCGTATGGGTCGCAACCCGCGTACCGGTGAACCAGTTCAGATTCCTGCCGGGAAGAGCGCGCGATTCAGTGTCGGTACGAAGTTCAAGGCCCAGGTGTCGGGGCGCTAAGCCCGGTCACCACGGGGTGCGGGACCGGATGCCCGTGGGAATCCCCATCGAGGAGCAACCGTCATCGAAAGGGTGGTAACCGTGCCTCCGGCAAAGAAAGCTACGAAGAAGCGGGCCCCGGCCAAGAAGAAGGCAGCAAAGCGGGCCCCCGCCAAGAAGAAGGCAGCCGCCAAGAAGTCCCCCGCGAAGCGGCGGACCGTCAAGAAGGCTGCGAAGAAGAAGGCCCCCGCGAAGCGGCGGACCGTGAAGAAGGCGGCGAAGAAGAGGAAGGCCCCCGCGAAGCGGCGGACCGTGAAGAAGGCCGCGAAGAAGAGGAAGGCCCCCGCGAAGCGGCGGACCGTGAAGAAGGCTGCGGCCAAGAAGGCTCCGGCCAAGAAGCGCGCTGCGAAGCGCCCGGCGAAGAAGCGCGCTGCGAAGCGGCGGGTCGCCAAGAAGAAATAAGCGCGTCCTCGGACGCCGCAACGAAGGGCCCGGTTCTTCCGGGCCCTTCGTCGCGTCCGCGTTCAAGTGACGCGATCGCGGCCGCTCAGAGGTCGTCGAGGAGCTTGAACGCCTCTGCCGCGACGAGGTGCGAGCCGGCGGCGGCGCGCACGGCGACGTCTCGCACGTGGGTCGCGAACGCATCCCGACCGGAGCCGTCGTCGGCGATGCCCATGGTCGAACGCCATTGGCTCCGGTGTGCGAGAAGTGATGCGATCTTCGTCTCGATCCACTCTTCTACTGCTTCGAGATGATCGATCTCGTCGGCCTCGAAGAGGAGCGCGCACGCGGGACGGTGCGGTGCGACCGGTTGGTCGGGGAAGAAGTGAGGGTCGCGCGCGGCCACGATCGCGTCGAGCGTGAGCCATCCGGCCCGGCGGTGATCGGGGTGGAGGCGGTACCGCTTCCAGGGGTCGTGGCCGAGCACGACGTCGGGTCGTACGGTGCGGATCAGCTCGCACACCTCGGCCCGTTCCTGGCGACCGTCGACGAGCTCGCCGTCGACGCGACCGAGAAAATGGACGCCGTTCGCGCCGTTCGCGCCGATCGCGTCCGCGGCGTCCTGCTGCTCGCGGCGGCGGATGGCGACCAGCCCGGT
>CAAGKR010194200.1_pt1 | contig 13000 bp, 15 predicted proteins | sample 2556971 | NCBI WGS metagenome assembly CAAGKR01 (sample SAMEA5207829, study PRJEB30636) | soil metagenome | biome: forest; feature: boreal; material: soil | place: USA | collected 2011-09 | depth 1 m | reverse complement strand
GGCCGCGGCGCCTGGTTGAAGTCGAAGTCCGAGCCGAGGTTGCCTACCTGGGCAAAGCTCTCGCGGACAGAGATGCGGGGGTCGGGACGGCCGTCGGTCTTGGGGTCGAGGCGGGCGCTGCCCAGGAAGTCATCCTCGATGAACTTGACGAAGGCGTCCTGGCTGGCCACCTGGTGGTCGACGGCGCCCTTCCTGGCGTAGGGGCTGATGACGATCCCCGGCACCCTAAGTCCGAAGCCGTTCTGGTCCACGGTCGGGGGCGCGACGTGGTCGTAGAAGCCGCCCCAGTCGTCCCAGCTTAGGAAGATCGCGGTGCTACTCCACTCCGGGCCCTGCATCGCCGCGTTGATCAGGCTGGTGGTCCACTCCTGGCCGGCGCTGACCAGGCTCGGCGGGTGCTCGCTGTTGGCGCCGCTGGGGGTGATCCAGGTGACGTTGGGCAGCGTGCCCGCCTTTGCGTCCTTGTAATAGTTGGTGACGTCCTGGATGTTGCCCAGCTGGTTGTCCTGGTGGACGTCGGTGAAGAACGGGAGGGGGTTCCAGATTCCGGGGGTCTTGGCGTTCTGGTTGACCGGCGGGCAGTCGGCGGCGTCGTTGGCGCAGTCCGGTTGGGTGCCGGTCTGCACGTAGTACTTCCAGCTGACGCTGTTCTTGTACATGAGGTAGGTCAGGTCGGTCCACGCGTAGTCCGGGGCGGCGTGGGCCTTGTTGCCGGCCTGGTCCGGCGGGTTGCCGGGTGCCTGCAAAGTGTTCTGGCAGGTGCCCGGGTCGGCGTTGGCGCACTTGGCCGACCACTCCGAGACCATGTAGAGGTGCTGGGGCAGCGACCACGACGCGTTCGGCTGGAAGAGGTTGTCCTGGAGCACGAAGTTCTGCGCGTAGTTCCAGTAGTTGGGAATCTCGCGGGCGTCGTGGTAGCCCATCACGTCGGTGTTGCCCCCGCCACACGATGGGTCATGGGTGGCCTCGCACCCCGCCTTGCCCTTCTCACCTTCGGCGATGAAGCCGTCCATCTTGCCGCCGTTTACGTCGGCGGTCGCGTCAACCTGTCCGTGCGGGCCGCCGAGGTTCTTGTCGGTGGCGTCGTGGAACGGATAGACGCAGGTCCCCGTCTTGGGGTCGTTGAGGCAGGCGCTGAACTTGCCATTGGCGGCGGGCAGGCCGTTGACGCCAGGGTAGGTGCCGAAGTACTCGTCGAAGGAGCGGTTCTCCTGCATGATCACGATCACGTGCTTTATCTTGTTGATGCCGTCCTGCGCGGGGCCGGCCGCAGAAGGCGTGGGGCTGGCCTGGGGTGCGTAGGGAGCGACGGCGGTCTGGGTGCACGCCGCGAGTCCAAGCGTCACCAGGGCCAACAGTGCGACGCGTCGTGTGCGCATTACCTGATCGTCGGCAGCGGACCTGAGGTGCGGCTTAGACCAACCTTGCATGCGTCTTAAGATGCGCCCCCTGGCATCGCGTTTGACACGCCGACTGCCCGGGCGCATACTCGCGCCCATACCAAGGCCACGCCACTCTCCAACGTCTTTGCAGGAGGCCTTCGATGCACAACTCGCCCAGCCGTCAGCGGGCGGAGGCAAGGGCAGCGCTACGTAAGCTGCAACAGGCGCTGCAGCTGGAGCTCAAGCGACGCGGAACCACCGACTGTCGCTACGCCGCCCAGTGCCCCGTCGCCCAGAAGGGAGCCTGCCCCGGGATTTGCTGACCTAGACACATAAAGGGTTGTTTGATAAAGTTTCTTTTGATAAACGATCCTTTATGAGTCAAATGAGCGCACTAGCCACATCCCGCGACCTCAAAGCCCATTTCGTTGGGCTCGCCAACCCGACCCGTCTTGCCATCGTTTCCCTGCTGGCGGGCGGTGAGATGGCGGCGTCGGAGGTCGCCCGGAAGCTCAAGCTCAGCCAGCCGCTGCTCTCCTGGCACCTGCGTGTGATGCGCAGGGCAGGCCTCGTCCAGACGCGGCGTCGGGGCCGTGAGGTCCTCGCCACGCTCAACCGCAAGTCCATCAAGGAGTACCAGCAGCTCTTCAATCAGTTCATCGGCCAGTCTCCCCAGTCCGCACCGATCGTCTTCGAGGAGGACGCAGGCAGCCAGGTGGAGAAGCCGGAAGTCAAGGAGATTGCCAATGCCATCTAAGAAGGGAGCGCCCGCGAAGAGCGCGCGCAAGAAGGTCCGGGTCGGGATCATCGGCGTTGGCAACTGCGCCAGCTCCCTGATCCAGGGCGTCCATTACTACCGCAACGCCAAGGACACCGACCGGGTGCCGGGCCTGATGCACGTGAACCTGGGCGGCTACCACGTCAGCGACATCGAGTTTGTGAGCGCCTTCGACATCGACCGCGACAAGGTTGGTCGCGACCTCAGCGAGGCGATCTGGCGCGGTCAGAACAACACCGTCAAGTTCGCCGACGTCCCCCCCATGCACGTCAAGGTCAACCGCGGCATGACGCACGACGGCCTCGGCAAATACCTCAAGGAGGTCATCAAGAAGGCCCCAGGCCATACCGATGACATCGTCAAGGTGCTGAAGCAGACCAATACCGACGTCCTCATCAACTACCTGCCCGTCGGCTCCGAGGCCGCCACCCGGTGGTACATCGAGATGGCGCTCCAGGCCGGCGTCGCGGTGGTGAACTGCATGCCTGTCTTCATCGCCCGCGAGCCCTACTGGCAGCAGCGTTTCGAGGCCTCCGGCCTGCCCATCGTGGGCGACGACATCAAGTCGCAGGTGGGGGCGACCATCGTCCACCGAGTTCTCACCCGGCTCTTCGAGGACCGTGGCGTGGAGCTCCAGAACACCTACCAGCTGAACTTCGGCGGCAACACCGACTTCCTCAACATGCTCGAGCGCGAGCGCCTGGAGTCGAAGAAGATCTCCAAGACCAATGCCGTCACCAGCCAGCTGGAGAAGCCGATCGACGCCAAGAACGTCCACGTCGGTCCCTCCGACTACGTGCCCTGGTTGAGCGACCGCAAGTGGGCGTTCATCCGGCTCGAGGGCAAGTCCTTCGGCGACATGCCCCTCAACGTCGAGCTCAAGCTGGAGGTCCACGACAGTCCCAACAGCGCCGGCATCGTCATCGACGCGGTCCGGTTCTGCAAGCTGGCCCTGGACCACAACATCTCGGGCGCGCTCTTCGGGCCGAGCTCCTGGCTGATGAAGTCGCCGCCGGAGCAGTACCACGATGACGTCGCGCGCCGCCGCGCCGAGGAGTTCATCGACGACCCGGTTGCCACCCCGTCGGCGGCCAAGACGGCCGCCAACGGCAGCCCCAGCGGCCGCGGCAACGGTCGCTCCGCGAAGACGGTGCTCCAGGCCAAGACGGTCGCGGAGCCGGTCAAGAAGGCGGCTCCAAGAAAGCGCAAGGCGGCGAAGACGGTGGCCACCAAACCGGCCGCGTCGCAGCCCGGGGCGCCCGCCCGCCCGCGGGTTGTCGCCCGCTCCAAGGCCGGGACCGCCAGGTAGCCGGTGCGTCGCGACGGGCAAGCGATCGGAGGCTGAGGCCGACGGGGTGAAGAGCGTGAGCTCGGTTGGGTTCCAGGTCGGCAACGCCCTGGTGTCACACACCCCGCCATCGCTGCGCTACGGGGCCGCCCGCCTCTTTGGCCGTGTCGCATACGCGGCGGGACGCAGCACCCGCCAGCAGGCACTGGAGAACTACGCCGGCATCGTCCACGAGCCCCCGACGTCGCCGACGGTGCGTCGCACCGCGCGCGAGTCGATGGTCGGCTACGCCAAGCTGCTCGCCGACTTCATGCTGCTGCCCTCACTCAGCTCCGAGCAGATCGACGCCATGGTGGAGTGGGACGGCTTCGAGAACATCCAGAATGCGCTGGCCCAGGACCGTGGCGTGATCGTGGTCACGCCCCACTACGGCAACTGGGACATTGCCGCGGCCGCGGCGGTCCACCGCGGCCTGCCCGTGACCGCGGTCACCGAGCACTTTGGCGACAACGCCCTCAACGAGAGGGTTGTGGCGGCCCGGGAGCGCATCGGCATGAAGGTGGTGCCCCTCGGCGTGTCGGCCGGCAAGGCGGTGCTGACGGCGCTGCGCCAGGGCGAGGTGGTGGCCCTGGTCTGCGACCTGCCTCCGCGCGAAGGTCGCACCGTCACCGTCCGGGTCTGTGGCCAGGACGCGGTCGTGCCCGCGGGGCCGCCGCTGCTGGCGCTCAAGACCGGGGCCCCGGTGGTCCCCATCATGTGCCATCGGCGGGCCAACAACCGCTACCTCCTGGAGGTGCAGCGGCCGATCGATTTCCAACCCACCGGCGACCGCGACCGCGACGTGACGGCGCTGGCTCAGGCGATCATGGGTCGTTTCGAGCCCACCCTTTTGGCGGCGCCTGAGCAGTGGTACCTCTTCTCGCCGATGTGGCGCGAGGCCGGGGCCGGATGAAGACGCGGATCGAGCCGGCTCGCCGGGTGACGGTGTTCTTCGTCGCCGACTTCTTTCTTGGCAACCTGCCGCGGAAGTTCTCCTACGTGGTGATGACCGTGGTCGGGTGGATCGTCGCCACCATCTTCCCCGGCCGCATCCACGGCCTCTTCGAGAACCTGCGGCGGGTCTTCCCCGAGTACACCGAGGCCCAGGTCACCGACCTGATGCAGCGCAACGCCAAGAACTACGGCAAGTTCTGGGTCGACCTCTTCAAGATGCCGCGGCTCAAGCCCGAGTACCGCAGCTCGCTGGCACGGATCGACGGCCTCGAAAACTTGGACGCGGTGCTGGCCAAGGGCAAGGGCTGCCTGGCGATCTCGATCCACATGGGCGGCTGGGAGGGGTGCACCTCGATCTGGGGTGGGATGCAGGACCGTCGCTCGGCGCTGATCGCTGAGGTGCTGGAGCCGCCCGCGCTCTGGGAGAAGGTGCAGCAGCTGCGGCAATCGACGGGGATGGAGCTGATCCCGCTGAACCGCACCGCGCCCCGCGACATCCTGCGCCGACTCAAGGACAACGGCACGGTCGCCGGCGCCATTGATCGCGACATCTTGGGCACGGGCAAGCCGTACGAATTCTTCGGCGCCACCGTCTCGATCCCGACCGGGATGTTCGAGGTCGCCCAGCGGACCGGCGCCGGGATGCTGCCGGTCCTCTGCCTGCGCGAGCCCGGCGACCGTTACTGCGTGGTCGGCATGGAGCCGTTCTGGATCGGCCCCGAGGACGGCGCGGTCGACGCAGCGGTCAAGCGCACCCTGCGCGTCTTCGAGGCCTCGATCCGCAAGTACCCCGACCAGTGGCACGTGATGGAGCCGTTGTGGAGCGGCGAGGCGGAGGAGGAGGCCGAGCCGGGCGCGACTAAGGCCGAGACCGCCGCCGCCGTCCGCATCTACCCCGCGGGTGGTGGAGAGCTGCCAAACGAGGAGGCGCGAGTTGGGTAAGGCCGACATGCATGTCCACACCTCCCGCAATGACGGCACCGCATCGGTGCGCGAGATCCTCGACTTCACCCGTGACAACACCGACCTCGATGTCCTCGCCATCACCGACCACGACCGTCTCCGAGGCGCGCAGGAGGCGGTGCAGATGTCGGGCGACTACGACTTCGAGGTGGTGCCGGGCATCGAGATGACCACGCTCGAGGGCCACTGCCTCTGCCTCTTCGTGGAGGAGCCGATCAAGATGTGGCGATCGCTGGAGTGGACCATCGGCAAGGCCCACGAGCAGGGCGCGGTGGTGATCGCGCCCCACCCCATGTCGATGCTGACCCGCAGCATCGGCCGGCTGTCGTTCGAGCGCATCATGCGCATCAAGAGCCCCGAGATCTACTTCGACGCGGTGGAGACGGTGAACCCCAGCTACGCCGGGCGTATCGCCGAGCCCAAGGTGCGGCGGCTCAACCGCGAGCGGTACGGCCTGCCCGAGGTCGGCAACTCCGACGCCCACCACCTCGAAGGCGTCGGCAGCGCCTACACCGTCTTCGAGGGCACCACCGCGGCCGACTACCGCCGGGCGCTGACCGAGACCGCGACCCAGCCCGAGGGCGTCCACTGGACCTTCGACGAGCACTTGACGGTGGCCAAGCGCAAGTTCGGGTCGTTCCGCCACAACATCAGCCAGGGACCCGGCCACATGATCCGCCGGATGAGGACCGAGGCATGAGCCCCGCCCGCGCCAACCTAAAGGTCGCCCTGGTCTCGCCCTATGACTTCTCCCACCCCGGCGGCGTCACCGAGCACATCACCCACCTGGCATCGGTCCTCCGCGAGCGCGGCGCCACGGTCAAGCTGATGGGGCCCGCGTCCGGGGACCTGCCGGCGCAGGTGGGTGAGCTCCACGAGGCGGACTTCTACCGCATCGGTCGGCCCTTCCCGGTGCCGGTGAACGGCTCGATCGCCCGCATCACGATGAGCTTCCACCTCGCCCGCCGCATCGGCCGCATGCTCGACGAGGAGCGCTTCGACATCATCCACTGCCACGAGCCGCTGATGCCGGCGCTGCCGATCACCGTGCTCCGCGCCTCCAAGGTCTGCAACGTCGGCACCTTCCACGCGTATGCCAAGTCCAGCACCGCCTACTACTACGGCCAGCGCCTGGTCCGGCGCTACTTCCGCAAGCTCCACGGCCGCATCGCGGTCAGCGAGCCGGCGCGCGAGTTCGTCGGCAAGTACTTCGACGCCGACTACGAGGTCGTGCCCAACGGTGTCGACCTGGCCCGGTTCGCCGGGGTTGAGCCGCTGCCGCAATTCCGCGATGGCAAGCTGAACCTCCTCTTCGTCGGCCGTCTCGAGAAGCGCAAGGGCCTCGGCGACCTGCTTCGCGCCTACGTCAACCTGAAGCAGCGCGTCCCCGACCTGCGCCTGATCGTCGTCGGCGACGGCCGCATGCGCGGCGGCTACGAGCGATATATCGAGGCCCAGGACATCCCCGACGTCGAGATGGTCGGTTACGTCAGCCCCGGCGACCTGCCCCGGTACCACGCCAGCGCCGACATCTTCGTCGCGCCCAACACCGGCAAGGAGAGCTTTGGCATCGTGCTCCTGGAGGCGATGGCGGCGGGCCTCCCGGTGGTCGCCACCGACATCCCGGGGTTCTCCCACGTGGTGAGCCCGGGGGAGCAGGGCATCCTCGTCCGTCGCGACGACCCCGTCAGCCTCAGCTCCGCCATCTACCTGCTGGCGGCCGACCCCGCGCTTCGCGCGCGGCTTGGCGCATCCGGCCGGCGGAGCGCGGCGAGCTACTCGTGGGACCGTGTCGGCGACCAGGTGGTGGACGTCTACGAGACCGCGCTGCGGCGGTGGCACCGCACTCCCTTCAACTCAGGCTACCCGGAGCAACTGGCCAATGCTGCCAGGCTCAGACGGGGCGGCGCCGAGCCGCGACCAAAGGAGAAAGACATTGTTCACGACCCGATTCCAGGCCTGGGTTAGGCGGGTAGCGCTGCGAATCGCGGCGCGGATGGAGAAGCTTCCGGTCACGCCGAACCAGCTGACCGTGCTGGGGTTTCTGATCACCTGCGCGGCCGCGGTCTTGATCGGCCTCGACCATCCCTTCTACGGGGGCCTGGTGCTGCTATTCGCCGGGGCCTTCGACATCTTCGACGGCGCCCTCGCCCGGGCCTCCGGTCGCTCCTACGCCTACGGCGCCTTCCTCGACTCGACCACCGATCGGATCTCTGAGGGGGTCATCATGGTCTCGCTCCTGATCCTCTTCCAGCACCGCGGCATCACGGTGGGCCCGGTGCTCGTCATCCTGGCGATGGCCGGTTCCTACCTGGTCAGCTACGTGCGCGCCCGGGCCCAGGCGCTTGGCTTCACCGCCGACGGGGGCCTGCTTGCCCGGCCGGAGCGCGTGCTTTTGACCGTGGTCGGCCTGCTGCTGACGCCAGCCTCGATCGCCGGCCTGGTCACGGTGGTGCTGATCCTCGCCGTCTTCACCAACTTCACTGTGGTCCAGCGCGTCTGGTTCGTATGGCGGCAGTCCCGCCGGATGGTGCTTGACGGCGCCGAGCCAGCGCCAGTTAGCCCCGCCTCGCCGGCGGCTGAGACGCCTCGCGGTAAGGAAGAGCAGGTGCGTCCCGGCCCCGAGCCCGCGGGTGGCTGAAGGCCCCACAGCCTTGGCTCCGCCGCGTCTATCGTGGTGGGCGCGGCTCCGCGCCGACCTCGGCCGGCGCATCGAGCACCGAGGCCTCGTCCTCTGGTACCTGATGTTCGAGCGCGGCCTCAAGGGCGTCGCGCTGATCCTGGCGTCAATCTACATCGTCACCCACACCGACTCGGGCCTCGATCCCCTGGTGCGGCGCACCATCGCCCTGTTCAACCTCACCGCCGGCAGCGGCTTCATCCGCAACGTCATCCTCGACAACCTGGCCAAAATCGCGGGCATCTCCGAGAACACCCTGTGGGTGCTTGCGGGGGCGACCTTCATCTATGGGTTGATCGAGGCGTCCGAGGGCGTCGGCCTTGCCCTGCGGCGCCGCTGGGCCGAGTACCTGGTGGTGCTGGCGACGGCGTTCTTCATCCCCTTCGAGGTGATGGAGGTGCTCCGGCGACCGGGACCGATCCGGATCGCGACGCTCCTCGTCAACGTGGCGGTGGTCATCTACCTAATTCGCAAGAAGCAGCTGTTCCAGCTGGGACACCCAACGGAGGCGTGATCGCTGACGAAGTAGTGCGGCCGCCGGTGGCGCCACGGCCGGCCTCGGAGTCGCAGGTGGTGATGAGCATCCAGATGAACCCGAGCGACGCCAACCCCACCGGCAACGTCCATGGCGACACAATCATGAAGCTGGTCGACACTGCCGCCGGCGTCTGCGGCGCGAGAGCCGGAAGGCCCGCCAGGATGCGATCATGCGCGGACTAGCACACGGAGGGCTCGGAATGACTACGGTTGGACTCATCGTGCGGCGCGCGGCAGTGCCGTTTGGTGTTGTCGCGCTCAGCCTCGTCGCCGCTTGTGGCAGCTCTTCGGCCGCCACCCAGGGCAGCTCGAGCTCGCCGGCCCCAGGCGCGTCGGCCACGAGCGGCGCCGCCGCGTCGTCGCCCACCTCGCCGCTGGCGCTGACCGGGGCTGGCAAGCCCGCCACGGCGCTCACCGGCCACTGGACGGTCGCGTCAGGATCGGTCGCCGGCTACCGGGTAAACGAGACCTTCGTCGGCCAGTCGTCGGAGGCGGTGGCGCGAACCTCAGCGCTCTCCGGGCAGACCGACATCAGTGGCACCACCGCCAGCGGCCTCCACGTAGTCGCCGACTTGACCCAGTGCAAAGGCGTGGACAGCCACGTCGACTACGCGGGTTTCAACCGCGACAACGTCGTCAAGACGCGGATCCTTAACTTCAGCCAGTTCCCCAACGCGACCCTCGACGTCGCCAGCATCACGCTGTCGTCCGATGCCGCATCGGGGAACCCGGTCGACGTCAGCGGACAGGGGACGTTCACGCTCAAGGGCAAGACCAACCCCGTCAACCTCAAGCTCAAGGGCCAGGCCGAGGGTGACCAGAAGCTCGAGGTAGCGGGCACCTTCGCCATCCAGCTGAGCGACTACGGCATCAGCGTGCCAACGGTCCCGTTCACTTCGGCGGGCAGCACGGGCAACGTCGAGGTAGACCTCTTCCTGCAGAAGGCCTAACCCGCGTCCTCCAACAGCTCCGACAGGTGCCGCTGGTAGGCGTCGGCTCAGGCCGCTCGGTCAGGCGTTTCCTGCAGCTCTGCGATCAGCGCGCCCAGACGGGGCGTGAGGATGATGAGGTAGCGCGAGCCCTTCATGGCCTCGTTTGTGTGCGCCACCCCCGCCGGCACGAACACGGTGGAACCGGCCTCGGCAACCACCGCGTGGTTGGCGAGCGAAACTGGAGCGACCCCTCGAGCACGTGCCAGGCTTCGTCGTCCTGGTGGTGGACGTGGAGGTGCGCGGGGCCGCCGCCCCGCCACTCTTGGATCGCGAACGCCGTGCGGTCCGCCGCGATCCGCTCGCTCTCACCAACGCGCCGGCCCCGGGCCGGGGTCAAAGATCGGTTCAAGCATGGCGTCCTGCTGCTCGCGGACCTGAGCTAGCTGGTTGAGAGCTTAGGCAGGATCTGGTTGGCCAGGTTGACGGCGTTGTTGCGGACGGTGTCCTTGTCCACGCCGAGGTTGACGATCTGGATCGTGAGCGCGGCGTTGCCCTTGCGGATCCAGAGCACGTAGAGCGACGGGTTCCAGACAGCCTCGTCGCCAAGCCCGGGGAGCGCCTGGGTGCCGGCGCCACCAAAGGCGGCCCGGCCGGAGTCGATGCCGAGGCTGTCGTCGACCTCGACACTGACCAGCCCCTTCTGGTTGTCATAGCGGCACTCGGCCCCGTGGGCCTTGGAGATGGCTGCCGGGGCCACGGGGAACTCAATCCCCGAGGCGCCCTGGGCCTGCTCCTTGGAGACCAGGTTGCAGATGATCTTGAGCGCCGGGTTGACGCTAGGACTGGACGTGGGCGCGGCGGTGCCGGACCCGGTGTCCGACGCCCCGCACGCCGCCACCAGGGTGGCGGCGGCGACTATCAGCGCTGGGCGTAAACCCAGTCGCCGATTCGCCTGCGATGCCAGTCGGCATCTCCGTACTGCGCCTCGAGGGCGCGCCCTCGCTTCAGCCATAGGTGGAGATCATGCTCCCACGTGAAACCGATACCGCCATGGATCTGGAGTGACTCGTAGTTCGCCCGCCGCTCGGCATCGGAGGCGTAGGCCTTGGCAACGCTGACGTGGATGGCCGCGTCGGGGAGGTCCTTGGCGAGGGCGTAGGCGGCGTAGTAGACGGCTGCCTTGGCGGTCTCCACCAGCAGGTAGGTCTCGGCCAGCTTGTGCTGGACGGCCTGGAAGCTGCCGATCTTCTGGCCGAACTGCTCGCGCTCCTTGGCGTAGGCGATGGTCATGTCCAGCATCGCCTGGCCGATCCCAATAAGCTCGGCCGCGGTCCCGGCCGCGCCATGATCGAAGGCCCAGGCCGCGTGGCTGTCCGCCGGCCCCATCTTGGTGGCATCGTCGAGCTCCGCCGTGACCCGCGACAGCCGCCGAGCGCCGTCGACCGACGGCATCGGCGTCAGCGTGAGCCGGTCCTGGGTGGCGGCGTGGAGTTCGCCCTCGTGCTCGAGGATCACCAGGTCGGCGTCCGCGTCCTGCACGAACGGCTGGCCCTTGAGCCCCACGGTGACTACCGCCTCACCGGTGGCAAGCTTGGGCAGCCACTCCAACTTCTGCGCGTCATTGCCGGCGCGCGCCAGCAGCGGCGCGCCGATGGCGGCGTGCTCCAGCAGCGGCTCGGGCAGGATCGCGCGCCCCGCCTCCTCGAGCACCATGACCATATCGAGCTCGTCCATGCCGGAGCCGCCCGCGTCTTCGGGAATCGTCAGGCCGAGGACGCCTTGCTCCCCCAGCTTCTTCCAGCGCTCGGGGGAGCGCCCCTTGTCGTCGTCCCACAGCCGCCGAACCTCGGCGGGGGTGCACTCCTTCTGCAACAGGTCACGCAGCGTGTCCCGGAGCATGTACTGCTCCTCGGAAAAATCGAAGTCCATTCAGCCTCTCGGTAGGCCCAGAACGCGCTGGGCGATGATGTTCTTCTGGATCTCGCTGGTGCCCGCATAGATCATGCTGGCGCGGGCGTAGAGGTACTCGGAGCCCCACCTGCCGCCGTGCTCGGCGTCGGGGGCGCCCGGCGCCAGCTCGGCCTTGGCGCCGAGGGCGTCATTGCCGAGCTCGTATATCCGGGCCTCCATCTCCGACCAGTAGAGCTTGCTGAGCGACGCCTCGGAGCCGAGTGGCTCTCCCTTGGCCAGCTTGGTCAGCTGGCGCTGGGTGTTGAGCTCGAAGACGCGCGTCTCGATGAAGCCCTGGGCCACGCGTCGCCGAACGTCGGGGTCGTCGGATGCCATCCCGTCATACCGCTCCTCGCGGAGGGTGATGTCCACCACCCGGTTCAGGAGCGCGTTGAAGGCCGCCGGCGCCCCCAGCCCGGTGCCGCGCTCGAAGCCGAGCGTGGTCATCGCCACCTTCCAGCCGTCGTTGACCTCGCCGAGGACGTTGCTGACGGGCACCCGGACATCGGTGAAGAACGCCTCGCAGAACCCGGTGGCGACCTGCGAGCGACCGCTGATTTGGATGATCGGCCGGACCTCGATGCCCGGCGAGTGCATGTCGACCAAGATGAAGGTGATGCCCTTGTGCTTGGGCGCCTCTGGGTCGGTGCGCACCAGGAGGAAGATCCAGTCGGCGACCTGGGCGAACGAGGTCCACACCTTCTGGCCGTTGATGACGTAGTCGTTGCCGTCCACGACCGCTTTGGTGCTGATCGCGGCCAGGTCGCTGCCGGCGCCGGGCTCGCTGAAGCCCTGGCACCAGATCTCCTCACCGGACAGCGTCTTGGAGAGGTGGGCCTGCTTCTGCTCCTCCGTGCCGAAGACCATCAGGGTCGGCCCCAGCAGCCCCAGGCCGAGCCGGTTGATGCGCTCGGGAGCGTTGACGCGGGCGTACTCCTCGGTGAAGACCGCCTGCTGGAAGAGCGAGGCCCCGCGACCGCCATACTCCTTGGGCCACGCGACGCCCGACCAGCCGCCCTCGAAGAGCTCCTTCTCCCACTCCTTGAACTTTGCGTAAGCCTCGGCGCCCTCCTTGCCGGGGACCAGCTTGGTGGCCTCCATCTGCGGCTTGTGGTCGGCGAGCCAGGCACGGATCTCGTCTCGGAAAGCGGCGTCCTCGGGGCTGATGTCAAAGTCCATCGCGCATCCTCTCGTGCGACTGGTACGACAAAGGTGACGATCCAGTCAGGTTCTGTGCCCAAAAGGATACGCCCATCCCCTAATGTCTGGGGCGGTGGATACTGCTGACTTCGACGGGTGGGTTTGGCGCTACCTCAAGGCGTGGGACAGCAACGACCCGGACGACATCATCGGCCTCTTCAGCACCCGACGCCGCCTATCTGACCGCGCCCATCGGTCGCCGTAGAAGGGCGAGGAGGCGATCGTCACCCGCTGGCTCGACCGCAAAGACGAGCCCGGCGACAACGAGTTCCGCTGGGAGGTGTTGGCCGTTGCCGG
>CAAGKR010520644.1_pt1 | contig 13010 bp, 9 predicted proteins | sample 2556971 | NCBI WGS metagenome assembly CAAGKR01 (sample SAMEA5207829, study PRJEB30636) | soil metagenome | biome: forest; feature: boreal; material: soil | place: USA | collected 2011-09 | depth 1 m | reverse complement strand
GCCAGGTAGCTCAGGTGGTAGAGCGCAGCCCTGAAAAGGCTGGCGTCGGCGGTTCAACTCCGTCCCTGGCCACCATCTTTTGCAACCAGTTACGGCGAATCTCCGAAAACCCTTCAGCCCAGTATCAGCCCAATTTGGTCTTGCTCCACCGGCGGTCGATACCTGCCGTCGGCCAGCGTTTCCGATGGGCATGAGGTACATCCGGTGGGCGCGGAAGAGCGCTTCAGGATTGCTCCTCGCGTGCTGGTCAGGGAGCAGCGGATCGGCCAAACCGGTAGCTGACCGTCAGGCTGGCAGTCGAGGGCACGCGCACCCCCACAACTTCCTCAACCTCGGAGGGGAAGAAGTTTTCCGTTGTCTGCCCGGTGTAGCCGCGTGCTACCAGGAAGCTTACGCCCGCGTCAAGGCGTCCATTCATGAAGTGCCGAACCACGGCGCCGCGAAACTCTTCCACCGAGGTTCCTTTGCATTCGGCATTCAAATCAGGCAGGCATCCGGTGCCTAAAGGCTTCCTGGCGACGTATTCGAACTCTCCTCGCGCTTGCAAGCGAAAGGGAAGTTTCTGAATTGTTCCCAGTAGATCGAAGATGGTTCGGGGCGCTTCCGGGGTCGGCTCTCCCGAATTCAGGTCACGGGCATCCGCCTTTGAGAACGTTGCCAGTAGAGATCCGTAGCTGAAGTTTTGCCGCACTGCGGCCGTCATAAAGCGCAGGCGGCTGGGTCCCTCGTTGAACTGTAGTCCGGTATCCGGATCAATTTTTGCCAGTTCCGCGCTGTTGGTTACGTGGCCCAGGGTAAGCCGCAGATCCGTGTTGCGAAGGGTCTTGCTGGCGACAATTTGATAAGAATGCGAGGTTGCAACGGGAGTGCCTGCGGCAATTCCGCCGGGCATTCCAATGCCGATGCGGGGGTCTTCGGTAAAGAAGGCCTGACCAAAGCTCAGAGAGACGAGCGGAACATACCGCGATGGCCGGGCAAGAAAAGAAACCGTAGCCTTGGGTGAGTTCACGCCCACCCATTTCTGAAACGAATTATGTGAGTGCAGCAGATCCTGGTTGTCAAAATCAATTGCGTCGCGCCGCCAGCCGAGATAATAGCGAAAGTAGCGGGACAAGCGGCCTTCGGCGGCCAGGTAAGGCGTTACCGATCCGATGGTGACATTATTTCCGTCTACCGGAGTGAAAGGACCGTAGAGGTCCGGCGTGGCGGGACTAAAGAATCCATAGCGGTCCAGATCGTCGCGGCGCGGCGCTTCGCGCTGGTAGTCGAGCCCTCCCAGTAAAGAGAAATATTCGGCAATCTTGTTTACGTAGTTCACGCTGCCGCCCGCCACGGTGCGAAACTCGCTCTGGCGAATGAGGCCTTGTCCGAAATCCGAATACAAGGAGAGATTGTAGGTGCGAAAAAACCCGGAAAGCACCAGTTGCTGGCTGCCGCTGAGTTGCCAAACATCATTCAAGGACACAAGCGCAGTATGGGTCTGGTCTTTTTGTCGCGGGTCGATTGTGTCGCCATAATTGCGAAAGTTGGCGTCCCCAGAATTCGCACGAAGCGGTACCAGCCCAGGAACATAAGACTCGCCATAGTACCCAACCCCAAACAACGTGAGCTGATGCTCGCCGGCATGAAACACTCGCTGGCCGTTGAATTTGTATTGTTGTCGGCCTTCCCGCCGATCCAAGAACCCGTTGCCATAGGAGGCCGAGAACGCCACCCACGATTCGGGAGTAGGACTTACTCCCGCCACCAGATCAACATCCCGGTAGTCTCCGGTCAGTGTGAGGAACGGATCGAGGCGAGACCGTAGTCCGTAGGTCACTGCCAGATTGACCGAATGATTTCCTTCCTCAACATTGAACGCCCCGCCATCGATCAGCACGCTTTCCAGAACTTCCGGAATCAATAGGTTCGGATCAGAATAGCCATTGCCATGGGCGTTGGCCGACAGATTGTTAGGCAGGAGATAGCTGCCTACGGCCACGTACTGCGCAATGGGTTCGCCGTGATCTCCCGCAACCCCCGGCGCGAAGTACTGTGGCGCTTTGATTCCGCCGGACGCAGTCTCTGTGGGATATCCCGGAATCGACACTGGGGCTCCCGGGCGTCCGGGATTCGCGTCCAGAAGGTCTTCGCGCACGAACACCTTTTCCGCTGGATCGGGAGAGAGCACATCGCTGCCGTTTACATCGGCAGTAACGGTGACGCTTTCCACGCGGGACGCGATCTGGCTCATTTGGACGGTAATCTGAGGATTTCCGCCCGCATGAATGCTTTGTGGCAGGACCACTTCACGAAACCCCTCGGCATCAACCTTGACGTCGAACTCGCCGGCGTCCGCCGTTTGGATTTCGAAGTGCCCGTCAGAGCCGGAAACGGTCTGCCCCAGAACCTGCCTCTTTCCAGCGGAATCGTGAGGAATGAGCTGGACCTCCGCATCGGGCAGTGCGTTTCCCTGAGGGTCGGTGATCCATCCCGTTAGTACAATTTCCTGGGCGAGGAGAGGAAGAGACACCCAAATCAGCAACACGCTAAGAATTGCCAGATTTTTCCGGTGTAAGCGCATTGCGGCTTTGCCTCGCCCCTAGTTTAAGGTTGTCCGCTCCGCCCTAGCGCCCCGGACAAGACGAGTTGCGCATGTTCCGATCCTATGGTGTGCAGCGACACGGCTTCCTGTAAATAGTTCTGCGCGGCGATCCGGTCGCCCAGTTTTAGAGCGATCTCGCCGGCGTGGGTGAAGATTCTGGAATCACGGATTCCGACCGCCAGGGCGGCCTCGATCTGTTTGCGGGCTTCCGCGTCCTGACCGTTTACGTGTAACGCCCACGCGTAAGCATCGAGCGTGTATACGTCATGACGCCAGGCATACTCCTGTTGCGCCAGTTTCAGAGCCTGGACCGGCAGGTGCGCGTAGTCGGCGTAGTAGAAAATCAGCTCGCGGTTCGAGTTTTGCATCTTGCTCGATTCCAGAAGCGACTTGGGTTCAAATTCAGCGAATGCTTTCTTCGCTTCAGCATCGCGTCCGGCAATCTGCAGCGCCTCGGCCAAGTCATAGAGATTCCCCGCCTGCGGTACAGCCTGATAGCGCTGCTGTAACAGAACGATCGCTTCCGCGGAGCGCTTCTGCAGGATGCGAATCTGTGCCAGATTTCCCAGCGCGGAAGGACACTGCGGAAAAACTGTTAACGCCTGCTGAAAGAGTTTTTCCGCCAGGTCGGCGTTGCCGGAAGCCAAGCGAAGATGCCCCATCTGGGTGAGGATCGAGGCGCGTTCTCCGGTCTCGGTTGGCGGCGCGGATTGGTAGGCTAGGTCCATCAGCTCGTTTGCGCCCTCCGTATCCCCAAATAGTTCGCGTAAATGGGCTGCGCGAATTAGGGCCGGAAGATTGCCGGGGCGAAGATCCAGCATCCACTGGGCGGCGATCTCCGCGTCCTTGTAGTTGCCGAGCTCTGCGTTCGCGTCGACCACGAAGCCGTAAACCATCACATCGTCGGGTACCGTCTTGTTCAATGTGTTGGCAGCCCGCAGAGCCGCAGGATATTCATGCTCGCCGAGGAGAACCGCAATTTGCATTTTCTGAGCGTCGAAATTATTCGGAGCCAGGGCCAATGATTTTCGGACCGCATCCTCGGCTTGAGCGTAAAAACTGGCGTCGGAAGTCTCCTGTGCGCGTTGCATCAGCGCCGTCGCGAGAAGGTTGTATCCTGCATATTCCGCAGGCTTGTCACGGATGGCCTTGCTCGCGGATGCGATGCTTTGCTCCGCTGGTGAGAGATCCGTACCCGTTGCTCCGGTTATGTTTTGCGCAGGAGCGAGGGCGGCAATCACCATCGTCATACACAGAGCCAAAACAAGTCTTTTCATGGCAAGCCTCACTTTCTCGTTAACGAAAAAATCGTGGCCGCCGGTTCCGACGACGGCCACACTGATTGGTTACAGTAGAGGGCAGATGCCGCCGGGTTGTCCGGTGCAGCCTGCCTGTCCGGGTCCAGTGTGAGCGCTGTTGCGCCCGCTGTTCGCCGGCATGACGTAGGGGAAAGAATTATTGAAACCTTCGGTCTTCGTGTTGACGCCATCTCCGAGTGCCAACCCGTACTTCTTGGAATCAACCAGGATTCCTTCGAGGGCGCGGAGAGAGATGTCAAACACATCGTCGACCGGCCTACGTCCGTTGGGATAGCCTGCCACGTCGCCAGCAAGGAAGCCCAGCCGCTTTTGACTGCCCACCGGAGTCGGAGGGATGCCGGTGTTGAGACGCAGGAGATCGGCGACCGGGCCCGCATCCTTGGGACCGCACCCGGGGCAGATTGGCGCCTGGTACTGCACCAGAAGCAGCAAGTCGGTGCGCGGATTCGGTGGAACCGGAACTCCCAACGTGCTTAATACGCCTGCCGCCACGGGATTCAGAACGAAGTTTGCGAATTGCGAGTCGTGAATCGGAAAATCCATGCTGAAACGGTCTTTCGAGCCAGTGCCGATGACCGCTTCGTTGATCAATGGATTGCCTTCGCGGTTCACGTGTTGGAACGCTCCCGTGCTTTGGTCTGGATTCGGCGAGCGCCGCACCGTGATTTCATTGCGCGACGTGCTGCCGTAGGTTCCGATGACAGCTTGCCTGTCGGCGGCCCCGTGGATCTTTCCGTCCACTGTCAACATCGTGATGGGAACTTCTAGCACCATGGAATTGACGTTGTAGCCGCCCACTGCGTCGGGAGCGTAGTTGTGGGTATCGTCAGCATCGATCGACGGCGATAGGATCGGACCGGTTCCGCTACGGAAATTTACCGAGTCAAAGAAGGCCCCCAGGTCGATGAAGAATGGATCATCCGCGGTCCCCGCCCATACCGTGACTCCGTTTCCCAGGCTGTTAATCCCCTGGTTGAACAGCGCCGGGTAGTCTGGCATGGTCAACGGGCCCACGTTCGACGGAACTGCATACAGCGTTTTCCCGCCGTTCAGGACGGTGGATGTGCCATTTTTGATCATGGTTACGGTGTAGGTCTGGAGCAGGCTCAAGCCCGCAGAACCGGGGCCGGTCAGCGAAGTGATCGGCGGGATGCCGGCGATCCCTCCAACAAATCCGGTGAACAACTGTGGGGCGCGGATTTGGGTAGCGAAGCGGAATTGGAAGGTGACGTCATCCAGTCCGTCCTGATTGTTGTCAACGTGCATCTCGTAAAGCACATTGGGATCAAAAGGGAAATAGTTGGGTCCGTTGGCCGGTTCGAGGAGCGGGTCAACGTTCAAGATAAAGGTGACGTTGTTGGGGTTGTCATAGCTGACAAAGGCGTACCAGTCGGTGACGTCCGCGCTACGGTCCAATGCCGTGATGGGCGCTTCGCGATGGCTCGACGCGAACAGGCTGCAAGGTGCCAGCATGAACAGCGACATCGCGAGCGCCGCGATTGATTTCAGGTTTTTCATGGAAATGCCTCTCTGCGGAATTCGTTGACGTCGCCACGGGTGTAACTGCTCGGGAGTGGAGTGGGTCGCAGTTCCTTTGGCTAGCCAACGTATCTTAACTACGTTGCCGATGCGGGAACGGATTTCCCAAACAAGAAATATCTGGCGGCCCCATCATAGACACAAAGATTTATGGTTGTTGTTGGAGCAGACGTGGAGGCGTTCCATGCAATCCGAAGACAACATGGGGCAGCAAACGCTAATATCCGGAGAAAGCGATCTAGACTCCCGGCCTCATGTCGGCTTTATTGTGGAATCCAGTGCACCTGGGAAGCAAATAACCCATCGACAAACCCGATGTGGTAAACAAGGAACACGCCGAAGACCATGCTGGCAAAGCCAGAAATCGCGGTCAGGTGCCGATTGATGTGAAAGAATTTCTTCCCCGTGTAAACCAGAGGTACAGAGATTGCGGCCGTCATGAGCATCATTCCCAGCATGGTGCCGAAACCAAAAACCAGCAGGTAGGCCGTTGACCACAGAGGACTCTTGATCGTCGAAAGAACCAATAGGGCAACTGCCGCCGAACCCGCCAGACCGTGTACCAGACCGATCACTAAAGGTCGAATGGTTTGATAGAGTCCGAGTTTTCCGATCGTGCGATCAAAGAGGAGTTCAACGCGGCCCGGACCGCGGTCTTCGGGGAAGCGGCACACAGAATGCGCTGGTTGCGATGTTGCGACGACCGGTTTCATCGGAGTAAGGCGTTCCGTGATCCAACGCATGATACCGGTCAGATTCAGGACCCCCAGCAGGATAAGCATCAAAGCTACGCAAAACTCCATGGACAAGCCGAGACGTGGAGGGATGACGACGCCGAAAATAATGATTGCAGATCCGACCAGAAAAATCGTCAGCGTGTGTCCCAGCCCCCACAGCAGACCAATTGTCGCCGAGCTTCGGATAGACCTCTGACGGCTCACGATGGTGGATACTGCCACCACGTGATCGGGATCCGTGGAATGACGCATTCCGAGAAACAATCCGAGCAAGATTACGGTGACGAACGGAACCAGTTTATCTCTTGCGACAAGACCAGACGCGATGTGAACGGATGCGAAAGCGGAAATTGTGATTCCCGTACCCAGCACTACCATGAACGCGGATGACAAAAGTGGCAGAGAGCGGAGGGCGGCATTGCCGGCTCGTACTCGGGAAGACATCACGCGTTTGGCATAAACCATGGTTAGGCCGACGATCACCAGGACTGCCGCCAACCCCAAACTGAATGCGGAGATCAAGAACAATCCGAAGCCTATCCGGTGAAGCGAAAAAGCGCTAAGCAGCACCACCAGCGCCGCCGGGCAAGGCACGATCCCTCCGGTGATACCCAGCCAGCAGAGCTCTCGCAATGACAAAGCGCTCCCGACGGGTTTTGACTCGGCTGATAACGCCGCGGGGTCTGCTAGTTCCGTAGGCGTAGATTGCTTGAACATCGAGAGAAACCAGTGCGAGTGCTTTTCTCCTGCGGTATGCGAATGTTCCCCGGTTTCTCCGGTCCAGTGCCTTAAGAAAATGAAAATGCCGAGCCCGGCAACGCTCAGACCGGAAATTGCCCCCAGCCAGGGATAGAGCTGCTCAGGAACTATGTACCGTGAAGCATAGAGTGTCACACCGCCTAATAGATAGACGCCTGCTGTGTGCGCGGCGGTGACGACGATTCCCAACACAACTGCATGTCTTGCCGTACCTCGCGAACCGACCAGGTACGCGGCAACCATGGTCTTGCCGTGCCCAGGCTCCAGCGCATGAAGCGCGCCCAGGCCTGCGGCGATAAGCGCCGCAGATAGCAATACCCAGAAGCTCAACTTCCCCTGCGTCGAGATCAGATCAGTAAAACGACTGCGCGGCGTGTTCTGCGGATGGGCCGCGGGTAGCACGGGAACACCAGCGGACGCCATAACGCCGCCAGACGTGGATCGCGCGTCGCCTAGTTCAGACGAGGCGATCGCAGTCGTCGATCGGCGTTGCCTTTGATGTGTGGGCGGAAGCGCCGGCGTCTGATGCGCCGGGTTTGTTCCCTGAGGAGTCATCCGGCTGGAAGGGGGCTTAATCCCAGCCGCTGTAATACTTGGGCCTTGTTCAGAGACCAAAGTCCTGAACCCGACCCGAGCTGATAGCTGCTGTGGAGGGCTGTTCAATGCGTCGCTGGAGTAGTTGGTCAGCTCCTGGCTACGATCGGTGCCGGGAGCGGAGCTGTCTACGATCGCAACTCCGTCGCCGAGCACCACGATTTCCTTCCACCCGGCCCGTCCTGGAAAATTGTTATCGAGGTAGGAAATTGTGTGAGTCCCAGCGAGGACATCAAGTTTGCCCCGGAACACGAACCCGATTTTCATCGTCGGGAGCCCGCCGGCCCCGTCTGCAAAGGTCACCTGGCGAGATGTCGTCTCGAATGTTACAACTTGGCCATCGCTCTCCAACGATAGCCCTTCTTTCAGAAGCTGCTCCTCGGCGGCGAGATAGCGCAATGTGCCGTGGTCATTAGCGATGGGAGTAATGTCGAATTGCCGAATCTCCTGAAAAGTGGGGATCTCCGCCATGTCGATCAGGTATCGAATCTCAACCCACTGCCGGCCGATCTTGATCTTCGAATAATGATTGACGCTGAAATTCCCCATCGGATGGGCAAGGCAGGCTGCGGAGCTCGTGATCAGCGCAAACAGAAACAACGCGATTCTCAGCGGCCGATGGCATCTAGCATTACTCTTGCGCATTGCTTGGCCTCAAATCCCGGCTGTGCGATTGGAGAATTTCTTCCAAAGTTCGGCTCGCCGTTTCCGCTTGAAAAACGTGGAAATGCGGGTTGGCTGTCAATGCACGTCTTAGGAAGTCTCCCGCCTCAGAATCCTTGCCCAAGCTGTGGCAGATCATGCCGGCATGAAACCAAAGCAGCGGATCATCGGTATGCAAAACGAGAGCTTTGTTGATCGCCTCGGAGGCTTCGTCGAATCGGCCGTTCCTGTAGAGGACCCACGCCAAAGTGTCCCATGTGTAGATGTCATGCCGGACTTCCAGTTCTTTTCGCGCAAGCCGCAGCGCTTCCGGCAGCTTGATCCCGTGATCCGCGTAGAACAGGGCCAGCTCCCGATTCGCCAGCACGCGATTTAGTGCGCTTAAGTGTCCGATGTATTCGACCAGGTCATACTGCTGTTGCGCTTCTTGGACGCGTCCCAGCTTTTTGTAAACGTCACCCAACTCAGCCACGTACACAGGAAACGGGATGATGGCAATCGAGCGTTGATAGAGTTGACTGGATTCCTCAAGCCTCCCTTGCGCGGCCCGGACCTTCGCCAGACCCGCCAGCGAGCGATAGTGATTGGAATCGGCGGTTATGCCGGACTGATAGGACAGCTCCGCATTCTCCAGGTCGCCGGTTTGAAAATACCGTTCGCCCAGCTCGAAATACAGCCACGCCAGGTTCTCTCGCGGGACATTGGTTTGAAGTGCGGCTGCGATGGCGTTCTTCATTAGCCGTATGGCTTCCGTGGAGTCTCCGCGCAAGTAGCGCAGATACGCCAGGCGACTGTCACTCATGTACGCGACCGCCAGGGGGGATGCGGTCGCCCGCCCCAGAGACTGCACCGTGTTGTAGGCTGCTATCGCCTCGTCGTAATCACCCATGTCGGTGTAAGCGTCCCCTTCGATGGCGAATGCCGCCAAGTTCCCCGAGCCTGTGGCGATCGCTTTTTGCGTATAGGCAAGCGCGTCCGAGAAGCGATGTTCGCCCATATACACCAGCGCCATGTGAACCAAAGGATCGGATGCTCGGAAGTCTTGCGGCGCGAGAGTGAGCGCCTGCTTGAGCGTTTGCTCAGCGAAATCGTAATAAGCAATGTCCCCAGTCTCTCTGGCCTTCTGAAAGAAGGCGGAGCCTAACCCGTCATAGCCTGCGTAATCGCCTGGGTTGTTTTTCACCTGATCTTGCAGGGTATGAATCTGCCTGTCAGTCTCCGAAGCAAAGTAGGGCTGTTTCACTTCGAAGGATTCAAAAGGCGCCGTCTGGGACAATGCTGCCGTACAAAGAATCTGAAGAACCGCGAGCCACTTGGCCATTCCAGCCTCACTGGGTTGCAAATGCAGGACTGATCTTGCGCGACAGTCGTGAGTTTGCGCTTCCTGCCACAGCGTTTGTCAACCAGCTGTCGACACTATGAATACGGGCAGGAGTGCAAATCGGATTTCTCCATCCAAACTTTCTTCCCTGATCGTTGGTAAGTCTAGGATGCGAGAACTCATCGGGCCGTGGTTCGCACTGCGCACCTGACGTGAGCCACGGTCAATTGACGTAATATCACCCACTCATTGACCCCGGGGGCCAAATTCTCAATGAGTGCAACCCCTGATTACATCAACAAACCGCCCCACGGGAGGAGTCTCGGCGTATTATTTTCGGTTAGGAGGCGAAGCCACGCGACCGGATTGCAGCCACTATACTTGCAGACATCGAAGAAGGTCGCCAGGCGTCGTAATGTGTACTACCGATGGGAGCGATCTCCATGCTGAGAAGCTCTTGCAACATAATGGCCGCTCCTGCGGGTCTTCTTTTTTATGGTCTTGTAGGGAACAGTATGGACCCTCGAAGATCCGGCGGCCGCAGCGAAGGCCGCTGACTGAAGCGCGGTGAGGACTGCGGCGGGATTCTTTTCGATCACGGTGAGAAGGGTGCGCGCGGGAGCTTCCGGTGTCCGGCGCCCTCCTTCCCAATGCTTGATGGCATCAAGGCTGAAGCCGAAAACGTCCGAGAAGCGAGCTTGAGTCATACGCAGCTTGTTGCGAATGCTTTTGACATCGACCTTCTCAGGAACATGCACCTTAAAACCCTCTTTCTCACCAGAGAGAAAAGACTCGACATCATCGAGTCCGCTCATGAGCTCTTCAAACTGTATCTTCATAACCTATCTCCTACGGTAATTTTCAAAAATTGTATCGGCACGTTTTTAAGAGCATTTCTTTCACCCTTCGTGAGGTTCTCTTTCTCGTTTTTCGGAAAGATCGCAATGAGAAAAACGGGAACCGTGTTATCGCGCTGGATATAGACAACGCGCGCCCCACCGCTCTTTACCTTTTCCACCACGCCTCGCTGAAGAGTTTTTCAGCAGCAGAGAGGTAAGTGGGCGTTTCAACAATGGTTTGCACTATTCCACTTGTACTCCATTGGACACCTGCGGTCAATAAAAGTGTATGCCATTGGACACCAACGGATTTTTATTGGAAGGCCTTCTTGACAAGCGGAAACTGGCACTGGTCGGTAGTTGGGCTAATATCGCTCATTGACCCGGTTGTGCGCGCTATCGTGTGATAACGTGACCTACACCAAAACCCCTGTGGGCTGCTCGATTCAAGTGACCTTTATAGCTCAGACGCTCATCTCCCAACTCGGTACCGTAGGCCCCACAGCTGGTAAATTGCCAAAAGTCCAATTCTGAAAGGACGGTCGTTAATGAGAAAGCGGAAAAAGGTTCTTCCTTTCTTGACTGTGCTTTTTGCTACCGTCGGCTTTCCCGTCGTGGCTGCCGCACAAACGATACCTGACGGCAGCGCCATCGATGCCGAAGTGAAGAAGATTATGACCGACACACAGGCCAAGGGCATGGCGGTTGCGGTCATCGATCACGGCAAAGTTGGTTACGTCCAGGCCTATGGCATCCGCAACGCCAAGGGCGATCCGTTGACCACCGACACTGTCATGTACGGCGCGTCGGTGACCAAGACGGTTTTCGCCTACACGGTGATGCAACTCGTCGACCAAGGCAAGCTCAAACTCGACACCCCGCTTAAGGACGACCTGGACAAGCCCCTGCCGAACTATGGCCCCGATCCAGTATTTCCGGACAAATACGGGCCTTACAAGGATTTGGCTGACGATCCGCGCTGGGAAAAGATCACGCCGCGCATGTGCCTGACCCATTCGACCGGCTTCAACAATTTCTGGTTCATCGAGCCCGACCAGAAGCTCCACATTCATTTTTCACCCGGAACGCAGTTCAGCTATTCGGGCGAAGGGTTCATCCTTCTCCAATTCGTGATCGAACACGGACGGAAGGCGCAAGGGCTAGGGCTGGATGTCGGAGATCTTACCAACGCGAATTTCGACCGGCTGGGCATGACACGCACCAGCTTGGTATGGCGCCCTGGTTTCGCCGCCAATGTCGCCCAGGGCTGGAACGATCAGGGCCAAGCGCAAGAACACGACCAGCGCAAAAAGCCACGTGCGGCGGGCTCAATGGACACCACGATTTCCGACTTGCCAAAATTCGCGGCCGCCCTGGTGCGCGGCGATGGCTTGAGTGCGGCCTCGCGCGCCGAAATGACTAAGCCGCAATTACACATCACGACCGCCCACCAGTTTCCCCCTTTTGGTCCCGACGTGCCAGTGAAAGAACAGCGCAAGGACGTGTACGCAGGCCTGGGAGTCGTCGTCTTCGATGGCCCTCAGGGTCCCGGTTTCTACAAGGGTGGCCATGATGGCCAGACCGCCAATACGATGGTCTGCATCGAAGCCACCCAGCGCTGCGTTGTCATCCTGTCGAACGATGTTCGTTCCGAAGCGGGCTTCGCCGATCTCGTCAGGTTCATCCTCGGCGACACCGGCGTGCCGTATGACTGGGAATATGGCGACCACGCCGGCAAGTCGTGAGTTCCCAGTGGATCTACCGGGATCCTTGTCTGAACTTCTCCTTCGACCGGTCAGTTGAAAATCCCCGTTACACTCAAAACCCCTCAATGAGCTCGCCTGATTTCGTCAAATGTGCTTGCCGAGCACGTTGTCGAAGAACTTAGGGGTGCGAATTTCCAGCTACGGAAGGCTGGAGAAAGCGGAGTCCCACGGTCGGACATACATCTTGATAGTCAGTGTATTCAAATGTTTTTCCATTGTCAGGCTGGAATCGTTTTATCCAATCCACGAGTCTAGAAACCGAAGGAGGAAACGGGTTTCCGGCGTCTCCATTCACCCACTGCAAACGCCACGAAGGTTCGGGCCATTGCCGCGCGGTATCGAGATGCGAAGAGTTACGTACCGGAATCTCTGCTCCAAATGTTTCGGCATCTTGACGGACTAGCCCACCATGATACCCCGACAACCTTTGGAACTCCGTCGCTCCAAGCAGCTTGGACCACTGGCTAAATTCCTCTTTCGACATCTTGCCGTGAAGCCGTTCGGGAGGGATGAGGGGCAGCGAGCGCACAATTCGATATTCGCCATCGCGAGAAACGGCAATACATACGTGACGCACATTTCCCTGCTGGACGACTCCCGAATTGTCATAGGAAAGCCGAGCCATCACATCGGGGTCAGGGGAATGGTATGGCTCCTGAGCGACCGAAATGGATGCAGCGACAACAAGCGCTGTTGTAAGTAGCATTTTTGAGCAACGATGCATGGCAGGAACCTCCAAGCGAGCGCCTTCTCGAGTTCTAGCTTAGGAACGCGCTTGACCGCATCTCTTGCAGGCGTGCAAGGCGCAATTAGCGATCGCGGTAGGGACACCAGTTGCCTGGTGCCCCCCGCACGGACCCGGACGGGCGCTCATTAGCGCATCCGGTTC
>CAAGKR010161851.1_pt1 | contig 13017 bp, 7 predicted proteins | sample 2556971 | NCBI WGS metagenome assembly CAAGKR01 (sample SAMEA5207829, study PRJEB30636) | soil metagenome | biome: forest; feature: boreal; material: soil | place: USA | collected 2011-09 | depth 1 m | reverse complement strand
TCGCTTCGACCTCGTGAGCTATGGCGAGGAGCGCCCGGTTTGCACCGAGCACAACGAAGCCTGCTGGCAGCAGAACCGTCGCGACGACTTCCGTATCGTGACGATCGGCAGCGACAGGATCGTAATACCACCGCAGCAATAAGCACCTTCTCTGGCCGGTCCTCCTAAGGGGATCGGTCAGAGACAAAAAGGCGGGTGTCCCGAAAGGGCCCCGCCTTTTTTGCATCCTGTGACTCGTGCGCCGCACGGACGCGTGCTTGTGGTGTCTAACTAACGGGAACATTCTTGGCTGTGCTGGCTGACCCCACTTTCACGACATTCTCAATGTCCATCAATCGCCCGCTTCTCATCTCGTTCCTGGCGCTCGCCCTGCCTGGCTCCGCCAGTCTCGCACAGAGCGCAACCGCATCATCCGCGGTCCCGATCCCCGCTCGCCTCAAGGTCTTTGACCCGGCGTACATCGACACGAGCGTGAATGCGTGTCAGGACTTCTTTGCCTACGCCAACGGGGCGTGGATCAAGCACGACACTATTCCAGCGGCCTTCTCGACGTCTGGCGTCGGGAAGGAGATGACCGACGCGAACGAGCTGGTCGTACGGTCGGTTCTCGAGGACGCGATGGCGGCGCGGCGAACGAGACCCGCGAGCAGCACCGTCGCCAAGCTCGGTCGATACTACGCGAGCTGCATGGATTCCGCGCGCGCCGAGCGTGAGGGCATCTCGCCGGTCAAGGCGGATCTGGCCGCGATCAACGCCGTAAGGACCCGGCCTCAGCTCCTTCGTGAGATCGCGACCCTGCAAAGGAATGGGACGAACGCGCTGTTCAACTTTTTTCCCAACGCCGACCCCAAGGACGCCGCGCATTACATGGTGTGGATAACGCAGGGCGGGCTGGGAATGCCGGACCGGGACTATTACACGAAGACCGACCCGGCCTCCGATTCACTGCGTCAGAAGTATGTGGCGCACGTCGCGAAGACACTCACTCTCGCCGGCGAGCCGGCTTCCGCCGCGCCCGCTGATGCGCAGCGCGTGATGGCGCTCGAGACGGAGCTGGCGAAGGCTTCGATGACGCGCGTCGAGCAGCGCGATCCGAACGCGATCTACCACAAAACTTCGCTCGCGGATCTGCAGCAGATGTCCGGACCGATCACGTGGCCGCTGTATTTTCGCGCGGCCGGACTGACTGCGCCCATCACTTTCGTGAACGTGGCGCAGCCGAATTTCCTGCGTCGCGCCGGCGAGCTCGTCAACTCGACGCCGCTAGAGGATTGGCGCGCCTACATGCGCTACCACCTGCTGAGCACCGCATCCCCATGGCTCAGCTCCGACTTCGCAAAGGAGGATTTCGCCTACCGTTCGCTCTACAGCGGCGCGAAAGAGATGCTGCCAAGGTGGAAGAGATGTCTGCGAGTGACGGATGGGCAGTTAGGCGAAGCGCTCGGGCAGGCATACGTGGAGAAGACCTTTTCGCCGAAGGCGAAGGCCGAGGCCAAGCAGGTCATCGACGATATTCGCGCGTCGTTCCAGAACCGGCTGATGGGACTCACCTGGATGTCCGACTCGACGCGCCGGTACGCGCTCGGCAAGCTCGCACGGATGAATGAGAAAGTCGGATATCCGGATCGCTGGCGCGACTACGGCAACCTCCAGGTGGAGGACGGCGCGTTCGCGCCCAACGTGTTCCGCGCCAACGCGTTCGAGTGGCGGCGCACCATTAACCGTCCGGGAAAGCCGGTGGACAAGACCGAGTGGAACATGACCGTGCCAACTGTCAACGCCTACTACGATCCATCGGTGAACGAGATGGTTTTTCCGGCGGGAGCTTTGCTGCCGCAGACCTTCGATGCCTCCGGTGACATGTCCGCGAACTATGGATCACTCGGCGGAAGCTGGGCCGGTCACGAGCTTACACACGGGTTCGACGACGAGGGGCGGCATTACGACGCGGAGGGAAATCTGCGCGACTGGTGGGTGGCGGGAGATTCGGTGCGGTTCAACGAGCAGGCGCAGCGCGTAGTCGATCAATTCGCAGGATACATCCAGGTCGACACCCTCCATGTGAATGGAAAGCTCACGCTCGGCGAGAACATCGCGGACTACGGCGGGCTGGTGACGGCGTACGACGCGCTCGAGCGAGCCCTGGCGGAAAGGGCCAGCGGACGACCATCGGCGGCTACACACCCGAGCAGCGCTTCTTTGTTGCGTACGCTCAGTCGTGGCGCGAGCACACGCGGCCCGAACAGCTCAAGACGAGAGTGACTGTAGATCCGCACGCGCCAGCGGTGTGGCGGACCAACGGTCCCGTCTCGAACATGCCGTCGTTCGCGAAGGCGTTCAACTGCAAGCCCGGCGATCCGATGGTGAGGCCGGCGTCGAGCGTTCCGCAGATCTGGTAGTTGTCACTCTAGCCGGACTCAGCTGAGGACTGAGCCCGGCTTATTTCGTCCAGAGCAGGAGAGTCCCGCAGCTCGCTCCGAGTCCGCCGTACTCAGGGGGTGTCGACGCGGGCCCGCTATAGAATTCGGCTCCTTGCAGCACATTCGGGGACAGTGAATTGATGTCGAACAGGGATCTGCCTGGTTCAGGCTCGTAGACTTTCAAGCCGTCAACGAATACTTGACTATAGCATGCGCGTTTTGCTCCACGGCGCTGATCGGTCGCATCTCCGCTGGGTAGTTCTTTAAAGGACAATGCGCCGCTCCGTGTACCGATCGCTGCGGAACTGCCCATATCGATGATCGTACCCGACATGTAGCTGCGGAGAACGTCGCTCAATCGCCGCGACTGTTCTTTCTGGAAGACGAGAGTATCGAGGATACGCCCAAAGCCCATCCTCTTGCGCGTAGCGAAGCCAATCATTTTTCCGCGCTCAGCCACATTGGGGTAGGCTGCTTTGCCGGCGACGCGTACTGTGTCAAGATCGGGGATCTCAAGGGAGAGTACAAAATCACGCCCCAGACTGTCGCCCGGCGAAAAACTGACTTGTGTATCGATGGGCTTATTGCCGAGGTGACGTATCAGAACTTGATGAACACCGGGGGGAATGCCTTTGATCGCGAATTCACCCGCAGAATCTGTTCGTGCATAGAGCGTCGGGCCCACCCTCACCTCGGCCCCAGCGACCGGCCGATCGTTGGGATCGGTGAGCACCGACCCGTAGAGGATTCCCGTTCGCGATGTCTGCTGTGCCGACAGATTGGCGGGAGGAAATCCGAAAACCAAGAAGGTAAAAACCAGTATTAAGGAACGCGCGCGAATCTTCCCGGCGAGAATCTCACCGGCGCGAACAGTATTTTCGGACATCATAACTCCTTCGCGGCAACCTGCCTTCAAATGTAGATGCATAGAATCCGCCCGTCACGGGACGATCGCAGATCTGGAACTGGGGTGATTGCGCGCGCTTTCTAACGGTTTCACATACAGTGGATATGGCGAGTACTCTCATCGATGCTCGCCGCCGTTCGCTCAGCCGCGCTGGTCGGCATCGACGCGTATGACGTCATTGTGGAAGTCGATGCTGCGCCGGGCCTTCCGCAGTGGACGATCGTCGGACTGGCCGCGGGCGCCGTCAAGGAAAGCCGCGAGCGCGTGGGTGCAGCGCTTCTGAATTCCGGATTCGACGTTCCGCCACGCCGAATCACCGTCAATCTTGCGCCGGCCGATATAAGAAAAGAAGGAACCGCCTTCGATCTGCCGATTGCACTTGGGATCCTCGTGGCGACGGGACAGCTCGAAGCGGATGCCCTCCACGCGCGACTGTTCGTCGGCGAGCTCGGACTCGACGGAGCGCTGCGCACGATGCGCGGAGCACTCTCGGTGGCGCGTCATGCGTTGCGGGCAGGGCTTTCGACGCTGGTGCTCCCACCGCCAAACGTCGCTGAGGCATCGCGCGTGAGCGCGCTCTCTCTGTCGGCGCCACAGTGCCTGCGAGCGCTCGTACAGGAGCTGCGGGAAGGAAAGCTGACCACCACACGCGCGGACACGGCTCCGGCCGGCGCGGATGCCGACGCAACGGATTTTACCGACGTGGTCGGACAGGAGGGAGCGAAGCGCGCATTGGAAGTGGCCGCGGCGGGCGGGCACAACGTGCTGCTCGTCGGACCGCCGGGAGCAGGGAAGACGATGCTCGCGCGGCGAATGCCGAGCATTCTGCCCGCGCTCACCGAAGACGAAGCGCTCGAGGTCATCGCCATTCATTCTGTTGCAGGTGTTCTGGACCACACCAGCGTCAGCAATGGTGTACGTCCCTTTCGTGCGCCGCATCACACGATCTCGAGCGCGGGCCTGATCGGAGGCGGACCGATTCCGCGCCCCGGAGAAGTGAGCCTCGCGCATCACGGAGTGCTTTTCCTCGACGAGATGCTGGAGTTTCCCCGTCACGTGCTCGACGGTCTCAGGCAGCCAATGGAGGACGCGAAGGTCGTGATTGCGCGGGCAGCACAGGCGGTGACGTATCCGGCGCGCTTCACGCTCATCGGAGCGTCCAATCCATGTCCATGCGGCAGAGCCGGAGATCCGTCCGGCACCTGCAACTGCGCGCCGAACGACGTCGATCGCTACGCGGCGCGGATCTCCGGACCGCTCGCGGATCGGATCGACATGCACGTGATCGTCGGCGCCGTGGCGTTGCGCGAGCTGAGCGGGGCGAGCACAGGCGATTCCTCGGCGACCGTTCGAAAGCGAGTCGAGCGTGCTCGCGCCAGCCAGCGGAAGCGCTTCGCGAAATCGCGCGGAATCTCCTGCAACGCGTACGCGAGCGGCCGCTGGCTCGACGCGCACACACCCGTTCACGCCGGTGCGCGGTCGTTGCTTCAGACGGCGGCGGAGCGGCTCTCTCTATCCGCGCGCGGTTATCATCGGGTGCTCAAGGTCGCGCGCACCATTGCCGATCTCCAGGACGCTATCGAGATTGCCCCGGCGCACATCGGCGAGGCTCTTCGGTACAGGCCAATGACCAGGGCGGCGGCTACGGCCAGCCCGATCAGAGATCACAGCACTCATGAGTCCGTGACCGTAAGTAAATAAGTAAGGCGTCCCCGCCCGCTGTCCGCATAACATGGAGAAGGTTTGAGGATGAAGTTGAAATTCGGAACGTTCGCCGCGTTCGCGATTGTGCTCGCGTCGATCGTAGCCGCGCCTGCCGGCGCGCAAGTGGGCTCGACGACCGACATTCTGATGGGCCGTGTGTCCGGGTTGGACAGCCAGGCCGTCGCCAATGCGCACATAGAGGCAACGTCGCTGGAAACTGGGATCACGCGCACGAAGACCACGGACTCCGAAGGCCGGTACACGATCGTGTTTCCGGATGGAGGCGGGAGCTATCGCATCACCGTGCGCGCGGTCGGAATGTCGCCGGTCACACGCACAATCTCGCGGCAGGGTGACGAAGACCGTCTCATCACAGACTTCGACATGGGCCACATCGCGACTCAGCTCGCCACCGTCAACGTGCGCGCGGCGCGGCGCGGAGATCCCTCGCAGCGTCCTGAGCCGGGCGGCACCGAGCGAAATCTGAATCCCAATCTCGTCAACCGATTGCCGATCGACGCGGGCGATCTTAACGCCCTTGCCGCGCTGGCACCCGGAGTCATCGTCGTACCCGGGACCGATACGACGAAAGCATCGTTCAATGTCGCGGGGCAGCCGGCAAATCAGAACAACATCACCCTCGACGGCTTGAGCTTCGGCGCCGGAAGCGTTCCGTCCGAGGCAGTGCGCAACACACGCGTCGTGACCAATACCTACGATGTCGCGCGCGGGCAGTTCACGGGCGGGCAGGTCGCGTCGACGACACGCGGGGGCACCAATAACGTACAGGGCGCTTTCAGCTACTCGCTGCGCGATCCGAGTCTCGAGTTCGTCGACGACACCAATCCCGCGTTCGGACAGAAGTACACTCAGAACCAATTGAGCGGAGGCGCGGGCGGTCCCATCATCAAGGACAAGCTCTTTACCTTCGGCGCGATCACCTTCACGCACCGCACGGATCCGCTGCTCTCCCTCCTTGCCGCCGACCCTCTCACGCTCGAGCGACTCGGCACCAGCCCCGATTCGGTGAGTCGGTTCCTGAATATCGTGCAGAGATTTGGCCTTCCGCTCACATCTCCACTCGCGCCCGACGAGCGACTCAATGACAACACGTCCGCGCTGGTTCGCGTGGATTACAACCTCGCCGAAGACCATTCTCTGATGCTGCGTGGCGATTGGCGCGGCAACACCCAGCTCGGCTCACGCCTCAACGCGCTGGCTCTGCCGCACTCGGGCGGGAACCTCAAAGGCTCGGGCGGAGGCGGCATGATAACCCTCACGTCGCACGCGGGCATGTTCATCAACGAGCTGCGGGGCTACAAGTCGGTAGACAACCGGAATACCGAGGGCTACATCTCGGTTCCCGACGGACGCGTAATAGTCTCATCGGTACTGAGCGACGGAACCAACGCGATCTCCACGCTGCAGTTCGGCGGAAATCCATCGCTGCCGCAGGAAACGAAGTCTACGCTGCTCGAGGTGAGCGACGAGATCTCGCGCCTCACGACTGCAGGCGGGCACAGGTTCAAGCTCGGCGGACTGCTCAATCAGCAGCGGACCTCCGTCGGCTTCATTCCAAACCAGTTCGGGACATTCACATTCAACTCGCTCGCCGATTTCGAGGCGGGCGTGCCGACTCAGTTCACCCGCACCCTGTTCGCGCGCGACCAGCAGTCGGCGACGAACAACGCCGGATTGTATCTCGGTGATTCCTGGCGTGCGAAGCCGCAGTTCCAGGTTACCTACGGACTGCGCGCGGAAGGATCGCGCTATCCGGACAAGCCCGAATACAACCCCGACGTAGACGCAGCCTTCGGACGCAGGACGGACAATCTTCCCTCTGAAATCCACGTCAGTCCGCGCGCGGGATTCAGCCTGTTCGTGGGCGAGTCCCAATTCGGGCCGCCTCCGCTCACGGTGCGCGGTGGACTCGGCGAATTCCGCGGAACCGCGCCGGCACAGCTGTTCGCAACCGCGCTCAATGCGACCGGACTCAACAACGGCCAGTCGCTGCTCACCTGCGTCGGCTCGGCGGCGCCGACTCCCGACTGGGCCGCATATCTCGCTGATCCTTCAACGATCCCGACGTCGTGCAATGGCGGAACGCCGATCTTCGCGAACCAGAGGCGCAACGTCACGGTGTTCGATCCCAACTTTCAGGCGCCGCGCGCCTGGCGTGCATCGTTCGGTATTAGCCGTCGATTCTGGGATCGCTACTCCTTCTCCGTCGATGCCGGGTACGCGCGCGGCGTAGCACAAACGGGGCAGACCGACATCAATCTCGACACCCTGCCCAAGTTCACGCTCGCGAACGAGAACAATCGGCCCGTGTACGCGCCGCCGGCGGCAATTGTGCCCACGACGGGCGCGGTGTCTGTATTGGGATCCCGGCTTCACCCCGAGTTCGGTGTCGTAAGTCAGGTAGAGTCCAACCTGCGGTCCGATACCAAGCAGCTCACATTCGGCTTGAACGGCATCACGACGAAGGGAATTCTGCTCAACGCGTCGTACACGCTGACGAGCTCCTTCGACCAGTCGCAGGGATTCTCGCAGGGAACGGTGCAGGGCTTTGGAGGAACGCCGGGATCGACCGCGGGCAATCCCAATCTCTCGGAATGGGGCCGCAGCGATAACGCCCGGCGTCACGCGCTGCTCGCCACGATTACGTATCCCATCAAGCCCGTGCTCGAGATCACCGCAATCGCGCGCGCGACTTCGGGGAGTTTTTACTCGCCTCTCGTCAGCGGGGATATCAACGGCGACGGACGCAGCAACAACGACAGAGCGTTCGTGTTCGATCCCGCGAGTGCCGCGGCGCGTGGAGACACCGCGGTTGCAAATGGGATGACGCGCCTTCTCGCCAACACTTCGGCGCGCGCCCGCGACTGCCTGCTCAGCCAGATGGACAAGGTCGCCTCGCGCAGCAGCTGCTCGATCCCGTGGTCTCCGTCTCTCGATCTTCAGGCGAACATCCGGCCGGCGGGATTCGGGCTCGATCGCCGGCTCACGATCTCGGTGATCGCGTTGAACACTCTCACCGGCATCGATCAGCTATTGCACGGGAGCAACAATCTGCACGGTTGGGGGCAGCCCTCGTTTCCTGATCGAACGCTCCTCGTCGTACGGGGATTCGATCCCGTCTCCAACACGTACATATACCAGGTGAACGAGCATTTCGGCGTTACCAACGGCACGCGCAACGCCTTCCGGATTCCGTTCCAGATTGCGGTCCAGGGCCGGCTCGCGCTCGGTACTGATCCGGCTCGCCAGCAATTCAACAACGTGGTCGGGGGCGGGCGGGGACGTCTCAGCGCCGATGCCCTCAAGGCGAGAATGACGCGGCTCGTTCCGAACGCGTTCCTCGACATCATTGCGGTGAACGACTCGGCCAAGCTCGAGCTCACGCCTGACCAGATCGCCAAGCTTAAGGCCTCGGGAGACTCATTCCAGGTGAAGGCGGACTCTCTGATCGACAAGGTCGCGAACATGCTCGCAGACACGACGGTCAAGAGTCCGGATCCGATGACCGTTTTCGCCAAGCTGCAGCCCTCCATGACGGAGGGCCGGAAGCTCGCGACTCAGGCAATCAACGATTCGAAGGCCATTCTCACCCCGGCACAGTGGGCCAAGGTGCCGGACAGCATCAAGACGCCCGGCTTGCGGCGGGGCGATGGAGAGGGCGGCGGCCGGGGCGACCGAGGCGGCGGTCCCGGCTAGCGTGCACGGGTCGTGCGTGGGTATTCTGCATCCTCTTCCATCCTCCACGACCACGACATGAAAGGTTGCTTCCGCAGGGCAGGCTGTCTCGTCATCATCATCGCTCTCGTCGCGCTCTGGTACTGGTACGCGCGCGTGGAACGACCAGCTTCGTCCACCAAGCCCGCGGCGGGTACGGCCGCGACCACCGCGACCGTCGCAACGAATACGGGGTGGGAGCCAATCACCACTGTTGACGCCGCGCGCGGTCGCGTCGCGGTGGAAGCGCTCTCGCAGCGATCCGGGCCGGTGTTTGCCAATCTCACTCCCGGCGAAGCGGCGTCCTACATCTTCCTGGTGGTGGCAAAGCAGCTTCCGCCCTCCGCCAAGAATGCCCAAGCCGCCATCATGGGCGACAGGCTGTACGTGCGGTCCGAGGTCGACCTCAAGGACTTTGGCGGCGCGGGCCAGCTGGGAGCCATCGGCATGCTACTTGGCTCCCGCGACAGCGTGCTCCTCGGCGGGTCGATCCACATGCTCAAGCCGGGACTGGCCGAGTTCACGGTGGAGCAGGTGAAGCTCGGGCGCTTCGATGTGCCGCGAACTATGATTCCGCGGCTCATTACTCAGATGAAAAAGGGGAAGAAGGTAGAGGGAATTTCCCCAAGCGGTTTGCCGATGTTGATGCCGCCTTACATTTCAGACGTGCGTGTTGCCAACGGAAAGATCACGCTCTACAAGAGTGTAAAGTGAGTCGAAGGATTCTGGTCATCGACGATGAGCAGGGAATCCGCGCAGCGCTGGGTCAGCTTCTCGAGTACGAGGGCTACGAAGTACATTCGATCGCGAACGCGACCGACGGCATAGCCGAATACCAGAAGTGGCGGCCGCACCTTGTCTTTCTCGATGTGAAGATGGCTGGGATGGACGGCATGGAGGCGCTCAAGAAGCTAAGAGAGCTCGATCCCGCGGCTACGGTGGTGATGATCAGCGGACACGCGACTATTCGCACCGCGGTCGAAGCCACGCAGCTCGGCGCCTACGAGATCCTCGAAAAACCACTCGACACCGATCGCATTCTCGTGATGTTGAGGAATGCGCTTTCGCACCTCGACCTCCAGGACGAAAACGCGAGGCTCAAGCAGTCGATCGAAGCGCCGTTCGAGATCGTGGGCAAGACGCCGGTGATGCGGGCGCTGATGGAAAAGATCGAGAAAGTCGCGACGACTCCGGCGAGGGTTCTGATCACCGGGGAAAACGGGACCGGCAAGGAGCTGGTCGCGCGCGCCCTGCATCGCATGTCACCGCGCGCGAGCAAGCCGTTCGTCGAGGTGAACTGCGCCGCCATCCCGGGCGAGCTGATCGAGAGCGAGCTGTTCGGGCACATGAAGGGCTCTTTCACCGGCGCCATTTCCGACCGAGCCGGCAAGTTCGAGCAGGCTAACAAGGGGACGCTGTTTCTCGACGAGATCGGTGACATGAGTCTGGCCGCGCAGGCAAAGGTGCTGCGGGTGCTCCAGGACAACGTCATCACTCGCATAGGCGGAGCAAAGCCGATCTCCGTAGACGTGCGCGTAATCGCGGCGACCAACAAGACGCTCGAGAACGAGATCGCGGGGGGGAAATTCCGCGAAGACCTGTACTATCGGTTGAACGTGGTGCCGATTCACGTCCCGCCGATTCGCGAGCGGCGCGAAGACATCCCGATGCTGGCGCAGTATTTCGCTTCGACATTGTCGGCGCGCGAGGGAATCCCGCCGCGGACCTTTACCCAGGACGCGCTCGAGCGCTTGAGCGCGCTCGACTGGCCGGGAAACGTGCGCGAGCTTCGCAACACGGTCGAGCGGCTGCTGATTCTCGCGGCCGACAATGAGATCTCGGGCCGTGACATCGACCGGCTGGCCGGGCAGCGCGCGCTCGACGACGCCGGCCTCGCCACTCTCACACAGTGTCGCACTTTCGAGGAGTTCAAGGACGCGGCTGAGCGCGCTTTCCTCCTCAACAAGCTCCGCGAGTTCGACTGGAACGTGTCGGAGACCGCGCGCGCCGTGGAGATGCCGAGATCGAACCTTTACAAGAAGATCGAGCGGTATTCGCTTTCGCGCGAGCACAGCTGACCGCTGGGCAACGACACAAATAACACGGATCGAGATGAAAAAGTTCAACAACTTCATTGCCGGCAAGTGGGTGGCGCCCGAGTCGGGCGAATACTTCGACAATCGGAATCCGGCCGATCGCGGCGACGTCATCGGAAAATTTCCATTGTCGGACAGACGCGATGTGGATCGGGCGGTCGAGAGCGCGGCGCGCGGCTTCGCCAGATGGCGCCGCACACCCGCGCCCGGCCGCGGTGATGTCCTTCGCGTAGTTGGCGACATCATGACCAAGCGCAAGGAAGAAATCGCCGATGCGATGACCCGCGAGATGGGCAAGCCGCTCACGGAGACCCGTGGCGATGTACAGGAGGGAATCGACACCGCGTACTACGCGGCGAGCGAAGGGCGCCGGCTCTTTGGAAAAACCGTTCCGAGCGAGCTGCGCAGTAAATGGGCGATGAGCTACCGGCGTCCGATCGGAATCGCCGGGCTGATCTGCCCGTTCAATTTTCCGATGGCCATCCCCACCTGGAAGATGTTTCCCGCCCTCGTCTGCGGTAACGCCGTGATCTTCAAGCCGGCGGAGGACGTGCCGCACACTGGAACACTTCTGGTAGAGATTCTGCTCGAGGCGGGACTTCCCCCCGAGGTAATCCAGCTGGTCCACGGCCGAGGAGAGCACGTGGGGGCCGCCATGGTCGAGCACCCGCAGATTCCGCTCATCTCGTTCACCGGCTCGACCGAGACCGGCCGCCTCGTCGGCGAGACGTGCGGGCGCCTCCACAAGCGTCTTTCGCTCGAGATGGGCGGCAAGAACGCGCAGATCGTCATGGACGATGCCGACCTGGACCTCGCCCTCGAAGGCGCGCTCTGGGGTGCTTTCGGCACGACGGGGCAACGTTGTACGGCTACCAGTCGTCTTATCCTACACAAGAAGATTCACGACAAGTTCCTGGGCATGCTCGAAGACCGCGCCAAGGCTCTCAAGCTCGGCGACGGGAGAAAGAAGGGCACCGATGTAGGGCCGCTCATCAACGAAGACGCGCTCAGAAAGGTCGAGACGTACGTGGACATCGGCGAATCGGAAGGCGCAAAGCTGCTTACCGGCGGCGAGCGGCCGGAAAAGCTCTCCAAGGGAAACTTCTTCGAGCCAACCATCTTTACCAACGTCAAGGCGGGCAGCCGTCTCGAGCAGGAAGAGATTTTCGGGCCGGTCCTCTCGGTGATTCGCGTCAAGGACGCGGATGAAGCCTTCGCCGTGAACAACGATGTGAAATACGGATTGTCGTCGTCGATCTACACGCGCGATGTCAACACCGCGTTCCGGGCGCTCGACGAGCTGGACAACGGAATCACGTATATCAATGCACCAACCATCGGCGCGGAGGCTCATCTCCCGTTCGGTGGCGTCAAGCAGACGGGAAACGGACACAGGGAAGGCGGCTGGGAGGTCTACGAGTTCTACTCGGAGACCAAGGTCGGGTACGCCGACTTCTCCGGAACCCTTCAGCGCGCCCAAATCGACACGTATCTGGGAACGCCGGACTAATCACCGCGGTATAGACGGATCATGGACGCATACGAACACAAACGCGCTCACGCGCTTCAGCTCGCCAATAAGAGACGTACTGGCGGCAAACTTTCCTTCTTTGCACACTGGGCAAAGATCGTGGTCGTCTCGCTCGCGCTCTTCGTCGTCATCCGCGCGTTCGGCGTCGAGGCGTTCAAGATCGCCAGCGGAAGCATGGAGCACACGCTCTTCGAGGGCGACTTCCTGCTGATCAACAAGCTCGTATACGGCGCCGGTATTCCCGGCAGTGGCCGCAAGCTTCCCGCGCTGCATGCTCCGAGGAATGGGGACGTCGTCGTCTTCACCTATCCGGTGGATCCGCGGCTGAACTACGTAAAGCGCATTGTCGGAACGCCCGGCGATACGGTGGAAATGCAGAACGCGATTCTGGTCAGAAATGGAAAAAAGGTGAGCGAGAATTACGTTCAACGCACCCCGGAGGAGGCCGATCAGACGGACGACGACTTCCGGTGGCAAAAGGCGTATCTGGTGGGCGGCGCGGCGATCTCCAGCTACAATCCATCCCGTAACAATTGGGGTCCTCTGGTCGTCCCTCCTCATGACTACTTCGTCCTCGGAGATAATCGCGACAACTCGTCGGATTCGAGGTATTGGGGGTTCGTG
>CAAGKR010150027.1_pt1 | contig 13020 bp, 12 predicted proteins | sample 2556971 | NCBI WGS metagenome assembly CAAGKR01 (sample SAMEA5207829, study PRJEB30636) | soil metagenome | biome: forest; feature: boreal; material: soil | place: USA | collected 2011-09 | depth 1 m | reverse complement strand
CTACCTAGTAGGCCCTTGCCCAGTACACCATGTTCTGGGCCGGCCGCCCACACCCGGCGCAGCCCGTGCCGTCGGGCACCAGTCCATCGCCGATCGTCCGGATGGTCACGCCGCGGGTGGCGTCCTTGATCTCGGCCTCACACGCAGCGTCCCCGCACCACGGCCCATGAGCCAGCGAGTTCTTGCCGCCGACGAAGGCGGCGTCGAGATCGGCTCGGCTGACGACGTCGACGGTGTACGACTGGCGGATCTCCAAGGCGCGGTCGTAGAGGCGCGTCTGGAACGCATTCAGCATCACTGGCAGCCGCGCTGATAGCTCCGCGATCGGCACCTCGGTCTTGCTGCGGTCAAGCCGGTCGACCACGACGGCATTGCCGGCTTCGATGTCGCGCGGCCCAAGCTCGACGCGAAGCGGCACCCCACGCAACTCCCAGTCGTTGTATTTGTAGCCCGGCTTCTCATCGCGGTCGTCAACGTGGAGACGAACTGTGTCGCCGATAGCGGCACGCATCCCCTCCACTGCGGCCATCACCGTCTCGCGCTGCTCGTCCCCGCGGTAGATCGGCACGACCACGACCTGGATCGGCGCCACCCTCGGCGGCAGGACGAGCCCGGCCTCGTCGCCGTGGGCCATGATGATGCCGCCGATCACTCGGGTGGAGAGCCCCCAACTGGTGCCGTACGGGAATTGGCGGGTGTTCTCCCGGTCGGCGAAGGTGATCTCGGCGGCCCTGGTGAAGTTCTGGCCAAGATGGTGGCTGGTGCCGATTTGGAGCGCCTTGCCGTCGGACATCAGCGCCTCGGTCGACAGGCTGTAGTCGGCGCCCGCGAACGTCTCGGCTCTGGTCTTGCGGCCCCGCAGCACCGGCACGGCGCACCACTCCTCGGCGAGGACGCGGTAGCACTCCAGCATCTTCTCGACCTCCTCGGCGGCCTCCTCGGAGGTCTCGTGGAAGGTGTGACCCTCCTGCCAGAGGAACTCGGTGGTTCGCAGGAATAGCCGGGTGCGCATCTCCCAGCGCACGACGTTGGCCCACTGGTTGACCAGGACGGGGAGATCGCGATGGCTGCGGATCCACTTCTTGTACAGCGGCCCGATGATGGCTTCGCTGGTCGGGCGGACCGCCAGCGGCTCCTCTAGCTCGGCATTGCCGCCGCGGGTGACCCAGGCCACCTCGGGGGCGAACCCCGCGACGTGCTCGGCCTCCTTGAGCATGTAGCTCTCCGGGATGAACAGAGGAAAGTACATGTTCTGGTGGCCGGTGGCCTTGATCATGTCGTCGAGCGCGTCGCGGATATGCTCCCAGAGCGCGAAGCCGTACGGCCGGATGACCATGCAGCCCTTGACCGGCGTGTAGTCGGCCAGCTCGGCCTTGCGGACCACATCGACGTACCACTGGTTGAAGTCGTCGGACTTCTTGGTGATGTGCTCGACGTATTCGGGCTGGGGCTTCGCGTCTTCCTCGTGAGACGTCTGCGCGGGAATATCGGCGCTCATGGTCGGAAAGCTTAGTCGCGGCTCGACGTGCGGCGACTAGGCCGGGGTCGTTGCCGCGGCGTCCTCCGCCGCGATCTGCTCCAGCTCGGCGATAATCGCCGGCAGCAGCTCGGCCTCGTCCATCGAACGCACCACCTGACCCTTCTTGTAGAGGATGCCACGGCCCTTGCCGCCGGCGATGCCGATGTCCGCGTGGGCACCCTCCCCGGGTCCATTGACGACGCAGCCCATCACCGAAACCGTCAGGGTGCGCTTGATCTTGGCCATGTAGGGCTCGATCTCCTTGGTCATCTTGAAGAGGTCGATCTCCAGCCGGCCACACGTCGGGCACGCGACCAGGTTGGGTCCGATAGGATTGGCCGACAGCGACTTGATGATCTCTTTGCCGCAGATGATCTCGTCGACCGGGTCGGCCGTCAGGCTCACGCGGATGGTGTCCCCGATGCCCTCCTGCAGCAGCCCTCCGAGTGCCACCGAACTCTTGACCGTTCCAGCCGGTGGTGGCCCCGCCTCGGTGAGGCCCAGGTGCAGAGGATAGGGATTGCTGAGCGCCGCGAACATGCGGTTGGCCAGCAGCGTGGTGGGCACATCCGATGCCTTGAGGCTGACCTTGATCATGCCCATGCCGAAGTCGCAGGACTCGAGGATCTTGATGTGGCCCTCGGCGGCCCGGACCATCCGCTCGGCGGTCTCCTGGGGAGGCCGGGGCGGCGCGGTCTCGAGCTGCATCAGGTCCTCGATGCCGTCGCCTTCCTGCCCGATCTGCTCCTTGGCGCTGGCCGCGGCGTCGGCTGCCTCACGCTTCTCGACCGCCTCGCGGCCGGAATAGCTGGCTCCCGTCATCTCGTCGGGCGGCAGCGAGCCCGAGTTCACGCCGATGCGGATGCTGATCCCGCGCTCCTTGGCAGCGCCCACCACCTCGACGATCTTGTCGCGGTCACGGATGTTGCCGGGGTTGAGGCGGAGGCCGTGGACGCCGGCGTTCAGCGCCGCCAGCGCCAGCCGATGGTCGAAGTGGATGTCGGCGATGATCGGCAGCCGGCTGCGCTTGACGATCTCGATCATCGCTTCGCCGGCCTCGCGGTTGTTGCACGTCACCCGCACCACGTCGGCGCCGGCATCAGCCATCCGGGCGATCTGGTCGACCGTGCCCTCAACGTCCCGGGTGTCCGTCTTGGTCATTGACTGAACCGCGATCGGCGCCGCGCCGCCGATGATGACGTCGCCAACCCGGACCGGCGCGGTCTTGCGCCGCGGCACGAGCCCGGTTATGGCCATCACCTCGCCGGCCTGGTGCTCGTCACCTGCCGGCAACTGCTCCGTGGTCATCCGCCGCAGCTCGCGACCAGGTCGGAGAAGGACTGCCCCAGCCTGGCGATGTCGTTGAAGCTGATCAATACGATCAGCCCAAGCAGGACCACCAGCCCGGCCTGGTGCACCATCTGCTCGCGAAGGGGGTTAATCGGTCGGCGGCGCACCGCCTCGATTACGAGGAACACGAGCCGGCCACCATCGAGCGCTGGAATCGGCATCAAGTTGAGGATACCGAGGTTCAGGGACAGGAACCCGGCAAAAATCGCGAGCGGCACGATGCCTGCCTGGGCGGCCTCACCGGTCGCGCGGACGATGCCCACGGGGCCGGAGGGCCCGCAGTTACCGGCAAGGCCGCCGGGCACGTGACCGCTGACCAACGTGACAAAGCCAGTCGCTATTGCCTTGACCATGTCGGTGTACTGGGTCCAGGTGTCGCTGACCGACCCCACCGGGTCAAAGCCACCGCCCTCGGTGCCCAGGCCAATGCGCCACGTCCCCTGGTCGAGGCGCGGCACCAGGTTTCGGTTAAAGACCGCCTGGTTCGACGGGTCCCGGTATTCCACCACCACGCTGTGGCCATTGCTACCACGGATGATCTGCCGCAGCTGATACGTGGTGTCGACGCGGTGACCGTCGATGCTGGCGATCTCCGCGCCCACCGGGATCCCGGCCAGGTCCGAGGCGCCTCCGGGCGTCAGGCTTGTCACCCGCACCGCTCCCCCAAGGATGAGCAAGCCGGCGACAAAGAAGATGACCAGCGGCAGCAGGAGGTTGGTCACCGAGCCGGCGGCGATGATCAGGAACCGCCGCCAGACCGGTTTGGCATTGAAGCTACGTGGCCCGGTCTCGCCGTCGTCCATGCCCGCCAGCTTCACGTACCCGCCGAGCGGGATCACCCGGATACCGTAGGCGGTCTCTCCGCGCTGGATCCGCGCCAGCGCCGGTCCGAAGCCAACGCTGAACTCCAGCACCTTGACGCCCATCAGCTTGGCCACCAGCAGGTGGCCCATCTCGTGGAGCATAACGAGCACGCCGAATACAACGACGACGGCAAGGATGATCAGTAGCGGGTTCACGTATTCCTGGACCTCAAGGGGTTAAACCGCGAGCGCCCCCACCCTGTTCCGTGCCCAGGCGTCCGCCTCCAAAAGCGTCTCGACCGAGTCCACGTTCATCGGTGTATGCGCCTCCAGGGCATCGGCCACCATCGGCACGATCCTGTCGAAGGGCAGCCGCCCATCGAGGAACAGACTCCTCGCGACCTCGTTCGCCGCGTTCAGCACCGTGGGGTAGGTCTTGCCCTTCTTGCCCGCCTCCAAGCCCAGGCCGATGGCCGGGTAGCGTCTCGGGTCCGGGGCCTCGAACTCGAGCTTCTTAATCTCTTCCAGCCGCAGCGCCTTGGGGTGGCGGAACAGCCGCTCCGGGTAGCCGAGCGTGATCGAGATCGGCACCCGCATGTCCGGGTAGCCGAGCACCGCCTTGGTGGTGCCGTCGACGAAGTCGACCAGGCTGTGGATGATCGACTGGGGGTGGATCACGACCTTCATCTGTTCGTAGGGAATGTCGAACAGGTGATGCAACTCGATCAGCTCGAGCGCCTTGTTCATCATCGTGGCCGAATCCACCGTGATCCCCCGGCCCATGCGCCACGTCGGGTGTTTGAGGGCCTGCTCGATGGTGACCTCGGAGAGCCTATCGAGGGGCAGCTTACGGAATGGGCCGCCAGACCCGGTCACGGTGATGCCGCTGATCGTGGTCAGGTCCTCACCCCAGCGACACTGCCAGATGGCGGAGTGCTCGCTGTCGATGGGCAGCACCCAGCGGCCCTTCTCCCGCGCCCCGGCCATCACCAGGTCCCCGGCCACCACCAGGGCCTCCTTGCTCGCGATCGCGACATCCTTGTCGGCCTCAAGCGCCGCCAGCGTGGGCCGCAGTGACTCGGCGCCGCTGATCGCCACCACCACCAGGTCGGCCTTGGGATGGATGGCCGCGCGCATCACCGCCTCTTCCCCGACCTCGACCCCCTTGGGCGCCTTGGTCCGGCCGTCCGGCAGCCTAGCCGCGGCGACATATGTCCGGTTGTGCCGCATCAGGATCTTGGCCAGCCCTGCCACATCGCTGCCGGCGGTAGCGGCGACGAGGTCGAAGCGATCTGGGAACTCCTCGAGGACGTCGATCACCTGCTGCCCAATTGAGCCCGTAGCCCCCAGCAGCGCCACGCTGCGGTAGTTCACTGGGGCAGCCTCAGGTGCACTACCAACGTCAGGTAATAGTAGGCAACCACTGGGATCAGGACCAGGCTGTCGATGCGATCGAGCAGGCCGCCGTGCCCGGGCAGCAGGCCGCTGGCATCTTTGACGTTGGCGCTGCGCTTGAACTGCGACTCGATGAGGTCACCCGCCTGGGCGGCGATCGCCACCATCGCCCCAAGGATCAGCCCATGGATGAGAGGCAGGTCTGCGAGGAGCGCCAGGACCGCGAATGCGAGCGTCCCAACGATGAAGCCGCCAACCGCGCCCTCGACACTCTTCTTGGGGCTGATGCTGGGGAAGAAGCGGTGGCGGCCGAACCGGCTCCCCACCAGCAGCGCGGCGGTATCGCCAAGCATGGTGGCGCCCGCCAGGGCAGCCAGCCAGGCGAGGCCGATACGGTTGGGGTCCGGGTTTTGGGCGGTGAAGAGGGCAAGGTAGAAGCTCAATGTCCAGCCCAGGTACAGCGCCCCCGCGATCGCCAGCGACCAGCGCACCATCGAGTTGCCCGGCTGCGGCAGCAGCAGGAAGCCGCCGAGGCCAAGAAGGATGGCCAACGAGATCGCCACCGGCAGCACCCAGGGCGCCAGCGGCGACAGCTCGAACCGATAGAGCAGGACCAGCATCAGCGGGAACAGCACCCAGGGTGCCGCCGGCGTGCCCATACGCCGCGTGATCAGGTAGAACTCGACGGTTCCGACGGTGACGAAGGCGCCGATCAGGATCAGGAACCAGGGCGAGCCCGCGACCATGGCCGAGATCAGCACCGCCAGGAGCACGGCCGCGACCAGGATGCGCAACAGCATCGCGCTGGGAGAGCGCTGCACCCGGGCGCCGGGGTCGGAGACACCGGTGGCGACGTCAGGCGACGCCATCAGCCCGTCGCCTGTCCCAAGCCACCGAACTTCCGCTCCCGAGCTTCGAAGGCATCCAGCGCCTGCCGAAGGTCGGCGATATCGAAGTCAGGCCAGAGCGTCTCACTGAAGAAGAACTCGGAGTACGCGGTTTCCCAGAGCAGGAAGTTGGACATCCGGCGCTCGCCCGCGGTGCGGATGACCAGCTCGGGCTCCGGCAGGTCCGGGTTGTACAGCGCCGCCGCGATGTGCGATTCCTCGAGGCTCTCGGGGGCGACGTTCTCGATCATGAGCCGGCGAACGGCGTCGACGATCTCGGCCCGGCCGCCATAGTTGATCAGCAGGTTCAGCGTCCGTCGCTGGTTGTGCCGGGTGAGGTCCTCGGCCCATGCGATCTTCTCCAGCAGGCGCGAGTTCAGCCCATCCCGGCGGCCGGTGATCCGCACCTGGACGCCTCGATGGTTGAGGTCGTTGACCTCCTGGTCCAGCGTCTGGGAGAAGAGACGCATCAGGCCCTGGACCTCGGCGCGAGGCCGGCTCCAGTTCTCCGTGGAGAACGCGTAGAGACTGAGGATGGGGATGCCCACCTCGTCACACGCCTCCATCACCCGGCGGATGGACTTCAGCCCGGCGCGGTGGCCCTCAAGGCGTGGACGGTGGCGGCGACGGGCCCAGCGGCCGTTGCCGTCCATGATGATGGCGACGTGGGTGGGGACGCTCATATTCGTTGATTATCGGTTGACCCCTCCCCGTTGCCGACTCACACCTCCAGGATTTCGGTTTCCTTCTTGTGCCCGTCTTCGTCGGCGATCTGGATGAAACGGTCGGTCACCTTCTGCAGCTGATCCTGGCCGCGCTTGGCGTCGTCCTGTGAGATCAAGCCTTCTTTTTCGAATTCCTGGATGCCATGCTGCTCGTCGCGGCGGATGTTGCGGATGGCGACCCTCGCCTCCTCAACCCGGTGCTTGACGACCTTGACCAGCTCCTTGCGCCGCTCCTCGGTCAGCGGCGGAAAGGGGATCCGGATGACGTGGCCGTCGTTGGCGGGGTTGAGCCCGAGCTCCGACTTCTGGAGGGCCCGCTCGATATTGGCGATGGAGCTGCGGTCGAATGGCTGGATCACCAGCAGCCGCGGCTCTGGGGCATGCACCTGGGCCAGCTGCTGGAGCGGCGTTGCGGCCCCGTAGTAATCGACCTGGACCCGGTCCACCAAGGCCGGGCTGGCGCGACCGGTGCGGATGGTGGAGAGCTCGCGATGCATGGCGTCGATCGACTTCTGCATCTTGACTTCGGCTTCTTTGAGGAGGTCGTCGATCATGGCGTCCCCATGCTACAGCGCCACCTCGACGGCCTCAACGACCGTAAACCAGCGTTCCGATCTCTTCCCCGAAGACGACCTTTTCCACGTTGCCTTCCTGGAAGAGGTCGAAAACGATGATGGGCAGGTTGTTGTCCATGCACATCGTGATTGCGGTGGAGTCCATCACCAGCAGCCCGCGGTTGAGCACGTCGAGATAGCTGAGGGTCCGGTAGCGCTCGGCCTTCGGGTCCTCCAGCGGGTCGGCGCTGTAGATGCCGTCGACCTTGGTGGCTTTCAGGATCACATCAACGTCTAGCTCCACCCCCCGCAGGGCCGCCGCCGTGTCGGTGGTGAAGTAAGGGTTCCCGGTCCCGGCGGCCAGGATGATGACGCGGCCCTTCTCCAGGTGGCGGACCGCACGCCTGCGGATGTATGGCTCGGCGATCGCGGCCATGGTGATCGCCGACTGCACCCGGGTTGGCACACCGAGCTTCTCCAGCGAGTCCTGGAGGGCCAGCGCGTTGATCACGGTGGCCAGCATTCCCATGTAGTCGCCGGTGGTGCGGTCTATGCCGCCCGCCGCGCCGCGGTAGATGTTGCCGCCGCCAATGACCACGGCCACCTCGACGCGCTGGTCACGGACCCGGCTGATCTGGCGAGCGATGGTGCTGACCGTTTCGGGGTCGATGCCATAGCCCTGCTCGCCCATCAGGGCTTCGCCGCTCAGCTTGAGCAGGATCCGCTGGTAGCGCGGCTCTGCCGCCCCCTCCGAGGCCGTCATGCCGCCAAGCCTATCCGGTCGGCTCCCCCGCCGTGAGGTCCAACACCGGGGCCTCGCCGACCTTGAAGCGGGCGAAGCGCGAGACCACGATGTTCTCCTTCAGCTGGGCGGCCGCCTCGTCAACCAGGTCCTGGATCTTCTTCTTGTCGTCCTTGGCCCACTTCTGCTCAAGCAGGCAGATGTCCTGGAAGAACGCGTTGAGCTTTCCGTCGGCGATCTTGTCGGCAATCGCTTCTTTGCCCTGCTCCTTGGCCTGGGCCATGGCGACCCTGCGCTCATGCTCGACGATTTCGCTGGGAACCTCTTCGCGGCGCACGTACCGCACCAGCTCCGACCCCGCGACCTGAAGGGCGAGCTCTCGCGCCAACTTCTGGAAGATCTCGTTGCGGGCGACAAAGTCAGACTCGCTGTTGACCTCGACCAGCGCCCCGACGGGGCCGAGGCCCTCCGGGTCGGCGGCCGTCGTCCGGTGCACATACGCGGCTACAGTGCCCTGGCCGGCAGCCCGGCCGGCGCGTTCGGAAGCCTTGGTGATCCCCTTCTGCCGCAGCCAGTCCTTGGCCTTCTCGATGTCGCCGTCGTTCTCCTCCAGCGCCTTCTTGCTGTCCATCATCCCGGCGTTGGTGGCGTCGCGTAGCTCCTTGATCAGCTGCGTTGTCACCTCAGGCATCACGCATCTCCCATCATCTTGTCTTGCTCATCGAGGCCTTCGAGCTCCTTTGCGAACTCCTCCTCGTCCACCTCGGGGCCGGGCTTGATCTCCGCCTCGGTGGTCTCGACGGCAGCATCGTCGGCGTCAGGCGCCGCCACCGCGGGAGCCGCTGGCGCGGCCGGGACCTCAGCCACAGTCTCGGCTGGAGCCGGGGCCGCCGGAGCCACGGGCGCCGGTGTGGGCGCCTCGGGGGCGGCCGGTGGCGCGGCTTGGAGCTCCCCTGCGGTAACGCCGGCGGCGGCAGCCACGCCCGCCGGTACCAGCTCGCGCTCGGCCTCAACCGCGTCGTCCTTGTCGGCGCCCTCTGCCTCCTCGGTCTCGCTGTCGGCGATCATCGCCCACCCCTCGATCCCCGCCTCGGCGATGCGCGACGTGATCAGGCGGACGGCGCGGATGGCGTCATCGTTCCCCGGGATCACGAAGTCAACCAGGTCGGGGTCGCAATTGGAGTCGGTGATCGCGATCACCGGGATCTTCAACTTGCGGGCTTCGGTCACCGCGATGTGTTCCTTGCGCGGGTCGACCACGAACACCGCCGCCGGCAGCTTCTTCATCCCGGCCATGCCGGAGAAGTTGCGCTCCAGCCGGTCCAGCTCGTCCTCCAGCTTGGCCGCGTCCTTCTTGGTCAGGTGCTCGAAGCCGCCGGCATCCCGGATCTCACGTAGATCGTGCATCCGTGAGAAGCGCTGCTGAATGATCTGGAAGTTGGTCAGCATACCGCCCATCCAGCGGTGGTTGACGTAGAACTGGTGACCGCGCTTGGCCTCCTCCTCGATGATCGCCTGGGCCTGCTTCTTGGTGCCTACGAAGAGGATCGAGCCGCCGGTCGCGACCTGCTCGATGACCCACCTGTGGGCATTCTCGAGAAGCTTGACCGTCTGCTCCAGGTCGATCATGTGGATGCCGTTGCGCGCGGTAAAGATGAAGGGCTTCATCTTCGGGTTCCAGCGACTGGTCTGGTGTCCGAAGTGCACCCCGGCCTCGAGCAACTGCTTGAGCGTGACCGCAGGCATGGATTAATGACCTCCTTGGTTTGTCCGCCGCCGCTCCCATCAGCTCGGAACCGCGGTGCGGCACCACCGGCCTGGCGGAGTGGCGTGTGAATTTCACGCGGAAAAAGCACCGCGCGTTGAAGACGAGTATATCGGGCACCATCCACGGTGCCGGGCCCCCGGACTACTCCAGGTTTGTGACCAGGAGCTCGTAGGCGATAACGCCGCCCAGCAGGATCGCCGCAAGCAGCAGGATCGCGACGGTGCGGGTGACCAGCGCGACGCCACCCCCGAACACGAGCAGGACGCCGCCACCGATGAGCTCAACCCGCAGCCGGCTCCGCCGTCGTTGGGCGGCCGCTTCCCGCGCCTCGCGCAGTTCCGAACTGGGGAAGGTCAGCTCCGGGAGCCCGGGAGGTGGCCTGTCCAGGTCGACGAACTCTGGTGTCGGCCCCGGCTCGGAGTCGCCCAACGCACCCGATGCGCCGTCCGCCTCTGGGGTAGGCGCGGACTCGGCTGCCGCAGCGTTCTTGCGGGCCCGGGGTGGCCTTCCGCCGGCCGACGACTTCTTCGCCGGCACCCTCCGCTTAGCTACCACTGCCCAACGGCGCCGACCGCGGCGCATCCTTGCTGGCGGGCGCCTCGGAGTCGTCTGGCTCGGGCGCGTCGGAGTCGTCCGGCTCGGGCGCGTCGGTGTCGTCCGGCTCGGGCGCGTCGGAGTTGTCCCGGTCGGGGGCGTCGGCGTCCTCCGCGATAGGCGCGGATGAGTCGACGGGCGCCGCCGGCTCCGGCGCCGGGCCCTCGGGTTTGGCCTGCTGCTGGGCGTCAGCGCCTGCGGCGGCCGTGGTCTCGGTGGTTTCGACGTGCCGGCACTTCGGATACCCGGAGCAGCCCACGAACGGCCCGCGACGGCCCTGCCGTATCAGCAGCGGCTTACCGCATTCCGGGCAGTCGCGTCCCGCGGGCACGGGTTGGGGGCGCCCCTGGCGGCCCTGGATGTGCTTGCACTCGGGGTAGCGCGAGCAGCCCAGGAACTCGCCGAAGCGGCCGCGCTTCTTGACCAACTCGCCTTCGCCGCACGTCGGGCAGGCGGCGCCCTCCTCTAGCTGTTCGCCACCCTCGGCGGCCGGGGTGCTGGCCTCTTTGTCGATGTAGGTGCACTCGGGGTAGCCCGAGCAGCCCACGAACGGCCCGCGCCGGCTCTGCCGCTGGACCAGGGGCTTGCCGCACAGGGGGCAGGGCTTGCCCACCTCCTGCGGCGCCTGGCGCTCGTCGCGGTCCTTGATGTAGTCGCAGTCGGGGTACCGCGAGCAGCCGACGAACTCGCCGAACTTGCCGTCGCGTTTGACCAATTCGCCCTCGCCGCACTTGGGGCACATCTCGCCGGTGCGCTCCGCCATCGGCCGCACCGGCTCCGCCTCTTGCGCCCGATTGAGGAGGTCGTTGAGCGCCTTGTTGAAGTCGCGCATGAAGGGCACCCACGCCTCGCCACGCTCGATCTTGTCGAGGTTGGCCTCCATGTCGGCGGTGAAGTCGTACTCCAGGAACTCCTCGAAGTTGGCCACCAGGAAAATCGTCACGGCCTTGCCGAGCGGGGTCGGGTGAAGCCGCCGCTCGATCACCTTGACGTAGCCGCGCTTTTCGATGGTGTCGATCGTCGGTGCGTACGTGCTCGGGCGGCCGATGCCCCGCTCCTCCAGCTCCTTGATCAGCGAGGCCTCGGTGTAGCGCGGCGGGGGCTGGGTGAAATGCTGCTCGCTGATCAGCTCGAGCTTGTCGACGACCTCGCCGGCGTTGAGCTCGGGGATGCCGCTGTCGTCGTCGACCTCCCTTTCCCACACCGCCTCGAAGCCGTCGAAGCGGCGGATCGACCCGGTGGCGCGCAGGGCGTATTCGGCAGCGCCGATGTCGACGCGCGTCTGCTCATAGCGGGCCGGCGCCATCTGGCTGGCCATGAAGCGCCGCCAGATCAGCGTGTAGAGGCGCAGCTGGTCGCTGCTCAGGTAGCCCTCCACCGACTCCGGCGTGCGCCGAGCGTCAGTCGGGCGGATTGCCTCGTGGGCGCCCTGGGCATCGACGGCCGCCTTGCCCTTCTTCTTCTCCCACTGGCGAGGGTTGGCGTAATCGGGGCCAAAGCGCTCGGTGACGAGGTCCTTGGCGGCGGCGATTGCCTCGTTGCTGAGCCGCGTCTGGTCGGTTCGCATGTACGTGATCAGCCCGGTCAGGCCGTCCGCACCGAGCTCGATGCCTTCGTAGAGCTGCTGTGCAACCTGCATAGCCTTTCGCGGTCCAAACCGAAGCCGGGTTGACGCGTCCTGCTGCAGGGTGCTGGTCTCGTACGGCGCTCGCGGGTTGCTGGAGCGCTCCCGCGTCTCCACCGAGCGCACGGTGTAGCTCGCATCCTGGAGCTTGGCCAGCACCTCCTGCGTCGTTGCCTCATCGGGCACCTCGGGCCGGACGAAGTCGTCCTTCTCGGCGCTCTCGGGTGCCGCATCCCGGTCCTTGTCCGCGGCAACGGCGCCTTCGGACTCGTCGGAGTCGGCAGGGCGGGTCGTCAGCAGGCGAGCTGTGAATTCCGGCTCGCGCTCGGCGTGCTTGAGGCGAGCTTCGACCGACCAGTACTCGCGCGCCTGGAACGCCTCGATCTCGGCCTCGCGCTCGACAACCAGGCGCGTCGCGACCGATTGCACGCGGCCCGCCGAGATGCTGGGCTTGACCTTGCGCCACAGGACGGGGCTGACCTTATAGCCCATCAGCCGGTCGATGACGCGCCGAGCCCGCTGGGCGGCGACCAGGTCGGCGTCGATCCGTCGGGGCTCCAGCAGCGCCTTCTCGACCCCGGTCTTGGTGATCTCCTCGAACTCGACCCGGTGCGGGTCGTCGAGCTTCAGCACCTCGGCGATATGCCAGGAGATGCTCTCGCCCTCACGGTCAGGGTCAGTCGCCAGCACCACCTCGCTGGCGCTCTTGGCCGCCTTCTTGAGGTCGGTGATCACTTTCTCCTTGCCGGGGATTACAACGTATGTCTGCTCGAAGTCGTGCTCTTCGTCGATGCCCATGTCGCTCTTGGGCAGGTCGCGAATCGCGCCCATGGAGGCGCGCACCTGGTAGCGGCCACCGAGGTAGCGCTCCAGAGTCCTCGCCTTGGCGGGTGACTCGACGATGATCAGCGGACTGCCAGAGGCGGGGGCGCTCGCGCCGGTTCTGGTCTGCCGTTTAGCCTTGGACACGGTTCGACACTATACGTCCGGGTCAAGCCCTGAACGGCAATGAATATTCCCCGGCCGCAGGCTGGCCTACGGCCAGGTGATGCGGCGGCG
>CAAGKR010073442.1_pt1 | contig 13020 bp, 11 predicted proteins | sample 2556971 | NCBI WGS metagenome assembly CAAGKR01 (sample SAMEA5207829, study PRJEB30636) | soil metagenome | biome: forest; feature: boreal; material: soil | place: USA | collected 2011-09 | depth 1 m | reverse complement strand
GATGGGAATCGAACCCACCCAGGACGCCTCAGCAGCGCCCCGCAAACGGTTTTGAAGACCGCGGGGCTGCCGTCCACCACCGTCCATCGACGTCCGCCCACGTTCGATCTCCAGCCTTAGCAATCCGCCATCGTCCACCATCGTCCGCAGCCGTCCATGGGCTTGGCTGTCTTCTTGGCTGTCGGAGAGACGAGAGCACACTGACTGGCGAGATGCCGCGAGCGCCCTCAGCCATTGCCAGTCCACGAAAGCGCCGTCCTCATTGTCGGCAAGGTCGCTTTTCCGTATACGCACTTGAACTAGCGAGGAGCCTTGATTTTTCGCCTCGCGATGCTACGATATCGGTGCTGTTTACTGACGAGACAGTAGGTGAACCATCCAGATCGGAATTGCGGTCGCGATCTAAAGGAGGGCCTCGATGACGGCTGCGAAGAGGCTTGTAGTCAGGACGGTATTGAGGTGTGGCGTAAATGTGGTTGACTGACACGCTCCTGCACAGGGCTGAGTACTTTCCTGACGAATTGGCCGCGGTGGGAGATGGCACGCGTCTAACGAATCGCGATTTGCTACTACGCAGCAATCGGCTGGGCAGCGCCCTGTGGGCACAGGGCGTGCGGAAGGGCGACCGGGTTGCCATCTTCTCGCGCAACAGTCCGGAGATGTTTGAGACTCTTTTCGCCACGGCCAGAATCGGAGCCATCGCCGTCCCGCTTAACTACCGACTATCAGCGCGTGAGTTGCGCTACATCCTCGACAACTGCGGCGCCCAGACGCTCATCGTTGAACCGGCGCTATATAGCCAGATCGCCCCTGCCCTGGCAGACGTGAACGTGCAGCGCTTGCTGAGCTACGGACCGGGTGTCGAGGGGGCATCGGTCGTGGAGGAATTGATGCAGGCGGCCTCGCCGGAGCCTCCGGCCGTGAACGTGGGCCCGGAAGACCGCTTCACGATCCTGTACACGAGCGGTACGACAGGTGACCCCAAAGGGGCCGTTCTAACCCATGTGGTGCCCAAGGAGATGTTTCTTCTGGTGCGCCCTGAGTACCGATCTCTGCCGTCGGCGCCCGTGTTCTATAACTGCCTACCGCTCTTCCACATTGCGCTGACTATGGCCACCACCTACTGGGCTGGTGGTTTTACTCTCGTCTTTAACCGAGACTGGTCGCCGGACCTATTCCTGAAGACCCTCCAATCGGAGCGGGTCACGCACTGCTTGGCGGCGCCGGTGATGATCCTTATGTCGCTGGACAACGTCAACATGGCGAAGAGCGACCTTTCGCAACTTCAGGAGATTGCCTACGGGGCGGCGCCCATGCCGCCCGAGCCCCTGCGCAAGGCCATGGCCGCCTTCGGCTGCGGCTTCCGGCAGTGGTATGGCATGACAGAGTCCGGCGGTCCGGTCACGACGCTGCCGCCTGAGTTCCACAAGCCCGAAGGCGACGCACAAGCTCGGCATCAGCTCTCTTCCGCGGGTCGACCCATGTGCGGTGTGCAGATCCGCATCGCCGATCCGTTCGATCAGCCGCTGCCGACGGGGGAGCTGGGCGAGATTCAGATCAAGGCGGCCTGCTGCATGGAGGGTTACTGGAACCTGCCCGAGGTGACGGCCGAAACCATGAAAGACGGCTGGCTACACACCGGAGACATCGCCCGGAGGGACGAGGAAGGGTTCTTCTACATCGTCGACCGAAAGAAGGACATGATCATCACCGGCGGCGAAAATGTGTTCCCCATCGAGGTGGAGAACGTCCTCTACAGCCACCCGGCGATCCGCGACGTGGCGGTGATTGGCGTGCCCCATGACGTGTGGGGTGAGGAAGTCATGGCGATTGTGGTTCTGAAAGAGGGGCACCAGCTCACCATCGACGAACTGACAGCCCATTGCGCCGACAGACTCGCCAGCTACAAGCAGCCGCGCCGGGTGGAGTTTGTTGAGGCATTGCCTCGCAACGCAGCCGGGAAGGTAATGAAGAAGATTCTGCGAGAGCCCTACTGGGTCGGCGAGACGCGGGGGGTCCACTGACCCGTCGGAGTTCCATAGGAGGAATCGAATTTGACGTCGGATCACAACGATCGTCGCACAGCCCGCCAGCGGGAGTGGGAGGATAAGCAACGGCGCGCCCTGGAGCGCTTCGGTGAGCGGCGGCCAGCCTTTGAGACAGGCTCTCACATTCCGATCGAGCCGCTTTACACGCCCGCGGATATCCCGGACTTCGATTACGAGCGCGACTGCGGCTACCCTGGTGACCCGCCCTTTACCCGGGGGCCGTATCCGCTGGGCTACCGATCGCAGCCCTTCCAACCACGTCCCTATTGTGGCTACGGTACGGCGGAAGAGACCAACGGCCGAATAAAGGCGCTGCTTGATCAGCTGGGGGACCAAAAGGCTTGCAACATCATCCTCGACCTCCCTACGTCCTACTACGGTATTGACGCCGACGACCCCCTCGCCAGGGGTGAAGTCGGCAAGACCGGCGTCTGCATTAACAGCGTGGAGGACATGAATACCCTGTTCCGGGAGATCGACCCGACATCGGTCTCCATTACCTTCAACACCACCGGCATTGTGCCGCTCTGCTTTTACATTGCGATGGCCGAGGAGCATGGCATCCCCCACTCTCTCCTCTGGGGCACGCAGCTGAACAACCCGCTGGCGTCCTACGTTTCCACGGGCGGTGTGACGCTGCCACACCCGAACGATGCCATCCGAGAACTGGTGGACGAGATCGAGTACACCCTGGCCGAGATGCCCAAGTGGAATCCGCTCTCCATTGGCGGTTACGAGATCCGGGAGGCGGGCTCCACCGCCGTGCAGGAGGTCGCGTTCATGTTTGCCAACGCGATCGCCTACGCGGAGGCTTGTGTGCAGCGGGGCATGCGCTTCGACGACTTTGCCCCCAAATTCGTTTTCTACTTCAGCCTTGGCAACGATTTCTTCGAAGAGATCGCCAAGTTCCGGGTCTCCCGCCGGGTGTGGGCGAAGATCGCCCGAGAACGCTTCGGCGCCACCAACCCCAAGGCGATGGTGTTTCGCGTACACACCCAGACTTCGGGCCTCACCCTGACGGCAGAGCAGCCCCTGAACAATATCGTGCGCACGACCATGCAGTCTCTGGCCGCCATCTTAGGTGGCACCAACTCGCTTCACACCGACCCCTACGACGAGGCCCTCTGCCTACCCAGCGAGGAGGCGCATCTGGTCGCCACTCGCACGCAGCAGATCATCCTTGAGGAGACCGGCGCCGGCGATACCATCGACCCGATGGGCGGCTCGTTCTTCATGGAGCACCTGACCGGCGAGTTGGAGAAGCGCGTGTGGGACCTGCTCGGTGAAATCGATGCGCAGGGCGGCATTGTCGCCGCCATCGAGTCGGGTTGGGCCCAGAACGATGTGGACCGGGAGGCCCTGCACTATCAGCGCGCGCTGCAGACTGGCGAGAGGCGGGTAGTGGGCTACAACTGCTACCAATCAGAGTTGCAGTCGCAGGTTGGCGTATTCCGGGTGGATCCCACCTACGAGGCGAAGCAGCGGCATCGCCTGGCTGACCTGCGGGCTAACCGGGACCCCTCCCGGGTAACAACGGCCCTGGAGGGCGTGGCTGCGGCCACTCGCAGTGGGGCCAACCTAATGATCCCGTGTATCGAGGCCGCCCACGCCCGCTGCACCCTGGGCGAGATCCAGAAGGCAATGAACGCCAACCGGCACAGCTTCCGGAAGGCGTTCTTGGATCTCAAGCGCCGCACAGTGACCGCGTAACGGCCACAGGGGGTTGCAGCATGGGTCGACCGATTCGAGTTCTGTTAGCCAAGCCTGGTCTGGATGGTCACGACTTGGGCGTAAAAGTGGTGGCGGCGGCACTCCGGGATGCTGGAATGGAAGTGATCTACGGCGGCCTGTGCATGGCGCCGGCAGATATCGTCCTCACGGCCAAGCAGGAGGACGTGGACGTGATCGGGTTGAGTATGCTGTCGGGCGCCCACATGGATCTGTGTGAAGCGGTTCACAGCGAGATGGAGCGCCAGAGCCTGGGTGACGTGCTGGTGATTGTGGGCGGCGTGATTCCTAGGGAAGACTTTGCCTCCTTGCAGACGCTGGGCGTTCGCGGCATCTTTGGCCCCGGTGCCCACGTGGGCGACATTGTCCGTTTTATCGAGGACAACCTGAACACTCCTGAGGGGTGAGCTCGTGAGACGCTGGGTGTCTGTACAGTTGCTGCTGGACGGACTACGCCGGGGCGACACTGGTGCTCTGGCGCAGCTGATCACCCTAGTGGAAGAGCAGGGAACCGAGGGCCGTGCGGCCGTAGCCGCTCTCTTTGCTGAAACGGGCAAGGCTATGTCGGTGGGCCTGACCGGCCCGCCTGGGGCCGGCAAGAGCACCCTGCTTAACTGCTTGGTAGAGCGCTATCGGCAGCGGCAGGCGCGCACCGCGGTGCTAGCCGTGGACCCCTCCAGCCCCCTTACTGGTGGCGCGCTACTGGGCGATCGGGTACGCCTGAGTGCCGAGTGCGGTGACGACGTCTTCTTCCGCAGCATGGCCAGCCGCGGCAGTGTCGGCGGCCTCTCGACGGCCACGTGTGACGCAGTCCTCCTGCTGGACGCCGCCGGCTACGAAGTGATCCTCGTGGAGACCGTCGGCGCGGGCCAGGGGGAACTGGCCGTCGCCCAATGCGCCGACGTGGTGGTCTTGGTGTTGACACCTAACAGTGGCGACCTGATCCAAGCGATGAAGGCCGGGGTGGCCGAGGTGGCCGACCTCTTCGTCATCAACAAGGCTGACCTACCCGGGGCCGCCGAGACCCGCCGCAACATCAGCCAGGCCCTGCACTGGCGCAGCCAACACCGCCTGGGGCGCGAGCCTGTAGTGCTCACAGTGAGCGCAGAGAAGGAAGAAGGGCTGGACGCGCTGCTGACGGCTATCACTGCGACCTACACCCACCTGCAGTCCTCAGGCCTCCTGGTGCAGCGCCGCCGGGCCCGGCTGGAGCATCAGGTGGAGGCTCGCATCCGCGAGGCCATCTGGGAACGGTCCCAGGCATCCCTTGCGAGGGACCCTTTCATGCGGGAACAGATCGAGCGCGTACTCCGCCGGGAGGTGGACCCATACTCGGCGGCGGAGATCGTGCTGCAACGGTTCATCGGGGCGAAACGTGCGGCCGAAGAGTGACAGCAAGAAGGTGAAGGCTGTGGGCGGCGCCGCCGCTGCCATCGCAAACCAATACTTCGAGTGGGAGATTGTCAACGCCGCCAGCCGCCAGCAGAAGCAAATCGAGCAGTGCGAATGCCCCTGGTCGGCGTCAACGTCTCCGTGGAGTCCGAACAGATCAGACCGCCCACCGTTTTCCGGCCCCAGGCCGCGGACCGTAGGGTCGCCGTCAGCCGCGGAAGGAGATGGAGAGGCAAGTGGACTTTGAACTGACGCCGGAACAGCTGGAGGTCCTGGCCACAGTGCAGGCGGTGAACAGGCGCTTCGACCTCAACTATTGGCGGGACGCAGACAAGAAACATGCCTTCCCCAAGGAGTTTTGGTCGGCCGTAGGCGAGGCTGGCCTCACAGGGACAATGGTGCCCGAGGCGTATGGAGGCGCCGGTCTTGGGCTGCACGAGGCCGCCTTGGTGATTGACGAGCTTGCCAGCGGCGGTTCCGGGGTCACTGGCGGACTCAGCTTCATCTTGGGGCCGATCTTCGGTGGCGTCTGCATCGCCCGCTACGGCACCTCGGCCCAGAAAGAGCGCTATCTGACTGCGTTGGCGGCCGGCGGGCTAAAGGTGAGCTTGGGCCTGTCCGAGCCGGACTCGGGCAGCGACGCCCTGGCCATGACCACACGTGCTCGCCGCTCTGGCGATGATTGGGTGATTCTCGGCCGCAAGATGTGGACCACTGGCGCCAACATGGCTGATCTGATCATTGTGGCGGCGCGCACGGGTGAGGCAGAGCGGCATAAGCAGGATGGCATCACGCTCTTCCTGGTGGACACCCCCAACCCGCACATCGTGCTGGACCCGGTCGACAAAGTCGGGCTGCACACCATGCCTTCCTTCTCCATGGCCCTGGAAGATGTAGCAGTGCCGGCGCAGGCCGTACTCGGCGAGGTGGGTCAGGGCTGGTCGGTGCTGGTTGACATCCTCAATCCTGAACGAGTGGCGGTGACGGCCACTGCCACGGGAACCGGCCGACTCCTGCTAGACCTGGCGGTGCAGTACGCATCCGATCGCATGGCCTTCGGTCGGCTTATTGGCAGCAACCAGGCCCTTCAGTTCCCCCTGGCCCAGTGGAAGGCCTACCTTGAGCACGCCAAGCTGATGAACCTGCAGGCTGCCTGGCGGTTCGACCGGGGGCTGCCGTGCAGCGCTGAATCCCTCTATGCCAAGTTGCTGGGAACGCGGGCGGCCTGCGGTGTCGCCGATCAGGCGATGCAGACCATGGGCGGCTTCGGTTATAGCACGGACTACCACGTGGAGCGCTACTGGCGCGACCTTCGCCTGTTCCGCGCTGCGCCCGTTTCAGAGGAAATGACATTGGCGCAGATCGCCCATAACGTGCTGCACATGCCAAGGTCGTTTTGAGGGTGCACAAGCTTGGGCAGCATGTGCTGGCGGTGGGAATTGCTTTGTTTAGCAATGGTATGACGAGCCAACTTAAGTGAGCGCTGGACAACCCCGGTCTCGGACATTCAGCGATGCGGATGTCGTGAACTTTGCCGGAGACTCCGACTCATCCCGCGCTCGCCCTGCGAATGGTTGGCTTCCGTTCGAGTGAGAACTCCTGATGTGGCAGAGGTCTGCGGTGGCTAGACGGGTTCCGCTGCGCGATGGTGACGCCGCACCGAGAGTCACCAAGGACGCCATCGTGGCAATCGCTTCCCGCCTATTCCAGGAGCGCGGTTATCACGCCACCAGTCTGGAGCAGGTCGCGCGCGAGCTCGGTGTAACCCGTCCGGCACTGTACTACTACTTCCGCAGCAAGCAGGACCTTCTCTACGAGATCACCGGAATCGCCCAGGCCCGGTTGGTGGCTGGAATGCAGGATGCATTCCTGCACGGCCTGCGTCCAGCCGAGGCTATACGCCGACTTCTCTTCAACCACACGATCACCGTACTCGAGAATGCGGAGTCTGTCGCCTGCTTCTTCCAAGAGGAGTCGGCCTTGCCAATGCGGCGGCGAAACCAAATGCGAAAGACCCGCTTGGAGTACACAAAGGCCTTTGCGGACATGTACGCAGCTGGCGTGAAGCAGGGTGAGCTGCTAGACGTCGACCCACTGATGGCTACCTTCCTGATGCTGGGAGCGTGCAACTGGGTCTGCAACTGGTACAAGCCTGGCGCCTGGACCCCCAGCGAGATCGCCGACGTTCTGAATCGCATGGTCCTTGACGGTCTCCTAGTCCGAGCATCTCAATCGCCCGAATAGCACTGACCAGAGGGTAAGAGGGGCGAGCCTTGACATGGCCGCGGCTTCTGTTTACTGTCACGTAAGTAAGATGGGGCGACCGAGCGCGGCTGGCAGCCGATCGACTTCCGGGAGTCCGTCGACGCCGGCCGCAGTGCCGGCCCCGCGACTGACCAACTCGGGTATCCCGACCAAGGCCTGCTACACCCCGGACGATTTGCCTGACTATGACTACACCAGCAAGCTGGGCGATCCGGGTCACTTTCCCTTTGCCCGAGGCATATTCCCCGAAGGCTACCGGGCCCAGCCGTGGATGGAGTCTTTGGCTTCTGGCTTTGGACTTCCGGAAACGACTCGACGCCGCGAGCTGGCGATGCAGAGGTTCGGTCAGGGTGCATACGGGGGCCATGGATCAATGAACCTGGTCTTTGACCGACCAACGTTCGAGGGCTACGACTCAGACCACCCCTTTTCCCGCCATGAGGTCGGCGAGGTAGGGGTCATCGTGGACTCGTGGCACGATTTGGCCCGGCTATTCGAAGGCAGCGACCTGAGTACGTTGAATGTCGGGTTCATCGTCGATCGGTCCGGACCCCCGATACTCGCCATGTATGCCGCGTTGGCTGATTTCCAGGGGGTGCCCCGGTCATCACTGCGCGGCATTGTCACCAACAACCCGCTCGAGGCCTACTTCATCAGCCGGATGAAGTTGTTCCCTCCGCGAGCTGCACTTCGCATGACGGCGGACGTGGCTCGATACTGCCTGGCTGAGCTACCCCACTTCAACTTCTGCCGCGTTAATGGCTACAACCTCAGGGAGTCAGGTGCGACAGCGGTTCAGGAGGTGGCATTCGCGCTCGCCAAGGCGGTCGCAATACTCGCGGAGTGCCTCAACCGTGGTCTCGAGCCTGGAGCGGCCGCCGCGCACATGTCATTTCAGTTCTCGCAGGACTCGTACTTTTTCGAAGAGATCGCCAAGATCCGCGCCGCCCGACGGTTGTGGGCATCCATTCTCCGGGAACGATTCGGCGTCCAAGACGACCGTGAATGCCGCATGAAGATCCACATGCAGACTGGTGGCTCGACACTTCAGGCTCAAGATCCTTTGAACAACGTGGTCCGTGTCGGTCTCCAGACACTGTCGGCTGCGCTGGCGGGGGCACAGAGTGTCCACATCGCGGCGTATGACGAAGCCATTGGCATCCCGACCGAGGACTCCGTGCGTTTGGCAATCAAGACTTCGAAGATCGTCCAGCACGAGATAGGTGTAGCCGACGTCGTGGACCCCCTCGGTGGGTCATGGTATGTGGAGTCGCTGACGGATGAGTTGTCAGAGCGCATTTCAGCCGAACTTCGAAAGATAGATGCACAAGGGGGAGCGATCGCGGCTATCGAGAACAGGTACTTCGAACGTGAAATCGTTAACTCAGCGGTGCGAACGCAACGGGACATCGAGGCGGCCAGGCGGGTGGTAGTTGGAGTCAATCAATTCGCCGATGAGCAAGCAACCGAACCTCACCATGAGTTTCGGACAATCGAAGCTGACCGGAAAGTTGCAATCGAGCGTTGCCGGGTACTTAAGGCTGGCCGTGACCGTGCCGAGGCTGAGCATGCAATGGCGAGCATCAGAGAGGCCGCCCGCGATCCCAACGGTTCGATCTTTTCGACTTTGATTAACGCGGCAAAGGCACAGGTAACCGTCGGCGAGATGCTCGGGGCTCTGACTGACGTCTTCGGCGAGTGGCTCGAGCCGAGCATCCTCGGCGAGTAGGAATTATTTGCTGGTGGCTCGATTGCGCCCCGACGCCCAACGGCTCAGAGTTGTTCTCGGAAAGCTCGGTCTTGACACCCATGACCGCGGCATAAAGCTTGTCGCCACCTGGCTTCGGAACGCGGGCATGGAGGTCATCTATCTAGGGCCGTACTTGGAGGCGGAGGTCATCGCACGGGTTGCAGTCCAGGAGGATGCCGATGTGGTTGGGGTCTCCTTTCTCGACGGTGGACATGTCGGTTGGTGCAAGGACCTACGCAGCGAACTTGATCGAGCCGGTCGATCGGGGCTCCCGATTGTGGTCGGAGGCATCATCCCTACTCAAGACTTGGCCGTGCTCGCAACTCTAGGGGTGGCTGCGGTCTTCACTCCTGGCACGCCACTGGAATCGATCGTTGCCTCCGTCGAAAAGCTTGGTGTTGAGGCGCGCACATGACGGGCGGGGCAGACCAGTGCATCATCACCTGTGCACTGTCGGGGGTGGTTGCGAACCAACAGCAGTGCCCAGCAATCCCGTACACCCCGGAGGAGTACGCAAATGAGGCGCGCCGAGCGCGGGAGGCGGGAGCGTCTGTCGTCCACCTGCACGCCCGCTATCCGGACGGTCGCCCCTCTTATAGAGTCGAAGAGTACGCAGCGATCACCAAGGCGATATTGGAAGTCGTGCCAGACATCATCATCAACTACTCGACTGGTGCTTTCGGCGTTGCGAAAGAAGAGCGCGTCCGCCACATAGTCGATCTTCGCCCCGAGATGGGGGCGCTGAATATGGGATCGATGACCTTCGCGAAGTATTCCTCGAGACGGAAGCAAATGGTCTTTGACTACTGCTTCGAAAACCGATTCGAGACCATCGCATTCTTTCTCGAAGCAATGCTCGCCGCCAACGTGAAACCTGAGTGTGAGTGCTTCGACACGGGCCACGTCAACAATGCGCTGCCTCTCATGGACATGGGAATCTTGAGGCCACCCGTTCAGTTTTCCCTCATTCTTGGAGTACTGGGAGGTGCACCACCCAATCCCCGCACCCTGGACCACATGTCCAGCCTGCTACCCCCGGACAGCACTTGGGAGGTCATCGGCATCGGTGACGATCAGTGGCGGTTGGTGGCCGCATCGGCTTCTTTGGGTGGGAATGTACGTGTTGGCCTCGAGGATAATTTCTACCTTCCCGATGGTGCGATGGCCGAGTCAAACGGGGCGCTTGTTGATGCGGCTGCACGACTCGTCTGCCTCAGTGGGAGGGAAGTGGCTGAACCCGCCGAGGCCCGCCGTCTGCTTCTTCTGGCCGAGTCGCCGGACCGTGCCGGCCTTGCGGCGTGGATAGGAGCCCTGTGACTGCTGCCCGCGAAGTGGGCGGAGCTATCCCCGACCCCAGCTTCAACGAGCTCGTTCAGGACCTCCATGGCCGCAAGGAGCGGAACCTCCAGATGGGCGGGACAGAGCGCGTAAAGCGACAGCATGCTCGGGGAAAACTGACTGTCCGGGAGCGAATCGACGCCCTGTTCGATCGAGGCACGTTTGTTGAGTTCGGTCTACTTGCACATCAACAACGCGTCGGTTCTGCCGAAGCGGACGCGGCCGGCACCCCTGCAGATGGAGTTGTGACCGGACATGGGCTTATCGCAGGGCGACAAGCCTGGGTAATTGCCTATGACTTCACCGTGATGGCCGGCTCGATGGGTGCTCACGTTGGCGAACAGTACAAGACCACTAGAGTGCGGGAGCTCGCCTTGAGAAACAGACATCCGATCATTTGGCTCCTCGATTCTGCGGGGGCACGAATCCAAGAGTACGTAGGCTCTACGTTTGCCGTCAGCGGGTGGCTTTTCTTTGACCAGGTGCAACTGTCAGGCGTCGTACCTCAGGTCGCCGCGATGATGGGCCCTTGCTCTGCCGGTACGGCGTACATCCCGGGTCTGGCCGATTTCGTGCCGATGGTCAAAGGCACTTCGTCAATGGCGCTCGGTGGTGCGCGGCTGGTAAAAGCCGCGACGGGAGAAGAGGTCACAGACCACGATATGGGCGGTTCGCAGGTCCATTGCTATCAGTCAGGCGTTGGCGACAACGAGGTTCCCGACGACTACGCCTGCATCGATGCAGTGCGCCGTTTCCTGTCCTACCTTCCGTCAAACTGTGACGAGCCGCCACCGCTCATCCCGACTGTCCAGGCGCCTGGGTTGGTGACGGGCCTCGAAGATGTGGTACCCGCAAACCCTTCTGTCACCTACGACGTGCGCCTGGCCATCGCCAAGATTGTCGATCAAGGGACCTGGTTCGAGGTCAAACCCACCTTTGCCGGGAACATCGTCATCGGATTCGCGCGCCTTGGTGGCCGATCTACTGGCCTGGTTGCAAACCAACCCGCGGTTCGAGGCGGGGCGCTGGATTCGGATGCATGTGACAAGGCGACTCGCTTCATTCGAATGTGCGATGCCTTCAACGTGCCTCTCATGTATTTAATCGACGTCCCAGGCTTTGTTGAGGAGGAACAATCCAACCGGGGACGCCTCATCAGGCATGCGGCGAAGCTCTTGTACGCTACCGGCGAAGCGACCGTTGCCAAGGTGGTAGTTGTGACGCGCAAGGCGCAAGGTCCCGCCTATTACGCGATGTGTGGCGGCTCGAAGCCGGACTTACTCGTTGCGTGGCCTTTTGCTCAGATCCAAGCTCAGGAGTTAGCAAATCCAGGACTAGGTGATACGGCCAAGGACGGGGGACCATATGGTCCCGCTGGTTGGGCGATGATCGACGATGTCATATCACCAGCCGAGACTCGTTTGGCAATAATCGGCGCCTTGGAGAGTTCGACCACGAAGAGTGTCCCGCAGCCATGGCGAAAGCACGACAACATGCCGGCATAACGTCGGCAGAACTGCCCAGCCCACGGGAACCGGAGTTCCCGGGGGGCTTGCGCAACGACCTCGTTAGCGAACTCGTCCCAGTTAGTGACCGACACACGTCATAACCTCGTGTGCATGGTCCAGGCAGCCTAGGCGACAACAGAGCGCTCTAGCTGGTCGAGGTGCTGTTCGAGATGGGTGCACAGTGCAACGCGCGCCACTTCTTCGGCAGTGAGCCACCGGCCTGCGCCAATCTGACACTTACGGCGGAGCAACTCGGCGTCAGCACCGAGCATGAAGTCAATGGTTTTCTTGTGGTCTATTAGCGCCATTTCCACAAGCTCCTCCGCTGACCGTTGCGATAGCTCGTGGCCGAGCACATCGCGTTTCTTGACCTCTGCCAAGAAGTCCACTTCAGAAATTTGCGCCGTTGCGATGCGGTACGTCAGTACGCCATAGAACTTCGACAGCACAGCGATGTGGGCCAGAATCTCTAATGGGGTCCAGCCATCGCCTACAGGGTCTTGACGCCCCGACATGAGCGATCCGAGCAGCTCAAGTCTGGCCGACGCTCGCCGCAGCCTCGCCACTAGCTCTTGGCGATCGAGGTTAAACAGCTCGTCGAGGAAAGCAACGACGCGCTCGCCCGTGAACTCTGTGCTCTCGATCCGCATCGCGTCACACCGCCTGACTGAATTTGCGACAACAGAGGAACATTTCGCTCATTCTGCCGGGACCGACGCAGGCGTGCCGACAAACGGTTTAGGAAACCGCGGGCGGGCAGACGGCGGTCAACCCTTAATCAACAAGCGCCCAGACGTGAAAAGCCTGGTTGGGTCCGCATCTTGGCTGTCATTGGCTGTCATCCGTTTCCGGCGCGGACGCTGGCGGACAAAGGTGAACTTGGGCGAACGTCTGCGGACGCCCGCAAACGGTTTTGAAGACCGCGGGGGTAGCGTCCGCAGCCGTACGTCAACGTTCGCCCACGCTTTATCGCCTGCGTCGAGAATCCATG
>CAAGKR010052083.1_pt1 | contig 13025 bp, 14 predicted proteins | sample 2556971 | NCBI WGS metagenome assembly CAAGKR01 (sample SAMEA5207829, study PRJEB30636) | soil metagenome | biome: forest; feature: boreal; material: soil | place: USA | collected 2011-09 | depth 1 m | reverse complement strand
TCGGTAAATGCCAACCCAGATATGGTGGATGAATTCGTATTGCTGATGGTGAAGATCAGCTCCGAGGTTCCACCCGGCGGAATCATGGACGGCACAAAAGACTTACTGAAGCCCGGCGGCGCAAGCACGGTTATTGATGCGGAAGCAGTATTTCCGGCCCCGAACTCATTGGATGAGACAGTAGAAGTAGTGTTATTTTTCACTCCTGCTGTCGTCCCCGTCACGTTCACCGTGATCGTGCATGATCCGCTCGCGGCAACGCCTCCTCCGGAAAGACTGACGGAGCCGGTCGTAGATTGCGCTGTGCCGCCGCAAGTATTCGTAAGAATCGGTCCCGCCGAAAGCCCACTGGGCAGCGTGTCAGTAAATCCCACTCCCGTTTGCGCGATCGGATCTGGATTCGTGATGGTGAAGGTTAAACTCGTGGAGCCGCCCATTGGAATCGTGCCGGCGCCGAAAACCTTACTTATCGCCAGGGGCGTCCCGACAAAAAGCGTAGCGCTGGGCTGCTGGCTCGGGGGCGCTTCGGCAGAAGTTACCGCTCCGGAGGTGTTTACATACTTCCCCGCGTTGGCGGCCGTCACATTGACAGTGATCGAGCAGGAATTGCTGACGTTGCCGAACGATAGTTGTACCGATCCTGTAGTTGTTGTTAGTGTCCCCAGGCAGCTATCGGAAACTGTGTTGACGAGCGTTACTCCTGACGGAAAAGTGTCCGTGAACTTGACAAAGGTTAACGGCTCGGCGCCATTGGGATTTGTGATCGCAAAGGTAAGAGCGCTAACTCCTCCCGGAGCGATGCTGGAAGGATTGAACGACTTAGTGAAAGTCGGTGGCACAATTACGATCAGGACCGCGAGCGGCTGATTACTGTTGGGCGCGTTATCCGACGTCACCGGCGAGGGAATATTGACCGCGTTGCCTGCTACCGAATCTGTGACGTCGAACTGAATCTGGCAAGAACTATTGGCGGCAAGGGTAAACGGTTGCTCTTGTACGACATTACTGATGTCAACTGTGCCGCACGTGCTGCTGCCAAAAGCATCGTTTGTTCGAAGCATGCCCGAAGGCAGATTGTCGGTGAACTGAACATCCAGGAGCGCCACCGAATTCGGATTCGTGATAGTAAACGTGAGAGTGGTGGTTCCGTTTATGGGGATAAATAAGGCTCCAAACGCTTTTGTAAAGACCGGGGGAGCAGCGCCTGGGCGCGGGCCGAAGGTATAGACGTTAATGACAACAGGATTCCAGCCAGAATTGTCAGGCAAGTTTTTAAGCGCACACTCCCACCCCCGCACCCCAACCTAACAGTTCAAGGATTTCGCACAATTCCCAGGGGGATTAGCGAGGCGGGGCTAGCTAAATTGGATAGTGACCAAGAATGACGCCAGGGCATTTTTGAGAACCGGGGATAGAAAGTGCAGGCGGGTGGGTGGGCCACCTTTACGTGCGTAAAAGGTGATCCAGCCACCCTTTACGCGTTCAACTTTCGACCACTAGTGGGAAGTTATGGCGATTGAGCAACAGATTCTGCGAGATATCGGGGCGCAGTTAATCAACAGCGAGTCTGTCGTCCTGAAAACTCAAAAGCTCCGAATCAAACGGGTCGGAGCCGGACGTTGGCGGACCGTGCAGTTTGAATCGAACGGACGAAAATTCGAAGCAATCGAACAGAACCGTAACAAGCCCAGCCGGTGGGGACAACTCGCCCGTGAAAAGCATCAGGTCGTCCAGTTCCGAGACGTTGCGACGCACAAGTACGTTGCGGTCTCGGTGGACGGTGAGGTTACGGAGTATGGGCGTTAATTTATGATTTCAGATCGTGTGAGTTCCCGTCACGCGTAGCATAAGAGCTCGTCCCCGCTCAGTTAAGACGGTGCAATGAGGCTTTCCTATTGTTCCTTTAAATCCGCGAAGGCGCCGAGCTTTCCGTAGTAGAGGCGCAGATTGCAAACTTTCGGCGCCATGTGGGCGAAAGCTACCTGGAGCTGCTCTTGTGGGTGATCGAGTTCGCCTATTTCCATGGGTCCGCGGGCGAGGTCCTGGCTGGGATCGTATTTGCTCCCAGCGGTGACATTCTTGTTCACAATCAGCATCCATTCTTTTTTGCCCGGGATTGTGTAAACCGTGTAAGCGCCCGGAGCGATCGACGAGGCGCTGAGCGTGAGCGGGGCCTGAGCGAAGAGAATCATTGGAGCGCCGCCGGGCTCCCACAATTTCCCGTTGCGTGGCTCTTCCCGTTTGCCGGGAATGTACTGCATGGTGATCTGTTTGCCATCTTCAAAGGTGCAATCGGTGGTGACAGTTTGTGCGTCAGCGTTCTGTTGAGCGGAAATGGGAGATGGGCAGAGCGATAAACTGAGCAGGCACACAGCCAGCGGGCGCATTGGTTTTATCCTCTTAATAGTTTGACATTGTAACTCAGATAAAACTAAGTGGCCTAGCATACCTCCCGGCGAAATGCACAAGCATGAGAACTGCAAAAGGCAAGAATCAAAAAGGTCAACGGTGGGAGCCTGGGACCGGCTTCTTTCCCATTTGCGGGCAAATTAATTTCGAATTCGGGCGTATGGGATAGCAATGTGGAAGTATTGGGAAATTGTGAACTATATTCCGGAACAATTCAAGGCAAGAAGCGAAAAAGTAAACGTGGGATGAAAACAGATTAAGAGTCTTCTTTGCGACTCCACAGAGGTCAAGACACCTTGCAAGTGGAAGGTTACGGCATCGCAGAAGCGATGTTCTGACCCGAACCAGGTTGATTAGCCGCTTCTCAAGTTACGTCTCTCCTAAACCTCCCTTTACGAACTCACCTTTTCAGCCCGATCACGGGCAGGAGCCAGGCCTTTCGGACTCGATCCCGTTACTTGTTCGTAAACGCTAAAAATTTGCTGGGCGGATGCAGTCCATGAAAATTTTCTTACTTGCTCATAGCCACGCTGCTTGAGCCGCTCCCTCAAAGGAGCATCCAGCAACACACGCCGTAGTGCCCGCATGATCTCAAAGACATTTTCCGCGTTGACCAGAACCGCCGCATTGCCCACGACTTCGGGTACGGACGAGGTATTTGAAGTCACGACCGGGGTTCCATGCGCCATGGCTTCCAGTGGAGGCAGCCCGAATCCTTCATAGAGCGACGGGAAAACAAAAATCTTCGCCAGATCGTAAAAAATTCGTAGAACGTCAATCGGCACGAATCCCATGAATCGCACGTCGTTCTGCACCCCGCCGCGCACCACCGTGCGGCGCAGGTCGGGATGCTTGGAAAGCTCGTCCCCGATAATGATGAGCTTCAGATCGCGGAACTGCCCATCCTTCTCGAGTTCTGCCTTGAGCGCCGAGAAAGCCTCGATAATACGCACCAGATTCTTGTGAGGACTAATGCGGCCGGCATAGAGAAGAAACGGGTAGGTAATTTGATAGCGCTCCGCGAGTAACTGCCGGTCGGGGTCGGTGGCGTGACCATGCAGGAAGCGCTGGTCAATGGCGTTGTAAACCACTTCAATGCGGCTGGACGGAATATTAAAAAGCTTTTCAATTTCACTCTTGGTGAACTTTGAGACGGCTAGAATCCGAGCCGCGCCTTTCAGAACACGGCGGGTGAGTTGGAAATGCAGAGAGCGGCGGAATCCAGAGCCATCGTGCGCGCGGTACATGTGCTCCAACACGTCGTGAACCGTGATTACGTAGGGACAAGGCAGGCTGCGGGGAATCCAAAACAAGTGCGGGATGTGCACGAGGTCGCAATTGATTTGCCGGAGGATGGCGCGGCACTCGAAATATCCTTTGGTGGTTGTTTCTCCATTCAATAGGGGAATGCTCTCGAAGTTGGCGGGTAGAGGCCCTATCTCCGCGACTTTCTGCGGCGTACCGATGAGAACGTATTCGTTTTCGTGATCTAACTGGCCCAATGCGCGAACCACATTCCGGGTATACGTGCCAACGCCGAAATCGGTCATTCGCCGGATATCGATGGCGATCTTCACGAAAGGAATTTAAACACAGATGGAAGGTCATAAAACAGCACAATAGAACGGCGGCCCGGCCAGGCCTTTTAAACTAAGACTCTCGATTCACGCAACGAGTTTTGCTCCTCCCGGTAGGAGTGGGCCGCGTCAATGCTTGACCTCGCCGGGCAAGCCGCTACAATTGGCACTAGGGAAAGAAAACCAGCCATGACGATTGACTTGAAACCGGAACAGCAGCGCGTGATCGACCTGGCCATCAAATCAGGCGCGTATCAGAACCCCGGTGAAGTTCTCGATCAGGCTTTCGAGATCATCCGCGAGCAACTCGCTCTTGAAGACTGGATGCTCGGACAACGCGAGGAAGTAGCCGCCCACATCGCTGAGGGCTTTGCTCAAGCCGAGCGTGGTGAATTGACAGACGGGGATGCGGCAATAGAGATATTGCGGAAACGACGCGCCGAGCGACTGAAGCCGCAGGGATGAGCGCTCCGTTTCGGTTGACGCCGCAGGCTACGGAAGACCTTGACGCCATCTGGTGGCTCATCGCGGAAGACAACCAGGTCGCTGCCGAACGCGTGGAAATGGAAATTATCGCCGCCTGCCACCGGCTGGCGAAACACCCCCGCATGGGAACCAAGCGGCAGGACATCACGATGTTGCCCGTTCGATTCTGGACTATCCCGAAGTTCCCCAATTACGTGATCGTCTACCGTCCCGACAGCGTCCCTTTGCAAGTGGTCGCCATTCTTCACGCAAGGCGCGACCTGGAAGAGGTTCTGGAAGAGCGCACCTGATGATTCCTGGGGGACGGTGTGCACCCTCAGGTTCTGGTTCACGCACCGAGACTAATCCTCAAGGAAGGGATGGTCCCCGAAAGGAGTAAGATGAGGACGTGCGGGATGCACGGGTGCTCGGAATCATCGCAGGTGTTCCAGCGGGCATCGTCTATTTCGTCGTGTTTGGCTTCCACCTCTGGAAGAGTCTCGCCGTTGGGTTCTTCGTCGCTTCGCTTTACGCTGTCCTAGCCGGTATCTTTCTCACTCTCGTGAAAATTGCGGAAAAACTCGACATCGACTTGGACAGGGACTAAGCCTGTCGGGCTGATCTTCACACAGGCCTTCGGGCGCTTCTGAGGACGGCCTTACAGATCGTCACAGCGGCAACCCGGCAACATGACCTCGGCTAGCTGCGGGCAGGCCGGGGATGGCTACCAACCAAGACCCCGGTGCCCGGCCAGTCGGAAATCCCAACTTCCCTCCACGCCAAGAACAGGGATGATACCGCTACCATTAAGTTCTCCCATCACCAAATGCCAAGTGAGTGAACTAAGTCGGCTGACTATCTTTTTTGGGTTCCACCGAAGCATCAGTCTCGTAGCGACGCCAATCACGTACCTGCGTCGTCGCGTGTCCGTGAAGGCGAACGTTACTTCGTTGCCTTGCGGTCGGCATTCGGCCTTATCATCTGGTCTTTGGTCGTTCAACAGTGCGAGCGTTTCCCTAATTCTTTCAGCCAACTCGTCCATAGTTATGAGTCCTTTCATTTCAAGAAAAGCATACTACCATTCTAGACGCTGCCGATGGTGGTGAGGTTTCGAGCTTGGGCCAATCACACTCGCACCTCTAACTGCGCTTTCGCCCGCCGCTCCGCGTACAGCGGAAATGCCTCTGCGAGTTCTAGCACCTGCGTGCGGATTCTGACCAGAACGCTGGCGTCGGTCCGATTGTGCAGCGCCTCGGAAATCCAGCGTCCGACCTTCCGCATTTCATCTTCTTTCATTCCGCGCGTGGTCAGCGCGGGCGATCCGATGCGAATCCCACTAGGCTTCATCGGAGGATTCACATCAAAAGGAATGGCGTTCTTGTTGACGGTGATGCCGGCTTCTCCCAGAGCCTTTTCGGCTTCGCTGCCAAACATGCCCTTGGAGAAAACGTCGACCAGCATAAGATGGGTGTCAGTTCCGCCGGAGATAATGCGGAATCCTTCTGCGGCAAGTGTTTCCGCGAGCACCTTGGCATTGGCTACCGTCTGACGGGCGTAGTCACGGAAGCTGGGCTGCATGGCTTCGAGAAAACAAACTGCCTTGGCCGCGATAATGTGCATCAGCGGGCCGCCCTGCATCCCGGGGAAAACGACTTTATCGATTGTGGCGGCAAATTCCTGTTTGGACAAAATCATTCCGGCGCGCGGGCCGCGGAGTGTCTTGTGCGTGGTTGTGGTTACGATATGCGCGTGGGGAACCGGCGACGGATGCACGCCGCCGGCTACCAGTCCGGCGAAATGCGCCATGTCCACGAGGTAAAGTGCGCCGACTTTATCGGCGATCTGCCGCATGCGCCCGAAATCGATAATGCGTGGATACGCGCTTCCTCCGCCAATGATCAGCTTCGGGCGCTCCTTCTCGGCGATCTTTTCCAGATCGTCGTAGTCAATGGTCTCGGTTTCTTTGGTGACCCCGTAAGGAATAATTTTGTAAGTCTTCCCTGAAAAATTGAGCGGATGCCCGTGAGTAAGATGCCCGCCATGCGCCAGATTCAATCCAAGGATGGTGTCGCCCGGCTGCAAGATGGCCGCATACGCTTCCATGTTTGCTTGCGATCCCGCGTGTGGCTGCACGTTCGCATGCTCGGCGCCGAAGAGTTTCTTCGCCCTGTCGCGCGCCAGATTTTCGACAACGTCGGCGTACTCGCACCCCCCGTAATACCGCTTGCCCGGATATCCCTCAGCGTACTTGTTGGTGAACACGGAACCTGCCGCTTCGAGCACGGCCTCGCTGACAAAATTCTCTGAGGCAATCAGCTCCAGGCCCTCGTGCTGGCGGCGAGTTTCGTCATCGATCGCTGCGGCGATCTCTGGATCAGTTTCGGAAAGCGAGCGGGACATGGCAGAATTTTTCATGGGTAGGTTAAGAGTACCTATTCTAATTTATTTGTCATTCCGAGGGGACGACAGTCCCAGAGGAATCTGCTTTTGGCGCGAACCAGCAGATTTCTCGCGCGATAATGCCGCTCTTCGAAATGACAATTCTCATGCAAATGGGAATGACACACCTAGGGCTTCGCGCCTTCGGCAAACGCTCGCCTCAAGAACGACCCCAAGTGCCAGCCATCCATATACTTATATGGCGTTTCGCCAGTCGTGTAATGACCGCAAGGCAGCACCGCTACTTTGTGATCCAACCCATAGCGCTCAAATTCGGCCACAACGTCGCGGGAAAATTCAGGAAGAAAAGTCAGATCGTACTTCGCATAGACAATGAGCGATTTTTTCGGCCATCTCGCAAATTGTTCGAAGTACGACATCGGACTGATGGCGTTCCACAGTCCGCGCAAACGTTGAACATCGAGCTGCGGTTCCAGACCTTCGCGAATGTGCCGAGTCGATTGGCCGTGCCAGACTACGTCCGCAAAGTAAGTTGACGCGTGATTGAACGCCGCCACGCGGATACGCGGATCGTGCGCAGCGGCGAGGAACGCGTAACAGGATCCGAGGCTGGTGCCGACGATCCCAAGCTGGTTGTAGCCTTGCGCTTCAAGCCAATCGAGACAGCAGCGGACATCGACGACTCCCTGGCGTGCGGCGTCGACAGTGCGTCCAATGTTCGCGGAGACCGCATAGTCGGCACGATGAACCCCCGCTGGCCTGCGGATGTCGTGGTAGGGCATGCTCAAACGCAACACCGCGATGCCGAGCCGGTTTAAGACGCGGCATAAAGTGTTGTACGCCAGGGCATCGGAATTCCAATGCGGCAGCAACACGACGGCACGATTTCCTTTGGCAGGAAACCAGCGTGCATTCGCTAAGTTGTTTTCCGGATAGGGAGTCCGCACCGGGGAGGTGAAGCGAAGAAAGTTGGCGTGGGTTCCGCGAACCTTGGCTTCCAACCTCGGATCAGGAATTTCTCGAGTGCTGAAGACCTGCACCTCGCGATTTTCCAGCCGAAAATCAACGGGTGTCGCGTAAGAAAAAAATTCATCGCTGGAAGCTACAATGTGCCGGTTATATTGCCGCAGATAGTTTTCACTGTCTTCCGGCAACTCTCCCGGCTTGCATCCATTTTGGCAGGGCCAGCCTTTTGCCCATTCCGCACCCCACTCCAGCGGACGCACGATGCGATTGCTGTCCACCGAGGTCAGCCTGGTCTCCCAGTCGTACATCCACCGTGCGTATCGCGAAGGCATAGGTCAGGATAACAAGTGTTGCGGCAGCGATCATCGATTCACCGGCGGAATGTAGGATTGCGGCGGCAGCCTACAGGAATTGATGGTGAATGGCGTCAAAATTCGCATTGATTCGCAAAAAAAAGATTGCCTATCCCCGGACGCCATCGTCCGGGGTGGCGAGTTGTAGCCTGCCAGGAACTGCTGAGTTTCACTCCGCTGGGCAGACAAGAAGGCGGACCTGCCCCTACGCGGCAATTCAACAACTACGCCGACGGCATCCGGGCGCCGTGCTGGAAATGATATTGCAAAATCTTTGCGGCAATAGCCGGGCTCATGCTGGATTCCGAGCTCTCCACTGCGCGCACGATTTCTCCGCGGCACACCACTTCGGCGGCGGATAGTCCCGCGATTTCCCGCGGCAGTACTAGATTGATTTCCAGTTGAACGTTCGGCGAGATTAACTCTTCGGCGCGAAACAACATTCCAGAGCGGCTGATGTTTTCGGTGGTGCCGCTGTGCCAGTCCTGTTCGCCCAGCGGCCGATATTTCAGCGGCAGTTGCAGGGCGAAGCGTTTCGCACGGAAAGAAGAAAGCTTGTCTTTGCTGTAACTGGGTTGACTTTGTGAAACTACACGAACTGACATGGCAACCTCCTGAGGGAGCGGAGTATCGAGCAACTCCCGGACCTTTGCCTTTAGATCGGGGAGCGTGAAAGGTTTTTGGAGCAGGACGATACCGGCGTCCAACGTGCCGTTGTGGCCGATCGCATTTTCGGTGTATCCGGACATGTAGAGAATTCTGGTTTCTGGCCGGTCTTTGGAGAGACGAGTCGCAAGCTCCCGCCCATTCATGCCGGGCATGATCACATCTGTCAGCAGAAGAGGGATAGGGTCAGGATACGACTCGGATACTCGGATGGCTGCGTCGCCCTCAGCCGCTTCGAGCACCGTATATCCCTGGCTGCGCAGGTAGTTGCTGGTAAGACGGCGGAGATTGGCTTCATCCTCGACCAAGAGGATAGTCTCGTATCCCTTTTTAATTTTCGGCGCCGGAACTCCTGGCTGCGCAACTTTTGCTTCCTGATCGGCAGCGGCTCGAGGCAAATAAATCTTGAACGCGGTGCCTTTGCCGGGTTCACTGTAAACCCAGATAAAACCTCCGCTTTGTTTAATGATTCCGTACACGGTCGAGAGTCCAAGACCGGTTCCCTTCGCACCCTTGGTGCTAAAAAATGGCTCGAAGATATGGGATTGGGTTTCTGCATCCATTCCGATTCCGCTGTCGCTGATCGCCAGCATGATGTATTCGCCAGGCGCTGCCGCCGCGTGAAACCGCGCATAGCTTTCATCCAGCGTGGCATTGGCAGTTTCGATGGTGAGCTTGCCGCCTTGTGGCATGGCGTCGCGAGCGTTCACTGCCAGGTTCATGATGACTTGTTCAATCTGTCCGGGATCGGCCTTGACCGCGCCCAAGTTCTGGGCTGGGGCCATTATCAGGTCAATGTCTTCCCCAATCACACGAGTCAGCATTTTTAGATTCTCGCTAGCCAGTTCGTTCAAATCGAGAACTCTCGGCGCGAGCATCTGCTTGCGGCTAAATGCAAGGAGCTGCCGGGTTAAGGCGGTCGCACGGTTCGCTGCATTGGAAATTTCCTGAGCTGGGGGGCGAAGCTCTGGATCAGCGCCAATTTTTTCCAGCAGAAATTCGGAGTAGCCGGAAATCACCATCAGAAGATTGTTGAAGTCGTGAGCGATGCCTCCCGCGAGCCTTCCCACGGCTTCCATCTTTTGCGATTGCCGCAGTTGCTGCTCCAGGGATTGGCGCTCGGTGACGTCTTCCGCAAATAGTTCGAAAGAAATCGCGTTCCTCTCGCCGCGAATAGTCCGGCTCGAAAGGCGCATGCTTGTGGCTGCTCCATCTTTTTTCTTCCACTCCGCCAGTAGACCGTTAAAAGATTGTAAAGAGCGGAAGTGATCCGCTATTTTGAACCACTCCTGCGAATCCGCATAAAGGTTCGCCACATTGGTCCCTATCAGCTCAGAAGGTGATTTCCGCCCGAGCATGGCGACGAACGCGGGATTAACGTCCAGGATGATCGCATCAGAATTGCATCGGCAAATGCCGTATGGAGCATTCATGACCAGCGAGCGGAAATTAGATTCCGACCGGCGCAGACCTTCTTGTGCGGATCGCAACGCGGCATTGAACGAACAGATGAGCAGAGCCACAAATACAAACAGCGTCAGATGTATGATGGCCTTGCGATAGTCCGCTGATGATCGAGCTCCCGCGAAGGAAAAATACGAACTGACGGTAAGGGCAAAAGAGGTGGCGACGAGGCCGGGCTTCCATCCGCCGTACCAAGCGCTGACCATGATTGCCACGGCGAAGACGACCAGGCGGCTTTCCACTACGTCGGACAGCAAAAACGCGGATATTATGGCTAGAACGGTGCTGAGTACCGCCACCCCGTAACGCAAGGCGCTGGCACGGGCTGGAGCGATGTAGCGCTTGCGGAGAAGAGGGGACTTCACTCGCATATGAGCCATCGTAGTTCCGAAGTGGGAATGCTCGCGAGTTACGAGAGTCCATGCCGCAGTTGTGATGTAGGCCGCGCTGGGAGCGCCTATTGTTACAGGCAACCGGGAATCGTGATTCGGACATCGCGATTTTTAGTACTGATCAGCGGCGTGATTTAACCCAACGTTTAGTTATGAATATCGGATTATTTGGCGGCACGTTCGACCCAATTCATAAGGGCCATCTGGCATTGGCACGCGCGGCGAAAGACCAATTTGATCTGGGACGGATTGAGTTCGTGCCGTCGAATATTCCGCCGCATAAGGCGCAGCAGCCGATGGCTTCTTACTTCCATCGGTATGCGATGGTGGCGTTGGCAACCATTGGCGAGAAGGCTTTTGTGCCCTCGCTCCTCGAAGCTCCGGAGATAAATTCAGGAAACAGCAATTCGCGTCCGCCGCAGGGACGCAAAACAGTTGCGGCGAATTACAGCATCGATACCGTTTTGCGCCTGAAGCAGACGCTGAAGAAAAACGACCGGCTGTTCTTCTTGATCGGAATTGACGCCTTCAAAGACATTGCCAAATGGTACGAACCCGAAGCGCTTTTCCGCGAATGCGACTTTATCGTGGGCAGCCGCCCCGGATATTCGCTTGCGGATGTTGCCAATGCCCTGCCGGAGAAATTGCGTCCCAAGGCTGCTGCAACCAAGCTTTTTGCGAAACAATCCGCCATTGGCGATTTAGCGTTGGCCGGAGTCACATTGCATCTGCTGGGAGACGTGCATGAGGATGTTTCCGCAACCACTATCCGGCAGGCCGTTAAGGCTAAGCGGCCCTTGACGAGGTTCGTGGACCCGGCCGTCGCCGAATACATCCGAAAGAACGGGCTGTACAAAGCGGCGTAGCCGGACGCCCCTGCAAACCGTCGTTGTCAGATAGAATAGGATGTCGAGAAGAATCGATTGCGTCAAAGCCGACGACCAAGGACCAACGACGCCCTCCTCCGCATGAAAAAAAATGATTTGAAAAAGCAAGTGTCAGCCGCCATTGCCGCCTGCCAGGAAAAGAAAGCCGAAGACATTTCAATCCTTGAGCTTGAAAAGGACTCAGGAGCGTTTACCGACTACTTCGTGGTTTGCAGCGGCACGAACCCCAAGCAAATCCAGGCCATTTCCGACGAGGTTGAGGACAAGCTCAAGAAAGCCGGCCTGCGCCCCGCGCATATCGAGGGCTACAAGCAGGCTGAGTGGGTTCTGCTCGATTACGTGGACTTCGTAGTCCACATATTCACCGAGAAGGCGCGGCAATACTATGACTTGGAACGTTTATGGAAGTCGGCCAAAAAGCTGCGGCCCGCCGATCTCGTGGCTCCCCGGCGCGTCAAACGCCCGCCAACAACTTCCAAGCGAAAGAAACGTGCTTAACGCCATTTTTGTGCTTAAATTTGTCTCGTGAAATTGACGGTTGCGTGGATTGGAAAAACTAAGGACCCGGCCATTCAGGAGCTGACGGATAAGTATCTGAAGCGGCTCGTATTCTACGCCAGCGTTGAAGGAAAAAGCTTTAAAGATGAAACCCAACTATTGGTGTCGGGCAGTCGTCGTGGGAGCGCGGTAACCCCTACTCTGATTGCGTTAGATAGCAGGGGACAGCAGCTTACCTCGGAAGATTTAGCTGAATTTTTGCGCAAACATCAAGACAGTTCGGCTCATCTGCTATTCGCCGTGGGCGGCTCGGACGGCCTCGGAGAGCAGATATTGCAGAGGGCATCTTTCAAACTTTCATTAGGCAAAATGACCTTCTCCCATGAACTGGCGCGGGTCGTGCTGCTTGAACAGCTCTATCGCGCATTCACCATTCTGAAGGGGCATCCTTATCACACTGGCCACTAACAAAATCACGATGAAATTGATTACCACGGACCCTCCAGGGCAGGAATTAGCGTTGTACCTTCGGTATGTTTCGCCGGGTGGCGGCCCCGCGTAGATTCATTAAACGAAATATTCGAGGAGCCGATGAAAAATCCAATCGATGTGATTCGCGCGAAAGAGCAAGAAATCACCCGTGTAAAAAAAGAGATTGATGCGCTGCGAATCGCCGCACAATTGCTAGGCGATGAGGGTCAGCCGTCGAAAAACCAACCGCCCGATCTGCGCAAAGCGCTCGACGTTCACTAAAGCACCCGTGCATTAGAATCCTTCTCCATCTGCCCAAATCGAGATTTCCGCAAATATTACGATGAAGTGTCGGCTGCGGCCGGCTGGTCTCCGTCCTCGATGCCTCGACCGCGAGGTACAATCAATCGTTCACAATATGGAAGACATTCGTCGTGGCCTGATCATGGTGAATACCGGCCCCGGTAAGGGCAAGAC
>CAAGKR010041158.1_pt1 | contig 13025 bp, 17 predicted proteins | sample 2556971 | NCBI WGS metagenome assembly CAAGKR01 (sample SAMEA5207829, study PRJEB30636) | soil metagenome | biome: forest; feature: boreal; material: soil | place: USA | collected 2011-09 | depth 1 m | reverse complement strand
GGCAACGTCGCGGGCATGCCGCTGTCGTCGGGGATCGCGGGCTGGTTGATCGGCGCCGGCGGCGTGGTGCCGGCGCTGGCACTGGCCGTCGCCGGGCCGCTGCTGGCGATCGCCGCGCTGTCGCGGGTCCCCGGCGATCGCGCCGCCGAGTGACCTCTAGCTGGCCTTGGCTTTCTTCTTGGGGTGATGGTGCGCGCGCAGCGAGGTCCATTCGGCACGCGACGGCGGCTTGTCGAGCCCGGCCTCATGAAGCGCGGCGCCGAGCCGTGAGTTCATGAAGTTCTCCTGCGCCTCGCGAGAGTCCCAGACCTCGACGACAGTCCACCCGGTCGCGGTCCGCCCAGCGGAGTGGGTCACAAGCCCTTCGGGCCAGTCACCTTCGCCGCTGTTCATGTCAATCCCGAGGATCGAGTTGACGTTGGCGTAGTCCTCCTCGGTGAATCCGTCGAACTCCAAGACGAAAAGCTCTGGCACGGTTGTCCCCCCAGTCATGTGGTGCAGCTGGTTGCTGAGGTGCGGATGGTGACACTCCGGTGGGGTGCGCTGTCCGTCGGCGGGCGGCAAATGGGCTGATGCTCGCCGTCGCGCGCCACCGGTCCCCCTCAAGCAGGAGCGGCAGACGCCTCCGGTGCTTCCATGACGCGCTTCAGGCTGCTCCATATCGCACGCTCCTGGCGCCGGCCCATGAACGTGATCATCGGTCGCATGAGCCTGAGGCCGCCATGTGGCTGAAGGTCCCACGACCATTGCATCTTGGTGCCCCCGGCAACAGCGTCGAATGTCAGATCTCCGCAGATGTCCATGCTCGAAAGGCGGGTCCATGACGCGAGGCGCCGAGGTCGCTCATACGCTGTCCACTCAATGGTCATCGGCACCATGCGCCCCATCGTCCTCATCTCTGCGCTGAACTGCGAGCCCAGGCCGATCGGCCCGGACGAGGTCTGCTCGGCACGAGCCATTCGTGGGTTGTAACGTGGCTCGTTGCGCTCGTCGGCGCAGAAGTCGAAGACGTCCTCCACCGGCCGATTGATGATGATGCCGCCTTCCACTCGCTTGCTCATTGGCGAATCCTCTTCAGACAGCGGAGACGAGTTGTCGATCGGGCAGTCGGGGATCACTGTCGATCGTCCCTGACGCCGCCGCCAGGGTCCAAGGTCACCAGCTGCGCGTGCTCAGGAATCGCTGTCCGAGTCGGGGTCAGCCGGGTGCCCCAGCCGCAGAGCCACCAGCGCCGCGGGAGTGCTCGGCTTGGTCGTCCGCCGTCGGTCAACCTGGGAGCACTGCGGTGTCGCTGCATGTGACAAATGGCCCTTATGGATGTCCCGCGGCACCAGACACAATCGTCTCAGCGGCAGCCTGCGTTAGACCCCTGCGGGCGCCGCGAAGGGAGGCGAAGCGTGAGCAAGACCGCCGGCGGTACAACCCACGGATGGTTCGGATTGAGCCCAAACCAGTTGCTCTGGTTCGTAGCGATACGGGTGATCGTCGCCGCCATAGCTGGTGCCGTTGTGTACGTTGCCACCGGCAGCGTGCTCTGGCTCGTGGTCGCGCTCTTCGCGGCCGGCGCCGTCGTCAACGCCGCGTCCGGCTCGCGAAACCGGCGCTGAGGACGGCTGACTATCACGAGGAGTGATTGATATGCAGGCGATGAAGGATGCCGCGACTGAGTTCCTAGCGGCGAAGCGGGTCGCGGTCACCGGGGTTTCCAGGAAGCCGCAGGGACACGGGAGCAACGCCGTGTACCAGCGCCTGCGGCAGCGAGACTACGAGGTCTTCGCGGTCAATCCCAACGCCTCGAGCGTGGAGGGGGACACCTGCTACCCGGATCTCACGTCGATACCGGGAGGCGTCGACTGGGTTCTGATCGGGACCAGGCCCGAGACCGCCGACGCCACCATGCGCGAATGCGCCGATCTCGGCATCAAGCGCGTCTGGATGCACCGCGGACCCGGCGCAGGAAGTGTGTCCCCGTCCGCGACCGAGTACGGCCGGGAGCATGGCATCACGGTGATCGATGGTGGCTGCCCCTGTATGTTCAACCCCACGGCAGATCCAGGTCACAAGGCGATGCGCTTCATGCTCACCTTGACGGGCAAGGTGCCGAGGCGGGTGTAGTGGCCATAGGAGCGAATAGAGACTAGGCCTCGACGAGGATCACCAAGGTCTCGGCCACCACACCGTCATATTCCATCGCCTCGGCCATCGGGGGGGTCTGCATCGCCGCCATGAGCGCGTCCATGTCGGCAACGTCCATGAGCACGGCTACTCGCGTCGCGTTCTCCGGATCGATGAACGTCCGGATGTTGGTGACGCCGAGGGGGCCGAAGACCTCTTCGCGCTTGGGCGAGGCCAGCCAATGCTTCTGATCCTTCACATCGTGGTAGCCGATCACAGTGGGCATGCTTCTCTCCTCAGTGGGCGTCCCACGCGCAGCGCTGCACGGTGCGCGGATCCTACGCCAGTGGACCTCTTGCCTGCCAAAGCGCCAAGGCGCGGGAAGTGGCGGCAACACGGACCTAACCAACCTCGTCAATCGCTAATGCGACCCCTCAGGCGGGGCGAGGTCGAGGATGGTCGCGTCAGCGCCGACGGCAGAACCGTGTCGGTCAGCTCCGTGTTCGGTACGCCAGATTCCGCGAGCTACGAATCTCAGCCCTTGATGATGTTATGAACGGGCGAGATCATCGGCGTGCCAGGATCAGCCCCGAGCTCGGTCATGATCGGGACCAGCGTCGCCCCGAACGCTTCGAACGACTCCTGAGAGTCCCAGACATCGAACACCTGGATCAGGCCGTCCGCTTCCATGGCGCAGTGATAGAGCCGTCCGGCCGGTGCTCCGGCACCCGCCGCTTCGAGCCGCTTGATCGTGTCGTCGTACCGTGCTTTCGTAAACGAGCTTGGCGTGAAGTACAGGCCGAGTGGCATGTCTGGGTCCTCCGTGGGTCGCGATTGCGGTCGGAGCGAACCCGCCCGCCCGGCCTTGACTTCGGATAGATGCTAACAAAGCTCCAACAGCGCCCAATCGGCTCGCCTCGCCAATCAGCGTATTCTCCTATCGGGAGCGCGGAACGCGGCAGCCGTCCCCGTGTATCCGCGAATACGATGAGCACTGAGATCGGCTCGAGGCCGGATGTGGCAGCCGGCGTGTGGCGGTTGGGCGGGGTCACTCAGGCGGCGATCATCGGGGTGGCTCTCGCACTCACCGCATGTAGCGGTGCGGTGGCTACTACTCGGAGTGCGACCCCGAGTGCCACCTCGAGCCCGCGCGCCACGCGGAGTGCCGGCCCGGGGTCCACCGTGACAGTCGACGAAACCGCAAGCGATGCCGTGTCGCTGCGCGTTGGACAGCAGCTCATCATCGATCTGCACAGCACGTATTGGATGGTGCAGGGCAGCTCCAACCCGCCAGTGCTGGCGATGGACGGCGCGGTTGTCGTGTCACCATCACCGGACGGCTGCGTCCCGGGCGAGGGGTGCGGCACGGTCACCGCCGACTTCCACGCCATCGCGCCCGGCGACGCGGTGGTGAGCGCGTCCAGGACCAGCTGCGGCGAGGCATTGAGGTGCACGCGCGGTCAGGGCACGTTCCGCCTTACTGTTCACGTCACCTCGTAGTCGGCGCTGGTCGCCGGCGGGACACGTTGAAGAGGTGCTGCGCCGACGCGCATCGACCGAGACGCACGAGCCGGCACGAGGAAAGCGACCTCCACGCGGAGGCCGCCCCTCGATCAACGTGCTGTCGGTCGGGTCAGGTCCTGACGGAGGCTGTGAAGATGTCCTCGTCAGTCGCAGTGAGCCCATCGGGCTCGGTCGCCCCGCACAGAGCCGGCGGGTTGGTGCCGCAGTCGAACACATCGGCACTACGGCTGTCTGCCCACAGTGGATGCGCGACTCCGCCCACGGCCGAGAGGCCCGTGTAGTCGCCCATGAACAGCGAGTTGCCCAAAGAGTCCGGGAACTCGGTGGGCAGGGCTGTTGACGACGACGTGACGCGCTGGTCGCTGAATGTGAGCTGGTGCGCGGCACTCACGGACGCCGAAAGACCGACGTCCAGCTTGCCAGTGCTCTCATCCGAGCCGTACTCGCGGGTGTAGTAGCTGACGACGATCTGGCCGGCGCGGTTGACGGTCGACCACTGTCCGAACTGGTCGCTTCCGGCCTGGCTGGGTGCCGATGTCGCCAGGGCGTCACCGGTTGGATCGACCCCTGTGCCCGTGAAGGTGGCAGCGGAGTCGTGCGACACGCTGACCAGGACCTTCTCGTTGCACGCCCTCGTCTTGACTCCCTTGTAGAGGTCCTGTCCGGTGGACGGCGAGATTCCGTTTGCCTTGCAGCCGGTGCTCGGGTTCGACTCGGAGTTGAGGAACGAGCCGATCGTCACGACGACCTCGTGGTTGTCGAGCGGGTTGACCGCGCCAGACGGGTAGTTCGCCCAGCGGAAGACCGAGTCCTGCTGGCTACCGTGCTCTGGAATGCACGCACGGCCGGCGTCCTGACCACCCTGGTACGCCGCGCAATCAGGGAGATCGTTGTAGTTGGTGACCTGCACCGGCGGCATGAAGCTGTTCCCGCCATCCGTCGACTCGGAGAGCAGGACCTGGTTGTGGTTGTCGGTCGGGCTGGTCAGGCCGTTGTTGAAGTTGCTGTAGGCGACGTAGAGATTGCCGTCCGCCCCGGTGAACGGATCCGAGAACTGGTTCTCGTTGCAGTTCCCATTTGGTGCCGGTAGCCCGAACGTGTTCGCGCAAAGCGCCGTCGACGCCGCCGACGCGATGTTGACCGACACCGGCGCGCTGAACGTGCGGCCGTAGTCGGACGACCATGCTTCCATCAGGTACGCGGTGCCGCTGGCCGTGAAGTCGGTCCAGATGACGTAGACGCGGTCACGGAACGGGCTGGCCGTGTGGTTGTCCACGGTCATGTACGGCTTGTCGATGAAGTCCGTGCACGGTCCTGTGTAGCACTCCACCACGGGCGTTCCGGGGAAGCTCCACGACGCGCCGCCGTTGCCGGTGGACCGGTACAGGTACACCGCGCTCGACGTGTCGGGGTTGTTGGTGGTGCCGGCGCCGCGCTGGAACTGCTGGCACGCGTAGTACGCGTTGCCAAGGCTGTCGAAGGCGGCCGATGGGTCGCCACTGGCCTGGAAGTACTCGCGCGCGACTCCACCGAAGTTGGTGCCACGGACGAAACCGTTGGGCAGCGTGCTGTCCTGCCAGGTCTGGCCGCCGTCGGCGCTGTACTGGGTGCCGCAGGTGCCGTCACCGCGGCGATAGTCGTTCTCGGTCGCGACCAGCTGGTTCGGGTTACCGGGATTGGCCGCGATCGAGGTCTCGTTCTGTGCCTGCGACCTGCCCTGGAGGTCGTTGGCGGCCACGTTGAGGCAGTTCTGGTTCACCTTGACGTTCGTGCCCAGGGTTTCGTGGCACTGCGCGGTGCTGCGCGGCAGAAAATTCCGCAAGTGCGGGTTCGCGGGAGAGGCGCCGAAGTTGAGCTCGACGTCAGCAGTCTGGTCCAGGAGCCGGTCCTGAATCTCCGGTGCCTTGGTTGGGTCGAAGGCCCGCACCACCGTGGGGGCCCCCGATTGCATGACGATCATGCCCGCCGCGATCGGGAGCGCCGCCACGAGCGCGACCCAGCGTCTGCGACCTGCCATGTGCCACCTCCCCGGCCCCGGCCTGCGGGGCCTCGCCCTTCGTGCTCCCATTAGGAGCGAGTGCGGTATACGCGTCGAGATGGGGGATTGTCAATCCTGGCCCGGTTGACGCGTCAGTGAGGTGGGTCCGACGATCGGGCTCGCGGCCCGAGGCGCGAGTGTGCCGCCCGGCTACGCGGGCTTGATGTTGGCGTTGAGGTGGAAGATGTTCTCCGGGTCCCACGCCGACTTGACCTGGGCGAGGCGTGCGTACTTCTGCGGGCCGTACGACGCGCGAACGCGGTCGTCGTCGGGGTCCGACAGGAAATTGACGTACCCACCGGAATCGCGCGCGTGCGGGCGCATGGCGTCCCAGAACGCGCGCACCCAGGCGCGGTCGGCCTCGAAGAGCTCCGGCGTCGGCGCGGCGGCGCTGATGTTGAACACGAAGCCGCCCGAGCGACTGCCGCCGAACGCGGTGTCGTCGTCGCTCGTCTCGAGAAACGCCCCTGACAGCATGAACGTCGGGCAGAACGACTCCGGCGCACTCTTCTTCCCCGCGTGTTCGGCGATCACCTCGAGAGCGCCGTCTGACAGGTGGTCGAGGTACAGGGCCTTCTCGTACGCCAGCGTGCCCCAGGCGGCACCCTCGTTGAACATCTGCTGGAGCATCACGTAGGGCAGCGGGGTCACAAGCTCGAACACGGGTGGCACAGCGTCGCGGATCGGCGCGATCGCCGCCGCGTGGTCCTCCGGCGAGCCGAACCCGACCACGAGCACAGCATGTCCGGGCTTGCCGTGGTACTCCACCGGCACGAACGGCGCGGGCGGCGCGGACAGGCCGATGGCGCAGAAGCCCGAGGCGTCTGCCGGGAGTGTTCCGAGGTAGTCGCGGCAGAAGCGCAGCGCCTCGATGCCCGTGTCGAGTGCCCAGAAGAACATGCCGAGGTTGACCATCGGGCCCACCGGGTGGAGTGCGAACTCGAACGAGGTGACCACGCCGAAGTTGCCACCGCCGCCGCGCAGCGCCCAGAAGAGGTCGGGGTTCTCATCAGCCGACGCGCGGACGATGCGCGAATCGGCGGTCACGACCTCGGCGCTGACCAGGTTGTCGCAGCTCAGCCCCGCTTTCTTGGTGAGCCAGCCCACGCCACCACCGAGGGTCAGACCGGCGATACCGGTGTGGCTGATGAAGCCTCCCGGGGTGGCCAGGCCGTGCTCCTGGGCGGCTGCGTCGAGATCCCCCCAGGTTGCCCCGCCGCCGGTTGTGGCGCGGCGGTTCTCCGCGTCGACACTGACCTGGTTCATGGGGCTGAGGTCGATCATCATGCCGGCCTCACAGACGGCATGACCGGCGAAGTTGTGGCCGCCACCGCGGACGGCGATCTCGAGGCCGTTGTCGCGCGCGAAGCGGATCGCCTCGGCGACGTCGGCCGCGCTCGAGCAGCGCGCAATGACCGCCGGCCTGCGGTCGATGGCGCCGTTCCACACGGAGCGGGCGGCGTCGTAGCCGTCCTGTCCCGGGACCAGCGCGGTCCCTGAGAACGACGTGCGGAACGTGTCGATGCTGCCTGCGGACACCTGGGTCATCGCCCCACCTCCTCTCTCCCCATTGCGAGCGGCGACGGTAGCCAATCGGGAAGGGTTTCCACAATCGGCCAGGCGACCCGCGGCCGCCCGGGTCCGCCGAGGGTCAGTCCGTGTGTTCGACGGCCCTCGCCGTGCAGACGAGGGCGCGGCCCGGGACGACGACGCCGTCGGACGTCTGGTACTGCTCAACCAGACCGATTGCCGTGGTGCGCACCGCAGAGCGGGCCTTCTCAGAGGCTGCCGCGATCGCGGCGGAGAGCGGTCCCGCGAGCGAGGCGACGGTGGCGAAGTACTCGTCAGCCGTCGCATACCTGGACGCCGTCGCCACCTCGGCCACAGTGGCACCGCCGAACCCCGCGGCGAGCACGGCGCGCTCGAGCACAGCGGGGTCCGCCAGCGAGAACAGGCCACCCGGCCCGGTCGGCGGACCACCGGCCACCAGGCCGTGCATCATCGCCGCGATGCCGACGCACGTCATCCACGGGTTGTGCTCCGGTCCCGCCCAGACGGCGACGCCGAGCCGGCCGCCCGGTACCAGCACTCGGCGGCACTCCTCGAGCACCACGTCCGGTCGCTCGACGAGCATCAGGCCCATGCGGAAGGCCACGGCGTCCACCGATGCGTTGGGGAGCCCGGTGGCGGAGGCGTCGAGCTCCGCCACGTCGACACCGTCCACACCCGCGAGGGTCGTGCGCAGGAGCGCGACCATGCCGGAGGCCACGTCGCTGGCGATCACCCTCCCGCCGGGGGACACGGCGCCGGCGAGCAGCAGCGCGAATTCACCCGTGCCTGCGCCGACCTCGAGGACCCTGTTCCCGGCGTGCAGGTCGAGATCTTCGAGAAGCCGGCGCGAGACCTCCGTCTTCATGCGCTCCACGTCGGAGCGATGGGCGTCCCAGGCCGGTGCGACGCTCGTCCAGTCAAAGGTGGTCGTGGCGGTGGTCGTCATGCGATGATTCGCTCCATGTGGCTGATATTCAATACAGCTATACTGTAGCGATTATGAGAACGCAGGTCAAGAGGGTGCGCGGCTACGACTCGACACGACGCCGTGCCCAGGCGCGTGAGACCCGGCGGGCCGTGCTGCGCGCGGCGCACGACCTTTTTGTGACCGCGGGGTACGCGAGGACGACGATGGCTGACGTCGCACGCGCCGCGGGCGTGTCGGTGGAGACGGTCTACGCCGCCTGCGGCACCAAGGCGGCGCTGCTCCATCAGGTGTGGGACGTCACCATCGGCGGCGACGACCAGGACGTGCCCTACCACGAGCGTCCCGAGGTGCTGGCGCTGCGCGCGGAGCCGAACCTGGCGCGCCGGCTGGACTTGCAGGCGGCGCTCTTCACGCAGACAGCGCGCCGCGTCGTTCCCTTTCAGCTGGCACTGCAGGCCGCCGCGGCAGCGGAGCCCTCGGCCGCGGAGATGCTCACCGAGATCGGTCGGCAGCGCCTCGTCGGTATCGGGGTTATGGCGCGCGAGGCCGCGGCAACCGGGCAGCTCGCGGTCACCGAGCAGGAGTGCCGCGACGTCATCTGGGCCACCACCGACGGCATGCTTTGGCACCGTCTCGTCAACGAGCGCGGCTGGACCGACCGTCAGTTCGAGCTGTGGCTCGGCCGCATGTGGACGCTCACGCTGGTCCGGACGACGTCAGGTCCCAGCTGAGCATGAGGTGCTCGCCGTCTGGCGTCCCGCCCGCCGCCCGGTATGCACCCACCGCCGCGACGTTGTCGGTGTCAGTCAGCACCCACATGCCGTAGCACCCACGCTGTCGAGCGATCCGCCGCGTCCACCACGAGGCTGTCGTCGCCGCTGCCGAGTTGGCGGATGGTGATGTCGCCGGACATCTGCTCATGGTCCGACATCGATTGTCTGCGGCGCACAATGGACGGCTGGTGCTCCCCATCCGATACCTCGCGCTCGGCGACTCGTACACGATCTGCACCGGCGCCAGCTCGCCCGCCAACTCGTGGCCGGCGCTGGTCGCCGGCCGGCTGGAGCAGGCGGCGGGACGCACCGTCGAGGTGACCAACCTCGGCGTCAACGGCTACACCGCCTCCGACCTGATCGCGCAGCAGCTGCCTCACCTCGGCGACGGTGGGTGGGATTGCATCTCCGTACTCATCGGGGTTAACGACCTCTACCAGGGCGACGACGAGCCGCACTACCACGCGCGCCTCGCGCAGATCTACGACGCCATCGCGGCCGTGGGCTGCGCGCGGGTGCTCGCGGTGTCCATCCCGGACTACTCGTACACACCGGTCGGGATGTCGTCGCGGGACCCGGCGCAGACGCGCCGCGGCCTGCGATTGTTCAACGCGAGCGCGAAGGTCACCGCTGAGCTGCGCGGGTTCGCGTGGGTCGACATCGCCGGCGTCAGCCGCGCGCGCATCGGCACGCCGGGGTGGATCGCGGACGACGGACTGCACCCCGGCGATCTGCAGTACGAGGTGTGGGCGGACCACATCTGGCCGGCGATCCGGCGGAAGTGGACGGCGCTCGGTCCCTGACGCCGACTGCGCGGGATCGCCGGCTGCTGGCCCTGCGCGTGGCACGCTGTCGGAGCAGCACAATGGCGCGGCGTTCAACCGACCCGTGATGAGGGAACCAGCGATGGCCAACCCGGTGGTCCATTTCGAGGTGCAATGCAAGGATCTCGCCAAGCAGCAGGAGTTCTACACGAGCCTGTTCGGATGGCAGATCGACACCAACAACCCGACGAACTACGGGATCGTGACCACGGGGAGCGACTCGGGCATCGGCGGTGGGATCGGCGACGGTATGGGCCACGCGCGGGTCACGTTCTACGTCGCCGTTTCGGACCTCGAGGCCACCCTCAAGGACGCCGAGGCCAAGGGAGCCAAGACGGTGCTGCCCCCCACAGCCGTTCCCGGCGGCCCGGAGCTCGCCATGTTCGAGGACCCCGAGGGCAACATCATCGGGATCCTCAAGGCGGAGTAGCTGCGGCGGGTGCGTCACGCATCGGTGTATCTCCTCTGGATGTCCTGCAGGTGATCGTCGAGACGGTCGACGTTCGTCTCCCAGAAGCGCCGGTAGTGCGCGAGCCACGCCGTCGCGCCCTCGAGAGGCTTCGGCTGCAGGCGGGCGGGCCGCCACTGGGCGGTGCGGCCGCGGGCGATGAGGCCGGCGCGCTCCAGGACCTTGAGGTGCTTGGAGATGGCCGGCAGGCTGATGTGGAACGGAGCCGCCAGCTCGGTGACCGTCGCCTCGCCGCGGGCGAGTCGGGCGAGGATGGCGCGGCGGGTGGGGTCGGCGAGAGCCGAGAAGGTGAGACTGAGCTGATCGGCTGGCATGTGGTGAACCTTTCGGTTATTTAACCAATCGGCATAGTGCGCCGATCCCGAGCGCGGTGTCAAGGGTGGGTATGGCGCCGCGTCAAGGGCGATCGAGGGCGCCGACCGCTCAGAATTGCGAGCCGTGCCCGCGCACACCTTCGTCCTGATCCCGGGCGCCGGCGGCGTCGCTGCGTACTGGCACCTGGTCGCCGCCGAGCTCGAGCGCCACGGGCACGAGGCCATCGCCGTCGACCTGCCCGCCGACAACGACACCGCCGCGCTGCCGGAGTACGCGGACGTCGTCGTCGACGCCATCGGCGACCGGCGCGGCATCGTGCTCGTCGCCCAGTCGATGGCGGGCTTCACCGCGCCTCTCGTCTGCCAGCGTGTGCCGGTGGTGCTGCTCGTGCTGCTCAACGCGATGATCCCGGCGCCGGGGGAGACCGTGGGCGAGTGGTGGGGCAACACCGGCTCCACGGAGGCGCGGCGGCAGAACGACCTCCGCGACGGCCGCGATCCGGACGCGCCGTTCGACATGAGGGTGGCGTTCTTTCACGACGTGCCCCAGGCGGAGGTCGACGCCGTCTTCCGCACGCTGCGGGCACAGTCGGACACCGCCTATGGGTCGCCGCTGGCGATCACCGCCTGGCCCGACGTGCCCACCCGCGTGCTCGTCGGCCGCGACGACCGCTTCTTCCCCGCCGAGTTCCAGCGACGCGTGGCGCGCAAACGGCTCGGCATCGACGCCGACGAGATCCCCGGTGGACACCTGGTGGCCCTGAGCTACCCGGTCGGGGTCGCCGCCCGGCTTGTGGCGTACGCCGCGCAGGTGCCGCAGCCCGCGCCGTGATCACCCACCGCGCAGTTCGCGAGGCGCTCGAAGACCTCGGCGTCGCGTACGAAGAGGTGCCCTGCGACCCGGCGCTCGCCGACACGGCGGCCTTCTGCGCGGCCTACGGCTTCGACCCCGCCGACTCGGCCAACTGCATCGTCGTCGCCTCGCGCCGTCCGGCGGGGCAGCACCTCGTGGCGCTCGTCCTGGCGACGACGCGGCTCGACGTCAACGGCCGCTGCTGCGAGCTGATGGGTGTGCGCCGCGCCAGCTTCGCTCCGCCGGAGCTGACCGCCGAGCTCACTGGGATGGACATCGGCGGCGTGACCCCGTTCGGGCTGCCGCCGGCCCTGCATCCGGTGCGCGTCGACGCGGCCGTGCTCACGCGGCCGCGCGTGGTGATCGGCGGCGGCGACCGGTCGATGAAGTTGGTGGTCGATCCCGCCGTGTTCGCTACAGGGCCGCTCTTCGAGATCGTCCACGGGCTTGCAGGGCGTCGGGCCGGCGAGTCTCAGCAGGAAGCCTAGCGCAGCCCATATCGCCGGCTCACGAGCCGGGACGCAACGGCCTAGGATCGCCAAGGCCATGACTGAGCAGGCGCTCCGCGAGCTTACCGAGCGGTTGGTGAGCCATCCGCATCCCGATGGACCCACGTCGGCGGAGCTCTTCGTCGGCACGCTCCCCGACTCGCTGTCGATCGATCTGCCGCTCCCCGCCAACGGGATCCTGCTCGGCAGCCAGCTGAAGCGGCTGTCCGGGCAGCCGGCATCGATGGAGGCCGTGCTCGACGACGACGGTGAGCCGGCCGCGATTGTCGCCGCCTACATATCCGAGCTGAAGGTTGCCGGGTGGACCCCGTTCGAAGGCTTCGGACCACCCCGCGGCGGGTTCATGTCCGCCGACACGGGCGACGGCGCGGCCGTGCGCAACGGCGAGGGACCCGTGCTCATGGTGTCCGCGGTCGCCCGCGAGGAGGCACCGGCGGACGTCCGCGTCCGGCTCGATTGGCAGCTGGCTCGCCACATCCATCGAGGGCCACGCGGCGAGCATCCGGGCGCCCAGCTCCTGCCGCCGCTGCGAGTTCCGCGCGGTGTGGCGCTGCGCGGCCAGCACGGCGGCGGGGGCTCGGACCACTGGACATTAGAGACGACAGTGCAGACGGAGCAGACGGCTCCCGTGCTCGAGGTGCATTTCGCGGCCCAGCTCGACGACGCGAGCTGGACGCGTATCGACGGCGGGGCAGCGGACGACGCCATCGCGTGGAGCAGCTGGCGGCTTCCCGGCGACGAGGGCTGGCGCGGCCTGCTGCTCGTGCTCGCGCCGTTCGGTGACGACGAGCGCACCCTCACGCTGCGCGTCGAGAGACGCGAGCCGGCCGGCGGCGAGGGCAGCTCGCACTTCGCGCTGCACTGACCCGGGCACGCCGGACGGGGCCTGCGTCCCGTCCTCCCTACAATCGGTCGCCATGCCGCGTCTCGAGCTCGTCGAGTGTTCGCTGCGGGCGGGACAGCAGGCACTGCTGCTGAGCCGTCTGCGCAGCCGCCACGCCATCCCGGTGGCGCGCGCCCTGGACGGCTGCGGTTTCGCCGCGCTCGACGTCTTCGGCGGCACCACCTTCGAGGCGTCGCTCCGCTTCCTCGGCGAGGATCCCTTCGACACGCTCCGCGCCATCCGC
>CAAGKR010307602.1_pt1 | contig 13028 bp, 11 predicted proteins | sample 2556971 | NCBI WGS metagenome assembly CAAGKR01 (sample SAMEA5207829, study PRJEB30636) | soil metagenome | biome: forest; feature: boreal; material: soil | place: USA | collected 2011-09 | depth 1 m | reverse complement strand
TGTTATACTCATTACACGCTACCTTGCTGTATGTAATGAGTCAAGAGCGTTTATCTCATTACCATGAACGATAAAACAGATCCTTTCGTTTCGCGCGGCTTTGGAGACTCCACTCCCTGGCTTGATTTCGTCAACAGCGAACTCCTGGACGGCTTCGGCAATCTCACCGATAGGCTGGATGATCCCGCGTGGGTCAAGTCCTTTCTACGCTACTGGAGATATCGCGCGCCGCTCCAGCCTGCCCTGCCCGAGGAGAATTTCAAGGCTCTGCGTTCGCAACTGCGGCATTTCGTCGAAAAAGCCAGTTCGAATGGCGCGCTAAATATCAACCAACTTGCCGGCCTCAACGCCTGGTTGAAAGTACCTGTTATCCCGCGCCTTGAGGAGGACCAAAATGGGCTTCACCTCGCCCTGTTACCAGTCCAATCTGGCTGGCATGTGGTCCTTGCGAATATCGCTTCTTCCTTCGCTGAAGGCCTCGTTCAGCAAGCGCACAATCGCCTGAAAATCTGCAACAACGAAGACTGTCGCTGGATTTTTATTGATGCCACCAAGGGCAATGTCCGCCGCTGGTGCAGCAACGCCACCTGCGGCAATCGCTACCGCGTCCGCCGCGCCCGCGCCAAGCAAACGCCAAGCAAGCGCTCAAGATAATTTCGAATTCATTTCTGGGATTTTTTGTCGCGGATCAAACCCAACAACATTCAGAGCCAGAAACAACAACCCCAAGCCAGCGATAACTCAAAACCAACAATAAATTGAGATCCTGCGAGCCGATTCTGCTCGCAGGATGACAGCTTATTGTGACGGTGCTTATATCCGCTGTCCGCGCACCAACGACAAAAACTCATCGCGCGTCTGTTTGTTATGGCGGAAAGAACCCAGCATCGCGCTGGTCACCGCTTGTCCGTGCTGCTTCTCCACTCCGCGCATCTGCATGCACAGATGCCGCGCTTCAATGATGACACCCACGCCCTCCGGACTGAGCTTTTCCTCAATTGCTTGCGCAATCTGGCTGGTCATCCGCTCCTGAATCTGCAGCCGCCGCGCAAACATATTCACCAGCCGCGCGATTTTGCTGAGTCCCAGCACGCGCTTGTTCGGCAAGTACGCGACATGCGCTTTGCCGAAAAACGGCAGCAGGTGATGCTCGCACAAGCTGAAAAATTCAATGTCCTTCACCACCACCATCTCGTCGTACGCAACGCTAAAGGTGGCGCCGTTCAGCACGGAGTCCACATTCTGGTGATACCCGCTGGTTAGAAATCGAAACGCCTTCTCAAAACGCTCGGGCGTCTTCCGCAAACCTTCGCGGTTTGGATCTTCGCCGGCCAGCGCGATCATCTTGCGCACCAGGTCCGCGATATTCTCTCCCGCCAATTCCAGCTTGCTGTCGTGCAGCATCAATTCCGTCGGCTTCGTCATTTTCCCCATCCAGGTGTCAGACCGCCTGGCGATCCGCGATTTCTTCCCCGGCATATTCAAACGAGTTGTTGCTGGTCTCTTCGACGCGCACCCGCTCGAGCTTAGCCTTAGGAAAGTGCTTCAGGCGCTTATAAATCTCGATGCAAACGTTCTCCGTCGTGGGCACCTGCTCGCGAAACGCCGGAACCTCTTCGTTCAACGAGCGATGATCAAATGCCTCAATCATCTCCCGTTCCACGAATCCATCGAGGTCCGTCAAATTCGCAATCATGCCCGTAGCCGGGTCTACAGTCCCTGACACGCTGATCTCCACTACATAATTATGCCCGTGTCCATGCGGGTTATTGCACTTGCCAAAGACACGGGAGTTCTCTTCGGCGCTCAGCTTCTCACTGTGCAGCCGGTGCGAGGCCGCAAACTTGTAGCGCCGCCCCAATTCGATTTTAAGCTCGCCGCCGTTCATGCGCGCTTCACTCCGTTGCGAAATACATCCGCGAACAAATCTGCGTTCTCGTAGAGCCTCACCTTATACAGACGGCCCTGGGTTATTTTTGGCTCCAGCAAATTCCAGATTACCCGCGAGATGTTTTCACACGTTGGAATCTGCCCCTGCAATTCCGGCACTTCGTAGTTCAGGTGGCGATGATCCATCCGCTGCGTAATTTCGCGCTCCAGAATTTCTTTCAGCTCTTTCAAATCCAGAACCATTCCCGTCACCGGATCGGGCTCCCCAGCCACGGTCACTTCCAGCGCGTAGTTGTGCCCATGTCCGTGCGGATTATTGCAATTCCCAAAAACGCGCTTGTTCTCCTCCGCGCTCATGGCCGGATTGTCGTAGCGGTGCGAAGCGGAAAACTCGATTTTGCGCGTTAAATAGACCATGTTTACCTACCTCTTCGATGCACCAGAGGTACCTACAGGATACTCTCTCCCCTTCCACACGAGCGTGCCTTTCTGATGGCTGCGGTAGGACGCCCACAAGGCCCCAGCATAAAGCAACTTGCCCGGTATGCCGTACCCGGTCAGCTCGGCCGGAAACTTGTTCCGGATCAGTTCCATCGCATACATCCAGTGCCACAACCCCACGGCCACCACTATACTGACAACGCCAATACGCCAATTGCCACTTCCACCCCACAACAAGCTCACCGCGAACGTCAACAGTAGAATCGGCACGACCGCATTCACAATCTCGGCAGCCATGGCTCCCGGATCGTTGCCCATGAGCCGATAGAGGTTCTTTTTCCAACCCTGCCACATCGCCTCGAAGCTGCGATACATACGCGCCCGCACAATTCCCTTACCACTCCCGAACCATATGCGATATCCAGCAGCTTTCACCCGCTTTGCCAGCGCCACATCTTCCAACACTTCTCCGGCGATCGCTGCGTGGCCGCCCTCCGCGTTGTAAACATCTCGGCGAATCAGTAAGAGTTGCCCGTTCGCTGCGGCTGCCTTTTTCTGTGGATCATTTACATCATCAAACGAAAACTTGCTGGCCAGCCGGCAATACACCACCGGAATGAGGGATTTTTCATACCACGTTTCAGTTATTTGCTCAGGTGAAAACGAAATGAGCTCGGCCTTCTGTTCGTGGGCAATCTGCAACGCGCTGGCAGCAGAATTCTCGCCATGCAGCACATCCGCATCCGTAAAAAGCAGCCAACCCTCTTTCGCCTCTTCAGCTCCGACCCATACGGCATGATTCTTGCCTACCCAACCTGCTGGCAAGTCCGGCGCCTCGATGAGCCGAACCTTCCCGTGTTTCGTCATTAACTCCTGCACAATTTCGGCCGTGCGGTCCGTGGAGTGGTCATTCACCACGATGATCTCCGTAATCTCCGGCTGCCGTACCAGCGATTCCACGCACGCCGCGATCGCCACTTCTTCATCGCGCGCAGGAACAATCGCCGAGATTCTTCGTGGCCCAGTCACTTGGACTGTTCTCTTGGATTACGCGTCATTTCACCCTCTGCCCCACCTAGTCCTGATCTTGCGCAACAGCCCCAGACAACGGGGCTACTCCCAACAGATTCACTACGCTATTATAACTTTGTTATGAATACGCTCTTTCGCAAACTCGTGAAGGTTGGGAGCATGGGCTGCGCCTTCGCGATCCTGGCCTTCTTTAGTTTGCCGCATTACCGCCAGGGTGAATCGTCCATTGCCGGTAAAACCGCCGAAGATTTCAACATCGAACTGAACGGCAAGCCTTCGCATCTGTCCGATCTGCGCGGAAAAGTGGTGGTCCTGAATTTCTGGGCCAGTTGGTGTAAACCGTGCGTGGAGGAAACCCCCGCGCTGAAAGAACTGCAGCAGCGCATCGCTTCTCGTAACGGGGTAATCTTGGGCGTGAGCATCGACGAAGACCCGGCGGCCTACGCCAGATTCGTAAAGGATCAAGCGCTGAACTATCCGACGCTTCTCGACTCTTCCGCGAAGATCGCCAACGACTATGGCAGCGTCATGTGGCCCGAAACCTACGTAATTGACCGCCAAGGCAAAATCGCCCGCAAAATAATCGGCCCGCAGGACTGGAATTCTCCCGCGATGCTGGCCTATTTTGACGACCTGCTAGCCCGCAACTAACCATCTCTCTTGTGTAGGGGCGGCCGACCGCTTGCTCGCCGAGGGAGGGAGGCCGTCCACCAATGACTGCGTCGCCAACAATGTTCCGCATATCATTCTGGAAATGAGGGGGCAGTCTAAAAAACATCCTTGTTGTGATTACATAGAAAGAAAGTTCGTGATAGGGCGCAGGGACCGCCTAAGAGGGCGGTACCTACAACTTCACAGGCGCTGTCAACTTTCCCGGTAATTCAGCAAAATCAACCCAACAAAAATAAAACATGCCGGCCAGATCCACCCCAGATACTTCCTCACGCCACTCTCTTCGGGCAATCGCAACTCCAGCCAGCGCGACCATCCCGCAACAATTCCAAATAGTGCCAGCAGCGTGTGGCTCAGTTCCGTCAGCATCTCTTCCTTGATATTCCCAAGTGCATGGGTGTGCGTGAGCAGCACAACACCACCCAGCACACAGACACCCGGAAACACCAGCGCCGCAGTCATGGATTTCATCCATTTCATTTCCACGCGATACTGAAATATCGCAAACAGAATAATCAGTATCACCGCCGCGCGATGTTGCAGCACATCCGCTTCCCCGAAACTTTCCCAGAAACCGTTCGGCCCGAGCGGCCAATTTTCAGGATCGGCGCGCAAAAATAAAAATGCCGCCAGGCCCAGGAACATCAGCGGCCAGATCTTGGCCCACGAAAGATACCGGCTGCGAGAAAGCAGCGCCAGTATGCCCATCAACAACACCATCAATCCCGCCCAATTGTGGTTGTATTCCGACCAGGCAATGTCGCTGGGCTTGTCCGGATGCCACGCGGCTTGTCCCGGCATATACGCAGGAGGGAGACTGTGTCCGGTCGCTTCCGCGTTCTTGTACATCTGTTTTGTCGGTTCGGAAAGTTCGCCTAGCGGAGGACTGAAAAAACGCGGCGCTCGAGGTGTAAATCGTGTGGCAATTTCCTGCAGCGTAACGCGATCCTGCATCAGGTCCGCGCCCGGCGGCTGCGAAGTCAAGGAAGCCGCCGCCAAAATTACTGTCAACCCGATGCCGATTTCCGCTTCACCGAACCGCATCAGGCTTTTCATGCCCGTCCCAGCGCTGGTTGATCCGTTGGGCCATCCGAGTCCTCTCACGATGAAATAATTGGCTGCGCCCAGAACCAAAAGGCACATCAGCAGGATTACCTTTGTCGTCACCATCACGCCGTAAGCCGTGCCATAGATCGCCGCAATCGATCCGATGTAAACCCAGCTTAGGCCAATCCCCGCTGCGACCAGCAATCCAACGCTAATCAGCGCCATCCGCGAAAATCTTTGCGTGACCGTGATTCTGGCTTGCGTCTCACCCAACTTCTTCATCGCCAGCAGCAAAAATGGAAGTCCGCCAATCCAACTGGCCGTCGCCAGATAATGCACCACCGTCAATCCCACCAGCACCTCGCGATCTTCCATCCGCGACGCGGAATGGCTGGTCATAACGGATGCCGCCAGCATCACCGCCGCCGGCACCAAAATCAGCGGATTCAAATCGGTCCGCCATTTTTCCGGCCAGACAGCGATCAGCACTCCCGCGACAATTCCCAGCGCCCCAGACAGCACAAAATTTGCGCCCATCACTTCGCTCAGCGGGATTTCCACGGTGGCGCGCAACACCAGGGAATTGGCGGTCACGAAGAGCAGTTGGGACAGCGCCAGGCCCACCGCGCACCAACGGATCAGCCTCCACCCGGAACGCAGCAGTTCTGCGCAGCGCTCTTCAGGGCTTCGCGCAATGAACGAGAAAAACAGAATCCCACCGATGGCCACGCTTTGAAAGCACATGGTAGCCGCACGCAGCAGCACCACCAGGAATCCAAAAATGCCTAGCAGTTGAACCATCAGCCGTTTACGACCCCGTCACTTTGAACGGAATTTCGCCGCGAGTGATATGGCCGTCGGGTGCCAGCACCTGCCAGCGAATTGTATAGGAGCCCGCTTTCAAGCCGCTGCCTCGCGCGGCCAGAGTGTCCGGCGCAGGCTGTTTGTCCAACTTCAGCTCGGTCACCGAATTGTCCGGATTCAGCAGTTGGAGCTTAGAGCGGCCGGCATCGACACGCACGTTGAATCTCAATTTCATCGGAACATCCGGCCCCGCCACGGTGCTATTGGCGGCCGGGGAGGTCTCTTTCAATATCGCATGCGCTTCTAAGAAGCGCCCCGCCAGCAGCAATGCCACCACGACGGCCACCCACAACCCGCTCCGCATCACGTGCTTTGCGTCTACCATTTCCCGCCCCCGCATCGCTGATCTCTCCATACCTGATAACTATACCAGCGGGAAAGCAGCGCGGGGCATACGGAGTGCGGCAGTAGGACTGCCGCTTTTGAGCTCAAAGAAACACAGAAGGCTCTAGATGAAGGCAAGATCGTGCGTAACAACGCACCTTCAATCGGCGACAAACTTTCAATTACTAGCGCACTTTCAATTGGTAACACGTTCTCATTAACAACATATTGTCATCCTGCGAGCCGATTTTGCTCGCAGGATCTCAACTTAACATCTTGCGCTGCATTCAGACGTCGCGATGCTGAAGCGCGGGAAAATGCTCCGCTCTTCAGCATGACATTAAAACGACTATGAGAACTACAGATAGGTCTGCGAGCGTCGGTATGAAAGTTGCATCGGCAAAAAAGGAGACAGCTCTCGCATTTCGTCGCGCAGGGCGAATAAGTCTATTCGTAGCGTAACGCCTCGACCGGATCCAGCTTCGCCGCTTGCATCGCCGGAATCCAGCCACTGACCACGCCCACGACCACCAGGATCGCCGCCGAAAGCGCCATCGTCATTAATGACAGCGTCAGATGAATGTCAACCTTTCCCGAATCGTCCTCGTAGGCCGGACCTAGGAAGGGCAACGTTCCAATCGCCGCCGTCAGGCACCAGGACAGGAGCATTCCCACCGCGCCCGCCACCAGCGTCAGCACCAGTGCTTCCAACAAGAATTGCCAACGGATATGCCACTTTCTCGCGCCAAGCGCCCGGCGTAATCCAATTTCCCGGACCCGTTCGTCGACTGAGACCAGCATGATGTTCATCACCCCGACTCCGCCGATTCCCAAGGTCATTGCGCCGACCATGAACAGCAACCCTTCGATTCCTAGAGTAATTCCGTCATAGATTGGTTTGAATTCCTGCCGACCAAACATGGTGATAGCGCGCTTGTCGCTCGACGAAAAATGTTGCCGGTTGGCCACTGCGGAGCGGAACTGCTGCATCGCCTGCGCTTCAAATTGCGGAGCCACCGGCTCGAAAACCATTACGCTAGCATAACGCGCGTCCCATAAATCCGCTGCAGCAGTATAGGGAATGAAGGCGGATTCATCATCGCAGTTGAAATAGCAACTGTCGGAAAATTTCATGTCCATCATGCCGATGACCGAGAAGCGCACTCCGTCGATTCGCACCGTTTCGCCAACGGCAGGCGTTCCGCTAAAAAGTTTCTTCTTCAGCCGCGCTCCGAGAAACACCACGCGCCTGCGCTCGGCAACGTCTTCCGCCGAAATCCAGCGGCCCTCCGATGGCACTTCGTTACGCATCTCGCCGTATTCCGGAAATACGCCGCGGGTCGCAGAGTCCGAGAGTCGTTCGTCATGCGAAATCCCTTTCCATTTCACAGTTTCTAGTGTCACGCGCTTGATGAGTGGCGATTGCGCCTTGGCCCAGTCCGCATCTTCCTGCTCAAAGCGCACTGGTTTTCCGGCGCGCTCGCCGCCAGCCTGTTCGCTGGTGGTTCCCGGCCAGCAAATCACTGCGCCCTTGCCGAAGACTTCAAAAGTATACATAAGCACGCTGCGAAACCCCGAGCCATAACTTAGGAGCAATGACACCGCCACAATTCCCCACGCAATACCGCTCATGGTAAGCAGGCTGCGCACTTTGTTGCGCCCCAGAGCAATCCAGGCTTCCTTGAAAATTTCGACGAACATCAGCCACCAGCCTCGAAGCGCAAAGCTTCTATCGGATCCACCGACGCCGCGCGATTCGCCGGATACAACGCGGACAATACGGCTATCAAACCAAGTAGACCAATCGTTAGCGTTGCCAGCTTCCAACTCGCATCCAGACCATCGAAAAAGGGTATCTTGGGCAGCAAATTGACCAATGCACAAAGTCCGTAGGAAATGATCAATCCGACTCCGCCACTGATGAACACCACGATCACCGTCTCCGCAAAAAACTGTCGAAGAATCGATTCGCGGGTAGCTCCCAGGGCCTTGCGCACTCCTATTTCTCGAGTACGCTCACGCACGCTCACCAGCATCACGTTCATCACGCCCAAGCCGCCCAGAAAAATTGTCGCTACGCCAACCGCGCCCATGAAAACTTCCATGCCCACAAAAATCATGCGGTTGGCCTGCGCATTCTTTACCGTATCCCAGATGCTGGCCGCCTCTTCGTCACGCGGATCGAAATTATGCAGCCTCCCCAGGCTGCGGCGAACCTGCCGCACGCAATCCGGATGGGTTTCGAGCGACCACGGCGCCACCAGCAGTCGGTCCACCGAATGTTCCGCGGCAGGCGGCTTATTTGGGAAATCGCGCTTCATGGAGTTAAACGGAATAAAAATTTTGCGTATATCGACACCGTCGTAACTGGAGTTCTGGTCCTTGGTCTTCATGATGCCTATAACCTTATAAGGAATGCCGTTCAGCTCGATCGTCTGCCCGATGGCTTCGCGCTCGGCGAACAATTGCTTTTTCGTGTCGCTCCCCAGGAACGCCACGCGCCGGCCTTCTTCGTTGTCCTCATAGTTGTAGAACCGCCCCTGCGCTACGGCGATGCTCCGGATTACGGTGAACGGCGGCAGCGATCCTACGGTATCGAGGTCTCCGCTGTTGAAAGCGCTGTGCACTTTCACATTGTTGCCAAGTTCCGGCATTACGTATTTGCAGGCCGGTGCTTCCTTGGCCACTTCCACGTAATCGTCTTCCATCCAGTGCACCTGGCGCCCAGATCTCGTGCCTCCCGCTTGCATACTGGTTCGTCCGGAGAAAACAATAATTACGTCCTTGCCGAAATTCTCTTGTTGTTTCTGAATGCCGCGGCCCAGGCCCTCGCCCGCAGCTACCATTAAGGTGATCGAAATAATTCCCCAGGCGATGCCAAACATGGTGAGCAGCGTCCGGCGCTTGTGCCCCCACAAAGTCGCCAGCGTGTCACGCAAGAGATCCCGAAACGTCATGTTTAGCCTGCTTGCCCCGAGTTTCGAAGGGAGCCTCGAAGAGCCGCCTCTGTTACCGATGAACCGCTAGGGCCTTGAAGTTCCGCGAAGATCTTCTACTGAAGAACGACCTGCTGTTTCTCCGTCAGGCCGGACACGATCTCGGTTTTTACGCCGTTGGAAATCCCCAGCTTCACGTCAATCTTCTTGCGCCCATTCGGCGCTTTGGGGTCCGGCGTTTCCACCGACGCCTTGCGATCCTTGTCATAAATCAACGCAGCTTCCTGCACCATCAGCACATTTTTCTTTTCTTCCAGCACCACTTCGGCATTGGCGCTCATATTCGCTTTCAGCTCGCCCGTGGGATTGGAGATCGACACGCGCACTTCGAATGTCGTCACGTTATCCTTTTCCTTACCCAGCGGAGAAATCTTGGTTACCTTTCCGGTGAACTTTTTATCTTTGAAAGCCTCCACCACGATTCGCGCCGGCTGATTCAAATACACCTTGCCGATATCCGCTTCATCCACTTTTCCCTGCACATACACTTCGCTGATGTCGCCCAAGGTGAGCAACAACGTGGCCTGCGAACCCAATACCAGGATCGAACTCACCGCATCGCCTACGTTGACGTCCCTGGACAGCGCCAGCCCGTCAATTGGGCTCACAATCGTTGAATTCCGCAAATCCTCTTCCGCGTTTTCCAGCGCGGCCTTCGCTTGCGCAACCTGCGCCTCCGCCTTGGCAATTTCCGCTCGCGCCACTATCAGGCTTCGCTGCGCGCTCACCTGCTTGTTCAGCGCCATCTGGTAATTCTTCTCCGCGTCTTCCACCACGCTCTTGGACATCACGCCATCTGTGTACATCTGCTCCGCACGACCCATGTTCAACTTTAAGAAGGGCACGTCCGGCCCTTCCGCATCTACCTTGCTCCGCTCCAGTGACGCGACCGCGGAATCCCGCGCCGCCTGCGCCGCCTGATAATTCGCTTCCGAAGCCCGCACGCTGGCTTCCAGCTGTATCTTGTCGAGTTCCGCCAGAATCTGCCCCTGCTTTACGGTGTCGCCATAATCCACGTAGAGTTTTTTCACGATGCCGCTGGCCTTCGACTTCACTTCGACCTTCGACAGCGGTTGAATCTTGCCGGTGGCGACCACCACCTTGGCCAGGTCTCCGCGCTCGACCGCGGTCAGCTTCGACGAGTCAATTTCATGGTTCGGCCGGAGCGCCGCAAACACGCCGTAGCCGCCCCCGACCAATATCAATAGCGCCAGACCGCCAAAAATGAAGCGGCGGCGACGTTTCTTGGCCGCTTTGCCATTCGTCAAACCATTGCCATTACTGGACATAAACCACCCTCGTCCGGAGCATTTTTGGGCTTCCACCCTTTAGTACGCACTCAGACCGCAAAAGTTCCATTCCTGCGCATATAGACGCTCCAACGAGACGATTCGTCAGCCGGACAGCCCACAAACACGTAGCGGCCCAGCGCCGTACCTAATTCCACTCGATCGTAGCGTCTAGGATGCCGTTCTCCTTATCCCGCTAAGCCATATTCGAACTTCGTGGCCCCGCTACTTCTTGCTTCCTGATATCCGCTCGGATATCCGATCACTGATATCAGCCGATTCCTCGCCAGCCCCGTGCCCAGCCGCCCCTAGAGCTTCACCGTCCTTAACCGCAGCGCATTCGTAATCACCGAAACCGAACTCAAGCTCATCGCCGCACTCGCAATCATCGGGCTCAGCACCCAGCCAAAAATGGGAAAGAAAACTCCCGCGGCAATCGGAATCCCTATCGCGTTATACAAAAACGCAAAGCCCAGGTTTTCTTTTATATTCCGCACGGTAGCGCGGGACAGCCGTCGTGCCCGCACAATCCCTCGCAAGTCGCCTTTCACCAGCGTAATTCCGGCACTCTCGATCGCAATGTCCGTGCCCGTTCCCATGGCAATGCCCACATCGGCGGCGGCTAATGCCGGCGCATCGTTGATACCGTCCCCAGCCATCGCCACAATCCGGCCCTTTCGTTTCAACTCCGCAATCACATCCGCTTTTCGCTGCGGCGTGACCTCCGCCTCAAATTCGGCAATCCCCAATTCCGTGGCGATGCCGGCCGCCGCAGATTGCCGGTCGCCAGTAACCATCACCACGCGCAATCCATCGCCTCGCAAAAGTTTCAGAGCTTCCACCGTGGTAGGCTTCACCCGGTCGGTGAGCAGGAATACTCCTTGGACTTTTCCATCCACGGCGCAAAACACTTGTGTTGCCGAAACACTAATTTCCGCCGAGCCTCCCGCTGCGACCTCATCGTTCACCGCGATTCCCTGCGACTGCAAATATTTTGTCGTCCCCGCCAAAACTTTCCTTCCCAAAATGTTTCCCGCAACGCCTCCGCCTGCCGTCGAATGAAATTCCGTTACCGCAGCAAGCGGCAACTTCGCTTCTTCGGCTGCGCGCACAATTGCGCGCGCCAGCGGATGTTCGCTGGACCGCTCCAGGCTCGCCGCCAGCGCAAGAAACTCATCTCTAGAAGATTTGCTCTCCGGGAAAAGTGAAATGTCGGTGACCGCCGGCTTCCCTTCTGTCAGAGTGCCTGTCTTATCGACAATCAGGGTATCCACCCGCGCCAGCGATTCGAGCGCTTCCGCATTTCTCACCAGCACGCCGACCGACGCGCCGCGACCCACGGCCACCAGAATCGACATCGGCGTGGCCAATCCCATCGCGCAAGGACACGCAATAATCAGCACCGCCACCGCGGCCAGCAACGCATGCGCAAAACGCGGCTGCGGCCCCCATATCGCCCAGCCGGCAAACGCCAGCACCGCGGCCAGCACCACGGCTGGCACAAAATAACGCGCCACCTTGTCCGCCAGTCGCTGCATCGGCGCGCGGCTGCGCTGTGCCTCGCTGACAAATTTCACAATCTGCGCCAGCAGCGTCTGGTTGCCCACGCGCTCCGCCAGCATCACAAAACTCCCGCTGGAGTTCAGGGTTCCGCCGGTGACCTTGTCCCCCACAGTTTTTTCCACCGGCAGCGCTTCGCCGCTCACCATCGATTCGTCAACAGCACTCGCGCCATCGCGAATTTTTCCGTCCACCGGGATGCGCTCGCCAGGACGTACCCGGACGGCATCGCCTGGCTTCACTTGCGCCAAGGGGACGTCGCGTTCCGCTTCGCCTTCCACCAGATGCGCTGTCTGCGGCGCAAGATGCAGGAGTTCGCGGATCGCGCCGCTGGTGCGCTGTCGGGCCCTTAACTCCAGCACTTGCCCCAGTAGCACCAGAGTAATGATGACCGCCGCCGCTTCGAAATAAACCGCCACGACGCCCTGCATGTCTTGAAACGAAGGAGGAAAAATTTGCGGAACGAGCGTCGCGGCCAAGCTGTAGAAATACGCCGCGCCGGTCCCCAACCCGATCAGCGTGAACATGTTGGGGCTGCGATGCGTAAGTGACGACCAGAACCGCTGAAAAAATGGCCAGCCGCACCACAGCACCGCCGGAGTAGCCAACACCAGCTCCACGGCGTTCGTGATGGCCGTCTGCATATGCAGACTCACCATGTCGCCGAACATCGACAGCACCAGTATCGGAACAGTCAGCGCTGCGCTTATCCAAAACCGCCGACGCATCGAATCGTACTCGGGGCCCACCTGCTCGTCGGCGACAATATCCATCGGTTCCAACGCCATGCCGCAAATCGGGCAACTCCCCGGCCCAATCTGCACAATTTCTGGATGCATCGGGCAGGTATAGCGAACGCCCTTCCCGGCGCTCACTCTCGCGCTCGCACCCACGCCCTTGCCGTGCGCCGGCG
>CAAGKR010055526.1_pt1 | contig 13034 bp, 13 predicted proteins | sample 2556971 | NCBI WGS metagenome assembly CAAGKR01 (sample SAMEA5207829, study PRJEB30636) | soil metagenome | biome: forest; feature: boreal; material: soil | place: USA | collected 2011-09 | depth 1 m | reverse complement strand
TGGGAACGTGACCAACCAGGGTTTTGACATCACCTCAGGGACCAGCAGCCTGACCAACGTCACCCTGACCAACGTCACCCTGACCAATAACACCAACGCCGGAGGCAACGAGGCGAGCGCGATTGACGACTTCGGCCCGGGTGACTTGAACCTGATCAACGTCACCGTCGCCGGCAATACATCCACCGGCACCCATACCACCGGAGAGCCCCAGGGCGCCATCGGCGTCTACACCACGATGGTGAACTTCGTCAACACCATCGTGGCCAACAACACGCCGCGGAACTGCGTCAAGGCGACAGACGGCATGGTCGGGCTCGGCCTGTGAGCGTGGCGGAGGGTCCTGACTAGAGCTTGAAGACGTGGAGGCTGTGCGGCGCCGCCAGGCCCGCCGGCACCACCAGGAACCACAGGACGCAGGCCGCGCCCATCAGCAGGGCGGCGACCCAAAGCGACCGCTGCCCGTCCGATGCCTCTTGGCGTCCGCCAAGAAGCACGGGTAGGGCGATGATCGCGGCCAGGATCACGCCCGTCTGGATCCGCCCAGAGTCGAAGTAGGAGAAGTAGGAGCTGCGTTGTAGCAGCAGCACCAGCGCGAGGTAGTTGACCAGATAGGCGAGAAGCTCGCTGCGTGGCGCGCCTCGAAGTAGCCGGAAGATCGCCAGGCCCGCCACCAGTGACGTGGGGATGGCTTCGCCCGCGAACTGGATCCATTCCCTTGGCTCGAGCGGCCAGAAGCTGAACAGGCCCGCCAGCGGCAGCGTCGCCACCTCGCCACCGCCGCTGCTGAGGCCCACTCCCAGCGACCCCAGTGAGACCGCGAGCACCACCTTGTAGGCGATATACGGCCCGGCGGCCAGCACCGCCAACGCGACTCCGTCCAGCCGCCCGCGTCCGCGATTTCCGAGGAACCCGGCCAGGGCATAGACCGCGGGGAAGAGCAGCGTCGTCTCGCGGGTGAGCCCCGCAAGCCCGAAGAGCAGGCCGCCCCAGATGAGGCGCCGCCGACCGCCGAACTCGAGCACGTAGACGGCGGCCGCGACCAGCGCATACGCGCTCACCTCGCTGACGTCGGTCTGCAGCGCCTGGAACAGCCCGGGATAGAAGCCGTACACGGTTGCCCACCACGCCGATCGCCCATGCCGGCGCAGCCAGCTCGCCAGCAGCAGGACCGTTCCCGCCAGCGCCGCGAGGTTGATGCCCAGCAGGGCATAGGGAATCAATGACGGCTGCGCCAATGCCACGGCCCGCGCCGCCAGCGGGTAAGCGATCCGCCCGTACCGATAGGCGGGGGCGTCCAGGCAGCACTGCGCGTCAAAGGGGGCGGCGGCGAGGTAGTAGCTGAACTGGCCGTCGTACCCGATGTCGGTGACGCTGGGGTCGCCGAGTCCATTCCGGATCGCGGATCCAGGCGCGGATCGTGACGCGAAGTTCGAGCCGATGTGCACCAAGGCCCAGGCCGTGTGGTGGCGGGACACGAAGATCCCGATCCAGGCGCTGTAAGCGAGCAGGACCGCGGCCGCTACCAGGAGCGGCGCCGGGTTCTTTACCCGGCGGAGGCTACCCGGCCGTCCGTGCGAGGGTTCTGAGGCAGCGCGTGCAGACACGCGCCTTCACGCGTCGACCATCGAGTGTGATGGTCGCCGCCTGCAAGTTGGGGAGGAAGCGGCGCTTGGTCCGGACTTTGGAGTGGCTGACGTTGTTGCCGCTCACCGGACGCTTGCCGCAGATCGCACACTGCTGAGACAAGCTGGACTACCCTTTTTCTGAATTGCGTAACCTTTGAGGTCGGCGGAGGATTCTAACATAGGGTCGATGGGCCATCGGGAGGCTTCCACGCGCCAATGAATCGCATCATGCAAGAGCAGGATCTCGGTCGAATCGAGGTCTCGCAGCAGGTCATCGCGTCGATCGCCGGGCACTCCGCCAACGGGTGCTACGGCATCGTGGCGATGGCCGCGCGCGGCCTCCGCGACGGCATCGCCGAGCGGCTCCAGCGCGAGAACCTGCACCGTGGCATCGAGGTCAAGGTGGACACCGACGGCATCAACATCGACCTCTACTGCGTGGTGGAGTACGGCGTGCGCATCACCGAGGTGGCCCACAGCCTGCAGGACGCGGTGCGCTACCAGGTCGAGAAAGCGCTGGGGATCAAGGTCAAGACCGTCAACGTCAACGTCCAGGGCATCCACATGCAGGACGAGGACGTGCCCCACGCGCTGGACCGGGAGAAAAGCGAGAAGGCCGAGAAGGCCGAGAAGAGCCAGAAAGGCGAGAAAAGCGAGAAGAAGGCGGCGGATGGCTGAGATCACCCGCTGCGACGGCGTCCTCTTCAAGCGCTCGCTCCTTGGTGGATTCGTCTGGCTCAAGGAAAACCGCGACAAGGTCAACGAGCTCAACGTCTTCCCCGTCCCTGATGGTGACACCGGGACGAACATGCTGCTTACCCTCGAGGCCGCGTGCGAGGAAATCGGCGAAGAGGACGACAGCAACCTGGGCGACGTCACCGGGAAGGTTGCGCACGGTGCCTTGATGGGGGCGCGCGGTAACTCCGGCGTGATCCTGTCCCAGGTCCTCAGGGGCTTCTCCCAGGGGGTGGTGGGCAAGGCGTCGGTCGACTGCAAGGAGCTGGCCCAGGCCTTTGAAGAGGCCACGCGGGTGGCGTACAAGGGCGTGACCAAGCCGACCGAGGGCACCATCCTGACGGTTGCGCGCGCGGTGTCGGAGGCCGCGGTCGCCAATGCGGCGGAGACCGAGGACATCGCGGAGCTGATCCAAACCGTGGTGTCGGCGGCGCAGCGCGCGGTCGACGAGACCCCAAGCCAGCTCGCAGTACTACGCGAGGCGGGGGTCGTCGACGCGGGAGGCTACGGTCTGATGGTGATCCTCGAGGGCTTCCTCAGGACCGTGAAGGGCGGCGATGCCAAGGTCATGTCAGAGCGCCGGCCGTCGGGCGCCGCGACCGCTGCAAAAGTGACGCCGGCCAAGGTCGGGGCGCACGCCCTGGAGACGCCCGACGAGGGCTGGGGCTTCTGCACCGAGTTCCTGATCGAGGCGCCGACCAAGCCGTTCGAGGAGCTCCGCGACGAGTTGACCCCGTTGGGCAACTCCGCGGTCATCGTCGGCGATGACACCCTGGTCAGGGTCCACATCCATACGCTGGACCCCGGGAGCCTGATCACGCACGCAACCACCTACGGCACCCTGCAGAAGCTGAAGGTCGAGGACATGACCCGCCAGCACCATGACATCCTGGCCGGCGGCGATCCCGGCGCCGACGAGTCCGTAGCCGAGCCGAACGGCGCGGCGGTGGCCGCTGGCGGAGCGGCCGATGTCGGCGGCAACGGCCACGTGGCGGTGGAGCGGGGCAACATCGGGGTGGTCGCGGTCGCGGTGGGCGACGGTTTCCGCCGCATCTTTGAAGAGCTCGGCGCCGGTGTCGTCGAAGGCGGCCAGACCATGAACCCCTCGACTGAGGACCTGCTCCAGGCGGTCCATGCCACCGATGCCGGCGAGGTCATCATCCTGCCGAACAACAAGAACGTGATCATGACCGCGCAGCAGGTCTCCGACCTCTGCGACAAGCCGGTGAAGGTGGTGCCGACCCGGACCGTGCCCCAGGGCATCAGCGCCCTCCTGAACCTCGACCAGGACAGCGGTCTCGAGGCCAACGTCGACGCTATGGGGGCCGCGCTCAAGGGGGTGCAGACGATCGAGGTGACGCGCGCCGTCCGGAGCACCTCGGTGAACGGCCTCAAGATCAAGCATGGCGATGTCATCGCGCTCATCAACGGCAAGATCAACGGCACCGGCGAGGACGAGGTAGCAGTCATTGATGACGCCATCGATTCGCTCAAGCCCGACGGCTTCGAGCTGCTGACGATCTACGGTGGCGCGGGCGTCAGCGACGACGACGTCGGCGGTGTCGCCGACCACATCCGCGAACGGCTGCCCAATCTCACCGTCGAGACCCAGCGCGGTGAGCAGGACCACTACCCATACATACTGTCGCTGGAATGACGCGCATCGTCGTCGACTCGACGCTCGACCTGCCAGACGACCAGATCAACGAGCACGGCATCGTCGTCGTGCCGCTCAACGTCCACTTCGGCGACGAGTCGTTCAAGGACAAGGTGGAGCTGACAACAGACGAATTCTTCGACCGCCTGTCCAAGGCGGACAAGCTGCCCACCACCTCGCAGCCCTCGCCGGGCGAGTTCATCGAGGCTTACAAGACGATCCCCGCCGGCGAGCCCATCGTCAGCATCCACATCGCCGGGCAGCTGTCGGGCACGGTGGATTCAGCTCGGCTGGCGGCCAAGGAGCTCTCCGACCGCGAGATCCACGTGATCGACAGCGGCAACGTCACCTGGGCGGCGGGACTGCTGGCGCTGGTCGCCGCCGAGGCCATCCGTGACGGCAAGTCGGCGGCGGACGTTGAGAAGGTGGTGGACGAGGCCAAGCCCCGGGCACGCCTGGTGGCGATCCTCGACACCCTGAAGTACGCGATCATGGGCGGCCGGGTGAGCCGGGTACAGGGAGCCATTGGCGGGCTCCTCCGCGTCAAGCCGCTGCTGACCTGCCAGGAAGGCGAGGTCGGTCGCCTACCTCCAGCACGGACGTGGGGACAGGCGTACGACAAGGTCGTCGAGGACGTCAAGGAGCACGGCGGCGCTGAGCGGATGGCGGTGGTCCACACCGTCGCGCCGGACGCGATGGCCGAGCTCAAGTCGCGCCTGGAGACCGAGTTCGGCGCCGACGGCATTCTCGAGGGCACCCTGGGCGCGGTGGTTGGGACGTACGCCGGCCCGGGCGCGGCCGGGGTCGGCTACATCGGCAAGGCCGCGGCGAAGTGAGCCGCCTGACCTCACCCCCGGCATAGCAGCGGCCCTTCCGCCGGAGGCGTCGGTCACCGCGCTCTTCGGCGTCAGCGACGCCTATCGCAAGCGCCTTGAGCACTTCGGCATAAGCACCGTCGCCGACCTGCTCCAGCACTACCCCAACCGGCACGAGGACTTCACCGAGACGGTGGCGGTTTGCTTTCTCCAGGAGGGCGCCAAACAGACGGTGCGGGCCACCCTGGAGAGCGCCCGGGTGCGCCACACGGGCCGCGGCCGATCGATGGTCGAGGCCTTCCTCAGCGACGACAGCGGCCGGATGAAGGCGATCTGGTTCAACCAGCCCTACCTGGCCCAGAACCTGGTGGCCGGCGAGGAGTACGTGCTGTCCGGCGCGGTCAAGCGCGAGCGTCGGGGCTCCGGGCTGGTGATGTCCGGCCCGGCCTTCGAGCGCGGCAGCGGGAGCGGGGTGCACACGGGGCGCCTGGTGCCGATCTACCCGGAGACCAAGGGCCTGACCTCCAAGTGGCTCCGAGCCCGCATCGCCGACGCAATCCCGACGGCGGCATTGATGCGCGACGAGCTCCCCGAGCTGGTCGCGGCGCGCCAGCGACTACCCTCGCTGCCCACCGCGATCAGCCAGATCCACTTCCCGGAGTCTGAGGAGCAGGCGGCGGCGGCCCGCCGGCGGATCGCCTTCCGGCAGCTGCTGCTGATCCAGCTCGGCGTCCTGACAACGCGGGAGGAGCGCTCGAAGCTGGTGGCGCCGGTGATCCCGTACGACGTGGAGCAGGCGCGCGCGATCCGGGACGCCCTACCCTTCCAGCTGACCGACGCCCAGCGCAAGGCGGCGCACAGGATCTTCGAAGACCTGGCCGAGCCGCACCCGATGGCCCGGCTGCTCCAGGGCGACGTCGGCAGCGGCAAGACGGCGGTCGCGGCGATGGCCGCGGCGATGGCCGCGCGCGCCGGCCATCAGACCCTGCTGATGGCGCCCACCGAGATCCTGGCGCAGCAGCACGCCCGAACCCTCAAGCCGTTTCTGGGTCCCCTGGGGGTGCGTATGGACCTGCTTGTGGGATCGACCCCGGCGGCCGCCCGCCGGCGCCTGCTGTCAGAGCTGGCCGAGGGCAATCTCGACCTGCTGGTCGGCACCCAGGCGCTCCTAGAGGAGACGGTCCAGCCAGCATCGCTGGGCCTGGTCATAAGCGATGAGCAGCACCGCTTCGGGGTCATCCAACGTCAGGCCCTGACCCAGCGCGGGACCCACCCGCACGTGCTCTCGATGACCGCGACCCCGATCCCACGCACGCTTCAGCTGACGCTGTACGGCGACCTCACGGTGAGCGTGCTCGACGAGATGCCCCCAGGCCGGCTCCCCGTCGACACCCGGATGGTCCTACCGGCCGCCCGCGCGCAGGCCTATGAGTTCGTCCGCGAGCAGGTCCGCGCCGGCCGCCAGGTGTTTGTCATCTGCCCGCTGGTCGAGGACTCGGAGCGCATCCAGGTCCGGTCGGCGACAGGGGAATTCGAGCGACTCTCCACCGACGTGTTCCCGGACCTGCGGCTGGCGCTGCTGCATGGTCGCATGAAACCAGCCGAGAAGGACGCGACCATGGAGGCATTCAAGGCGGGGGAGTACGACATCCTCGTCAGCACCTCCGTGGTGGAGGTGGGGGTCGACGTGCCCAATGCCTCGGTAATGATGATCGAGGGCGCGGAGCGGTTCGGCCTGGCCCAGCTGCACCAGTTTCGCGGCCGCGTCGGTCGCGGCAACCACCGCGCCACCTGCCTGCTGCTGTCGGACACCGACAAGGCCCAGGACAACGCGCGACTGGTGGCCATGGTCGACCACGCCAGCGGCTTCGACCTTGCCGAGGAAGACCTCAAGATCCGCGGCCCTGGCGATGTCCTTGGCGCCACAGGCGCGCAGCATGGCCACAGCGGCATCATGGTCGCCGGCCTCCTCGACGCGCGCCTGATCGCGGCCGCTCGCGAGGAGGCCGAGCAGCTGGTTGCCCTCGGCCTAAACGGTTACCCCGAGCTGGCCGCCGCGGTCTCGGGTTTGAAGCTGCCCGAGAGCATCAGCTAGGCCGCCCGATGCCCCTCCAGGTGATCGGCGGGGAGGCCAGGGGTCGGCGGCTCAAGTCGCCACCGGCGGGCGTCCGTCCCACGGCCGCGATCGTGCGCCGGTCGCTCTTCGACATGCTCAGCTACCTGGTCGAGGATGCCGCCGTTCTCGACCTCTACGCCGGCTCTGGGAGCCTTGGAATCGAGGCCCTATCGCGCGGCGCGGCGAGCGCCGTTTTCGTCGAAAAGGACCGCCGCTGCTGCGCGGTCATCAAAGCCAATCTCGCAGCGCTGGGAGAAGCGGCAGGAAGCGGTCGCGGTCGGGTAGACTGCGCTCCAGCGGAGAAGTGGCTTTCGAGCCGCTCGGGTGATTCAGGCCAGTACGACATCGCAGTCATCGATCCACCATACGGAGAGCCTGGAGTGAGTCGAGTCCTATCCCTGTTGGTAGAGGCCGAGGTGCTGTCGGTCGACGCCATCGTGGCCCTGGAGACCCGCCGGGACGCGGCGGTAGAGATGCCGGATGGGCTGTCCGAGGCCCGCAGGGTGCACCACGGGGACACCCAGCTAATCCTGATGAGACCGACCCTGTGACGGTCGCCGTCTACCCCGGCAGCTTCGACCCTTTCACCCTTGGCCACCTCGACGTGCTCGAACGGGCAACCGTGGTCTTTGACAAGGTGTTTGTGGCGGTCCTGGAGAACCCTTCCAAAAGCCCGGCCTTCACCGTTGAGGAACGCATCGAGATGATCCGCGAAAGCATGACCGGCAACGGGAAGATCGAGGTGGCGGCCTTCCAGGGCCTGACCGTGGAGTACGCCCAGGATGTCGGGGCCAATTCCATCGTCAGGGGACTGCGCGCCACCAGCGACTTTGAGAGCGAATTTCAGATGGCGCTTATGAACCGCAAGCTCGCGCCCGAGATATCAACAGTGTTCTTGATGACCAGCTTCGCCAACGTCTATCTCAGCTCCTCTTTGATCAAAGAGGTAGCCCGGCTGGGTGGTGACGTGGGCTTCGCCGTGCCGCCATCCGTGGCCAAGCGATTGGCGCGTTTGAAGGAGGAAAATAGATGAGCCTGTCCGAGACGGAAGAGCTCGAACCGATCGCTCCAGAGCGGGACAGCCGCAGCATTATTGAGCTGATCGACCACCTCGAATACCTTGTCCACAGGGGGCAGCGCGTCCCCTTCACGCACAACGTGATGATCGACGAAGACGAGATCCTCGATATCCTGGACCAGATCCACGTCAACCTTCCCGAGGAGATCAAGCAGGCCCGCACCGTGCTCGCCGAGCAGGAACGCCTCCTCAGCGACGCCAACCAGGAGGCGGCGCGGATCACCCAGAGCGCGGCCACCAAGGCCGAGGCGATGATGAAGAACCACGAGGTGACCCGCCGCGCCGAGGACCACGGCAAGGCCCTCGTTCGTGACGCCCAGGGCAAGGCCGAGGACCAGAAGCGCGCCGCCGACGAATACGCGTCCAACGTGATGCAGCAGCTTGAGACCCACCTGGTCCGCACCGTCGCCACCGTCCGTAAGGCCCAGGAGACGCTGAAGCAGCCGGTGGCCGCCCCGGCGCCCCCCGCACGCGGCCGGGACTAGCCCGAACCGGCCAGGGCCGGTTGATAGACTCTCAGCGCTATGGCCGTCCCCAAGGAACGCACGTCCAAATCCAACAAGCGCGCGCGCAGGTCGCACCTTGCCCTGCGGCGGCCGACGCTGGCGACCTGCAGCCAGTGCAAGAAGCTGAAGCGGCCCCACACGATCTGCCCCAACTGCGGGTATTACGACGGCCGCGAGGTCCTGGAGACCGAGTAGCGACATGAGCCTGGCGCTGGTGTTCCCAGGCCAGGGTGCGCAGGAGCAGGGGATGGGGATTGGCGTCCTCGATGACGGCGCCCCCGGCCACGAGATCGCCGTCGAAGCCTCCGGCATCCTCGACCTGGATGTCGTCGAGTTGGCCTGCCAGGCCGACACCGACACCATTCGGATGACCGACGTCGCCCAGCCGCTGCTGCTGGTGCTGTCGGTAGCGCTGTTGAACTCCCTTCCCGATCGGACTCGCGAACAGGTCGCCGGCTTCGCCGGGCACTCGCTCGGGGAGTACACCGCGCTGGTCGCCTCCGGCTGTCTGCCGTGGCAGGAGGCGCTGAAGCTGGTGCGCGAGCGTGGCCTGACAATGGCCGAGGCATCGGCCCCCGACCAGGGAATGAGCGCCGTGCTGGGCCTGGACGCCCCGGTGGTCGATGACGTGATCGCGGGCATGACCGGCGCCGGCATCGTGGTCGTCGCCAACCACAACGCCCCGGGGCAGTTGGTCATCTCCGGAGAGCGCAGCGCAATCGATGCGGCGGCGGAGAAGCTCAAGGTGGCCGGGGCCAAGCGCGTGATCCCGCTGGCCGTCGCCGGTGCCTTCCACTCGCCGCTGATGGCTGCGGCGTCGGACCGGCTGGGCGCGGCCCTGGACGCGGCGCCGCTGCAGGACGGCCGGCCCCAGGCGTTCAACGTCGACGGCGCGCTTCGCACCGAGGCCGGCCAGATCCGCGCCGCGCTGCGGGCGCAGCTGACGTCGGCGGTGCGCTGGACCGACTGCGTCGGCACCCTGCTCGGCATGGGCGTGGACCGCTTCCTCGAGCTGGGACCGGGGACGACGCTGACCGCGATGGGCAAGCGCACCGCCCCTGACGCAAGCTGGATCGCGATGGCCAAGCCGGAGGCGCTGGTCGGACCGTGAACCTCGACCTGTCTGGGAAGTCGACGCTGGTCACCGGCGGCAGCCGCGGCATCGGGCGCGCCATCGCCCTGGAATTGGCCTCGATGGGCGCGATGGTCGCGCTCAACTATGTGGCCCACGAGGCCGAGGCCAAGGGGGTGGCGGGCGAGATCGTGAAGGCCGGGGGCAAAGCGATGGTGCTGGCCGGTGATGTCTCCGACCCCATTGCCGCCGCGGCGCTCGTCAGCGGCGTGGTCGATGCGGCCGGAGGCCTCGACATCCTGGTCAACAACGCCGGGATCAGTCGCGACAACCTCGTCCTCCGGATGAAGGACGATGAGTGGAGCGAGGTCCTGGCGGTCGATCTCTCTGGTGCCTTCTACTGCGCGCGGGCGGCGCTACGCCCGATGCTCAAGGCCCACGCTGGCCGCATCGTCAATGTGGCCTCCGTGTCCGGGGTGGCCGGCAACGCCGGTCAGGCGAACTACAGCGCCGCCAAGGCGGGCCTGATCGGCCTGACCCGCGCGCTGTCGCGGGAGGTTGGCTCGCGGTCGATCACGGTGAACGCAGTGGCGCCCGGCTTCATCGAGACCAACATGACTGCCGGGCTCCCGGAGAGCGTCAGCAGCCAGGTGGCTGAGCGGGCCTCGCTGGGACGGCAGGGCACGCCCGAGGAGGTGGCCGCGGCGGTGGCGTTCCTGGCCAGCCCGGCCGCCTCCTACATCACGGGGCAGGTCCTCATCGTCGACGGCGGTCTGACCTAGGCGCCTCTTTCCCTTACAATGCACCGTGACATGGCCGAAGGCGTAACTTACGAGAAGTTCCGGGGCATCATCGCCGACCAACTCGGAGTCGAGCAGGAGCAGGTGACGCCTGAGGCGTCGTTCGTCGACGATCTCAATGCCGACTCCTTGGACCTGGTCGAGTTGATCATGGCCTTCGAGGAGGAGTACGGCATGGAGATCTCGGACGAAGACGCCGAGAAGATCACCACCGTCGGCCAGGCGTGGGATTACGTCCAGGAGAAGCTCGGTATCACGTCCTGAGCGCGCGTCCAACGACGCCGCGTCGGTGCCGGCCCCTGATCTCAAGGGGCTGCAGAAGCAGCTGAAGGTTAGCTTTCGCGACAAGGAGCTGCTGCTCCAGGCCCTAACGCACAGCTCCTACGCGCACGAGCACCCCGCCGAGGTCGTGGGTGACAACGAGCGCCTCGAATTCCTCGGGGACGCCGTCATCGAGCTGGTCGCCGCCGACCTGCTCTTCCGGCGTCAGCCCGAGGTGGGGGAGGGCATCCTCACCCTCGACCGGGCTGCCATGGTCAGCACCGGCGGGCTGGCTGCGGTGGGGCGGAGCCTGGAGCTGGGTCGCTACTTACGCGTTGGCCGTGGTGTCGAGACAAGTGGTGGCCGGGAGCTGGACAGCCTGCTTGCCAACGCCGTCGAGGCGCTGATGGGCGCGATCTACCTCGACCGCGGCCTCGCCGCCGCCGAAAAGGTGTTCCACGCCCTGGCCTCGCTGCCCGATGGCGGGCTGGTCAACTTCAAGGGCAGGCTCCAGGAGCTGAGCCAGGCGGACAGCCAGGGTGTCCCCAGGTACGAGGTGGTGGAGGCGTCGGGCCCCGGGCATCGGCGCCACTACTGGGTGGAGGTCCGCCTGGGCGGGGTGCCCCTGGGCGTGGGCGAGGGCGGCACTCGCCGGGCAGCGGAGCAGGCCGCCGCAAGGGAAGCGGTCTCGGCCTATGCGCCGCCGAGTGACCAGGACCAGCCGGAGGTCGCCCGAGCCCCGCGGGCCCGGCGGTCGAAGGCACAAGATGTGGTGGCGGGCAAGCCTTAGAACACAGCATGTTGACCGCACCCTGATCGAATGACATAATCCCGGGGTGCATCTGAAGTCCATTCAGATCCAGGGCTTCAAAACCTTCGCCAAGAAGACCGAGCTCGTCTTCGAGCCCGGTATCACTGGCATTGTCGGTCCCAACGGATCGGGCAAGAGCAACCTGGTGGACGCCGTGCGATGGGTCCTCGGGGAGCGCAGCGCCCGGGAGCTCAGGGGCAGCCGGATGGAGGAGGTCGTCTATTCGGGTGGCGCGCGGCGGCCCGCGTCGGGGATGGCCGAGGTGCGTCTGGTGCTTGACAACTCCGATGCCCGCCTGCCGGTGCCGTTCGCTGAGATCGAGGTCCTGCGGCGTGGCTACCGGTCTGGCGAGAGCGACTACTGGATGAACGGGACCCGCTGCCGGCTGCGTGACATCGAGGAGCTGTTCTCCAGCACCGGGCTGACCCAGGAGGGGTACGCGGTTGTCGCGCAGGACGACGTCGACCGCATCATCCAGACCTCAGCCGGTGAGCGCCGGGCCCTGATCGAGGAGGCGGCCGGCGTCCGCGGGCTGCACAGCCGGCGCCAGGAGGCCTACAACAAGCTGCGCGAGGCCGACGTCAGCATCCTGCGGTTGACCGATCTCGCCGGTGAGCTGGCCCCCCGCGTCGAGGAGCTGCGGGCCCAGGCCGAGGCCGCCCAGCGACACGCCGACGCGCTGTCGAACCTGGAGACGCTGCGCGGGAGCCTGCTTCGCGGCGAATGGCTGGCGGCCCGCCAGGCGGTCAAGAAAGCCGCAGCGCGGGTGGAGACCCTCAACGCTGCGGTGGAGGCGGCGCGCAGGGAGTCGGTCGCGTTTGCCGATCAGTACGACGTCCACAAGGAGAAACTGGCCAGCGCTCACGAGGCGCGGATCGACCTGGAGCGGCGCATGGGTGCGCTGCGCCTCGCGGCCAGCCACGCGACCGGGCGCCTCGCCCTGCTGGCCGAGCGGCTGACCGCGGCCACGGCGGCAGAGGTGGAAGCCCAGGCCGCGCTGGGCGAGGGGGACAGCCGGATGGAGGCGCTCCTGGCCGAAGCCGCGACGGCCCGGCAGGAGGTCCAGGCGGGAGCGGCCGAACCGCCGCTCGAGGCCGCTCCCGTGACCGAGGTCTTGCTGCCGGACGTGGACCAGGCGTTGGATCGCCAGCGTCGCGCCGCCGCCGCCGACGAGACCGCCCGGGGGCGCCAGCAGGCCGCCGACACCCTCGTGTCGCGGCTCGAGGAGCGCATCTCGCTGGTCGACTCGCTAGTGCATCATGGCGAGCTCCAGGCGCCCTCTGCGGCGCGGCTGGTGCGACTCCTCGAGGTTCCCGAGGTGCTGGCGGCCGCTACTGCTGCGGGGATCGGCGAGGAAGAGCTGCGCCGGTGGCTCGCCGATGGCCGCACCGAGCAGGCGTCGCTGGCGCGGGCGCGGGCAGGCGCCGCGGTCGAGCTCGAGACCGCACGGCAGGAGGCCCTATCCGCCGCGTCCGCGGTCGCGGCGGTCCGTGGTGAGCTGGCGGCGTCGGAGGCCGCCCTGGAGCTGGCCCGCGAGGCCAGCGTCGAGCGGCAG